>Ga0208613_1000171_pt1 | contig 22227 bp, 25 predicted proteins | sample CryBogmetaGMA6M_FD_184543 | JGI IMG/M metagenome (GOLD analysis project Ga0208613, IMG submission 184543) | Freshwater microbial communities from Crystal Bog, Wisconsin, USA - MA6M (SPAdes) | ecosystem: Environmental > Aquatic > Freshwater > Lake | place: Crystal Bog, Wisconsin, USA | collected... | reverse complement strand
TTTCGGTACCTGATTCAGCTACTGCTGAGGGTTATAATTCTGCAGTAAACGCCATTGCTATTGCCTCACTAGCAGAAATAGGCAAGCCTTCAGCTTCTGCAAACTCTACTACCGTAAACAAGCAAGCTGTTAATGCTATGTCACTCTCTAGAGTATTAGAAGCCATGGCAGAGAATACAGTAGCCAAGTCGTCCAAGTATTTTGCCAATTCTTTTAACCTAATTAGAAACTTGATTATTATCGAACTGGGAAAAAAATATGCTGGAGTAACTGACATTGTAAAGCAAGCTGTTAATTTCATCTACCGAGAGCTCCCTCCTGACCGAGATGTTGAGAAGCTTATAAAGGGAATATCAGCATTAACTCACTTAACTGGATCCTTTGATCGTAAGGTTCATACAAAATATGAGCAGGATAAGTATAGTAACTCAAGAGAGCGTCAGAATCCTCTTATCAATAGTATTCTATGTCTGTTTTCCTTTGATGACTTGATCTCTGATGATAGTAATAAAGAATCGGAGCATTTCTTACGTAACTCCTTTGGCTCTGCTGGAGTTTCTTCAAAGAGATACGCTGGTCTTAAGCCAGTTGAAGATGCCGTACCTATCTTTACTGGAAAGCAACTTGCCAGCATGTTAGGAGTTGCCTACTCTAACACTTCACCAGGTGCTCCAGCAGAAGTCAGTACAGTTACTGAAAGTGTAGAAAATCCTGATCCGGATAGTAACCCATTAACTCAGATGTTAAAGGATGCTGGAGATGTTCTTGGGATTGAGATACCTTCAGAGGGCTTATTTACTCAAGGTACCGGAGAAACCTCTGTATTGAGTATCAATAAACCAGCCGCACTTCGCTTCAGATCTACCGCAAGAAGATTTCAGGGTACCGCTCAAGGGCAAATAAGTGCCGATGGTGCTGATGCTGTTAAACTGATTAAAAAGTTCGTCAGTTCCCTTACTGCTACACAACAAGAAGCTAGCACTGTAGTGTCAATATATAAGCATATATATGATCCTTCAGCTTTCCCAAGAGAGTATGCTACCCTAGAACCGTATCTTAGTAACCTATATTCTAATATGAACAAGCTAAAATCGGCTCTTCGTATTATGTCAGCTACAGATAATGAGAACAACCTTACAGTTTATACTATAGCTGGTCAAACCAGTCTATTTGAAGAACTTAAGAAGATTCAGCCTACTGGTCCTAGATGGACTCCTCCAACGTTTACTCCTCAGGAGTTAAAGGATAAGTCACCTACGGAGATTAAACTTCTCAATAGTAAGCCATTAAACCCAGTAGAAAAAGCCGTAAAGGTAGCCTCTAATGCGGATTCTGTGACCAGAGCCTTTAATAAGCTAGACAAGTATGGTGATTTAGTATCTAGATCTATGCAGGTATTAGAGCCATTAGCCAGAAAAGAAGTAACTTGGCCCCAAATAATCTCTTCCTTTGCTAAGTTGTCAGCCGCTGAAAAGCGGACTTATGCTCAAGCGGCATGGGAAGATCTCCATCCTTCAACTCCTCCCGATTCCTCCGAAGAATCTGCACCCACTCCTAAAACTCCTTCTGCCCCAGTTCAGCAATTTGCTGAGTTTTACTTACAGGATTTTAGACAGGCTGTAGCTAACGTAGTAAATTGGGTTAAGATTGGTAGAACTGAAGGTAAACTCAAAGCAACTTATGACTTCACTGCCAATAAAGAATTCATGGAAGTTTATGCCACTCTATTCTGCTCTACTACTACTCAAATGTGGCCCGATGCAACAGAAACAATAAAGAATCTTTCTACCTCAATTGCTGCTATTATTTCTAGAGATAACCAATTACAGATAGAAGCTTCCATAAAAACCAAGCCTGTTCGTAATATTCTCTTATTCCGGGTACTTGGATTCACTGATGTTGTTTCTGGTGTAGATACCTACGGCGCTCCTAAACTGAAAGCGTCTACTGGGAAACTTGGTGCATTGGAAAATGAACGTAATAGTTGCCACTCTCACATTGAACAATTACAAAACAGACTGATCACAGATACCACTAAGGCTACTATCACTAGACACAAGAACCAAATAGCTGGTTATCGTGTCCGTATTGGTGAAATCGATAATGAAATCAATAATCTTCGATCAGCCACGATGGTTAAAAATGCAGACAACCCTTATAATATTATGGGCAAGTTTGTTCCTCCCGCAGTTCCCAAGACTGTTAAAGAGGCTGTAGAGCTAGCAACTGCATTATTAGATTGCGATTACTTAGCTGAAGCCTATATGGGTAACGCTAAGAGTGTGGCAGGTAAGCTTTATGGTGTTCTATATGGAATTAACGTTCTGCATGCTCCCTACCCAACTGAAATAATGCCTAAGTACTCTCTTGACGAGGAATTATTCCCCGCTATCAAGAATGCGCTTTATCTGCTTCCGTTCTTAGTACAAACTGAAGCTAATGCATTAACTAAGTTTAAGACTTTCTTTGCTGTTAGAGATCTACTAGTATTCTATACCAGAGAAGGAGAAACCCTTAAATCAGCCATGTTAGACTTTAGTGAATTGGCATTTATTGCTTCTAAGTTCAATCCTTCTCAAGAAACGACTACACCAGATGTCAGCGAATAAACCAAAGATTTCAGTAGATGATATTCTTTCAGGTCTAGATAAAATAGACCTGAAAGAATCATTGTATGATACCTATAGTAATCAGACCTATCTACCTATTTTAAAGGATAGATCTGTATTAAATAAGTTTGGTACCCTTACTGCTGAACAACTTAATCAAATATTAAAGGGCTCGAACTTAATCCAATCAGCTACCTCTCCTACTAAGTGGGACCAACATTTCTTTGGTCCTATAAAGGGGTCCAAAGTACGGTTAGTAACTTTCTTACGAAATACTCCCTCGGGAACTGCTACGGTTGCTTCTGAGATGCATACCTTCTATACTAACTACACCTTTTTAACTGAAGATGTGGACGTAACTCCTACCGATCTGAGTGGTAGATATATTATCGCCTCTAATGGAACTTCTGACGCTCCAGTAGCCTATGTTCAGTCCCCAGCAGACCCGGCAAAGTCACTTTATGTGGGTAGAAAAACCTCAGGAACTTATAACTCCTATACTGTTTCGGGTGGTGCTCCTCCTACCGCAGAGGGACTTTTAGTTAAGTCTTTCGGTGGATATATATCAAATCAAGTTCTCCAATCAGCAATGACTAAAGTTAGATCTTTTAGTAATCCTAATGAACAGGCTATTCTTGACCAGATACGCCATACAACTAAGGACTTCCCAGTATTAATCAATAGTATTTGCTATGGTCTTGTGGACTCATTAAACATAGTAACTTCGGCAACTCAGTCTGGCACCTCAAAGATGGCAGGAAATGCTCTTTTGGGTCACAACTACCTTACTCATGCAGCCTTTGATGAGACTTCCCTTTTCTCTTTAAGCGGAGAAACTAGAGAAGAAATAAAAGCTGAACTAACTAAATTAGTAAAGACGGAAGCACCCTATAACAACAAATGGCTTCCACTCATTTCAGCTTTCTACGATGCTGACAAGAAAGCTAGATCTGCTTCTTCTCTATATCGTGCTATTCTAAATATGTTCTTCTCAAGTTTTGGTAACATCTTCTCTGTGGTATCTAAATCAGTTGGCTACACTACCGGAAGACCCATGCCGCTGAAAAGTTTCATAGTACTAAAGGATGCTGAAGCTAAAATCAAACATACTTATAGTTTACTAGCCAGTAATGCTTTGTATACTACCAGTCCTACTGAGACTAGATTAGCAAATCCTTTTATTAGAGTATCTTGGAGTGCTGTTCCATCAGGTAACAGTTTTTATTATGGGTTAACCGTAGATCTATTATCCCTAGATTTTCCAGATACTGATACATATATTTCAGGTAACATTGGAAGATCTAAATCTGCCGATATTAAAGTAGCCAGACTTCCAGAACAAGCTACACAATACCTAGTAAGAGAGTCAATTAAGAACTCTGGAAATACTGCCTATAATGAAGCCGCCTTCCTAGCTGGCTTTAGCTCTGCCGGAACATCAATGGCTACAGTTAACGCAGGTAACGAGGATATCTTACGCTCTATTTTAAAAACTAAGATAAACTCCGCATATACTGGCGCTGGAAATGAATCGGTATTTAGCAAGCAAGGTGAAGTATTCTATGCTGGACTCCCATTATTATTCATGCAACTTGCTGCACTAGAGTTAAAATATCCTATAAAAGCTTTAGCTAGTGATGTTACTACTCTGTTACAGGGTAATGCAGTTCTAGTAAAAGATCTAGCAGCTAAAGTAACTGATTACATGCCAGCTGGTATTTCTCCCGACTTCGTAGAACCAAACCTCAGTGTCGGATTAGAGGCAGTCCTGACCAAGATGGCCAATAAATATACTAAAGATGCTATAGATAATATTCCTAATGTTAAAGAATGTATTTTAGAATATGTAGCTGATCAAGTTGATTTCTATTTCGGACTAATGGAAAAGAAAGTTAACCAGGGTAAATTTAAACTGGAGCCCGGCACTGATCGACCAGAAAAATCAATACTACGAGAGAGATTAGGCAGAGTTATAGAGCACCATATAACTACTGAATGTGAAGCTGTGGCACCAATAGTTACTCAGCTACTAACTGATATGTATAATCCTGACGAGTCTATTTTAACCTTACAGGGGTCAAATCCCTCGTATAAGAAGCTACTTCGCATGTTAAGTAACTTACAGAGTGGAGTATGGACTACTGATGATAAGAGCGTCTTATTAGTAGGAAGAAACGTTGTAATGCCCGGCAAGAAGATTCTCCAGTTAAATGAGGCCGTATTAAGTGAACTACGCTCCTCAAAAACAGTAGCACCGGAAGAAGCCGAAGAAGAGGAGGCACCATAATGACCACTCCAGCTACCACTCCAGTTTCTACGCCAACTCCTCCACCCAAAGCTACCACTCCCGTTTCTACGCCAACTCCTCCAGTAAGAACTGTAGAGTATGAAGAAAAGCAGAGAGACTTAAGCGTAGCAGATCTTTTATTTGCTTTAACTTGTTACTGCTATATCTATTCTTCCCATCTAGGTTACGAGGCCATCAATTCGCTTAATCCGAACTTAGTAGTATTATTAACCAACTTCGTTCAAGCCACTGCCGAACAGGGTGCAGAAACCGCTTCTCTGTCCACCGAACTAGCTCAAGGTAAGAAGGAAGCTATCGAGAATGCTTCATGGAGTAATTCTAAGACCGGAGAATCCATTCAACCTCCCGATCAAGACGAATTAGACGAGACTGCATAACCTTTTGACGGATTATGACGATACTTTAGATATAGGTGTATCTTGATATCTAAGGAATCCAGCCAGTACATAAATGAGTCACTTAAGTATTCTATTAAGGAGTACTTACCTCCTCATGAGAAGATGGTCCTTTACGACATGCTCCTCACCTGTTCTGTCCTATCACAGACTCCCATGTTCTGCTCTAAGCAAGACATAGAGGCATTTATTACCCTGCGGGATAACTGTAAGGAAGCTGATATCTCCTTAGATACGTATGTAAGTTGTGCTTACTCCTACATAATGAAGTATCATTCAAAAGGCCATAGACTCAGTTTGGGTTATTTCTTAAATGACAAGGTTGTGGAATATTGCGGTAATAAGGTTCATTCTACTAAATCATCACTGACCCTGGATAATATTACAGAAGATATTATGGCTACCGAGAAGAAACTCAGAAATGATATGTCGGAGTTATCTATTAGTTATGCTCAATCTTTTGCTAGACAAGTTAAATTCAAACACATCAGTGATATTTTTGTTGCATATAAGAAGTATACTGCCAGCCCTTTAGTAGCCGGATTAGATACTCCGTATTTATCCAAGTTAGTAACTATATTAGAGCCTTATTTTACTTATATTTTGGCTAAAAATAACATATTTACGCCTCATAAAATCCTTAAATGGAACAACTCTAAGATAGAGGACTTCTCCTTCTGTCCTATTTACTTCAAGGATAGATACATTACTGGTGAACTAACCGATTCAGTTCTAGGTAATGCTGCTACTGCTCAGGGAACTAAGATACACAAAATATTTGAGGATGTCCTAAAGAAGTATGAAAAGGCAAAAGTTAAGGATTTAGCCGCAGTAGCTACTCGTTACTTTAAATCAGTTGCCTACTCTGCGATTAAAGAGGAATTATCTGAGCATACTCCATTTATTGAGAAGCTTTTTCTAAGCCCAGCAACGGATTCTATTTTGGTTGAACTGGTCAGCACTGCGGATGAGATTCTGATTGAGCATGAAATGAACGCTACGGCAGACGGTATTCCTTTTTATGGAACTGCCGACCTTATCTTGGTGCATGGAACAAAGGCTACTGTACTAGATTATAAGTCTTCCAAGCTAGACCCCAAGTATATGCCCAAGAACAATGAGAAGTATCTGAATCAGTTGAGTCTATATGCATCCCTATTTCGTGTTACCAGACCTGATATCGAATCTACGGAAGCCATTATCATATATACCCGTGGTAAGATTCATCGATTTAGCGCAGTATTGACAGGCATAACTGGTACTAGGGCTACGCAAATAGCTGATATGTCTCACAAGCTATCGAACGGTATGCTACAGCCTAACAAGTCTTCGTGTTTCCTCTGTCGCCATCCCAGCTGTAAGATGCGTGGAAGAGACAGTATATGGAATTCAGACGGCTCAAAAAAAGAGAAAACAGTTAATTAATTTTATGAGGTTATAATTTATGTCGCTTATCCGATCTTTACTTCTTATGGAAGCCCCTGAGGAACTGAGTCTTCCTGCCGCACCTACTTCAACTGCTCCTGCTCCTGGTTCTCCTATGTCTCAGACGGATTTTGTACCCCCTCCTCAAGGCGGCGGTATGGGTGGCGCAATGGGTAACGGTGGAGTCATTCCTGCTATGCCCTCCGCTGGTGCTGGAGGCGCTCCCACTATCCAAAAGGAAGTAATTAATAAGGAACTCATCCTAGCTGTAACTGGCGAGTTGAAGAGTATTTTAAACACTTATGAGAAGAAGTTTGAGAGCGAGGACATGACTCCTGATGTGGGTAATGTCTACCTAAGTTCTTTCCTGGAAGCCTTAGCTTATCAGGCTGACAAGATTGCCGCCCTAATGGGTGGTGCGCCAGCCGAGGAAGCACCCATGGAGGAGCCCTTACCCGAACCAGCACCCATGGAGGAGCCCTTACCCGAAGAGCCTCCCCTGGCATCTGAGGAGCCTAATCCCTCTCCTGAAGGTGAGCCTGGGTCAACAAATAACCCCTATTCTGACTTTACTCCCGGTGAAGGTGAGGCTCCTGAAGGCTCTCCGTTCACTTCACCGACTGAGGCTATCTAACTATGGCTACCTATGTGTCTAAGTTTAACTTGAGTGATACGGCATATAGTGTTGATTCTACTTCTCTTTCTCTGACTGCCGTTGTAATAACTGACATTAGAGTTAGAGAGTCGCTTAACTTCCCTGCCGTAACTCCTAGATACTTGGTATCTTATAGAGGTCGTTCTAATAGTTCACAAAAGGACTACTCAGAATCAGAGTTATATTACTTAGACGAAGGAAAGGTAGCTCTTGAGGCACTTATCGCCGCAAAACTTACCGCAATTAAGGGTGCTGTTTAATGGGCCAGACCGTATATACTGCCAAGTATTCAGTTGGTGACTCTGTTTATTACCCAGTTTTCGCAACTGCCAGTATTTATGTATGTACAGTGGAATCTATATATCTGCGTAATACGGTGCTAGTTTATAACCTTCTCAGATCTGATAGAGATCTGACTATACCCGATGTTCCTGAAAGTGAAGTGCTGTCCTTTGCCGAAGCTAAGGCAGCATTAGTAACTTATTTAACGGCTAAACTTACTCAGCTAAACAACCTAACGGCGTAACCATGACTTTATTTAATCGGCTTTTTGACGAATCTTTTGACACCTTAGGTGCTAAGGATATATCTAATGGAGTCATTGCTGGTATCGTTTCCCCCTACCTTGGAAACTCTGAGGATGAGATCGGGTTAGCCCTTGAAGATTTAGATGCCAAGAAGTCTAAGATAAACAACAAGATTTCTAAGTTGCATACTCACTTCTCATTGAATATGAAGTTAGATGCTGCTTCTGATCTGTCTGGATTTTCAATGTTCTCAGCTAGACTAGTAAGAGCCTTTGAGCTGAATAAGGTATTTGAAGATGATCCAGTCATGCAGAAGAAACTATCTGAATTGATTACTTATTTTTATATTAGCGTCTCCAAGCAAACGACCACATATTTAATATATCCTGACATTAATCAGGCTAAGAAGGTAGCTGGTATTGTTTTTGCTAAGGCTGAGAGGAATGGCCTGGACTTCTTCCCTCCCTCTTTTGTAGATATGCTCAAAGTAATTCTGTTTTCTATTTTCTATAAGCTTCCTAAAGACAAGAAGAGCAGCGGAGAAAAGGCACCTGAACAGGCTCCACCGATGGGCCCACCTCAGTAATTAATAACATAACTTATTCGAGGTCCGTATGTGGTGGCAGATGCTGGTAAACGTCTGTAAGAATAATAAAGCAGCTGTAGCTGGAGTATTGGTATTTGCTCTGAGCATCTTTGGTGTTAATTATGTTAAGGATCTTATTCACGCTGGAGTATTAGCGAAGCAAGATCAAAAAATCCTTCAATTAGTTAATGAGATAAATACTTTGCGTGGTCAGAAGGAAGCCCAGGAGCAACAAACTGCTTCGGCATTAAACAACTTCGCTAAGGAAAAGGAAAAAGTAGCAGTAGTTCAGAAAAGGGTTGATGATCTTATTGCCGAACGTAATAATTCTACTACCGTTATTGCTCATACTACTTTTTCTACTATAGACGATTGTGTTACTGAACTTACAAGAGTAGAAACTAAGTACAGAGCGAATGAAGACGTATATATCACTGAGATTAAGCAGGATCGTATTGTTATTGCTTCCTGCGAACAAGTAGTGGCGGCACAACGAACTGAACTAACTACTGCCAACACGATCGTAGCAAAAGATGCTGAAGTTATTGGTTCCTTAACTCTCAGAGTAGCTACCGCTGATCAAGATCTAGTAAAAGAAACGGATAAAAAGAAGTTTTGGCGTACTTCAGCTTTTGCAGAAGCAGCCGTCATTATAGGACTTGTATTACTATTATAAAGGATTAATAACATGGCAGATTTTTTACCTGCAGTAAATAAAACTCTGGCTTTCGAGGGAGGTTATTCTGATGATCCTAACGATGCTGGCGGTGCTACTAATTTTGGCGTTACTCTTAAAGTACTACAGGGGTTTGGCGAAGATGTTGACTTCAATCACGATGGTGTTGTAAATGCGGAAGATGTCAAGATAATGTCCCGTGATAGTGCCATTGCTATATACAAGGAGTTATATTGGCGTGGTGATGATATAGTTTCTCAGGCTATTGCAGAAAAGCACTTTGATATAGGTGTTAATATGGGAGTAGGAAGTGCCGCAAAGTTACTACAGAAGGCAGTAGTGCAATCCGGACGAAACATTAATGTTGACGGTAATATTGGACCTAAGTCACTTGAACTTATTAACAGTATAGATGAAGTAGAACTAATGACCGGGTTGTGCGAAGTACAAGAGAGTTATTACTGGTCTATTGTTCAGTCTAACATTGAGAAGAAAGCTGCTAGTGTCTACAAGTGGCCTACTACATATATTGCTAATTCACTCTATGCGGTTTCTTGTAAAAACGTAGATCTTTGTAAGAATATAGTTGCATCATTACGTGGTTTGCGTCTTCCTTTGGGTAACATCTCATTCATTAGTGGGTGGACTAGAAGAGCAAGAGATAGATTCGGTATCTAAACTTTTTTTATAAAGTGACGATACTATTGTTACAACTGGAGAACACAATGGCAGAACAAGATACTCATATTACTACTCTATCCTTTACAGATTCAGAGCTTTTAGTACTTAACGATATGGTACGCAAGCATCAAGTAACGCTTCCTAGTGAGGATTTAGTTCTTCTATTAATGGGTAAGAAGAGTTCTCCACTACCCTCAGTAGTAATTAAGGTAGCAACTGAGTTTGAGAAGCGTCAGGCTGAACTAAACCAGACGCAAGAAGCTCCTCCGGCTCCTCCCGAAGTTCAGTAATTAAGTAATGTAGCACGTTTCTACGAGAGGATATTACATATGGTCAAGAAGGTTGGTACTCCCAAAGTCGCTCCCCTACCCAAGGGTCCTGAGAAGAAGATCCCTAACAATGCCAAGCCCGGTTCCGGCAAGAAGGGCCCCGGTCCTGGTGTCAAGAAGGGCTGCTAAACTTAGCAGTTAGTACGAGCAACAACAGAAGCCCTGGAGGCAAATTCCAGGGCTTTTGTTTGTCATAAAATACCTAGAACAGCCGATACTAAATATACACCGAATTGCCATTTTCATGACAATTAAATGTACAGGAGATTTACATGCCCTCGTCACTTTCTAGCCAATCCTTAGAGTATCTAAAGTCTAAGGGAGTAGCCGAAGATACTGCATCTGCGGCAATTATATCAGATGCTAAAGCGTATTCTACGTGCTACGATTGGTACTTGGTAAATCAGAAAGTGTTACCCGAAAATGCTGCTATCGCTTCTACCGTTTTTATCCAAAAGTACTCTTTACACGACTCCGATGGTATTTGTTTAGAGAACACTCCTTCGGATATGTGGGATCGTATCGCTAATGTTCTCACCGACATGGAGATTCAAACTAATCCTAACGTTATGGCATGTGATCGTGAAGTAGTTTATGCTTCTTTTCGTGAGGGGTTGACTGACTTTGGCTATTCCCCTCAGGGTAGCGGTCTTTATTCACTTGGTAATCCTTATGTGAAGGCATCTAGTTCTAATTGTTTCGTTCTACCTCCTCCTGAAGATAGTCTTGACGGTATCTTTACTACTGCCGCTAATAGTGCTAAGATCTATGCGGCCCGTGGTGGTGTTGGGTTCAGCATTTCAAGTCTTCGTCCTAAGAAAGCCAAAACTAATAATGCTGCCAAAACTTCAACTGGCGCTGTTAGTTTCATGGATTTCTATTCTTACGTTACTGGCATGATTGGTCAAGAAGGTCGTAGGGGTGCTGAGATGCTGTCTATGATGGTTAATCATCCTGATATTTTCCATTTCATTAACGAAAAGCGTGATATGGATAAGCAACCCTTCTTTAGCGAACTAGCAGACCTTGGCGTAGATATTAACTCTTATCATTGGTCGGCTATTGCGGACAGGCTCAAGTCTACTTCCCATGCTAACGTATCAGTGATGATAACTGATGAGTTCATGAATGCAGTAAAGAAGGATCTTGATTATACCCTGTTCTTTGATTTTGCTGATGGTAAGTATCCTCGTATTCAGAACACTGTAAGAGCTAATGACATCTGGACTGCTTTAATGAAGTCCGCCTGGGAATCTGCTGAACCTGGAATTCTGAATTGGGATCATATCGTACGAGAGTGCCCAGCTGACCAGTATGCAGAAGATACCGAGTATAGTTGGTATGACCTTGTGGAACAGAAGTCTAAAAAATCAATGTATTCCTTTCAAACAGTAGGAGTTAACCCATGCGCCGAAGAAACTTTAAGTGCTTACGATAGTTGCAATCTTGGTATCTTTAATCTCCCTTTATTTGTAACTAACGCTTTTAAGGATACTGCTGTATTTGATTGGGATCGTTATAGAGAGGTTATTAAACTGGGTATTCGTGCCCAAGATAATATCAAGGAATGGGATCTTCCTAGACTTCCTCTAGAGGGTAACCGTATGGCTGGAGTTCTTGGTAGACGAATCTCAGTAGGTAATACTGGACTGGCTGATTGTCTGGCAGCTTTAGGTCTTCGCTACGATTCAGCTGAAGGCATTGAGATGGCTGAGAAGATTTATGAGTTTATGGCCAATATTGCGTATCAGGCATCAGCTTTACTCGCACAAGAGAAGGGCTCATTCCCAGCTTTTAACCTGAAAAAGCATTTAAACAGCCCTTTTATCCAACGATTACAGCCCGAAACTCTTGAGTTAATCAAGAAGCATGGCCTTAGAAACATCGGGTTACTCACTCAGGCTCCCGCAGGGTCTATGAGTATCCTATTCAGAAACTGTGCTTCCGGTATTGAGCCAGTATTCATGTTAAGCTACACTCGTAATGTCAAGAAGCCTGGAACTAAGGATTTTGAACAGCATAGGATTAACCATCAAGCAGTTGAGGACTGTATTCTTGCTGGTGGAGATCCTAGCGTCTTTGTTCCCTCAGCCGATATTGATTACTCTAAGCGTATTGAGATGCAGTCACGTATTCAGAAGCATATTGATCATAGCATTTCCTCTACTATCAATCTGCCTAACTCAGTTACAGTAGAAGAGGTGAGTAAGATCTATATGGAAGCTTACGATGCTGGCTTAAAGGGTATCACTATCTATCGTGACGGTTGCAGAACTGGCGTACTAGTTTCTAACGATGCTGCCAAGAATAGCAAGCTTCGTAACAAGGGAATTATTGAGCGTCCTAAGTCTACTGATATCGACATTCATAAGACTAAGTATAAGGATAAGAACTATATGATCCTTGTAGGTAAGGTTAATGGACAGCCGATTGAGGTATTCGGAGGTCTTGAGGATGGTCTAAGCCTTCCTACTCAGTACAAGTCAGCCTCTCTAATCAAGAAGTCAAGAGGTCATTACAGTCTCTCCGTACAGCTTTCGGACGATGAGGAAGATGTACTTAAGGTAAATAACGTAGGCAACCGCTTTCCCGCTCAGGACATTATGACTCTGACTCGTATGATTAGTTTATCTCTTCGTAACGGGATTAGTGTTAGCGATGTTACCGAACAGTTAGCTAAGGCTACTACCGCTCTTTACGATGCTCCTGCCGTGTTCGCTAGAGTATTGAAGAATTACATTTCTGACGAAGAGCTTATTACTAAGGAAGTTAGTAAGGGTAAGGTTTGCCCTGAGTGTGGTGGAGTTCTGGAATACAAGAGAGAATCCGGATGCCTTGTAGAGCTTTGCACTTCCTGTACTTTTTCTAATAGTAAGTGCGGTTGACATGTATAGAATACAAGATAACGCCCTTGGTAAGATTCTTATAGTTCCCACCGAGATCTGGGTGGGTAAGGTTTCTAAGGAGCCCATGCTCTTTGACACTGCAGTAGAGGCGGAAGAATATCTTCGTCTATTCTCCCTCTTCTTAGGAGAAAAATTCCCGGATAGGATATACAACAGAGATGATTATACTATACTAGAAGTATAAGAAAAGCCCACTTGAGTGTGGTGTTCTAGAATACAAGAGAGAATCCGGATGCCTTGTAGAGCTTTGCACTTCCAGTATAATTCGCTGTACATATAAAACCTTCTAATGTAGCTAGGTTAAACTTTATCTGGCCAGCAATATCTCCCGCAACACCTATTGCTGCTGGATTTCCAGATACAGCAGCAGCAGCCATTGTCCTAGCTTGTTTTGGTGTTTTGCTAGGCATGTTTATTTTTTCGGGTGAGTTGGTTTGTAAACATCTTGCAACATGTCGTGTTGATTTTCTATGCCGAGTTTGCGTGGAGTTTTGCCTGATAAACTGACTTTGTCTGTCCAAGCATTTGGGTGTGGACCTTCTCCAGATAAATTCATCTCAGGAGTATCTTGTTTACTAAAAGATACTACTTCATTTATATGGATTGAAAACTCTTTAGCTGTTCTAATATTATTTATAGCTTTACTAAGTTTAAGATCTTCAATAGTTTCTGGATCTTTTGTAGCAATAGGATATGTAGTTCTATTTATATCAGTATCATTATCATGAGCTAGTTTCGTAAAGGGAGTACCACGATCAGGGAATGCTAGAGTGTCTATTCCTTCTTTTTTCCACTTACTAACCTTGTAATCCCAAACGTAAGATACGCCGTGATTTTCTAAAACAATAACAGTTCTCTTAAGACTTACCAAAGCCATAATTAGAGCAGACTTAAACTTACGATCAGTTTGTTCATACATAACATCGTCAGAAAGTCGATCTGCCTCTTTATCTTTTAAATAGCGATCATATCTCCAACAAAGCCTATTTAGCTCTTTTTCTAATAAATCTTTTGGTATACCTAGTTCTGAAGAGGCTGCAATTAACATTTGCTGCTGTTGCGCTTTGTCCCCTTTAATCCCCTCACTGTGCTTATAAGAACCATATAATATAGTTGAGAGAACTACAACCCCAATTGCAGTTAAGCCAATGGCAACCTTATTTTCAGTCGAAATTAAGGCTGGTGGCCTCATCAAGTCGAAATTGCTTTCGGATAAAGGCATCTCTGTAGTAACTAAAGCTTCTGTTAAAGTATCAATATCGATTAATTTTCTCATGCTACTTCTTTCTCTCTACTGGGCTTTCTTTACTTCTTTAATTTGTTTATTGTTGCTGTGAGCTATTTTTGAAACCACTTCAATGGACTTGCCTTGAGTTTGAACAGTATTAGATATAGATAAATGAAGTCTGCGAAGCTCACCCAACTCCGCTTTAACATCATCTAACTCCGCTTTAATATTGGCGTATTGGGTAGAGGTTATTTTTTGGTTGGATCTTAGATTTAAACCGAAACCAACTACTGAAGCTATAAGCAACACAATAGATATTACAGTTGATATATTGAGGCTGGAATCAAATTTAATAGCTGGCATTACATACCGCCCTTTAATCTAAGAGTTATTTCTGGTGCAAGAGCTCTTATTAACTGTGATACTTTACCACCAAAGTGTGCCATTACTTCATTAACAGCTACTACAAGGTCTTTATTTTGTTCTTGTTGCTGTAACCAAGCTAAAACAGCAAGATCTAATGCATTAGCTTGGTTTTTATATGCTTGATTAAATACAACAGAAGTAAAATCACCACCACTGCTTTTTACTATATCATATAATTTGACATTAGGTAACTGTTTAATAATAAACTCTACTAAAACAGCTTTTACTTTTTTACCTGCGGGACTTAAGGTATTAAAGAAACTATTATCTACAAGGGCTGCATTCCCACCAAACCGTCTCTTATAACCAGCAAGAAAATCAGGAGCTGCCCCTAAAGCAGGGGCAGTAGGAAGACTTGGATTAAGCTGTTGAGGAGAGTACGTTACATCACCGAGGGCTTCAAAAACTACTCTATCTAAAGCTCCCGGTTTAATAAACTCGAACAAAGGCAACGTTTTCATATTAAAGTTCGTTATCGGCTTTTTCGCCAGCATCAAACATAGCTCCAGCTACTTCTGGAGAAGCTGAACCAGAAAACTTTACGGGCTCTTGCCCGTCTTCAAGTTCTTGTGGTTCTTCGCCTAGAGCATCTAAATCTTCACCGATATCCCCTAAATGATGCACCGCTAAATCTATAGCACTAGTAGCATCATCTAAAGCCTTAGCTATTTCGTTATTGACATCCTCAGGATACTTAGACTTTAATCCACTAATAGTGTCTTTAATCTTGTTAAGTTCCTCACTAAGAGTACTTAAAGATTCTTCAGTGCTTTCTGTGTCTTCAGACTCTCCAGCTTCGTGCTCTGGGCCTTCTTCGGCCTCATCGGCACCATCTTCATAAGAACCGAGGCTTTCCATATTATCTGGTAAAGTTACTTCATTGACATCACTATCCCCAAATAGAGAGTCGTGTCTGCTATTTTCTAGTAATAGAAAGTCTAGTGGGCTATTCTTATTCATTGGAAGATCCTGATTCAGAGTCGGAGGTTTTAGTAGGAACAATACGCTTCTTAGCATCTAGCTTTAGACCTAAAGCGATCTCAGTTAAATAAGTTCTAACTTCAAGTGGATTGTTGGGATCACAGGATTGCTTGTCAAACCAATCAAGCACTGTCTCGTGCTCTTCTGGTGTTAGGTGAGGTAACTCGCCTCTAAATGTTTCTGGTTCACTAGTAACTTCTACACTGTGAGTAGAAGGAACGTGAGGTAAGTTTAATGTGATTCCCTCTGGCTTTTCAGCGCCTGAAGAAATCTGAGACATCATTTTTTCTGGGACAGCTAGAACAGTAACGCCACTTTCAAATGCAAATGGGTCGTTCATGTGCTCTTCAGCGTTAGTAAATCTCTCTGTTAATGTTTTCCAACTCATATCAGGTATTCCCTTTATATTTAATTATATCGCAAAGTTTTCGTCGAGATTCCGGCAAAGATACTTTATAAACTTTTTCCATAAAAACTCATATTGCTTAGCTAGTCCTGGGACTTTAATATAAAAACAATCGTGGTAGTAATAAAAACAATCGCTTGCTTTAGACAGCTCAGAAAGAGCATCCGCATTACTTAATTTACTAAGTATGATTTTTTTATCTCTATAAACAGTTAGTAGCTGTCTTGCAGCATCTTTTGAATAACATACCAACTCTTCATGCTTACTAAAGTACGGCAGGTCTTCCGTGTACTGCTTCATAGTATTATATCTTATATCTAGTTCAAATAAGTACTCTCTATTTTTAAATATACTTTCTTTTAATGAGTCTTCATCAGTGCCAACAGACTGGTATTGCTTTATATATTGAATCCCGTGTATTAACTCATGAGTGTAAATATCAGCCAAAGTAAGGCAAAACTCTCTTATATCTTTTTTATACATAGCCCTTAGGTTTTTATTTAAATTTATTAAAAAACATATTTCTGGGTTATCGTCAAACATAAAATCTGTGCCTCCGGAGTTACCGGTAGGAGCGTATATAAAAAATTCAAACTCTATACCCAAAGCGTTTGTAAAGGTATAACCAAATAAGTCAGATAGTTTATCTGCAGCTAGCTGCAACAGAGGCTGCTCTATTGCAAGTTTAAAATTTTCAAAAGACTTATTACAAATTTTCTTATTGTTAGACAAGTATTTAGACGCTGCTTCAGAACAAATCTTAAAGGCTTCTTGGTGTTCTTTAGCAACTGAAAGTATATCTACCATGTATTTAATTTTTATAAATTAAGTTTATGTCTACAATTATTAAATCTCCCTCCGCTGCTGCTGCTGCAACGCAGACAGTTTCTAATACTTTCTTCTATTCTGGCATATCGTTTCCTCCGAAGAGGAGCGCTTCGCAAGGATTTTGGGCTACAACTACTGATCAGAACTTAATATCTCAAAGCCTTTACGTCCTACTAAACACAAGAAAAGGAGAGATGCCGATGTCTCCTAATTTTGGAACTTCTATGGACGATAATTTATTCGATGCCGTGGACAGTGCCACACAAGGCATTCTATGTCAGCAAATACAAAACGACATCCAAACATGGGAACCCAGAGTTATCGTAAATGCAGTATCTGCATACTCTTATGAAAACGTCCGAATGTTTAATATAGATATGACTGTAGTTCTTACGGGACAGCAATTTTCTACTCAAATCCCCATTAATCAGTGGAGTTAGGGCTCTCTCCCTCCGATATATGGCTTGAGGATATTTATGAGCCGAGTGATTCTGTGTACCGATTTTCATCTCTCCTTCTCTAACCAGTTTGACAGAACAAATGCCAATGGTATCAGCGGAAGGCTTCAAGAAGTACTCGACTCTATTAAATGGGCCGCAGACCTTGGTAAGCAGAAGAAGTGTACTCACTTTTTTGGTTTAGGTGACATTTTCGATAAAGCAGAGCGTTTACCGACTAAAGAAGGAATAGAAATACAAAGTACCTTCAAATACGTTAACGTGCTTTATAAGGGCAAATGCGGCCTCTTAACAGGCAATCACGACAAGGTTTCAGATACTGTGAGCATTTTAGATTTGTTTCAAGACTCTATTAAGATTTTTAACCAGAGTGACTTTGTAGATGTTGAAGACGCTAGAATTTACTTCCTACCGTACACTAGAGAACCAGAAGACTTCTACAGAGAAATGAAAACCATAGAAAAAGATTTGGACTGCAACAGTAAGAAATATTTACTGGCCCACTTTTGGGATAACTCTATTATGAATGTAGATCCAGAAGCTATTGATTTATCTAAGTTTAATGCTAGGTTCTTTGATCGAATATTTTGTGGTCATTATCATGTGCCAAGCAACGATCTTACTAATCTTGTAATATACTTGGGTACATTATTAAACAAAAGGTTCAGTGAGACTGGACCTAAAGGTGCGTGGATTCTAGATACCAATAAAAACAAAATAGAGTTTATTAAAAATCCGCACTCTCCTGAGTTCTTCTCTGTAGAAGACCTAGTTATTATAAATAGCCCAGAAATAATCGAACGAAACGCTTACTACAGAGTATATTGCAATGCAGATACTGTTATGGATATTTCCAGGTTATTATCAGCTTGTAAGGGATTTGAAATATTACCTAAAAAAGAAGCTACTGGAGTAGCCTCTAGTATTTCTATAGATACTATAGACAAGAAAAATAATCAAACATTAAAAGAGTTTGTATTATCTAACTGCCAAATTTTTACACCTGAGGGAATTACACATGACGAGTTTAAAACCCGTGGAGCGGAGTTACTAAGTGAGCTATAAAATTACACGCTTAGTACTAGAAAACTTCGTAGTTTTCGTAGACAGAACAGAAATCGATTTTTCTACTACGGATATAAATCAAATAGATGCTATCTTTAAGAACGATACGGCTCAATCAAATGGCGCAGGAAAGTCCGTAATTATCTGTGCTATATCTATGGCTATGTTTGGTAAAGGGTTGCGCTTCAACTACTTATCTGACTATATAGCACCAACAAACCCAGGCGGTGGTATCTATGTTGGTTTAGAATTAGAAGATGAGAAAGGGAATACTATTAAGATAGAGCGTTGGAGAAGACCCAACAGCGATATAAATAAAGCTAAGTTTTTTCTAAATGGTGTTCATATAAGTAAAGACAGCACTGTTTCTAAAACAGATGAACTTGTTAGTTCTTATATAGGAGTTAGTCACTCTAATTTCTTATCTTGCGTGTTCAGTGTAGAGCTTAGAGGATTCTTAAAACTGCGCCCAGCAGAGCGATTTGAAATACTTGAAAACGCCTTAGCAGTTAAGAAAATGGATTCCATTATTAAAAAACTTAATAGTACTTTACGACTATCGGAGGATAAACTAGTTAATCTAAATAGCATCCTCTCTGATAAACTCAATGCCTACGGACACGAATTAGCTAAGCAAGAAATATTCTCCGCTAACGCTGGCTCTGTATTAGAAGCTATCAAAAGACAAGAGGTTGAGTTAGCTAAATTTTATTCTGAAGAGGTATCTTTACAGGATAAAAAAGATAAATTGTTTGTTGTTCTCTCTGAAGCTAAGAAAAAGCTAGAAGAGAAACAAGAAATTTATCAAAACTGTTTACTAAACGTCAAAACACACGATAATAATATACTTAAGCTGAAGTCAAAAGTAGCCACGGTATCTGTGGCAATAAAATCAAACAAAGCTGGGGATTTGGAGTGCTTAGTTTGCCAGTCTAAGCTTGACACTGGTTCAGAGAAATCAATCAAAGCACATTACGAAGCTGAAATTGAACAGGCTAAACATAACATCGCTGGGTTACAACCGCAGAAGAAGCTGTTAGAGGCCGCTATACTCAAGCTAAAGCAAACAAAAGACCTAATAGAAAATAAGATCGACAGTATAAATGATGATCTTAGAATATGTAACTCTTCTGCTATAGCATGTGAAAAAACTATCCAAATGTCAAAGACAAACTTAGAGAACAGTAAGTCTAATGTCAATGAAGCTTTAATAACAGCTTTAAAAAAAGAAACGGAAGAGCTGTCAGCACAGAAAATTAACTTGGTTAAAGACAGTAAAATTATTACTGGTTGGAAACAGGCTATGAGTAAGAATGGCTTACGACTTGCGTATCTTCGGGAAGAGGTTTCTACACTATCGGCTATAGCTAGCAAATACGCCAGTTCTGTTTATGGTAAACCTATTAAAGTTGAATTTTCCATAAATGAAGAGAAAGATACACCACAACTGATTTTTACAGTCAACGGAAAGTTTGCAGAAGCTTTCAGCACCGGGGAAAAGAGACTGCTGGAAATCGCTATGACACTGTCACTTCTGACGCTTTTAAAGACAGCTGGTATGAATCTAGACTTCTTAATACTAGATGAAAGTACTGACTCATTATCAGTCGCATCCAAAACACAATTGTTATCAGTACTAAAAGAATTATCGTCAGACCACCAAATGTTAATTATTAGTCATGACCCAGAAGTGAAATTAGCATTAGCCGGTAATTTGATTACCGTTATTAAAGATGAAAGTACCAGTCGCTCAATCATTTTACAAAGTTAATTTATATGGGAATTAGATTAAGCATAGATATATTACAACTTAGGGCTTCTTCGATGGGAGGCAAGCTTTTATCTAAAACCTATAGCTCTTGTCATGAACTGTTAGAGTGGCAGTGCGATAAAGGGCATATATGGAAGACTAGCTGGAATTGTGCTAAACGTCATTGGTGTCCATCTTGCGACGGACAATCAAAACCCAGTATGACCACTTTACAACAATATGCTACCAATAAAAAAGGTTTATTGTTGTCTACTGAATATGTAAATGCCAGAAAACCGCTACAATGGCAATGTGAGTTTGGTCATATCTGGAAAGGTTGTTGGGGAGACATCAAAAATGCTAATCACTGGTGCCCAGAGTGTTGTACTAATAATAAGCCCTATAATATAAAAGCATTAAAAGAGTATGCTTTATCTAAGCAAGGATTATTATTATTATCCGAGAAATATATAAATTGTAAAACTAATTTGCTTTGGCAATGTAAAAAAGGACATCAATGGAATGCCACTTGGGATAATATAAATAGAAATAAATGGTGTCCTTATTGTGGATATTGTAAAACAGAAGAAATATGTAGACAATTATTTGAAGCTAAATTAAAGATATTATTCCCTAAAAAACGTATTATATATAACAACAATAGATATTATTTCGATGGTTATAATAAAGAAAACAAAATAGCCTTTGAGTATCATGGATATCAGCATTATATTTATCCAAACCATTTTCATAAAACAGAGGATAAATTCCTAAAATCACAACAACGAGATAAAGACAAAGAACAGTATTGTATAGATAATAATATAATCTTAATAGTTATACCTTATACTATTAAAGACTTGGCTAACTATATCTCTAATTTATCTATACCCGTTCTTGTATAGTATAATTAAGCTTATATGACACAATTACCTGTATCCTCATTTGTTAAAGATCATGAAAGTACCATATTTGGTGTCTTTGAAACAGAGGCTTTTCAAAATGTTGCTGTCTTACACACTTTAAACAAGTTCATAGTTCGCACTGATCTTGAACCACACCCAGAAGCTAGTGGTGATTTAGATGACCCTAAACAATGGCATATTAACTATATTAAAGTATATAACGTTTCTATGGAAGCATTAATATCAACCATCAAAACTAGTATGTATGAGGGCTGGTATTCTTTATTATGGAACGATAACAACTTTTATGTTATTTTTACAAACGGCGTTGCTGAACTACCAAATAATAATGGAACCATAAGTGATCTACATAGCATAGATAGCCTAGCTAAATCCAATGGCTTAGATCATGAATACATGAAACGCTACTTAAGTAAGGCTATTGCGTCATTTCCTGTATAGTTATCACAACCATAGGATACTCTGACACTACTTTGGTCTGAGTAAGTTCCCATATCTGGCTATCATCTATAGCCTCGTCAAATTCTGCTAAGGTAGAAAACAAAGCATCTAAAGAAGCTTTTGCGGTATTATCTAAGTCCTTACGCCTTAGTGTTTTCCCATCTTTTAAAAACCAGGTGGGTAGACCAACTTCCATAAATACTGTTAGAGGTTTGCCTACCAACTTCGATATATCTTTGGAGAGGTTCTCTACCAGGATTTTATCTCTTACTATAGTCCTAACAGAAGTTTTAAACTTCTTACCCTCAGCACTTACAAAACGCCTAGCCTGTCCAGGGATGTTACAGTATAGTTTATTAACGCTAATCGCTTCTACATCAAGTTCAAACTTTAATATCATGGAGCCCTAATGTTTAAAAAGTTTACTAATTTTGTTCGGTCTTGTTTAATTCTCTCAGAAGAGGAAAAAGCACGGGCTTGTGCCGATATACTATACGATGATATAGTAATCCTGAGATGTGTTAAGTTAGATGGCTCCGCACAAGTGCCCACTAAGGCCCATACAGGCCTGTTTGAGGACGCTGCTTATGACTTGTATGCACCAGCCAAAGAATACAATAC
>Ga0208613_1000170_pt1 | contig 22238 bp, 23 predicted proteins | sample CryBogmetaGMA6M_FD_184543 | JGI IMG/M metagenome (GOLD analysis project Ga0208613, IMG submission 184543) | Freshwater microbial communities from Crystal Bog, Wisconsin, USA - MA6M (SPAdes) | ecosystem: Environmental > Aquatic > Freshwater > Lake | place: Crystal Bog, Wisconsin, USA | collected... | reverse complement strand
GTGTATGCTAATTTAAAAGCTTTTCTTGTGAATCGCGTTGGTGACTTTGGCTTCTTACTAGGTATCGGCTTGGTGTTATTTCATTTTGGTAGCTTGGATTACGCAGCTGTGTTTTCAGTAGCGCCACAAATGGCAGACGTAAAAATTAGTTTAATTGGAAATGTGCAGTGGTCTCTCATGACGGTGACCTGTATTTTGTTGTTTATCGGCGCAATGGGTAAATCAGCACAAGTGCCGTTGCATGTGTGGTTGCCAGACTCTATGGAAGGCCCAACCCCAATTTCAGCTTTGATTCATGCAGCGACCATGGTGACAGCGGGTATTTTTATGGTGGCGCGTATGTCACCAATGTTTGAATTGTCATCCACAGCGTTATCATTTGTGATGATTATCGGCAGTATTACCGCCTTATTTATGGGCTTTCTTGGTGTCATTCAAAACGACATTAAACGTATTGTTGCTTATTCAACCTTATCTCAACTAGGTTATATGACAGTCGCCCTGGGTGCCTCGGCTTATTCAGTCGCTATTTTCCATCTGATGACTCACGCGTTCTTTAAGGCATTATTATTTCTGGGTGCAGGATCAGTGATTATGGGCATGCATCACGATCAAGATATCCGCAATATGGGGAATCTTAAAAAATATATGCCAGTGACTTGGATTACTTCATTGGTTGGATCTTTAGCACTTATTGGTACACCATTCTTTGCCGGATTTTATTCTAAAGATAGCATTATTGAAGCTGCTAAGGCATCGACGATCACGGGTAGTGGCTTTGCTTATTTCGCAGTATTGGCCAGTGTGTTCGTGACTGCTTTTTATAGCTTCCGACTCTACTTCCTAGTATTTCATGGTGCTGAAAAATGGCGTAAGCCTAAAGATGGCCATCACGGTCACGACGATCATGATGTGCACCATCATGGATTAAGTGCGACAGATGATCCGCATGAGCCAGGTTGGGTGATTAAGTTACCTTTAATTCTATTAGCCATTCCTTCATTGGCTATTGGTTATGTTGCCGTGGAGCCGATGCTCTATGGTGAATTCTTCAAAGGTGTGATCTTCATAGACTCAGTCGCGCATCCTGCAATGCATGAGCTCACTCACGAGTGGCATACAGTATTGCATACGGCTTGTGGTATGGCTTTACATGGGTTTAGTTCACTACCCTTTATGCTGGCAGCTTCTGGTGTTGCTTTGGCTTGGTTCTTTTATACGCAGCGCCCAGATATTCCTGCCAAAATTCAAACTAAGTTCGCGTTGATTAATCGCGTGCTTGAGAACAAATATGGGTTTGATAGTTTTAATGAGCGCGTATTTGCGGCAGGGTCACGTTTTATTGGCCACAAACTTTGGCAAATTGGCGATGTAAAAATCATTGATGGTGCCATGGTTAATGGCACGGCACGTTTAATTGTCCTGTTGTCTGGTGTTGTGCGTAAATTACAGACCGGTTTGATCTATCACTATGCATTTGCCATGATTATTGGCGCCTTTCTCATGCTCACATTTTTCTCTAAAGTATAAAAAACATGCTGGCTTACTTTACTCAACATCTCTTAAGTTTTAGCGTCTGGACACCTATACTGTCAGGCATAGCTGTGCTATTTACTGCCAATGACCAGAAGCCGAATGTCACACGTTGGTTAGCGCTAGCTGGTGGAATGCTCGCATTTTTAGTCGCAATTCCACTCTATACCCATTTTAATTTCGCTGATGGCGGCTTTCAGTTTCAGGAAGGTTTTAGCTGGATTCCCGCCTTTAATATCAATTATCACCTTGGTGTGGACGGTATTGCAATTCCACTAATCTTGCTCACCAGTTTTACTACTGTGATTGTGATTATTTCTGCATGGGAAGTTATTGAAAAGCGTGTAGCGCAATATATGGCTTGCTTCTTGATTATGAGCGGCTTAATGGTAGGGGTGTTCTGCGCCTTGGATGCTATTTTGTATTACGTTTTTTGGGAAGCGATGCTGATTCCACTTTTCTTAGCCATCGGTATATGGGGTGGTCCTAACCGTGTTTATGCAACGATCAAGTTTTTCCTTTATACCTTGCTTGGCTCATTATTGATGCTAGTGGCTTTTATCTACCTATATTTAAAAACAGGTAGTTTTGAGTTGATGGACTACTACCGCTTGCCTTTACCACTTACTGCACAAGTACTTATCTTTTTAGCTTTCTTTGTAGCCTTCGCTGTAAAAGTGCCAATGTGGCCAGTGCATACTTGGCTACCTGATGCCCACGTTGAAGCACCTACTGGCGGTTCAGTCGTGCTAGCAGCTATTGCGTTAAAGCTTGGTGGGTATAGCTTTTTGCGCTTTGCAATGCCGATTGCCCCCGATGCTGCGCATTATTTATCTGGCTTTATGATTACGTTGTCGCTTATTGCGATTGTCTATATTGCGTTAGTAGCATTGGCGCAAAAAGACATGAAAAAGCTGATTGCTTACTCTTCAATTTCACATATGGGTTTTGTGACGTTAGGATTTTTTATCTTTAATAATTTAGGCTTAGAAGGCGCAGTGGTGCAAATGGTATCGCACGGCTTTATTTCGGCAGCCATGTTCCTATGTGTGGGTGTGCTTTATGACCGTGTTCATAGCCGTCAAATCGAAGCCTACGGCGGTGTTGCCAATACTATGCCAGTGTTTGCTGCCTTTGCTGTGTTCTTTGCGATGGCTAACAGTGGTTTGCCAGCAACATCTGGTTTCGTAGGTGAGTTTATGGTGATATTAGGCGCGATTCAAGCCAATTTCTGGTATGCATTTCTAGCTTCAACCACACTCATTTTTGGCGCAGCTTATACGCTATGGATGATTAAGCGTGTGTTTTATGGTGAGATTGCCAATGCGAATGTGGCTGCACTGAAAGACCTCAATAAACGCGAATTCTTGATTCTAGCCACTTTGGCATTGTTGGTGTTGGCTTTGGGTATCTATCCACAACCGCTGACTAATATGACTAATGCTAGCGTGACGCAACTTCTTTCACTTCTTGCACAAAGCAAACTGCCTGTAGGTCTATAAGCTATGGAAAATATACGTTACGACCTGATTACCGCTTTGCCAGAGTTATTCATCGTTTGTATGGCGATGTTTATCCTGCTAGCAGATTTATTTCTGAAAGCATCCAATCGCATTTATATCTATGGCTTATCGCAAGCCACCTTGCTGGCTGCAGCTTATTTAACCTTTAGCAATCATGCGCCGAGTGTGAGCTATGCATTTACCGACGCTTTTGTTGATGATGCAATGTCTGATGTGCTGAAGTTAATGACCTATCTTGGTACCTCCTTGATTTTCGTCTATAGCCGTCAATATTTGCAGTTACGTAATATGTTTCGTGGCGAGTTTTATGCCTTAGTGCTATTCGCTGTCGTCGGCATGATGATTATGGTTTCTGGCCAGAACATGTTGACGCTTTATATGGGTCTGGAGTTATTGTCTTTAAGTTTATATGCCTTAGTTGCTTTGGATCGCGATAATGCACGCGCGACAGAAGCTGCAATGAAGTATTTTGTGCTGGGTGCTTTAGCCTCTGGTATGTTGCTATACGGAATGAGCATGATTTATGGCATGACAGGAAGTTTAAATATTGCCGATATCAACCATGCCTTAATGGGTGAAACAAAAAATCATGCAGTATTGATTTTGGGTTTGGTTTTTATCGTTTCTGGCTTAGCGTTTAAGCTCGGCGCAGTGCCATTCCAAATGTGGGTACCGGATGTGTATGAAGGTTCTCCGACTGCGGTTACATTGCTCATTAGCTCAGTACCAAAATTAGCCGCTTTTGCGTTTGTGATACGCTTGCTAGTGCAGGCATTGCCTACCTTAGCAGTTGATTGGCAACAGATGCTGATGATTATGGCCGTGCTGTCAATTGTTGTGGGTAACATTACAGCAATCGCTCAGACTAATTTAAAGCGTATGCTGGCCTATTCTACGATTTCACATATCGGTTTTATCTTGTATGGCCTAATGAGTGCCAGCATAAATGGTTTTGTTTACGCCATGTTCTACGTGGTGAGTTATGTGCTGATGACCTTGGCTGGCTTTGGCATCATTTTGTTACTATCACGCAAAGGCTTTGAAGCCGAAAATTTAGATGACTTAAAAGGCCTAAACCAGCGTAGTCCTTGGGTGGCTTTTTTAATGATGATTGTGATGTTTAGCATGGCTGGTGTGCCACCAACTTTGGGTTTCTATGCCAAATTTAGCGTACTACAAGCTGCACTGCAGGCCGGTTACTTATGGCTAGTGGTGTTTGCTGTGTTGATGGCAGTTGTTGGTGCTTTCTACTACCTGCGTGTCATCAAACTAATGTATTTTGATGAGCCTGCCGATTTAAAACCCATTGATGCGCCCCTTGATATGCGCATTATATTAAGTGTCAATGCTTTAGCGTTATTAGTCATTGGATTGATGCCGCAGTCATTGATGGAACTTTGTATTTACGCTGTGACCAGAAGCTTAAGCTAATGCGGCATGGCCTATTCTTTCTATTTTCATTCGCCATCGTCTTCGGCAAGGTGTAGTAAAAAAGACCATTATTGGCACAGCATTCCATTGCTAGCATTTACTGCAATATGATAAAGCCTGACCTCACAGAATATTTCGTTAGTTCTGGAATTTTAGCCCAAGGCAAGTTGCTGACAATCCGCTGTGATCAAGTACGCTTAGCAAATGGCCATCTGACTGAGCGAGAATACCTCATGCATCCTGGCGCAGTCATTATTGTGTCTATACTCGCTAATGGTAATGTCATTCTAGAACGACAGTTTCGTTATCCGCTACGCCAAGTTTTTATCGAACTACCCGCCGGCAAGATTGACGCCAACGAAGATGTATTGCATACCGGACAGCGGGAACTACTAGAAGAAACAGGCTATAGCGCTAATGAGTGGGTAAGGTTAGGGCAAATGCATCCGTGTATCGGCTATTCAAATGAAGTCATCCATATCTATCTAGCGCGCAGCTTAATGGCAGGCAAGCATCAGCGTGATGCTGACGAAAGTCTTGAGGTGTTTGAGTTACCATTTGCGCAATGTTTAAATATGATTGTGCAAGGTGAAATTACGGATGGAAAAACTATCACTGCACTTTTTTTAGCGGATCAATTTTTGAAATCGGAATCCGCAAATGGCTAAAATTTTAATTGTGGGTTGCGGTGACTTAGGCACTGCCATTGCTAAGCGCTTGGTAGACGAGGAGCATGAGGTCATAGGCTTACGTAGAAGCGTGCAGAACTTGCCGCGAATGCAAATGCTTCAAGGCGATGTTACAGATGCATGCTCGCTTAAAGCACTAGTTACATTGATGCCTGAGGTTGTAATCTACTGTGTGGCGGCTAGCGGTCAGACCGACGTGGCCTATCAAGCGCAATATGTGACTGGGCTAAAAAATATACTTGCGAGCCAAAGTCGCAATCAACAATTACAGCATATATTTTTTGTGTCTAGCACCCGTGTATACGGCCAAGAAACAACAGCCCTGTTGGATGAAAGTATATCGGCATTACCCGCAGATTTTGGCGGTGAGCGACTGTTGGAAGCCGAGCATCTACTCATTAACTTGCCATGTAACGCTACCGCCTTAAGGTTGTCAGGTATCTATGGCCCAGGGCGGTTACGCATGATTAATTTGGCCAAGTCACCACAACAGTGGCCATCAAAAAATAGTTGGAGTAATCGCATACATCGTGACGATGCGGCGGGTTTTATTGTTTTTCTAGTGCAGAGGATATTGACTGAAAAGGCTATCGCTTCTTGTTATATTGTGACTGACTCAAAGCCAGTGAGTCAGTACGAAGTGCTGACTTGGCTGGCCAAGAGAATGCAGTCAGCCTTACCAGCCAATTGTTTAGAAGAAGCCCATGGGGGCAAGCGGCTAAGTAATCAGTTAATGTTGTCTAGTGGCTTTCAACTGAAATATCCAGACTTTAGCGTAGGGTACCAAGCTTTACTCGACGAAATAGCCATGGCTTAGTATTTAGCGGTTTAAGAACCAGCCAGTTAGACTCATTCTGGCACGGTTGGCTGGTAATACCTCATGGTAAAAAGTATCTGATATAAACATCACCAATCTACCAGCTATAGGGGCAATATCAATTGATGATGTGTCGGTTAGTATGCGAAACGTGCCGCTATCTGTATTTAAATATAAACGTAAGTAACCGCCGTCTTCTTCCAACCAATCTTTATTTAAATATAATATACAGCTGATTTGACGTTGTGGCAGTTGTGTATTGTCATTAGCCTTAAAGCGATCCAGATGCTTTTTGTAACTGGCCCCAATCGGATACATTGCCAAATGACTTTCTAGGACATCTAAACCCAAATAAAGGTGCTGGTTAAGTCCGCTCCGAAGGCGTTCCATTTCATCAAAGTATGTTCGTTGTGCAGGGCTGGCTTCAGCTTCATTTAACCAATAAATTGAATCACCACGGAACTTGGTATTTACCATGCTCTGAGCTCGTCCGGTGTTGGCTGTGAACATTAAATTATTAGTATTGAGCGCAACTATTTCAGAGGCTAATGCGTTAATCACGCTAGGACTTAGGAAATCATCCATCACGCAGTAGCCATGATCAGTGATCTGATCTAATTGCTGTTGTAGATTGAGTGCAAAATAATGTGGGTGCATCGACCTATTATAACGTTTGTCGTTTGCGCCCAAGGCCACAATCAGCTAAAATCCTGCCTCTATTTGAAATTAAACACAGCTATAGAGCAACGGTGATTAAAATCAGTATAGGCGGTTAGCTCAGTTGGTTAGAGCGCTTGGTCGACATCCAAGAGGTCAGCAGTTCGAGTCTGCTACTGCCTACCACTTGAAAAAGTGGCTACACATGATAGTAATCTCCTTACCGAACATAAAAGCCAAAGCCGTTATAGTTAACGGCTTTTATTATTTAAGATGGAAACTATATGCCAGTAATTCGCTTACCTGATGGCTCTGAACGTAGCTTTGACGCTCCTGTAACGGTTGCAGAAGTGGCGATGAATATTGGTGCTGGCTTGGCTAAGGCTGCGCTAGCGGGAAAGGTCAATGGCCATCTAGTTGATACTTCTTACTTGATTAGTGAAGATGCAGAACTTGCGATTATTACGGATAAGAACCCTGAAGGTCTTGATGTTATACGCCATTCAGCTGCGCATTTGCTCGCTTACGCAGTTAAAGAACTATTCCCTGATGCACAAGTGACTATTGGACCGGTAATTGAAAATGGTTTCTTTTACGATTTTTCTTATAAGCGTGCGTTTACCCCTGAAGATTTAATTGCCATTGAAAAGAAAATGTCTGAGCTGGCAAAGAAGGATGAGCTAGTAACGCGTAAGGTATTGCCACGAGATGAAGCAGTGGCATACTTTAATTCTATCGGCGAATTATACAAAGCTGAAATCATTGGTAGCATTCCTGTAGGCGAAGATGTTTCGTTGTATACCGAAGGTAGCTTTACCGATTTATGTCGTGGTCCGCATGTGCCTAACACAGGCAAATTAAAAGCTTTCAAATTGATGAAGTTGGCAGGCGCCTATTGGCGTGGTGACAGCAATAATGAAATGCTACAGCGCGTGTATGGTACCGCTTGGCGCAATAAAGAAGAGTTAGAAGCCTATTTATTTCAGTTGGAAGAAGCTGAAAAGCGTGATCATCGTAAGTTAGGCAAGCAGTTAGACTACTTCCATATGCAAGATGATGCGCCAGGAATGGTATTTTGGCATCCCCGTGGCTGGAGCATTTGGCAGGAAGTTGAGCAGTACATGCGCAAAATGTTTCGCGATTATGATTACCAGGAAGTGCGTACGCCAACCGTTATGGATAAGACGCTTTGGGAAAAGTCTGGTCACTGGCAAAACTACCGCGACAATATGTTTGTCACTGCTTCGGAAAGCCGTGATTATGCTGTGAAGCCGATGAACTGCCCTGGCCATGTTCAAATATTCAATAGTGGATTGCATAGCTACCGAGATTTACCCTTGCGCTTGGCCGAGTTTGGTTCTTGTCATCGTAATGAACCTTCGGGCTCTTTGCATGGATTGATGCGTGTACGTGGATTTACTCAAGATGATGCGCATATTTTTTGTACCGAAGCGCAGATTGAGTCTGAAGTAGCTGACTTTATTAAGATGTTATATAAAGCTTATGGTGACTTTGGATTTACAGAAGTATTGGTTAAGTTGTCTACACGTCCTGAAAAGCGTGTGGGTGCAGATGAAACCTGGGATAAAGCTGAGGCTTCATTATCAAATGCGTTGAATCAAAATAATTTGGCATTTGATTTGCAGCCTGGAGAGGGTGCTTTTTACGGCCCAAAAATTGAATTCACACTAAAAGACAGCTTAGGTCGTCTATGGCAGTGTGGCACAATCCAATTAGACTTTAACCTACCTGAGCGCTTGGATGCAGAGTATGTCGCTGAAGATAATACGCGTCAGCGCCCTGTAATGTTGCATCGTGCCATTGTGGGGTCTATGGAGCGGTTTATCGGCATTTTAATTGAGAACTATGCCGGTGCTATGCCATTATGGTTAGCGCCAGTGCAAGTGATGGTGCTTAATATTTCAGAAAGTCAGTCAGATTATGTGCGGCAAGTAGTTGAAATGCTGAAGAAATCTGGCATTAGATGTGAATTTGACTTGAGAAATGAGAAGATTACCTATAAAATACGCGAACATAGCATGCAGAAGTTACCTTACTTGCTAGTTGCAGGTGAGCGTGAAATGCTAGCAGGACATGTAGCCGTGCGTACCCGAACAGGTGAAGACCTAGGCTCTATGCCGATAAGCGACTTAATTGACCGCTTAAAAGCAGAGGTTGAAGCGAAAGCTTAAGCTTAATTAGAGACTTAAAGTTTCAGGTGCACGGCTTAACTATTTGGAGAATTTGATATAGCACAAGACAAAGAAACGCGAATTAACGGGGACATTACTGGTACCGAAGTTCGTTTGGTGGGTGTAGAGGGTGAACCGTTAGGGATTATGTCGCTAACGGAGGCATTTGCAAAAGCAGAAGAAGCAGACACTGATTTAGTGGAAATTGCGCCTAACGCTGTACCGCCAGTTTGTAGGCTATTGGATTACGGCAAGTTTAAATATGCCGAAAGCAAAAAACAGCACGAAGTTAAGCTGAAGCAAAAGCAAGTTGTGGTTAAAGAGATTAAATTTCGCCCAGGTACAGATGACGGCGATTACGCGATTAAAGTGCGTAATATTATTCGATTTATTCAAGACGGCGATAAAGCTAAGATTACTTTACGTTTTAGAGGTCGTGAGATTACTCACCAAGAATTTGGTTTGGCTTTATTAAGACGTGTAGAAGCAGATTTAAAAGAATACGCAGTGGTTGAGCAGTTTCCGAAAATGGAAGGCCGCCAAATGGTAATGGTGCTTGGACCACCTAAAAAGAATTAAGTAACTGTAATCAGTTGCCAAATGAAGTAGTCAGTGTAATAGCAAAGCAGTGGTAGTGAAATTCCGAGTGATACGGCTTAACGGCATGCCTAAGCACTCATAACTAAGTTCAAGGAGAACAAAATGCCAAAAATGAAAACCAAGAGTGGTGCTAAAAAGCGCTTCAAGTTCTTGGGTAATGGTAAAGTGAAACGTACGCATTCACATTTACGCCATATCCTCACTAAAAAGACCACCAAGCAAAAGCGTAAATTACGCGGCACGGCGATCATCTCACCAACTGATGTCAAGCGCGTTCGCGCTATGATGCCAACACGATAAGGAGACCGATATGCCTAGAGTAAAACGTGGTGTCATTGCTCGCGCTAGACACAAAAAAGTATTAAAAGCCGCTAAGGGTTACCGCGGTCGTCGTAAAAACGTTTATCGCGTTGCTAAGCAAGCGGTAATGAAGGCTGGTCAATACGCTTACCGTGATCGCCGTCAAAAGAAACGTCAATTCCGTACATTATGGATTGCACGTATCAATGCGGGCGCTCGTGAGTGTGGTTTGACTTATAGCCGCTTCATGCATGGCTTGAAAAAAGCAGCGATTGAAGTTGATCGTAAAGTATTAGCTGATTTAGCAGTATTTGATAAAGTAGCATTTGCACAATTTGTTGAAATGTCAAAAACAGCTTTAGCCGCTTAATTGCTTGAAAAATAAAAAAAAGAGGCTTCGGCCTCTTTTTTTTATAGTAAAATCAATACATTATAAAATTTAACGCATTCAAATGGGTGCTGTAAATAAAATCAAAATAGATTAAAGACGATCAATCACATGTCAGACTTAACGCACTTAATACCAGCTGCTGCAGCAGATTTTGCCAATAGCGCAACGATGAACGATTTAGAAGTGGCCAAAGCCAAGTATTTAGGAAAAACTGGCGCGCTGACTGATGCGTTAAAGGGCTTGGGCAAGCTTAGTAACGAAGATCGTCCAGCTGCAGGTGCTGCCATTAATGTGGTAAAACAAGCCATAGAAGGTGCCTTAACAGAGCGTCGTGAGGCGTTGTTAAATGCCGATCAAGCTAAGCAGTTAGCACAGGAGTCTATCGACGTCACTTTGCCAGCGCGCGCACAATCTCTAGGTGGTTTGCATCCGGTCACACTCACCTTACAACGCATAGAGCAGTTATTTCATTCCATCGGATTTGAAGTAGCGACTGGACCTGAAATCGAAACGGATTTCTATAACTTTACTGCGTTAAATATTCCTGAAGATCATCCTGCGCGTGCCATGCATGACACTTTCTACATAGATGAAGCCAATGTGCTACGCACCCACACTTCACCAGTGCAAGTGCGCTACATGGAAAATGCACTGAAGAATAATAAAACGCCACCACTTAAAATCATTGCGCCGGGCCGTGTTTACCGCGTGGATTCTGATGCCACCCATTCCCCAATGTTTCATCAGGTGGAAGGTTTGTGGGTAGATGAAGATATTAGCTTTGCCAACCTAAAAGGCGTGGTGCAAGACTTCTTGCAAAAATTCTTTGAGCGAGATGACTTGATTGTGCGTTTCCGCCCTTCATTTTTCCCATTTACTGAACCTTCAGCTGAGATGGATATGAGCTGGAATGGTGGCTGGTTAGAGATTGGTGGTTGCGGTATGGTGCATCCAGAAGTATTTAAACACGTGAATGTTGATCATGAAAAGTACCGTGGTTTTGCATTTGGCTTAGGCGTAGAGCGCCTGACGATGTTGCGCTATGGCGTCAATGATTTACGCCATTTCTTCAATAATGATTTACGTTTTTTGAGCCAGTTTAGATAGTTCTCACACACAATATTGCCATTAAATTAAATTAATCTAAGGTCATCCCCGCATTATGCAGTTTTCAGAAAATTGGTTACGTAGCTTAGTAAACACTGACTTAGATAGTCAGGCTTTAAATCATGCCTTGACCATGGCTGGTCTTGAGGTAGAGGAAATGCAGCCGGTAGCTGCTGCCTTTACTAAAGTGGTTGTCGGTAAAATACTGACTGCCAGTAAACATCCGGATGCGGATCGCCTACAAATTTGTACCGTAGATGTAGGTAATATTGTGAATGGTGTATCTGTGCCCTTGCAAATCGTTTGTGGTGCCCCGAATGCGCGTCCAGGTTTGTTAGCGCCTTGCGCAATGGTGGGTGCAGAACTTCCAGGTTTCTCTATTAAAGAAGCCAAAGTGCGTGGTGTTGAGTCTTTTGGCATGATGTGCTCATCCAAGGAACTAGGCCTAAGTGCTGAAGCTACTGGGTTGTTGGAATTAGACGCTAATGCTGTGGTTGGACAAGATATCCGTCAGCATTTAGATTTAGATGATCATTTATTTACGTTAAAACTAACCCCTAATCGTAGTGATTGCTTAAGTATTACAGGAATTGCGCGTGATGTTGCCGCCATTACTGGCGCAACTACGCATTTTGATGCGATTGAGATGGTTGATGCCGAAACTCAAGACGCAATGACGGTTGTTGTAGGTCAGACAGCAGCATGTCCGCATTACTGTGGACGCTTGGTGACAGGCATTAATGCCAAAGCAGTGACCCCTGAATGGATGGTTAAACGCCTAGAGCGTAGCGGCACACGTAGCATCAGTGCAGTGGTGGATATTACCAATTACGTACTATTGCAATTAGGCCAACCGATGCATGCGTTTGATGCAACTAAATTAAGTGGCGATATTGAAATACGTTTTGCCAATGCCAATGAAAGTTTACTGTTACTCAATGATCAGGACTTAGCTCTTAAGGTCGATGACTTAGTGATTGCAGACGCGCAGGGTGCGCTAGCGCTAGCGGGGATTATGGGTGGAAAAGCCAGTGCGGTCAGCGATGAAACTTCGCAAGTATTTTTAGAAAGTGCATTTTTCCCTCCATCGGTCATAGCGGGTAAAGCGCGCAGAATAGGGCTAAGCACAGACTCCTCTTATCGTTTTGAGCGCGGTGTTGATTTTGGTAATACGCGCAACGCGCTTGAGTATGCGACCACCCTCATTAAACAAATTTGTGGTGGCCAAGCTGGCCCCGTGACGGAAGTGATCTCTACACTACCCCTACGTACGCCAGTAAAATTAAGGTTATCGCGCTTAGTGTCTGTGCTCGGCATTCCTTTAATGCAAACTGATGTGGCAAAAATTTTAACGCAACTCGATTTTGCTTACACACTGTCAGATGATGTGTTTACCGTATCGCCACCAAGCTACCGCTTTGATATTAGTATTGAAGAAGACCTAATCGAAGAAGTAGCACGTTTACATGGCTATGACCATATCCCAGCCATTCCACCTGTTGCATGTTTGGATATGTTGCCAGCACCAGAAACACGCGTACATCTAAATAAGCTGAGTGACTCTTTAGTGGCTACGGGCTATCAAGAGGTTGTGAATTACAGTTTTGTTGATGAAAGTTGGGAGCGTGATTTATTGGGTAATGCCAATCCCATTAAACTTAAAAACCCTATTGCTAGCAACTTAAGCGTAATGCGAACAAGTTTATGGGGTGGATTGTTGGATACTTTAACTTACAACCTGAATCGCAAGCAAGACCGCGCCTTTTTGTTTGAAGTAGGCGCTGTTTATCAAAAGATAGACGCTGCCTATGCTGAAGAGACGCGCATTTCTGGTCTAGCTTACGGCAGTACTATGCCAGAGCAATGGGGTGTAACCAGTGCTGATATAGATTTCTTTGAAGTGAAAGCGCATGTAGAAGCATTACTGGGTGCAGGTTCAGAAGTTTCCTATGAAAAGGCCGAACACACAACCTTGCATCCAGGCCAATCAGCCCGTATTTTACTTAATGGGAAAGCCATCGGTTGGTTAGGTAAGTTGCATCCAAAGTGGCAGCAACATTACAGCTTAAGTAAGAGCACTTTCCTATTTGAGTTAAGCACAGAAGCTATATTGGCTCGAAAGTTGCCAGCTTATCAAGAAGTATCTAAATTGTTACCGGTGCGTCGAGATTTAGCGGTAGTATTAGATGAAAATATTGCAGTTGATGCGGTACTATGCACGATTAAATCAGCCAATATTCCGCTTATTACTGAGGTTGCCTTATTCGATTTGTATCAAGGTCCAGGTGTCCCTGAAAACAAAAAAAGCCTTGCATTATCAGTACTTATGCACGATACTCAAAAATCTTTGACAGATAGCGACAGCGATGCAGCTATCTCAAATCTACTGCAATTAATGCAAAATAAATTCGGTGCAACACTTCGAAACTAAGCATTAAACGATAGGGTGAGTTTTTCCGAATTTACGTCAATTACGTTGATTAAAACAAGCTTTGCTCTTATAAAAAGCTATTAAAAGTTACAAATGGATTGGGAGTTTTAAATGACTTTAACAAAAGCTGAATTAGCGGACTTGCTCTATGAGCAAGTTGGATTAAATAAACGCGAAGCTAAAGATATGGTGGAATCTTTTTTTGAAGAGGTACGTATTGCATTAGAAGCAGGGGATAGTGTGAAATTATCAGGCTTTGGCAATTTTGAGTTGCGTAAAAAATCAGAACGTCCAGGTCGCAATCCTAAAACTGGTGAAGAAATACCAATTTCTGCCCGCAGAGTGGTAACCTTTCACGCAAGTCAAAAGCTGAAAAGCAAAGTGGAAGCTAATTACCTCAGTTAGAATCAGTTTTTAATTTTAGTTTATCGCGGTGTTAGTGTGAAGGTGCAGTATGAGTGAGCCAATTACCAAGGTGCAATTACCACCTATTCCAGCAAAGCGCTACTTTACCATTGGTGAAGTGAGTGAACTTTGTGGTGTAAAGCCACATGTGCTTAGGTACTGGGAGCAAGAATTCACACAGCTAAAACCAGTTAAACGCCGTGGTAATCGCCGCTATTATCAACATCATGAAGTATTATTAATCCGCCGCATTCGTGAGTTACTGTATGAGGAAGGTTTCACCATTAGTGGTGCGCGCAACCGTTTAGATATTCCTGCATCAAAAGCCGATGTACAACAACAATTATCTCTAGATACCCCATCTGCAATGAACGAGGGTCAACACCAAAAAACGGCTACCGCAAATCATCAGTTTGACTTCTCTGCAGCCAAGGCTGAGCTTACAGAAATACTTAAACTGTTGCGTCCAGCTTTATCGGTTTCATAAAACTCCACATTGATATATATTTCAGCCGGTTTTTTATAGCGCTTCTGTTTAAGTTATAATACGTGCGCTGTTGTAAGTGAGGCAGCGGTTCGGGGCATAGCGCAGCCTGGTAGCGTACTAGTCTGGGGGACTAGGGGTCGCAAGTTCGAATCTTGCTGTCCCGACCAATAAAATTAATGAGATATATTCGGAAATCCCCAGCCGAATAATCATCTGTAACAATTTCTGTAGCAAGTTGTTCCGCGGTACTTTCAAGACTTGTGGACTTGTGGACACCAGTCCGAATATTATGTTCTATAGCTATTTTGTTAGCTTTGAAAACCCCCATAAAAGCAAAACTATAAATACAACCAACCCTACGACCGTATAAATTCCTTGCCATCCAAGAAAATACATATGCTCTCCAATTTTAATGTGGGTGTTACGAGTATAAATAACGAACTCATACTTACACTTTTAATAATTTTTTGCGTTGATTAAAATCAAAGAATTCTAATAAATTAATGGTTTATAAGTCGCCGCAAGCTTTCTGGTCAGCACATGCGGCAACCTAATCTGTGCTTAGCTCTGTTATGCTGTGCACTCAAAGTTAAATAAATATTTTAAAGAAAAGAGTAGCTCTTGTATAAACACCCACTGCTAGATCGCGACAAGATTTCACCGAAAGAGGCACTGGATGTGTTAATTGAGGGCAATGGTCGATTTACCAAAAACTTATCTCTGCATAGAGATTTGCTTAGTATTGTCAATATTACTAAAGATAAGCAGCATCCGTTTGCTGCAATTTTAGGTTGTAGCGATTCGCGTACAGCCTCTGAAATTATATTTGATCAGGGTTTGGGTGATATTTTTAGTGTGCGCTTGGCTGGCAATATAGCCTCACCTTTTGCTATCGGTAGCTTAGAGTTTTCTTGTAAATATCTAGGTAGTAAGTTAATTGTGGTGCTTGGCCATAGTGGCTGTGGAGCGGTAATGGCGGCTTGCGATCATTACACCGGCGGGCATATTGGCGAGATATTAAAGCATATAGAGCCGGCGGTTGAACACCATCAAGCATTGGGGCACGGTCAAGGTTCCGCTGATAAGCAGTTCGTCAGTCAGGTCTGTCAGACTAATGTTGAGTTGCAAATCCAGGCTATTCTAGATGGCAGTGAAATTCTGACGCAAATGTTGGCAGATAAACAAATTGGCATTGCTGCAGCCGTCTACGATGTAGGGTCAGGCGTGGTCACTTTCGACCACGCTAAATCCCTATTTTAAAATCCAACTTCTAATTCTTAATTCTGCAATATGAGCTTACTTTAGTTCAGGCTGAATTAACTTCATAATTGCTGGGTCATCAGGCTGCACTTCTGATGTGAAGCTATGCACGGTTTTGCCGTTAGATGTAATCACATATTTATGAAAATTCCACTGCGGTTCCTGACCAGCGGCTGCAATGAGCCCCTTGTAGAAAGGTTGTGCATTCGCCCCTGATACTGAACCTTTAGAAATCATCGGGAATTTGACGCCGTAAGTCATTTTACAAAAATTGCCGATTTCTTTATCGTTTTGCAATTCCTGCCTAAAGTCATTGGAGGGGAACCCAATGACTAGCAATCCTCGCGCCTTGTATTGTTGAGACATGGCTTCCAGTTTTTCGAACTGTGGTGTAAAACCGCATCGGCTGGCAGTATTCACCACTAGTATTGGTTGATCGCGATGTTGGCATAGATCAACGCTCTCACCCTGCAATGTTTTAAATTGGTGATTTAATAGGGCAGGGCAATCGCCAGCTACTGCAGATAACGGCATTGCAAAAAGTGCCAAAGGCAGTAAAAATATTTTCATGGTAGATCCTTAAAAGTAAGCTTGTAAAACACTGTCAATTACCAAGATTTCAACACTACTTCTTCAACATCGACCTCTTGGCAATCTTCGTTATTGCACCCACTGGTTTTTTTCCATTCAACCGGAAATGGCATTTTCTCTGTAGGAAGTGGGGCGCCATTAATGCCATAGCCAAGCGCAAATACTACTGCACCATTATTTACAGGAAACCCTGACCTAGTTTCAGCCATGCTAGTCATGGTCTTGGATAGCGTGGGTGGCACTTCATCATCACTATCTAACCATGCTTTAATCTTGCCATCATTCCGCACTGCAATTACTAAAAATCCCCAGTTCGCATTGGATTCGACGGTGCTGAGTTTCTCTCTGATATCAATTTCTAGCTGTTTGATGTATTTGGCCATCCCTTCAATATTTCCAACTTTCTTCATGGTAGCTATTTTTGGTTGCATCATTTTAATCATTAGGTACTCTATGTCTGTGGCTGAAGCCGCTAGTGGAAACAGCATCAACAACATGGCGATAAATTTCATATTCATACTCCTAAATAGTGTGGTTTATTATTATTTACGCTAAAAACTTTTAATACGACTAAGAAGATACACATTAGTTCGACCAACACTCAAGCAATGCTAGCTATAATAGCGTTAACTTCAGTGACGTATTTCAGGTGAGCGCTATGCATAATCAAGTCCAAACCATCTCAACCCATGGCTTTAATGATCAAAAGCCTGGTACTTCCGGCTTACGCAAAAAAGTGCAGGTATTTCAGCAGACGCATTATTTAGAAAACTTTGTGCAGAGCATATTTGACACACTAGAGGTGCCTTTGGGTGCGACTTTAACCGTTGGTGGTGATGGACGATATTACAATCGCCATGCGATACAGACCATTATTGAAATGGCTGCAGCTAATGGTTTTAGTCGTGTACTTGTGGGTCAGGCTGGCATATTATCAACGCCGGCGGTTTCGCATATTATTCGCAAATACCATACATTTGGCGGCATGATTTTATCGGCAAGCCATAATCAGGGCGGTATGCATGGTGACTTTGGTATTAAGTACAATATTAGCAATGGTGGCCCAGCACCAGAAAAAATTACCGATGAAGTCTTTGCTAAAAGCAAGGTGATTACACAATACAAAACGGTCAAATTTGCGCCTGTGGATATCAACACCTTAGGTAAAACTGAGTTTGAAACGGATCGGGGAAAGTTTACGGTACAAGTCATTGATGCGGTGCAAGATTATGCCGACTTAATGCAAACTCTGTTCGATTTCACTGCAATTAAAAAGCTGTTGGCAAGCGGATTCAAAATGAAGTTTGACGCCATGCATGCGGTGACGGGCCCATACGCGCAGGAGATTTTTGTTAATCGCTTGTGTGCGCCTGAGACTAGCCTGATGAATTGCGTGCCATCTGAAGATTTTAATGGCGGACATCCTGATCCAAACTTAACTTATGCTGCAGATTTAGTAGCGATTATGTTTAGTGGCGCTAATGCTCCTGATTTTGGTGCAGCCTCTGATGGTGACGGCGATCGCAATATGATTTTAGGTAAAAATTTCTTTGTTACACCATCTGATAGTTTAGCCGTATTAGCTGCCAACGCTACCTTAGTCCCAGCTTATGCCACTGGCATCGCTGGCGTTGCACGTTCTATGCCAACTAGTGGCGCTGTTGATAGAGTGGCTGTTAAATTAAACATTCCTTGTTATGAAACGCCCACAGGCTGGAAGTTTTTTGGCAACTTAATGGATGCAGGTAAGGTCACGTTGTGCGGTGAGGAAAGTTTTGGCACTAGCTCAAGCCATGTGCGGGAAAAAGATGGTTTATGGGCAGTATTATTTTGGCTTAATGTATTAGCGCAAAAGTATGCATTAGATGGCATGGCTTCAGTGGAAACTATGTTAAAGGCTCATTGGTTGGAGTTCGGGCGTAATGTCTATTCGCGCCATGATTATGAGGCGATACCTACTGAAGCGGCTAATGCAGTGATGCAGCATATCAAAGGGCAGTTTGAGAGACTGCCAGGACAAAAGTTTGGACATTACCAGGTAAGTAGTTGCGATGACTTTAGCTACCATGATTCAATTGATGGATCAGTGAGCAACAATCAAGGTGTGCGTATATTGTTCGTGGATGGTTCTCGCATTGTATTTAGGCTGTCTGGTACGGGCACGGAGGGGGCGACCTTGCGTATTTACTTAGAAGCATATGAGACTGATAGTCATAAGCAGCATTTAGATGCCCAAATTGCCTTGGCGGAAATGATCAAAATTGGCTTGCAGATATCACAATTAGTGGCGTTGACGGGGTGTGTTTCACCCACCGTTATTACTTAGAATTTAGGGGTAGGAGCGCAGGGTTGCGCTTGTTACTCGTTACTCTGCCACTTGCTTGATGCTCATTTCGCCTTTGTATAGCCGTACATCCATGCGGCCTAGAAATGACATGCCCAACAATACATCGCCGTCTAAAGAGGGGGCAATCATCGCGGCCACATCATGCGCTTGTATGCCGCCTATTTGTACTGATTGCAATCGCACGGCATAACCCACGCTGTCGCCATTTGCAGTAGATGTGCGCACGGCATTGATACTTTTAAGCTTCAGTTTGTCGGCTATTCTTTGCGAAATAGCGACCCCTGTTGCCCCAGTGTCTACTAATACATCCACTTGTTCGCCATTAATCAGCGCTTGCGCACGGTAGTGGCCATCTAAGCCTCGCTTTAAAACAACGTGGTTGCTTTTACCCATGCTGTCTAACTTGTTTGGATTCTGGATGTTATCGGCTAAGTAAAAGATGAGTGTGGCAAGTGCGCACCAGATAGCCGTTACTAAGAGTGTATTTTTAGACATGATTGACTGAGATTGGGTGCTTAATTTTTTGCAACTTATTTAATAATGACCGCTCAAAGTTGTGAATGTTAAGGGGAGGTGAAGGCAAAATTTAAGCGTGGGTTATTCTGCCTCTTCTATCCACGCTAGTTGTATTGCTTCTAGAATCTTTTCGCCACATTTTTCTGGACTATCGTTGAAACCCTCTAAATCAAGTACCCATTCCATAAGGTCAGTAAAGCGGATGGTTTTAGGATCAATATCTGGATGGGTATCGTAGAGTGATTCTGCGATGGTTAATGTGTCTGTCCATTTCATGGTGATAATTCCTAAAGTTTTAATCAAACCTATTATAGCGCTGGCGACATTATTTGACTTTAAAATGCGTGTGACTTTAAGACTAAGGTTTTAATCTTTCGCATGACGCGTGGTAAAATGTGGCCAGTTCATTCATTCACTAATTTAAGTATTCGGAAAATATAAACATCATGTCTCAAGCCCCATTAAATTCGGCACCATTTAACTACGCTAATACTTTGGATCAAGCTGATCCAGCGCTATGGGGCATGATCGAGCATGAGGTCGTGCGCCAACATGAGCATATAGAATTAATCGCCTCTGAAAACTACACTAGTGCTGCAGTGATGCAGGCACAGGGTTCACAACTGACCAATAAGTATGCGGAAGGTTATCCTGGTAAACGCTTTTATGGCGGATGTGAATATGTGGATCAAGTGGAACAGTTGGCTATAGATCGCTTAAAAGCCCTATACGGTGCTGAGTATGCCAATGTGCAACCACACTCAGGCTCGCAAGCTAACCAAGCTGTGTATTTTTCAATTCTCAAGCCGGGTGATACAGTGATGGGCATGAACTTGGGTCATGGGGGTCACTTGACTCATGGCTCCCCTGCTAATTTATCAGGTAAATTATTCAACATCGTGCCTTATGGCTTAAATGCAAATGAAGAAATTGATTACGATGAAATGGAGCGCATTGCGGTGGAGTGCAAGCCAAAACTATTGATTGGTGGTGCCAGTGCCTACGCTTTAAGATTTGACTGGGCGCGTATGAGCGAAATTGCCAAGAAAGTTGGCGCTTATTTCATGGTGGATATGGCGCATTACTCAGGTTTGATTGCAGCCGGCGTTTACCCTAACCCAGTGCCACATGCAGATTTTGTCACGTCAACGACACATAAAACTTTACGCGGCCCACGCGGCGGTATTATTTTAGCTAAAGCTGAATTTGAAAAATCACTAAATTCGAGTGTGTTTCCAGCCCTGCAAGGTGGCCCATTAATGCATGTAATTGCAGCAAAAGCGACTGCGTTCTTAGAAGCCGCTCAACCTGACTTTAAAGTGTATCAAGCGCAAGTGATTAAAAATGCACAAGCTATGGCGGAAACTTTAACCGCACGCGGTTTACGTATTATTTCTGGACGTACTGAGTCACATATGTTTTTAGTGGATTTACGTGCCAAAGGCTTAACCGGTAAAGCCGCTGATGCTGCGCTTGGTTTAGCCCATATTACTGTGAATAAGAATTCAATTCCTAATGATCCAGAAAGTCCGTTTGTAACCTCTGGTATTCGCATAGGTGCGCCGGCGATTACCACTCGAGGCTTCAAGGAAGAAGAAGCTAAGCTAGTCGCCAATTTAATTGCTGATGTGTTGGATAATCCTACAGATGAAGCTTTAATTACCGCTACAAAAGCTAAAGTGCATGCCTTGACTGCCCGCTTTCCAGTGTATTCAGGGCGCTAGGGAATAAGGTCAAGGATTTGATGACCGAAGTCAGGGGATATGTTTGAGAGTTTATAGTTCTTACGGTGTATTTTTTCAGCATTTATTGAACACTCATGCAGGTGAAGTGCTGTGCGTGCCTAATCTGTTGTCTTCAGTCCGCAGTTTCTATCTATGAAATGCCCTTTTTGCGGTGTTGATGATACCCAGGTTATAGATTCACGGGTGAATGAAGAGGGTAATGCGATACGTCGCCGACGCAAATGCAGTGGCTGCGACAAGCGTTTTACTACTTATGAAACGGCTGAGTTGCATTTGCCACAAGTGGTCAAAACCAACGGTACGCGTGAGGAGTTTAGTCGCGAGAAATTACGTTTATCTTTCTCACGTGCGTTACATAAAAGACCGGTGCCTACAGAGTACGTCGATCGTGCCTTGGATAGAATTTCACAAAAGCTACTGGGATTGGGTGAGCGCGAAGTGCCCGCACGGATATTGGGTGAGAGCGTGATGCATGAGCTCAAACTCATGGATAAAGTGGCTTATATACGATTTGCCTCGGTATACCGGAGCTTCTCTGATGTTGATGATTTTAATGATGTAATACGTGATCTAGATTAGTAATTAGTAATCGCGGTCTTTTCTAAGAAATAGGATATGTAATGAAATTAATTAATGGCTTATCAATTGCGCTAGCAGTATTTACCGTAATCTTGACCATCGTTTTTTTTGGTTGGTGGATAATGAAAGACAGCGTTGTGTTTGGTAGCGAAAAATTTGATCAAGTTAAATGGATGCAAAGTGCCGCTACCATCACCACCGAATGTAAACGTGGAGATATGGCGTATGACCTACAGAAGAATATTTTGGCTAGAGGATCTTCCAAAGAGGCTGTGGCTGTGCTGTTAGGCCGCCCTAGCTTCGAAGATGGTCCAGCAATTGAGTACGACTTGGGTAAATGCATGCATGTTTATCATGGACTGCTTATTTTCTTTGATGAAAACAACCGTTTACTTAATAGCCGTATTTCATCGCACTAATAGATTAACACTTTTTGCGCGGAAATCTTTGCCGTTCACGGCGGAGATAGATAGCGAGGATAACGAAGTTATCCTTTACTTACTGTAAATCACATATACAATAGAAGTTATGCTAACTGCAACCAAAATTCGTATCTACCCCAATGCTGTGCAAGCCGATAAGCTTGCCAAGGCCTTTGGCTGCGCACGCTGGTACTGGAACAACAGTCTGGCTGAGA
>Ga0208613_1000166_pt1 | contig 22602 bp, 16 predicted proteins | sample CryBogmetaGMA6M_FD_184543 | JGI IMG/M metagenome (GOLD analysis project Ga0208613, IMG submission 184543) | Freshwater microbial communities from Crystal Bog, Wisconsin, USA - MA6M (SPAdes) | ecosystem: Environmental > Aquatic > Freshwater > Lake | place: Crystal Bog, Wisconsin, USA | collected... | reverse complement strand
CCTCGAGTCGTTCCGCAGTCATCTATAGTGACAATGACATCCTGGGCAACATCGTGAAGCCTTCTGGTGAGGTAACCGGCATCGGCCGTTTTCAGCGAAGTATCCGAAAGACCCTTACGAGCGCCGTGCGTTGAAATGAAATACTCAAGTACGGTAAGACCCTCCTTGAGGTTCGAGATAATCGGGTTTTCAATAATTTCTCCCGGCTGTCCCGACATGGACTTCTGCGGACGGGCAATAAGACCTCTCATACCGGTCAACTGACGCACCTGCTCCCTGGAACCACGAGCTCCGGAATCAAGCATCATATAAAGGGGATTGAAACCATCCCGATCTTTTTTAAGCTTCTGATATGATTCTTCGGCGACAATATTTGATGTTTTCTGCCAGACATCGACAATCTGGTTGTACCGTTCATTATCGGTCAGCGTACCACGGTTGTATTCCTTGACGACCTTGGTGCTGTCGCGCTGGGCATTTTTGATATGCTTTACCTTGGTTTCGGGCACAATGGCATCAGAAAGTCCTACAGAAAGACCGCCTTTCATGGCATAATGAAAGCCAACCTCCTTGATATTGTCAAGGAATTTTGCGGTTTCAACATTCCCAACCTCGCTGCTCAGTCGTCCGATCAGCTCTTTGGCTACTTTTTTATCAATAACCCTGTTAATAAAGCCAATTTCATCAGGCACGTGCTGGTTGAAGATAACCCTGCCAACCGTGGTAAGAAGAATCGCCTTCTTTTCTATCTGTGCTTTCAGCCAGATGGACTTTTCTGATGTTGGATCGACAACGGTATCAAGAACTCGCAGCGAATCAAATTTCTGATCAATTTCGCCGCTATACTGCACAAATATCTGTGCATGCAGACCAACACGCTGTTCATTGTAGGCAATAAGAACATCTTCACTGCTGTAGAAAATCTGTCCTTCTCCGATATCTCCAGTGCGCGACTTGGTCAGATAATACATACCGAGTACCATGTCCTGTGACGGTACCGTAACCGGCTTACCGGATTGAGGCAGAATAAGATTATGTGACGACAGCATGAGTAATGACGCTTCGAGCTGGGCTTCCTGCGACAGCGGAATGTGAACCGCCATCTGATCACCATCAAAGTCAGCATTGAAAGCCGTACAGACAAGAGGGTGAATCTGAATAGCCTTGCCTTCTACCAGAAGAGGCTGAAATGCCTGAATGCCAAGACGGTGAAGGGTTGGCGCTCTGTTCAGAAGAACAGGTCTGCCATCAATAACTTTTTCAAGCACATCCCAGACAACCGGATCCTTCCGGTCAATAAGTTTTTTAGCCGATTTGACCGATTTTGCAATACCTCTATCGACAAGACGGCGAATCACAAAAGGCTGAAAGAGCTCAATGGCCATGCTTTTCGGCAGACCGCACTCATGCAGCTTTAACTCGGGACCGACCACAATAACCGAACGGCCAGAGTAATCGACCCTCTTTCCAAGCAAGTTCTGACGGAAACGGCCCTGTTTGCCTTTCAGTGCATCCGAAAGCGACTTTAGAGGCCTGTTTGACTCGCCTGTCTTCACCGCATTCGCTTTGCGGGAATTATCAAACAAGGCATCAACTGCTTCCTGGAGCATTCTCTTTTCATTTCGGAGAATAACCTCAGGCGCCCGAATATCGATAAGTTTTTTAAGACGGTTGTTCCGGATAATTACCCGGCGATAAAGATCGTTGAGATCCGATGTGGCAAAACGGCCACCTTCAAGAGGAACGAGGGGACGAAGTTCCGGGGGAATAACCGGTACGACTTCCATTACCATATACTCTGGTTTATTGCCCTCATAAACGTAGGGCTCGGGAAGCTCATCTTCAGGAAAAAGTCCCTGAGGCTTTTTGCGGGTCTTCTTGTGGGGCTCATAACTTTTTCTGAAAGCCTCAACAACTTTGAGTCTTTTCAGTGCATCAGCTCTTTTCTGCTCTGAATTGCTCTCCTTCAGTACCTTGCGCAAATGTATCGCTGATTCATCCAGATTAATATTCTTGAGCAACATGTGGATGGCTTCTCCACCCATTTTGGCAACAAACTTGTCCGGATCTGAATCCTCAAGGTCCTGATTATCCTCATACTCAGTGATAATCTGGAAATACTGTTCCTCGGTCAAACGATCAAGTTTCTTTATTCCCTGTTTTTCACCCGGTTCACCGGGATTGATGACAACATATACTTCATAATAGATGATCCTTTCAAGCTCTTTGGTCGAAAGATCAAGCAATGCGCCAATTTTGCTGGGAACCGAACGGAAAAACCAGGTATGCACAACCGGAACAGCCAAAGAAATATGACCCATACGCTCCCTGCGAACACTTTTGGTTGTCACCTCAACGCCGCAGCGGTCGCAGATAATTCCTTTATAGCGAACTCGCTTGTACTTGCCGCAATAGCACTCCCAGTCCTTTGTTGGACCAAATATCTTTTCGCACATCAAACCGTCACGTTCCGGCTTGAAGGTGCGGTAGTTGATCGTCTCCGGCTTCAGCACCTCTCCCCGTGAATGGGCGAGAATGCTTTCAGGAGACGCTATGCTGAACTTTATTCTTGAAAAATCACCTTTAAGCGGCGATGCTCCCTGTGAAAAAATCATAGTCTATATCCTTTTTAAACGACTCTTGTTAACGTCCGTTAATGATGTACACGCTAATTACCACATTACTAAGGAACCTTGTCGTCAATACGAATTTCAAGACCCAGACCCTGCAACTCCCTTATAAGGACATTGAAGGATTCGGGTATACCCGGCTCGGGCAGGTTCTGACCTTTAACAATAGCTTCATAAGTTTTGTTCCTTCCAATCACATCATCCGATTTAACCGTCAGCATTTCCCGTAGAATATTGGAGGCGCCATAAGCTTCAAGAGCCCAGACTTCCATTTCACCAAATCTCTGGCCTCCAAACTGTGCCTTTCCTCCAAGTGGCTGCTGAGTAATCAGTGAGTAAGGACCAGTGGAACGGGCATGAATCTTGTCATCGACAAGGTGACTCAACTTGAGCATGTAGATATAACCAATGGTCACTTCGTCATCAAAGCGTTCACCCGTACGACCATCAAAAAGACTCACTTTGCCATGTGCCGGAAGACCAGCCCTGTCGAGTTCCTGCTGAACTTCCTGATACGTAGCACCATTGAAAATCGGTGTCTTGAACTTGACTCCCAATGTCTTTGCAGCCCAACCAAGCGATGTTTCATAAAGCTGGCCGATATTCATGCGGCTTGGCACGCCCAGAGGGTTGAGAACAATATCAACCGGGGTACCATCTTCCATGAAAGGCATATCCTCGATTGGAAGAATTTTACCAACAACACCCTTGTTACCATGTCGGCCAGCCATTTTGTCACCGACCTGAATCTTTCTTTTCTGGGCGATATAAACCTTTGCCAGCTCCTCAATACCAGGAGGAAGCTCATCGCCAACATTGATCTTGTATTTCTCGTTATCCCGCTCATCGGCTAAATCTTTCAACATGAAGCGAAACTCCTTGACAAGACGAACAACATTATCGTTTATCTTGTCAGAATCTGTCACGCCTTTTGAAAAATCGATCGACTCAAGGAATGGCATGACACTGAATTTTGCAAACACACTTTCATCATAAAGAGAGCCTTCAGCAACAAGCTGTTTGCCTTTATCACTGTAGATGCCTGATGAAGTCTTACCCTCAAGAAGCTGTTTTATCCATTTGGCAAAACGCTTACGCAGGTCATATTCTTTAGAGTCAAATTTCTTGTCAACCAACTCAATCTTTTCCTTGACATCGAGGCCAACCTTTTTCTTCCGGCTGAAAAGCTTTGTCTTGATGACAATACCTTTCATTCCGGCGGGTACATGCATAGACGCATCCTTGACATCGCTTGATTTGTCACCGAAAATTGCCCTGAGCAGCTTCTCTTCCGGTGTTGGATCACTTTCGCCTTTCGGAGTTATTTTTCCAACAAGAATATCCCGCTCCTTGACTTCTGCGCCATTTCGAACGATACCGTTTTCATCAAGGTTTCTGAGTGCTTCATCGCTGACATTATAAATATCACGGGTGAACTGCTCCTCACCTCGTTTGGTATCACGAACATTCGCTTCAAATTCATGAATATGAAGTGAAGTAAAAACATCGTCATAGACGAGCCTTTCACTTAAAATAATAGCATCTTCAAAGTTATAACCGCGCCACGGCATGAAGGCTACCAAAACATTTTTTCCAAGAGCCAGTTCTCCATTATCTGTCGAAGAGCTGTCAGCAAGCACTGCACCCTTTTCTACCCGTTGACCAATCTGCACCAGAGGTTTCTGTGAAATGCAGGTATCCTGGTTGGAGCGCTTGAACTTGATCAACTTGTACGTTTTCACTCCTTCGTCAGGATCAAGCATTGATAGCCTCACATCATTGTCGGTATCAATATCATAGCGAATCGTGATATATTCTGCCGTAACATCTTCAAGCACTCCGGATGCTTCTGCTAAAATAACTGAACGCGAGTCCCTCGCAACCTTTGCCTCCATGCCAGTACCAACAACAGGAGCTTCTGACGTCAAAAGCGGCACCGCCTGGCGCTGCATGTTGGCACCCATAAGTGCACGGTTACCATCATCGTGTTCAAGAAAAGGAATCAGTGCTGCGGCAGCGCTGACAATTTGTACCGGAGAAACATCCATAAAATTGACATCCTCTGCAGCTACTACCGGATAGTCTCCCTTTGTTCTTGCCTGAACTGTCTCAAGCGCTATTCTGTTGTTCTCATCAAGAGGAACACTGACTGGTACCGTAATCTTGTTCTCCTCATCTTCAGCCGAAAGCATCAGGACGGTATCGGTCACCTGGCCTTTATCAACAACGCGGTAAGGTGTTTGTATAAAACCTTTGTCATTGATCTCTGCGTAGACCGACAACGAGGAAATAAGACCGATATTAGGACCTTCCGGTGTTTCGATCGGGCACAGTCTGCCATAGTGTGTATAGTGAACATCCCGAACCTCAAAACCAGCACGTTCCCTGGTAAGACCGCCTGGTCCAAGAGCCGAAACCCTTCTTTTGTTGGTCATTTCTGCCAGGGGATTAGTCTGGTCCATAAACTGTGACAACTGGCTGGTCGCAAAGAAACTTGACACAACGCTCGATACGGTACGTGCGTTGATAAGGTCTGCAGGAGCTATTTTATCCGAGTCTCTGGAGTTGAGCTTTTCACGAACATTTTTGCCCATCCTGGCCAGCCCGATAACAAACTGTGCGGCAAGCTGTTCCCCAACTGAACGCACACGACGATTGGCAAGATGATCAACATCGTCAACATCAGCAAGCCCGTTGACCAGCTTGATGAGATAATAAATGACAGAAATAATATCATAATGTGTCAGCACCAGAATATCATCACCCGTCGGCTCATCAGAAAAAGACTGTATAGTCTGAAGAATTTTCTCGTAAATGGAATCAGAAAGCTGTTTCAGCTCGGGTTTCCCTGAAAGGTATTCATTCAGATCATCAAACTCTTTACTGAGCTTTTTCTTGATCCTGTAGCGACCAACCTCGCCAAGATCATATTTTTTCTGATTAAAAAAGGTTCTCTCAAGAAAACTCCTTGCAGCATCTATATCGGGCGCCTCGTTGGCTCTCAACTCTTCATAGACAATCTCAAGCGCCTCTTCCTCCGTCGCCGAGCTGTCATTGAGAATGGTATTTATAATGATTGATTTATCAGCACCTTTATCGCCTCCGACAAAGGTCTTCATTACCTTGACGCTTTTGTAGCCAGCGGCCAGAATCTGCTCGAAAATATCTTCAGTTATCGCGGTCCTGGCACTGACCACTTCACCAGTCTGCATGTCAACAATATCGGAAGCAAGGTATTGCCCGACAAGCTGCTCCTTTTTGCTTGATTTCAACGGAACCTCTTCAACAAGATCAAACAGACCGAGAATATCCTCATCTCTTGCAAATCCTATGGCACGCAGAAGGGCACTGACCAGAAAATTCTTTTTCTGATCGATGTATACAAATATCTGGTTATTGATATCCGTCTGAAACTCGATCCATGAGCCTCTGGTCGGTACGATTTTAGCCGAATACATTTTCTTGCCATTCGGATGGACAGCTTCACTGAAAACCACGCCTGGTGAACGGTGAAGCTGAGCTACCACTACCCTTTCAGCGCCATTGACAATAAATGTGCCGCGATCTGTCATATATGGGATCCGGCCAAGGTATACCTCCTGCTGAATGGTCTCTTTCCAGTCTGTCTCATCAGCCTCGTCCTTATAGGAAAGCTTCAGCTTGACTTTCAGGGAAACATCATAAGTCAAACCCCTTTCAATACAATCCTCAACGGTGTACTTTGGTTTATCAAAACCATAAGAAATATACTCAAGCAGATAGAGGCCTCTGGTATCGGTAATAGGGAACGCTCCGCGAAGAACCCGCTCAAGGCCCTGGTCCTTCCTTTTGGCAAGAGGTACACTATCCTGTATAAAATTATGAAATGAATCTAACTGAACTTTTAATAAGTCGGGAGGCTCTATAATACTTTGGATTTTTGAAAAGTCAATACAGGGTGTTGTTGTTGCATCGGCCACTTTCACATGCACCTCACTTTTATTCAATTGCATGAATTACTTACAGGTTAAGTCATCACAAATATCAGTAAACGTAAACCGGACAACAAATAACGTCCGGTTTAACCACAATCGTATCATTACAGCAGTTACAATCTAAACTGTTCTTATACAAACAGACAAAGCTCCGTTTCATATCGAAACGGAGCTTGCTTTGGTAATGACTTCTTTTCAAAGATCACTTCACCTCTACTGATGCACCTGCGTCTTTCAGTTCCTTGGCAATCTTTTCTGCTTCGTCCTTGGAAATAGCTTCTTTTACCGTTTTCGGAGCGCCATCAACAAGATCCTTTGCCTCTTTCAGGCCAAGACCTGTGATAGCACGGACAGCCTTGATAACATTGATTTTGCTTTCACCTGCGGCAGTAAGTACAACATCAAACTCAGTCTGTTCTTCCACTACAGGTGCATCACCTGCTGCAACGGCTGCAACACCGGCAACCGCTACAGGAGCTGCACTGACACCAAACTTCTCTTCCAGAGCCTTCACTAACGATGAAGCCTCTGTAAGGGTCAACTTACCAATTTCCTCTACAAGTGTTTCGATAGACATTATTCCCCTCTCTTGTTTAATTTAAAATGTATAGTAATCTCTTTGAGTGCGTAATAGTATTTATAATTTACTGCTTCTGTTTGGCAATCTGGTCAAGGGCACAGACAAGGTTTCTCATCACTGCATTAACCACCATTGGAACAGAACTGATCACATTGTTGATAACACCTGCAGCACGGCCAATATTCTCCGTCTTGCTGAGCATCTCTGAAAGCAATGGAAGCTGATCAGGACCGAACACAACACCATCTATTGCAGCCATCTTGAACTTCAGCGCCTCATTGGTCTTGCTGAACTTCCTGATAACTTTTGCAGGTGCAACCGGATCGTCAAAGCCAAATGCAACTGCAGTCGTGCTTTTAAGTCCCGGAGCAAGCTTGTCCGCCCCTGCAAGATCCTTCAATGCCTTTTTAATCAGGGTGTTTTTTACAACACGATACTCAACTCCAGCTTTCCTGAACTCGTTGCGAAGTTCTGACATTTTAGCAACACTCAACCCCTGGAATTCCGTCAGATATATCCCCTGTGACCTGTTGATCTTTTCAGCAACTTCCTGAACGATCTGTTCTTTTGTATCTCGCTTCATCGTATAAACCGTTTTTATTAGGCGACAAATTTTTCCATTTTAACCTTCACGCTTGGGGACATCGTGCTTGAAAGCGCAATACCCTGCACATACTGACCCTTGGCTGCCGATGGCTTCAGACGAACAACCTCCTTAAGGAAGCTGGAAATATTGACAACCAGTTGATCAGGCTGAAATGAAACCTTGCCGACCGGGGCATGAACATTTCCTGCTTTATCAACCCTGAACTCGATTTTACCAGCCTTGACCTCCTTGACTGCCTTGGCCACATCCATCGTAACTGTTCCTGACTTTGGATTCGGCATCAAACCGCGAGGTCCAAGAATCTTGGCGACCTTACCCAACTGACCCATGACATCGGGAGTTGCAATAATAACATCAACACCTGTCCAGCCTTCCTGGATTTTTTCGATGTACTCCTCAAAACCCACCATATCAGCGCCAGCCTCTCTCGCTTCATCAGCCTTGGCTTCCTTGCAGACAACGAGCACCGAAACTGTTTTGCCTGTCCCATGCGGAAGCATAACCGTACCACGGACAACCTGATCCGCATGACGGGGATCAACGCCAAGCTTGACCGCAATATCAACGGTTGCATCGAACTTCGAAACTGTAATCTCCCTGATCTTCTCAACTGCATCAACCAGATCGTACTCACGAAAACGCTCGATCTTCAATGCCGCATCTCTGTATTTTTTACCCGCCATTATTTTTTCTTGTCAAAGTGGTTAAATAAAACGGCTTTTCAGCCTCCCACAGCCTTATACACTATAAGCCAAACTCAGTCCTGAATTACAATGCCCATACTTCTTGCTGTCCCCCTGATCATCTCTTCAGCCCCCTTACTATCGAAAGCATTGAGATCCGGTCTTTTCAGCTCAGCAATTTTCCGTACCTGCTCACTTGTAACAGAACCAACCTTATTGCGATTCGGCTCGCCTGAACCTTTTTTCAAATTCGCCTCCTTAAGGAGAAGAACAGCCGCAGGAGGGGTTTTCGTTATAAACGTAAAAGACTTGTCTGAGTAAACCGTAATAACTACCGGAATAATCATACCCCCTTCAGCCTGAGTTTTTGCATTGAACTGCTTGCAAAACTCCATGATATTGACACCTTTCTGTCCAAGAGCGGGACCGACGGGAGGGGCAGGGTTTGCTGCACCAGCCGGAATCTGAAGCTTGATAAAACCGATTACCTTTTTTGCCATAAACTATTTCAATTCAGAAGCTTAAATTGCTTAAGCCACTATTATTGGGAAACTGACTTTACCTGTGAAAAATCAAGCTCTGTCGGTGTACCACGACCAAAAAAGCTTATCATAACTTTAACTTTCATTCTTTCAGTACACACCTCGTGAACAACACCGGTCAACGAACTGAATGGCCCGTCAATTACCTTGACTGAATCACCGACCCTGAACGGTGCCTCAACAACTGAACGATGCTCAATATCCTTCTCCGGCTCAAGAATTTTTTCAACCTCATCCGGCCTGAGCGGGGTAGGAACATCATCAACACCAAGAAAACCAATAACAGAAGGGATGTCAAGGATCAAATTCCTTGTCTGCTTGTCAAGCACAGCCTCAATAAGCACATAACCCGGAAAAGCGTTTTTGGTTAAACTTCTTTTTTTACCATTTTTAACCTCCACAAACCGCTCGTATGGAACATAAATCTGCAGTATCTTGTCGCTAAGACCACACCGAACCACATCTGCATCGATTGCCTCTTTAACCTTGCGCTCATGGCCTGAATAAATCCTGAGTGCATACCAGCGTGCAACCGGAACACCCTGAACATCAACATCCTTTTTCTTTGCGCTCATCAATTCAACCTTAACACTGTTATTTTACAATAACTTACCCATAACAAAATTTATAACCCAATCGACAAGAAACGTAAACAAGGCCAGAATACCGGAAACCGTCAAGACAACTACAGTCAAATCCTTGATCTCATCCTGACTCGGCCAGATCACCTTCCGCATCTCACTGATGACATCACGATAGTACTGAGCTGCTTTACCTATATATTTATTCATGAATACAAGTGCGGAATAAACAACAGTGAAAATTTCTTCTGCGTGCACGTCAGGAGGGAATCGAACCCCCAACCTGCGGTTTTGGAGACCGCTGCTCTACCAATTAAGCTACTGACGTATACCAATCAATACCTCCAAAACTTGAGCTGATGATCGGATTCGAACCGATGACCTCTTCCTTACCAAGGAAGTGCTCTACCGACTGAGCTACATCAGCCTAAAACAAAAGAACTGTGGGTAGGGGAGGATTCGAACCTCCGAAGACAGAGTCGACAGATTTACAGTCTGTTGCGTTTAACCACTTCGCTACCTACCCATAACATTCAGAGCTGGTGATGGGACTCGAACCCGCAACCTGCTGATTACAAATCAGCTGCTCTACCAATTGAGCTACACCAGCAGCTCACTCAAAAAACAGGGCTGGTAATATAATGAGAGGTTTTCAAAATACAAAAGAAAAAAGATTATTTCATATAATCATCCTTCACTGCCGCAAAAAAACCTGCAAGACGAATCGTTGTTTTTCTCGAAACGGCTCTTTGTGAAAAAGCCAGAACCATATCGATCAACGTTGGAAATACTCGTATATGATTTTTTTTCAGCCCTTTACGTACGGCTTTGACCACAACATCAATTCCTGAAATCGGTAATCGAATGTTTGCCGTATTATGACCGGCACGTCCAAAAAAGCCAGTATCGACAAAACCCGGACAGACTGCAAAAACCTTGATTCCTTTGCCCTTCAACTCCATATAAAGTGCCTCAGTAAGCGTTAAAACAAATGACTTGGTAGCTGAATACAGGGCAAGTCCAGGGACACCCTGCAGACCGCCAAGAGAGGCAACATTGATGATGATTCCTTTTTTTCTTTCAACCATATCGGACAAGAAAAGACGGGTAAGCCGAACCATAGCCATCATATTGACCATCATAATCTCCTGGAGCTTCCCCAAAGGCAGATCATTGAAATCGCCCGCATGAGACAGTCCTGCACTATTGACAAGAATATCAACCATTACCTCCTGTCTCTGACAAAATTCATAAACTCTGGCCGGGCTTTCTGCATCACTCAGGTCTTCAACACAGATTGCTACTTCAATCCCCCATTCTTGGCGAAGCTGATGAGCCAGAGCTTCCAATTTGTCTGCAGAGCGGGCGACAAGAACAAGATTATGACCTCTCTCTGCAAATTCACGAGCAATAGCTTCACCAATCCCCATGGATGCACCGGTTATTAACGTAAACATTATACCGGATCAACCCATTTCCCCTGCTCTCTGATGAGAGATATCAGTCTTTCTACAGCTTCCTGCTCTGAAATATTCTCTTCTACGCACTCCCTGCCGACATAAAGACTGATGCGATTCTTTCCGGCTCCAACGTAACCGAAATCAGCATCGGCCATCTCGCCTGGACCGTTAACGATGCAGCCCATGATTCCGATTTTCAACCCTTTGAGGTGGGCTGTCCTCTGTTTGATTGCCGCCACAGCCTTTTCGAGTTCAAAGTAGGTTCTTCCGCAACCAGGGCAAGAGATAAATTCAGTTTTCGACATTCTGATTCTTGCACCCTGAAGAATATTGAACGCCAGACCTACCTCATCATCAGCAGATAACATGGTATGAAGTGAGAGCATATCACCGATACCATCACAGAAAAGTGTCCCTGCCTGTATTGAACTCTTGATAATGCTTTCAAGTCGGTCAGACGCATCTGCTTTGAAACGAACAAGAAGGGGATAATCCAGAGAGCTGCTCTTAAATGCCTGCACGAGCCTCCGATAGACAAAAACAACATGTTCTGACCGTACTGAAAAAAGAAGTCGATGCGCATGGTGCCTGTAGAGCTTTTCTGCAAGATGAACAAGCACTCTGGCAGGAACAGAGTCCCCTGACGCTTCATGAAGAAAACATAACTCGACAACTGCAAGCTGTTCATTTCCAATAAGCTGTAACAACTCGTTTTCAAACCTTTCGCCCTCAATAATATCAAACCTCACCTTCGACACCTTATGAAGCAAGCGACCAAAGAGTGATAAATCACTTGTCGATGCCACAACAAATCGCCGATGCTCCCCCATTTTTTCAAGCAGGTCGTCCAGTGCATCAAGATCAGCCGCACTGTTGACACGAACAGAAACAAACTCGGAACGGATGATATCCAGAGGCTTCTCTGGAGCAAGCCTCATCATAATTTCTTCAAAAACCGCATCACGATCAGAAAGGGAAGCGTGCACCTCCGTTTCCACTCGCGGCACATTATCTCCTCCGATCCCCATGCCTGACAGCGCAATCTGGCTCGAAGCCCGTCGTTGATAACTGAAAGGAGTGAACGGCGGCTGTTCATGAGTCGAAAGAGTATGATTTGCCTGCTTGTTTCGACTATCTATAATATGCTTCAGTGGAATATGTCCCCTGTCACCATTGACTAAATGGAACTCATTATACTTCTTCACAAGAGCGAAACCAACAGGTACCTCATTCACAGGATCTTCAGTCAGGGAAACCCTGATAGTATCTCCAAGTCCATCTTCAAGAAGTGCGCCAATACCCATGGCCGACTTGACGCGACCCTCATCGCCGTCTCCCGCCTCAGTTACCCCAAGATGAAGCGGATAAGCGTATCGAAGCTCTGCATCAGCCTCTTGCACAAGAAGCCGATATGCCTGAATCATGACGCGAACATTTGAGGATTTCATCGAAAACAGAAGATCATAATAACCCGCTTCCTCACAGAACCGTGCAAATTCCAGCGCTGCTTCAACCATACCTTCAGGAGAGTTCCCGTAACGGCTGACAATCCGGTCAGACAAAGAGCCATGATTTGTTCCTATTCTCATGGAAACCCCATATTGGCGGGCTTTTTCTACCAGAGGCGCAAATTCCTGGCGAACATGTTCAATTTCTTTGAGGTACTCCTCTTCCGTATACTCGCTGGTCGAAAATTTGGGGGTGGTGGCGTAGTTGCCCGGATTTATACGGATATTTTCGACAAATTCAACAGCCTTGAGTGCGGCACGGGCGGAAAAGTGAATATCAGCAACAAGTGGAGTATCAATGCCGTCACGGCGAAGCTGTTCTCTGATATGCCTGAGATTTTCAGCATCCTTCTCTGTAGGTACCGTGAGCCGGATAATTTCACACCCTGCGTCATACAGCTTTCTGCACTGTACAACCGTTGCCTTAGTATCCATCGTATGGGTATTTGTCATAGACTCTACCCTGATCGGCTTGTACCCGCCAAGAGCAATGGTTCCGAAAGCGACTTCATGGGTAAAGCGGCGGCGATACTGATACATTTGCTTGTCAAAAAGTTTGATGAAAACCTATTTTTTCACCTGATGATAAAAAGAGTTTCACCTGGTTTGCGGAAATTATACCTCTCCCTGGCAGCTTTTTCAATGCTGTCAGGATCACGGGCGTGCTGAATACGCATCTCGTTATCAATGATCTTTTTTTGCTCAACTTTTTGTCTGTCAAGAAGCATAATATGATCAGCCTCCATGCGGATTCTTTTAACGAGACCAAAATCGTCGAAAAGAATCCAGAACATGAAATAAAAAAAGGCAACCCAAAAAAGCATTTTTTTAGGGTTGGCATGAATATACTCCCAAACTGTATCAAGATATTTTTTCACGTTTCTAAACACTTTTGTTTGCAGAACACTGCAAAAGTAACAGCGGAGGAGAAACGCAAAAGGAACCCTTTCGTTTCAAAAAAGGGTTCCCTGCAGAGTTTCTTTATACCCGGAAAGCTTTCTTTCCCAAGTAACGAGCCTGATCGCCAAGTTCCTCCTCAATACGGAGCAGTTCATTGTATTTTGCCATACGGTCGGAACGCGATAAACTGCCTGTCTTGATCTGGCCAGCATTTGTTGCAACCGCGATCTGGGCAATGGTGCTGTCCTCAGTTTCACCGCTGCGGTGACTGATAACAGAGGTATACCCATTAATTTTGGCAAGGTCGATTGCCTGGAGTGTTTCGGTCAAAGTGCCAATCTGGTTCACCTTGATAAGGATAGAGTTCGCTACACCATGCGCAATGCCTTCAGCAAGTCTTTTGCTGTTCGTGACAAAGAGATCATCACCGACAAGCTGAACTCTTGAGCCAATTTTGTCCGTCAGAATTTTCCATCCTTCCCAGTCATCTTCAGCCATACCATCTTCAATTGAGATAATTGGATAGTTGGTAGCCCACTTTTCCCAGTATTCGGCCATCTCGAGAGAGGTGAGTTCCTGTTTTGAGGACTTCTTGAACACATAACGTTTCTTTGCCGAATCGTAAAACTCGGAGCTTGCAGGGTCAAGGGCTATCATAACCTGAGCGTCACCCAGCCCGCCTTTGTCAGTCGGTGAACCTGCTTTATAGCCAGCTTTGCCGATGGCTTCAATTACCAGCTCAATAGCCTCTTCGTTTGAACGCAAGTTCGGAGCAAAACCGCCTTCATCACCGACAGCAGTGCTCAAACCTTTGCTTTTCAAGAGAGCTTTTAGTGCATGAAAAATTTCAGCGCCACAACGAAGTGCATCTGAAAAAGAGTCGAATCCTGCCGGCATAATCATAAATTCCTGAAAATCAACGGTATTGTCGGCATGTGCTCCGCCATTAAGCACATTCATCATCGGAACAGGAAGAGTATTGGCCATCGTACCGCCGATATAACGGTAAAGTGGCAGTCCGGTATATTCTGCCCCTGCCTTGGCACATGCCATAGAAACACCAAGAAGAGCATTTGCTCCAAGCCTTGACTTATTCGGCGTTCCGTCAAGAGCAAGTAATGCCTCATCGATTTCCTCCTGTTCGGTAACAATCATACCTGTCAAAGCATCATTGATGACGGTATTTACATTTTCTACCGCCTGGAGCACCCCTTTTCCAAGATAGACACCGGCATCGCCATCCCTGAGTTCCACAGCCTCATGAACACCGGTAGATGCGCCGCTTGGTACAGCCGCACGACCGAACGAATTTTCAGTGTAAACATCAACTTCGACCGTTGGATTTCCCCTTGAATCAAGGATCTGTCGGGCAAAAATTTTCTTGATAATAGGCATAACAAAAAATATTTAGGGTTGTAACGTGCTTTTTATGCGCAAAGGAATTTCAAGGTCATTATTGATAAAAATGGATAGTTGAAAATATATCTTTTTTTTTGAACCTTTTCATCGTCACCTGAACAGCAAAACTGACTATTTTTTGTTTATTATTTGTTGAGCTGTTTCCCTGCAATGCAAACCACAGCCCGCTATTTCGTTATCAGTCAAAAAAGGAGTCATGCTATGCAAGCCGTACAACCGGATCAACTGCGAAACATTGTCATTACAGGCCATGCCGGAAGCGGCAAGACCATACTCACCGAGTCACTTGCCCTGACGATGGGCATTGTTAATCGCCTCGGGAGTATTGAGGAAGGCACCACTCTTTCCGATTATTCCGCTGATGAAATTGAAAGAAAACACAGTCTTAACACAAGCCTCATCAATGGATTCTGGAATGATCGTAAAATCAATATTATCGATACTCCCGGATTGCTTGACTTTCATGGAGATGTAAAATCAGCAATGCGGGTGGCCGACACCGTCCTTATAACCGTTAATGCGGCATCGGGAGTGGAGGTTGGAACTGACACGATCTGGGAGTATACCAAAGAATACTACAAACCCACCATGTTTGTCTTAACCAAACTTGATGCGGACCGCGCCAATTTCAAAACGACCATACAGGGACTTCAGGATCATTTCGGACATCTTGTAACACCTATACAATTTCCCGCTGATGAAGGCCTCGGCCACCATACACTTATTGATGTCTTGCTGATGAAGCTGCTTGAATTCAGCCCTGACAAACCTGGAGAAATGATAGTTTCTGACATTCCCGATCTTTACCTTCAACATGCAGAAGATCTTCATCAGCAACTTGTGGAAGCCGTTGCAGAAACAGATGAAGAACTGATGAACAAGTTTTTTGAAATTGGAACACTGACAGAGGAAGAGTTGAGGACTGGAATTAAATCCGCCCTTGTCACCAGAACTTTTTTTCCTGTTTTCTGTACCTCCCCACTTCATCTGATTGGATCAGAACGGCTGCTGAATGTCATCGTAAACATCTGTCCCTCGCCAATTGAGCGTGGCCCTGAAAATGCGCTCTGTACGGTTGATGAAACAAAAAGCTTGATTCAGCCAAACCCTGAAGGAGATACCATTGCCTTTATTTTCAAGACAATGTCGGAACCTCGTGTGGGTGAAATCTCCTACCTGAGAGTTTATTCAGGCCATATCGAAACAGGTCATGAGTTGATTGATGTCCAGACCGGACAACTTGAAAAACTTGGTCAAGTCTACACTATTGTCGGCCAAAAGAAAAGTCAGGTTGAAAAACTGCTTGCCGGTGATATCGGAATGGTTGTCAAGCTTAAAGACGCCCATACCAATGACACTCTTGCCGACAAGGGAACAAGCTGTCGTATAAGCCCCATTATTTTTCCTTTACCCGTCCTTGCTACAGCGATTATTCCTGTTACCCAGGGTGATGAGGAAAAAATTTCAGCCGGCTTGCATCACCTGCATGAAGAAGATCCAAGCTTTGCAATTGATCACGACGTAGAGTTCAACCAGACCATCCTCAGAACACTTGGAGAAACACATCTGGATACCATTATCAGCAGACTGCAGGCAAAGTTTAACGTCAAAGTAGATATTGCCCCCATTAAAATCCCTTACCGCGAAACGATACGTATTCCCTCTTCCGCGCAGGGAAAGTACAAAAAACAGTCCGGAGGTAAAGGACAATATGGCGATGTCTGGGTAAAGCTTGAACCTCTTGCTCGCGACACAGGATTTGAGTTTGCAAGCGAAGTTGTTGGTGGTGTTGTCCCCACAAGGTATCTGCCTGCTGTAGAAAAAGGACTTCGGGAAGCCATAACCAATGGCATTATGGCTGGTTATCCTGTTGTAGATCTGAAAGCCATTGCCTATGACGGATCTTATCACCCTGTGGACAGTTCCGAATTTGCCTTTAAGATTGCGGCAAGCATGGCATTTAAAAGTGCTTTTGACAAGGCAAAACCTTTTCTCCTTGAACCGATTTACACACTGAATGTCTATGCCCCGGAACAATATACAGGAGAAATTGTCGGTGATATTTCAAGTAAACGGGGGAAGATTCTTGGCATGGATTCTGACGTACGGATGCAAATAATTCATGCACTTATCCCACAGTCATCTCTGACAACCTTTCATCATGCATTGACAAGACTAACCCAAAGCAGAGCAAGGTACACCTATAGTTTCAGCCATTATGAGGAGGCGCCACCAGATATAGCTCAGCAGATCATTGCTGAAAAGAGGTCCTGATTTCAAAAAAAGTTTTACCATGAAAAGCCATCTTCTGAAAGGGCTTTTCATGGTAAAAAGCCTGATTTACAGCAAACCGAATAGTGACTTTATGTTAAGCCACCATACAATCCATATCGCCTCTCGAATATTTTTTTTGCTCATTTTCGATTTACCAACCGAACGGTCAACAAAAACAATTGGAATTTCTTTTATAGAAAAGCCCTTTTTCCAGACTCTGAAATTCATCTCAATCTGAAATGAATAACCCTGAGAATTTATTCTGTCAAAATCGAGCGTCTGCAATACCTCTGCACTAAAGCATTTAAAGCCGCTTGTTGGATCTGCAACAGGCATACCTGTAACAACACGAGTATAGATACTTGCAATTTTTGAAAGAATTAACCTGCCTAAAGGCCAGTTAACAACATTTACCGTATTATTCATGTATCGAGACCCGATAACCAGGTCAGAGTTGCTCATTGCATCGAGAAAGCGCTCTATCATTACGGGGTCATGAGAATAATCAGCATCCATTTCTAATATATACCGATAACCCTGCTTCAAAGCGTACCCGAAACCAGCAATATATGCTGTACCAAGTCCCAACTTTTGTGCCCGCGGCATCAAATATAACCCCCGTGTCGTCAACTGCATTCTACGAACAATATCTGCAGTTCCATCTGGGGAATTATCATCAATCACAAGAATATCAAGCGAAAAAGGATAACGCTCTGAAAGTTCACCCAGCAGCCTGCCAATATTTTCAGCTTCATTGTAAGTTGGAATAATGACAAGTGCTAAACCTGGATGTGCTGTTTTCAGACCGGTCAAAACGGAAGGGGACTTTCGAGTAAAATTCTTTGGTGCCGACATATAAACGGTGAGTATCGGTAAAAAAACAAAGCACTGCCTGTTTCAGGCAATGCTTTGTTGAATCCCTATTTTACATACGTCCTTATTACCTTGCCTCTCTATGAAATCTGTGCAGAAATCTTAGATCGAAATCAAGTCTTTCGGGCGGGGTATAGGTAAAATCAAGAACTTCTCCATCAGGAAGAACTTCTATAAGTGCTCCCGAAGGACACTCATCTGAAGAAAAACAGGCGGCACAGGAAATACAGGCATCCTGATCAATATAACACCTGAAACCCCCCTCCTGTACATCCCCGTAAAATTTGTAACCGATAGCATTGACTTTTGGAGGACACGTGTCAAGACACATACCACAACCGACACAAAGATTTTCAATAATAAAATAATGTGATTTAGCTCTCGGTGCGGCTTTTTTCAATGCTGGTTTTGTTTCATCTCCTGCTGGCGCATTTTTAACAGCAGAGATAGTTGCCTCTGATGTAGATGCAGCGACAGGTGCACCTTTCGCAACTGGAGCTGATTTTGAACCGGCAGGTTTTACTCCAGGAGCAGGCTTTGCACCTCCTGCAGGTTTCGGGGCCGCCTTTGGCGTAGCTTTTTGGACAGGAAATGCAGACTCCTGTGGTAAACCGCATCTTCCAAGATTAACATTAAGCGACTCCAAACGCGGTTTCCCTTTCTTGTCCTGAGGAACCTCCTTCGGCTTTGGCTTTCCCTCCTTTGCCACAGGAACCGCAGCCCCTGCTCCAGTGGGAGGTAGCTTCGGCACCGCTGGTGGAATCTTTGGAGCAGGAACTGACGATATATCTGGTTTTTGTACAGGATCGGCCATAAAAACCCTCCTCTTTAATTACATGATAAACTTTAATATCAAAGCACTTTCCCCTGGAGTGCATAAAAACATGCACTCCAGGAAAGAATAGTTTCAAGCAATCAACTTAATCAGATAGTCAACAACCTGCGTCAGCATAACCTGACCAGATACGGCTGCATCACCAACCTGTGGAGGCAAAGGAGTGTCAGTCTGATAAAAGCCATTACCAATGAAAAGAAAGACCAGCATAAATACACCACTGAAATAAAGGAATGTACCAGCCATTTTTGAATCCGATATTGTCAGTACGGGGAAGCGGAACGAAACATCCCTGTTAAGGAACTTCTTTCCAAGCCAGCGTATAGTCCTTGTTTGAATATCAGCACCTTCAAGACGTGAACCACGATCTTCAAACCATACAGCAAAGCTGATAAACCATACAAGGTGACCAATCATAAGAATGGTCGAAAGATGCGAGCTTGAAAATATTGTGACCGTTTCTGTCCAGAAATAGTAGAAAATACCTGAAGTATAGTGATGATGAAGGCCAGCAACAGAATCCCAGGCCTTTGCATCAGCAGCCGGAACACCATACATCATGGAAGCAATCCATGCCCCATCAATATACCAGCAGACTGCGGAGAGACCCTTGATTCCCCAAAGCATGGCAAACCAGAGCTGATCCTGTATTGATACGCCGCAAGTACCACCGTAAACAGGGCCAAGACATGGGAATGAGTAAGAATTCTTCTTGAGTCCAAGATCATCCCAGAGCGGTGAAGTATGCGCAAAGAAAGCTATACGTACAAGGGCTATCAGCGAGAAAAGCGAACCTGCAACAATAACATGAACCATTACCCAGTCATTGATACTCGGATCCCTGAACATCCACTGGAACATCGGAAGAGGCTTGAGCCAGTAAAAAGACATCAGAATGTTCGTTCCGAAAAGATTCAACTCGCAGATAGTATTCCACACGATAACAGCATAGACCGAAAGCATGGTAGCAAAACAGAGTGCCATAACCGTGCCAAGAATCTTGACCTGAACTTCCTGATCACGTCCTTTGGTAATGAAAACAGACTTGATCTGGCTGTAAAGACCGTTGAGCTGAATTTTAAGAAGATACTGACCACCATGATAGACACCTGCAAAGACATAAAGAACACCGCAGATGATGTGGTTAAAAGTAATGAGATTGATGACAACCCGTGACATACCGAAAGATGCTCCATTCTTCGGAAGAATTGCGTATGCCGCAAAGTCAGCAAACTCTTTAGAACCAGAGACAATCTTACCGCCTTCCTGAACAAAATTATAGCTTACCCTGTTGAATGGCTCGCCATAAAGATAAAAAACCAGATTGTCGAGTTCCTTGTAATAAGCAGCAAACGATGGCTGCTGGAAAGCCACGAAAGCGATACAGCCAAGAGCTATATTAATATAACCGATTGCTGTCAGGTGAACAGAAAATGCGGCCTTCATATCATCGTTAAGATGAGTGGCTGCATTGGGAGGATTGTTCCACCAGTAAATACCGCAGGCAAAGAAGACCACAGAGAAGACAAACGACATAAAAGTCTCTGAATTGATCGTCTGGAAATCAGGAATCGGAGCAAAACCGAGCACAAACCACATCAACAATCCCCAGCCAAGAAAGAGCAGTGACATATAGATGGCATGTGGTCCAAGCGCATCCTTGTAGCTTTTTGCACTTGTTCCGCTGAAAACCAGATCACCGAACTTGCCAAGAAACCTGAAGTCGCGGAAATTGCCTGTGCGCCCGGTAAACGGATTGGTCAAATTGTGAGTCCAGTGACGCCAGCCCCCAAAAAGAAGCACAGACCCTGAAAGAACGTGAAACAGAGCCCAGCCGAGAAGATTTGTAGCGGCAGATTCCAGATCGGCTGTTTTGGTACTGTAGGTATCAATACCCAGAGAGACCATTCTTGGCTTGATGGTCAAATAAAACCAGTTGTCATGAAAACCGGGGACACCCCAGGGAAAAACCTGAATGCCGGAAACATAATAGATGGCCATTAGAAAGCCCAAGACACCTAACAACGCCAGATGAGCGCCGACAACCTGTTCATCGTCAATCTTGTCGGTATCAAAAATCTGGTACCATTTCGTTGATCGAGTTTCTGTTCGCTGGAACAAAAACCTTCTCATCTTGGATGCATCCTGCTCCTTGATGACGGATGGGGCACCAGCGGTGCCATTTCCCTTTGGAGAAGGAGCGTTCCCCTTGGGAGGTGGGACAGTGCCCTTTGGCTTTACTCCTACCGGATTCACTTGTTCAGCCATTGTATTCTCTCCTTTTTTTGGACATAATTCAGGTTGAAGAAACCGAAAAGAAAATTATTTCGACACAACTTGTTATAAGCAAATAGGATAAAACCTTAATCACAAAAACGTCGTGTTAACCTGCCGGTTTTTCCTTTGGATCGAAAAGCAACACACATAATCACTAAATTGCAAAAATCTATAGAATAACCAAGTAATAACAAGCTTGAATCGAGCAATCAGGCAAACAAATAACTCGATGTAATACTTTCTAAAATAAGAAAAATTATTTAATAATAAATTATTTTACATCCGCATTGACACGCTATTGTTTTATTATACAGTATGAAAGCACTTGCAGGAGCCGTTGATATAATACTCTCCCTGTAAACAAGATGCAACACGGAAAACCTTCAATCCTGACCTGATTGCGCCAAATGAAGATCACATTCAGTAAACTGTCCGGAGCTGGCAATGACTTTATTGTCATCGACAACAGGAACAATTCCTTCCATCTTACTCCATCGCGTATTCAGGAACTCTGCACCAGAAGAACAGGAATCGGGGCTGATGGACTTATTTTAATTGAACCCTCTTCCAGTTACGCTTTCAGCATGAAATACTACAATGCTGACGGTTTCCCCGGATCAATGTGTGGAAACGGAGGAAGATGTGCCGTTTATTTCGCCCACACCATAGGGATTATCGGATCTTCGGAGACATGTTACACCTTTGAAGCCAATGGCAACCGATACGACGCCTGGATTACCGGAGAAGAAACCGTTAAACTGCGAATGCTTCCACCGAAGGAGTTCAGAAATGACATTGAAATTGAGGGGCTTACCTGCCACTCTGTCAACACAGGCTCACCACATGCTGTTGTATATACCTCCGACATTGAACATATCAAGGTAACCGAAATCGGCCGCACCATCAGGCATAGAACAGATATTTTTCCAGAAGGTTCCAATGTCAATTTTATCGAAATCACCTCTCCTGAAACACTTGCTATTCGCACGTTTGAACGCGGCGTAGAGGACGAAACCCTTGCTTGCGGGACAGGTGCTGTTGCTGCTGCTTTAATGAGCCACCGTATTGGCAAAATAAACGCCTCAACCGTACAGGTAAAAGTAAAAAGCGGAGATACCCTGCAAGTTGAGTTCAATGAAAACATGGATGAAGTCTTCCTTACCGGTCCAGCTAAATGTATCTTTGAAGGTAGCTTCAACTTGTAATTAAACGTCATCCTCGAAAAATAGCGACGTACCCGCACTATAGAAAGAAACTTATTAAAGCACGTCCCCGGCAGTTTAAGTAGGCAGAGGTGCCCATCATCGGACTCGACGCATTTGCTCATTAACTTCTTCGATGGCCATTTCGGGAACAATCATAACCTGCTGTCTGGATGAGCTGCATAACCTCCCTTATGGATATTCACACAAATGCCCTGAGAAAAAATGAAAATCTCATTTCACTCCATGCATAAAAG
>Ga0208613_1000164_pt1 | contig 22803 bp, 17 predicted proteins | sample CryBogmetaGMA6M_FD_184543 | JGI IMG/M metagenome (GOLD analysis project Ga0208613, IMG submission 184543) | Freshwater microbial communities from Crystal Bog, Wisconsin, USA - MA6M (SPAdes) | ecosystem: Environmental > Aquatic > Freshwater > Lake | place: Crystal Bog, Wisconsin, USA | collected... | reverse complement strand
GGGCTACCTCATCGGTCTGGTGACCTTCAAGACCGTGGGCGACTACCTGGCCATCATCACCCTCGGCTTCAACATGATCATCGTGAACGCCATCCAGAACATCGAGTTCGTGGGCGGACCTAGAGGCTTCACCGGCATCCCCAAGAACACCAACTTCGTGGCCGTGGCCCTCTGCGCACTCCTCACCATCGGCGTGCTGCGGAACCTCATCCAGTCCACCTTTGGCCGGGTGTGGCTGTCCATCCGGGAGAACGCCATCGCCGCCGAGCTGATGGGAATTTCCATCCCCAAGGCCAAGAACTGGGCCTTCACCATCGCTGCGGCTTTCGCTGGGCTGGCGGGCGGCCTCTGGGCCCAGAACCAGCAGTTCATCACCCCCCGCAGCTTCGACTACAGCAAGACCACCGAGATCCTGGTGATGCTCTACCTGGGCGGCATGGCCAGCCTCAGCGGCTCCATCCTGGGCGTGGTGGCCTACACGGTGCTCATGGAGCTGCTGCGGAACCTGCTCAGCACCTTCGCGCCGCAGCTGGCGGAGTGGCGCATGCTCATCAGCCCGCTGATCCTGATCATCATCATGCTGACCCGCCAGACCGGCCTCCTGGGCAGCCGCGAGTGGTCCTGGCTCCGCCCCAAGCAGGGGGCGTGATGGCGCTGCGCATCAGCGAGCTCACCAAGTCCTTCGGCGGCCTCACGGCGGTTGCCAAGTTCAGTCTGGAGCTGGGGGAACGGGATCTGCAGGGCATCATCGGCCCCAACGGCGCCGGGAAGACCACGGTCTTCAACCTCATCACCGGTGTCTACACCCCGGACAGCGGCCAGGTCCTGCTGGGCGACAAGGACACCACCCGCCTGGCCTCGGACGCCATCGCCCGGGCCGGCATCGCCCGCACCTTCCAGAACATCCGCCTCTTTGCGCAGATGAGTGTGCTGGACAACATCACCATGGCCCTCCACGCCCATGCGGGCTACGGCCTGCTGGATGCCACCTTCCGCACGGCCACCTTCCGCCGGGAGGAGGCTCGCCTGCTGACGGAGAGCCGGGACCACCTCGCCCGCTTCGGCCTGCTGGAGCGGCAGCACGAGCAGGCCGGCAGCCTCCCCTACGGTGAGCAGCGCCGCCTGGAGATTGCCCGGGCCCTGGCCACCGGGCCCAAGGTGCTGCTGCTGGATGAGCCCGCCGCCGGCATGAACCCCCGTGAGGTCGAAGAGCTGATCCAGCTGATCCGCCAGGTCCACCAGGACTTCCCGCTGGCCATCCTGCTCATCGAGCATCAACTGCCGGTGGTGATGGAGCTCTGCCGCGAGGTGCAGGTGCTGGACTTCGGCCAGACCATCGCCAGCGGCGCACCCCGTGATGTGGTCCGCAACCCCCTGGTGATCGAGGCCTACCTGGGCGAAGAGGAGGCCCCGGCATGACCCTCCTGCGCGTGGAAAACCTTTCTGTTTCCTATGGGGCCATCAAGGCCCTCCACGGCATTGACCTCACCATTGCTGAGGGCGAGATCGTGTCCCTGCTGGGGGCCAACGGCGCCGGCAAGTCCACGACCCTGCGGGCCATCTCCCGCATGCTGCCCCTGCAGGGCGGCGACATCTTCTATCGGGACCATAGCGTCAAGCACATCGAGGCCCACTCCCTGGTGGCCATGGGCATCGGCCACGTGCCCGAGGGTCGCGGCATCTTCCCCAACCTCACGGTGCAGGAGAACCTGGCCCTGGCCGCCTGGACCCAGAAGAACAAGCAGCGCCTCGCCGCCTCCTACGAGAAAGTGTTCGCCCTCTTCCCCCGCCTGGAGGAGCGCCGCCAGCAGCTGGGTGGCACGCTCTCCGGCGGCGAGCAGCAGATGCTGGCCGTAGGTCGCGCCCTCATGACGGACTGCAAGCTCATGCTGCTGGACGAGCCCTCCATGGGCCTGAGTCCGCTGCTGGTGAAAGAGGTCTTCCGCGCCCTGCAGGCCATCAATGCCCAGGGCATGACCCTGCTGCTGGTGGAGCAGAACGCCCACATGGCCCTCAAGATCGCCCACCGCGGCTACGTCCTGGAGAACGGCCGCATGGTCCTCGAAGGCCCCGCCGCCGAGCTGGCCCAGGATCCCCGCGTGAAGGAAGCCTACCTGGGCGGCGCTACGACCTAGGGTTCTATTCCTGAGGAAACCGGGAAAAAGTGCCACCGAAAAATGAAAATATTTGCCACCGATGAACACCGATTAAAAACTGATAAAACAAAGGGCCTTAGGTGTTGATTTTGATCATGTCTTCCTCGGTGTTCATCGGTGGTTACAAGGCAGTTTGCATTTAGCCCCTTCATCCCCTGTATCCCTGTAGAAACTGCTTTGGAACAGGGATGAAGGGGATGAAGGGGATAAGAGAAAAAGCAGGGCTAGGGGTTGGTTTGCAGTCGGTCTGTGTGCTGACTTAGCGTCATTCCACCACCCTCAGCGCCCCGCATTCCAGCCATCTCTGGCGCCTCTCACTGCATCGGGCAGTGATCCCCCTGTCCACAGTCCAAGGGCGGCGGCCAGCATGAGGCCCCGACTTTTGCGCCAGAAGCCTATGAGCAGAAATGCAAAGCTGAGCAGTTGGATCACGAGCGCCGCACGCTGCATCTGGAAAACCTCCTGGCCTCTCCCGGATTCCCCACCGAACACAAGAGGCTGAGATGCCTGTGTCCAGAGGGAAGGGTGGCCTATTGTTGGCCCACCATACGCCCAACTCGAGGGCGCCGGGTGGGGCGCTCTCCAGGAAAATTCTAGACACTATCGTGAGTTGAACCTGCCCTCAGACCGCCACGGGGGTCAGGACGTACTTGCCCTTGGCGTCGCGGCTGATGGTGCCGGCGGTGGTGTCGGGGTCGTGGTAGAAGGCGCAGATGGTGTCGGTGTCAGTGATCTCGTTGAGGAGCTTGATGCGCTCGTCCACGCAGGTGACCACGTCCAGGTCGTAGCCCATGCACCAGGCGGGCTGGATATGCCGGGAGGTGGGGAAGAGGTCGGACACGAAGACCAGGCTGCGCCCGCCCCCGGTGACGGTGACGATCTGCAGGCCCTTGATGTGGCCCGGGGTGCGGCGCACGGAGATGCCTGGCAGCAGCTCGGCACTGTTCTCCACGGTGTCCAGTACGCCGGCTGCCGCCAGGGGCTCCCAGTTGGGGGGCAGGTAGCTGGCCTTCACCCGCAGGTGGGGCTTCCGGGCGTCGGCGAGGTCCTGGGCCTGGGCCACGTAGCGGGCGTTGGGAAAGCTGGGCACCACCGTGCCATCGGTGGCCAGGCGGGTGCTGCCACCGGCATGGTCGAAGTGCAGGTGCGTCAGGATGCAGAGGGTGATGTCCTCGGGCTGGACGCCCACTGCTGCGAGGCTGGCGTCCAGCAGGCCCCGACCCGCCAGCTTGAAGCGGGCCATGAAGTCGTCGCTCTCCTTGTCGCCGTTGCCGTTCTCCACCAGGATCACGTGCTTCCTGCCGTCCACCTCGCCGCGGATGAGCAGGCAGTTGGTGGCCAGGAGGATCTGGTTGTCTGCATCGGCGGGATGGACCCGATTCCACACGGCCTTAGGCACCGTGCCGTACATGGCGCCGCCGTCCAAACGGAAGGTGCCGGCACTGACGAACTGGACATCCCAGGGACCGAGCTGCATGGCGTTCTCCTTCAAGACGGGTTTGGAGCTTAGAACGCCAGCACCTTTTGGGCGGCGGCGTAGACTTTGTCGGTGTTGGGCAGGGTGGCGCGCTCGAGGATGCGGTTGAAACCGACGGGGGTAAACTCGCTGCCCACGCGGGTCACGGGGGCGTCCAGCCAGGGGAAGCACTCGGAGGCTGCGATGGCCGCCAGCTCCCCGCCGAAGCCGCCGAAGACCTTGTCCTCGTGAGCGATGACCAGGCGGTGGGTCTTCTTCACGGAGCGCACGATGGCCTCCGTGTCCAGGGGGCTCAGGCAGCGCAGGTCAACAACTTCGACGGAGTGACCTTCCTTCTCCAGTCGGGCTGCAGCTTCCAGGGCAAAGTGCACCGGCGTGCCGTAGGCCAGGATGGTGAGGTCCGTACCCGCCCGGCGGACGCGGGCCTTGCCGAAGGGCACGGCGAAGTCCGGTGGCACCACGGCGTGGGCCATCTTGGCGTTGTAGAGGAACTTTGGCTCGAGGTAGAGGGTGGTGCCGCGGCTGCGCAGTGCCGTGCGCAGGAGGCCCGCCGCATCGTCGGCAAAGGCCGGGACGACCACGCGGATGCCCGGCAGGGTGGTGAGCCAGCCCTCCACGTTCTGGGAGTGGTAGAGGCCGCCGCCGATGTAGCCGCCGGAGGCGATGCGGACGGTGATGTTGGGGGAGAACTGCCCCTTGCTGCGCCAGTAGTCGTGGCTGGTCTCCACGATCTGCTCGGCGGCGGGCCAGATGTAGTCGGCGAACTCGGCGCCCTCCACCACCACACGGATCTTGTCATCCAGGCGGGAGAAGCCATTAGCCGTACCCACGATGAAGTCCTCGGCGATGGGGCCATTGAAGACCCGCGCCGAGCCGAACTCCTGCTGGAGGCCCTTGGACACGTTGAAGATCCCGCCCTTCTCCTTGTTGGCCATGTCCTGGCCCCATATGAAGGTGTCCGGGTTGTGGCGGAACTCGGCCTTGAGGGTCTGGTTCAGGGCCGTGATGACGCTGATGGTCTCGCCTGTGGCGGTGTGGGTGCCCTCGGGATACTCCGGCGACACCCAGGCCTCCGGCAGCACGAAGTCGTGGATGCTGGCGGGAGCGGGGGCGGGGGCGGCCATGGCGTGGTCGTGGGCCGCCAGGTAGCGGGCCTGGTTCTCGGTCTCGAGGGCCTGCAGCTCGTCTTCACTCAGGCCGCTGGCCAGGCAGTAGGCCCGGAAGCGGGGCAGGGGATCCTGGGCCCGGGCCGCGGCCCGCTCGGCCTCGTCCCGGTAGAGCTCGTGCCGGTCGCTGTTGGAGTGGCTGCCGATGCGGACGCAGGTGGCGTAGACCATGGCGGGTCCAGCGCCGGTGCGCACATAGGCCACGGCCTCATCCATGGCCCGGCGGGAGTCATGGAAGTCCAGCCCGTCGCACTTGATGATCTGCAGGTTCGGGAAGCCGCTGAAGTTGTCGCAGATGTGCTCGTTGGCGCTCTGGTCCTGCTTGGGCACGGAGATGCCGTAGCCGTTGTCCTGGATCACGAAGATCACCGGCAGCTTCTCCCGGTCGGCACCGTTGATGCTCTCGAAGCAGTAGCCCTCGGAGAGTGAGGACTCGCCCTGGCTGGTGAACACGATGCTTTCGCGACCGTAGTGCTTCACGGCCCGGCCCAGGCCCACCGCATGCTGGGTGTGGTTGCCCGTGAGGCTGGAGACGTTTTGGATGCCGATGGAGGGCTTGGCGAAGTGGTTGCTCATGTGGCGGCCACCGCCCGCCACGTCCGTGTCCTTGGAGATGCCGTTGAGGATGATCTCCTCCGGCGTGATGCCGCCGGCGAGGACCGTGAGCAGGTCCCGGTAGTAGGGGAAGAGAAAGTCCTGGCTGGCCCGAAAGGTGAGTCCCAGTGCCAGCTGAATGCCGTCGTGGCCTGCGCAGGGGGCGTGATAGGACCAGCCCAGGGCCTGCTTCAGGTAGTTGGGGGCCTTGTCGTCCAGGATGCGGCCCAGGTGCATCAGGCCGTACCAACGGCAGAGGTCCTCTCGGCTCGGGACGGTGGACATGCTGAGGCCTTCAGGGGCCGCTTGCACTGGTTCAGTCACGTCCAAGCTTCACCTCCAGGTGCAGGTCGGCGCCAGCAGCGGGCGCGGCAGCCATCCAACAGTCGTCAGCCAAGGTTCCACACCAGGGGCGACCCCTCGCGATGGGCTTCCGTGAAGGCCTTGCCAGCCCGGCGCAGGGCGGAACCCAGGGTCATGTCTTTGCCATCCGGGAACCACAAGGTGGCCCCGGTGGGATGCGTCCCCAGGGTCTCCTGGAGGCGCTCCAGGAGGGTTGTCACGCCTGCCTCGGAGGTGTGCGGGAGGATGAGCAGGTACTGGTCCACCGACAGCTCCACCAATAGGTCTTCGCCCCGCAGGATGCCCATCGCCTTGGTGAGGCGGCCCTTGGTGCCTACCTTCATGGGCTGGGACCAGAGGGCCAGGCCCAGGGGCTCCCGGCGCCGCCGGGCCATGAAGAGCGCCGGTTTCATCCAAACCTCGAGGTAGCGCCGATTGGGTAATCCGGAACGAGTGCTCTGCAGGGTACTGTCCTCCACGATGGCACTGCTCAGCTCCAGGGCCTCCATGGCCGCCCGCAGCTCCCCCTTGAGATGCTCGGTCTCCAGGGCCCGTGCCATGAGGCAGGCCATGGTCTTGACCAGGGCCAGCTCGGTGCGGGTGAAGGCCCTTGCCCCATGGTGCTGGACGCAGAGGGTGCCCATGGGCTCACCCTTGACCTCAATGGCCACACCCAGGTAGGCCTTGATGCCCAGCTCCAGCCAGCCCTTGCTCTGGGACCACCGGGCCTCGGTGGCCGCGTTGCGGATGACCAGCGGGCGCTGCGGGTGGGCCAGGACCGTCGGGCAGAAGCCCTTCTCCGGGGCCTGGAAGACCTTGGCCATGTCGGCTCGGGGGCCCACGGCCCACCAGAACACCTCGTAGCCCAGGGGCGTGACCCGCGTGAGCAGGGCCCGGTCCACGCGCAGGGCCCGTACCAGCAGGGCGAGGCCGTGCTCGAAGAGGTGGGCCGGGTCTGTCCGGCTGGCCAGGAGCAGGGTCGCCAGCGCTGCCAAGTGACCCGGTGGGGCCGAGATGCGGCGAACGGTGCGGGTTACCCCATGGGATGCTCCGGTCAGTTGCTCCAGATTGCCGGGGTTTCCCGGTGGTGCAAGGTCCGAAATGCCCGGGAGTGGATCTACCAACTGATGACCCGAATGCTGGGACTCACCTCGGCCTGCAGGAGGCTCTCGATGAAGTGCAGGGTGCCCGTGGTGGAAGAGGGGCAGGAGCCGCAGGCTCCGTGGTAGCTGATCTCCAGGGTCTGCCCATCAAACGAGATGACCTCCAGGCCTCCGCCATCGCCGGCGAGGCCAGGGCGCACGCGGGTGTCCAGGATCTTGTTGATCTGCTCCAGGGTGGCGTCGGCCTCCCCGCCGGGGGTCTGCGCACCTGGGTCCCCAGTGGCGTCCTCGGGCAGACGCAGGTCCTCGATGGCTTCGCAGATGGGATCGATGAGGTCGCTCCAGTCGGCTGAGGGCTCCTTGTTCACCGTGACAAAGCGGTCCATGTAGAACACCGAAGTGATCTTCCCAATGCCGAAGAGGCAGGACCCCAGCGGGTCTCCGACGGCGGCACCGAAGTCCTTGAAGGAGCGGGAGCCTCCCTTGAGCAGGGCCGGATGGACCAGGAACTTCAGCGCGTCCGGGTTGGGGGTGGGCTCGATGTTGATGACCTTGGGCATGCTGGACTCCGGACAAAGTTTACCAAATTCGTCAGGTAATTGGCGGTACATAATCTTTGGATGGCCCAACCCATCGGCGCAGTGTTCATGGATCCCGGCAAGCCCCTTGTGCTGGTCACGGGGGCCACGGGCTATATCGGCGGTCGTCTGGTCCCGCGCCTCCTCGCCGAAGGCTATCGGGTGCGGTGCATGGCGCGGAACCCCAGTCGTCTGGCAGGTCGCCACTGGCCCGGTGTGGAGCTGGTGAAGGGTGATGTGGAGAACCCCGAGACGCTGGCGGAGGCCCTCCAGGGGGTCACCCAGGCCTATTACCTGATCCATGCCATGGGTGAGGATCGCCCGGACTTCCGGGGGCGGGACCTGCGCCAGGCTGAGACCTTCGGTCAGGCCTGCGCCAAGGCCGGTGTCCGCCGCATCATCTACCTCGGCGGCCTGGGGGATCCCAAGGGGCACCGCAGCGATCACCTGGCCAGCCGCCAGGAGGTGGGTAGCGCCTTGGGCGCCGATGGCGTCCCAGTGCTGGAGTTTCGCGCGGCGGTCATTGTCGGCAGCGGCAGTGCCAGCTTCGAGATGATCCGGCACCTGACGGAGCGCCTGCCCATCATGGTCACGCCCCGCTGGGTGAACACCCGCTGCCAGCCCATCGGCGTGCGGGATGTGCTGGCCTACCTCACGGAGGCCATCGCCCACCCGGATGTCGCGGGCATCTTCGAGATCGGCGGACGGGACATCCTGGAGTACCGGCAGATGATGCTGATCTATGCGGAGGCGCGCGGCTTGCGCCGCATCATCATCCCCATGAACGTGCCGCTGCCGGGCCTGTCCATCCTGTGGGTGGACCTGGTGACGCCCATCCCGGTGGCGCTGGCGGGTCCTCTGGTGGAGGGCATGAGCACTGAGGTGGTGGTGAAGGATGCTCGTGCCCTGGACGTCTTCCGGGTGCGCCCCATGAGCTACCGGGAGGCCCTGGACCTGGCCCTGCAGCGCCTGGACGAGGATGGCGTGGAGACCACCTGGGCCTCCAGCATGGCGGGGGAGCCCGAGGGTGCGGCCCTGGGCGCCCACGAGGGCATGCTGCTGGAGCGCCACCAGCGCCTCGTGAAGGCACCCCCTCATGAGGTCTTCCGCGTCTTCTGTGCCCTGGGCGGGGAGAACGGCTGGCCCGCTGGCAACTGGCTCTGGCAGATCCGGGGCCTGCTCGACCGCGCCTTTGGCAGCGTGGGCATGCGCCGGGGCCGGCGCCACCCCCGTGAGCTGCGGGTGGGCGATCCCGTGGACTTCTGGCGGGTGGAAGCTCTTGAGGAGAACCGCCTGCTGCGGCTGCGGGCCGAGATGAAGGTGAACGGCGATGCCTGGCTGCAGTTCACGGTGCGCCCGGAGGGCGACGGCTCCCGCCTGGAGCAGATCGCCTTCTTCGAGCCCCACGGCCTGCTGGGCCTCCTCTACTGGTACTCCGTGCTGCCCTTCCACCTCTTCGTCTTCCCGGGGATGATCCGGACCCTCAAGCGGCGCGCCGAGGCCGCCGCCGCCGAGCTTGGCCGGAAGCCATGATCCAGGCCCAGCGGACGGCCTGCCTGAGTGCGGCCCAGGCCGGGGCCGAGGTGCTGCTCCGGTACTTCCGCAAGCTGGAGCCCGGCGCCATCACCGAGAAGACCAAGAACGACTATGTGAGCAGCGCTGACTGCGAGGCCGAGGCCGCCATCCGTGCCGAGCTGGCCAGCCGCTTCCCGGACTACGGTTTCCTGGGGGAAGAGGGCGGTTATATCGTGGGTGCGGCCGGCGACGAGGGCGGGTTCACCCCGACCGAGTCGCGGGGGCCCGAAGGGACGGGGGGTCCCCCCGGACAGCATCGTTGGATTGTCGATCCCCTGGACGGCACCCTGAACTTCATCCAGGGCTTTCCCCACTGGTGCGTCTCCGTGGCGCTATGGGATGCGGCAGGCCCCGTGGCCGGGTGCATCCTGGATCCCCTGCGCGGGGACTGCTTCCTGGCGGCGCGGGGCCAGGGGGCCACCTGGAATGACCAGCCCATGCACGTCTCGCAGCAGGCGGGCCTGGACGGGGCCTTCCTGGCCACGGGCTTTGCCTTTCAGCTGGGCGAGCGCTGGCCCCACTTCAATGCTGCCCTGGGCCGGGTCTTCCCCCGGGCCAAGGGCCTCCGCCGCGCCGGCAGCGCCGCCCTGGACCTGGCCCACGTGGCCTGCGGCATCTTCGATGGCTTCTTCGAGCTGGGCCTCAAGCCCTGGGACATCGCCGCCGGAGCCCTGCTCGTCACCGAAGCCGGCGGCGTGATCACCGACTGGGAAGGCCGCCAAGACTGGTTCCAAACCGGCAACCTCGTCACCGGCCCACCCGGCGTCGCACCTGAGCTTTTAGACGCACTTAGGGGCTAAAAGCAACTGATTTACCACGAAGACACGAAGGCACGAAGAAAAGCTGAAGGAACAACTAAAGTCCTTCTTCGTGTCTTCGTGTCTTCGTGGTGATCATTTTTTGCTTTTGTATCTTTTGCCTAAGCCTCAGCCTTGGCCTGGCGGCTGTAGACGACGACGTAGAGGCAGAGGGCGATGAGGGCCAGGATGCCGAGCCACTCGCCCAGGGCGCCTTCGGCGGCGTGGGCGCTGAGGATGGGGAAGCCTTCGGTCCACTTCAGCTTCACGAAGCTGGCCACGACGCCCATGATGGCGCCGCCGGCCATGAGGCCACTGGCGATGAGCACGCCGCGGTTCTCGCGGGCTTTGGCGTCCTCTTCGCTGGTGCCCTTCTTGGGCCGGTTTACCCAGTGGGCCAGCAGGCCGCCCAGGAAGAGGGGCGTGTTCAGCTCGATGGGCAGGTACATTCCCAGAGCAAAGCCCAGGGCGGGCAGCTCCACCATGCGCAGCACGATGGAGAGCATGACGCCCAGGCCGAAGGCGTACCAGCGCAGGGGCATGGACACGGTGCCGAAGATGCCCTCGAGGATGGCCTTCATGGCGCTGGCCTGGGGGGCGGGGATGGAGCTGCCCAGGGCCATGGTGCCGTCCAGGTTCACCTGCTTGGCCATGAGCCACATGGCGATGCCCGTGAAGAGCGCCGCCACCAGGGTGCCCACGAACTTCCAGGCGATCTGGCGTGCGGGCGTGGAACCGATCCAGTGACCGATCTTGAGGTCCGTGCTGAAGGCGCCCGATGCCGCCAGGGCCGTGCACACGATGCCGCCCACCATCATGGTGAGGAACATGCCATAGCCGCCGGTGAAGTTCAGCTTGAGCATCAGCACGCCGGTGATGACCAGGGTGAGCATGGTCATGCCACTGATGGGATTGGTGCCGATGGTGGCGATGGCGCGGGCCGCCACGGGGGCGAAGAAGAACGAGATGACCATGATGACCGTGGTGGCCACCAGGGCCGGCACCAGGGCATTGCGGATGCCCAGCCCGAAGCTGAGGAAGGCCAGGGTCCCCACCACGCAGGTGACCAGGCCCACGGCGATCATGGAGCCCGCCAGGGTGCGGTCCGTGCGCACGGTGACGGCGGCCTCGGCGGCGGCGTCGCGGTTGGCCAGCGCCTTCAGGTTGCTGATGATGCTGCGGATCATGTTGGGCATGGAGGCGGCGACGCCCATGATGCCGGCGCCGGCGATGGCGCCCACGCCGATGATGCGGATGTAGGAGAAGAATACCTGCTCCGGCGTCATGCTGGCGATGAGCTTGGTGCCGGGGGCCACGATGATGGGCACGTGCTGGCCGATGGCGTGGAAGAGGGGCACCAGCACAAACATGCTGAAGAAAGATCCGGCGGCGATCACGGCGGAGTACTTCAGGCCGATGATGTAGCCGATGCCGAGCGTCGCAGCGCTGTTCAGGAAGTTGAAGGACATGAACTTGTCCCGGAGGGCGCGGCCCACCCACACATGCTCCAGGCGCAGGTACTCGCCCATGCCTCGGAAGATGGACACGATGCCGTCGTAGGCCGCGCCGATGAAGGCGGCCACAGCCAGCTCCTTGGCCTGGTTGCCGGCCTTCTCGCCAGTGACCAGGATCTCGGCGGTGGCGGTGGCCTCGGGCCAGGGGAAGATGCCGTGGTTCTCGACCATGAAGTGGTGGCGCAGGGGCACCAGGAACAGGATGCCGATGCAGCCGCCCAGGAAGCTCACGATCACCACCTGCCACAAGGTGGGTATGGGCACCCCGCTGCCCGGCGTGTTGGCCAGGATGTAGAGGGCGGGGATGGTGAAGGCCGCGCCGCTCACCACGTGGCTGCTGTTGGCGCCAATGCTCTGGACGATGACGTTTTCCAGGATGGTGTTCTTGCGGGGGAAGAAGCGCGAGAGGCCCACGGCCAGGATGGCGATGGGGATGGCGGCCTCGATACCCTGGCCCAGCTTCAGGGCCAGGTAGGCGGCGGCCATGCTGAAGATGGCGCAGAAGATGAGGCCCATGATGATGGCCCGGGGCGTGGCCTCAGGCATGTCGTCCTGGGGCACCAGCGGGACATAGGCCTCCCCCGGCTCCAGCGGCCGCCGCGCATTCAGCGGCAGGCCCTTGATCTCCTGAGGTTCAGATCCGTGGGACATGGGAACTCCTAAATGCAAAAAAAGATCACCGCCAAGACGCCAAGACACCAAGAAAAACAACAACAGGTTCTTTTCATTTCTTGGCGCTCTTGGCGCCTTGGCGGTGATCCGTTAATCGGGATAATTCGCAAGGATGGACTGGACGACCCGGCGGGAGAGGCCGTGGTAGCCGGGGCTGGCGGCGGCGAAGATCTCCCGGGCCAGGGCCCGGGTCCGGGGGGTGGCGGCCAGGGCCCCGTAGAGGGGGCGCAGGTACTTCATGCGGCCCACCCGGAGCAGGACCTTCTGAATCGTCGGGAAAGCTGGCTCGTAGTCTGCGGCGGCGGCCAGGGTGAGCCACTCCACCAGGATCTCGTGGTTGCCCCGGCCCATGAGCTGGAAGTGCGCATCCAGCCAGACGCAGTCTGCCTGCGTGAGCTGGCGGGGCAGCTTCTGGAGGTAGACCAGCAGCTCGTTGGTGCTCCAGCCCTTGATCTGGCTGTCCGTGGGCCGACCCCCGGCTGCCCAGGTCCCGGCCAGGGCCGTAAGGGTGTCCAGCTGCGCACTGCGGAACTGCGGGGCGCTGGGGGGCAGACCCGGCTCGTCCAGGTAGGTTCGGGCGTGCACGGCCTCCAGGGCGCCGGGCAGCTTGGCCTCCACGAAGTTGCAGAACTGCTCGGTGGTGATGGAGGTGAAGCGGTGGGCGTCCATGTAGTCCCGCAGGAAGTGGTGGAAGCGCTCCTCGCCCACCTCCCGCTCCAGGGCCGCCACCAGGCGGGCACCCTTCTCGTAGGGGATGCTGGAGAAGGCATCGTCGGGGTCAATGCCTTCGAGGTGCATGCGCAGGACAGTCAGGTGGGGCTCGGCCTGGAAGCGCGCCAGGCTGTCTTCCAGGGCCTTCTGGCCCATGGCCCAGCCCAGGGCGGCGGCGTCGTCGCCGTGGAGGGTGAGGAGGATCTTCCGCTCGGCCCAGACGGTGAAGCCTTCGTTGAGCCAGAAGTGCTCCATGCTGGCGTTGGTGACCAGGTTGCCGGTCCAGCTGTGGGCCAGCTCGTGCGCCACCACATCCACCAGGCTGCGGTCCCCCGCCAGCAGGGTGGGGGTGAGGAAGGTCATGCGGGGGTTCTCCATCCCGCCGTAGGGGAAGGAGGGTGGCAGCACCAGCATGTCGTAGCGGTCCCAGGGGTAGGTCCCGAAGAGGCCCTCGGCCTTGAGGATCATGTCCTCCACCCCGGCGAACTCCCAGGCGGCGGCGTCCACGGTCTCGGGCTCGGCCCAGACCCGGGCCCGGGGGCTCAGGTCGCGGCTGGCGAGGCGGCCCACGGCCAGGGCCAGCAGGTAGCTGGGGATGGGCTGGGGCATGGTGAAGCGGAAGGTGTGGCGGCCATCGCCCGTGGCCTCGTCCCCGGCGGGGCCGGCGCTCATGACGGCCGTGAGGCCCTCGGGCACCGTCACCTCGGCCTGGTAGGCCACACGCACCACCGGCGTGTCCTGGCAGGGCACCATGGTGCGGGCATGGATCTGCTGGCACTGGCTGAAGAGGTAGGGGGCCACCTTGCCCTCGGTCTGTGTGGCGTCCAGCCACTGGAGGGCCATGGCGTCCGTTGCTGTGAGGTAGGTGACCGCAACTTCGTGGGTGCCGGCGGGCACCTCCAGGCGCAGGCGGCGGCCCTTGATGGCGTCAGGCTCCCCCAGCTCCCAGGGGATGGGGCCGAGGCCCGGCACCTGCACGGATCGGATGTCCAGGCCCTTGGTGTCCAGGTCCAGGGGGCCGGCGATGTCCCGGCCGAACTCCAGCACCACCTCGCCAGCGATGCGCTTGGCCTCGAAGTCCACCCCCAGCTTCAGGCGCAGGCGCCGGGCCTTGGGCTGGGCAGAGTCGTAGCAGGAATGCGGATCAGGAAAGGACATGGCGACCTCATGAGACTCAAGATGATACCCATTCCCTAAACTCACGAGGCCCCGCCAGCGGGGCCTCGAAGCTGAAAATCGAGGATTTTCAGCAGGCGCTAATCCTCATCAAGGGCCAAGCCCTCAACCTTCTTCACCTTGATGACGTCGCCGTGGTCCTTGACGATGCCCCGCAGCCAGCCTTCCGGGGCCTTGGGATGGGTGACGTCGCCCTTCTCGTTGCGCACGTTGCCGTCCAGGTACTTCCAGATGAGGAACTCGCCCAGCTTCTTCCAGCGGGTCACGAGCTTCTCAGTCTCCTTGGCGGCGTAGCCCGTGAGGTACTCCTTCGCCAGGCCGGGGTTCTGCTTGTAGAGGTCCAGGGCCGTGCGATCCACCTCGGGCTGGTCAGCCAGATACCGGCCTTCGAACTCCCGCTGCACCTTCTGCACGTCGACAATCATGTCGCTCCAGCGGGTGTAGGCGTAGTTGGTGACGAAGTTGAAGGTCCAGAAGGCGCTGTCCCAGCTGAACTCGTTGAAGTTGCCGGTGCCGATGGCGAAGGCCTTGGGCGGCTCCTTGATGCCGCAGGAGATGGGCACATAGACCGTGGCGTAGGTGTCATCCACGCCGAACCAGAGGACGCCACCCACGGGATCCGGCAGCCAGGAGCGGCTCTGGGTCACGAAGGAGAAGCCGGTCTGCTGGGTGCTGATGGCCCGCTCGTGGACATAGTCCTGGCCGTCCACCTTGAAGCCCATGGGCCGCCAGCGGTAGGGCAGGCAGTAGGGGCCGGCGCCGAAGTCCTTGGTCATGTCGAACTCGGTGCCTTCGTAGTGGTCGCGCATGAGCTCCATGGCGTCCCGCACATCCAGCTTCTGGTCGGGCTTCACGAAGAGGGGCATGGGCTTGGCGCCCTTCTCAGCCTTCACGAAGTCCATGGAGATCTTCTGGCTCTTGGCGGCGCGGTTGAAGATGCTCCACACCCGGGCCTCGCAGGCCCGGAGGGCGCCGAAAGTGAGGGGTGCGTAGGTGTCGGCGAAGCTGAAGGACTTGTCCTCGCCCTTGTACCAGCCCTTCTCGCGGGCGAAGGAGATGAGGTCCTTGCTGAAGAGGGCGTTCTTGGGATCGTTCTGGGGGAACTGGCGGATGCGCGCCTGGTTGGCGTGGGCGCTGATGGTGCCATCCGGCAGGCGGTAGGCCACCCACAGGGCGCCCTTCTGGCCCTTGCCACGGCCCATCATCTCGAGGATCCAGACCTCGTTGGGGTCGGCGATGGAGAAGCTCTCGCCGCTGCTGGCGTAGCCGAACTCATCGGTCAGCTTGGTCATCACCTCGATGGCCTCGCGGGCCGTCTTGGCGCGCTCCAGGGCGATGTAGATGAGGCTGCCGTAGTCGATGATCCCGCTGGGGCCGGCCAGATCCTTGCGGCCGCCGAAGGTGGTCTCGGCGATGGCGAGCTGGTGCTCGTTCATGTTGCCGACCCGGGTGTAGGTTACCGCCGCTTCCGGGATGCTGCCCAGGATCTTGCCCGTGTCGAAGGTGAAGCCGCTGTCCCACTCCCGGATCTCGCGCACCTCGCTGGGCAGGTGGCGGCCGCCGCGCTTGAAGTAGAGCTCGCCGTAGAGGGTGTGGCTGTCGGCGGCGTAGGTGATCATCGTCGCGCCGTCCTTGCTGGCGCCCTTGGTCACCAGCAGGTTGGTGCAGGCGTCCAGGGCGGCACCGCCGGCGAGGAGGGTGGCGAGGAGCACGAGGGGTCGGATGCGCATGGGGATCCTTTCGGGGCGACTGAGAAGGCTACCAGATGGCCGGGCGGGCTGCAGCGGGCCGCTTCATGGGGTCCCCATCCTGGCAGCCAAAGGCCTCGAAGAACTCTGGCAGGTTGGACAGGGGGCCATTGACGCGGAACTTGGCGGGGCTGTGGGGATCGGTGTTGGCGCGGAGGCGGGTGGCCTCCTCCCGAGTGAGGGTGCGCCAGGTCTCGGCGTAGCCCAGGAAGAAGCGCTGCTCGGGCGTGAAGCCCTCGCTGCGGCCCCCGGCGGGCTTGCCCTTCTGGCTGAGCTTCCAGGCATCCCAGGCGATCTTGAGGCCGCCCAGGTCGGCGATGTTCTCGCCCAGGGTCAGCTGGCCGTTGAGGTGCAGGCCGGGCAGGGGCTCGTAGGCATCGAACTGCTTGGCCACCAGGTCGGCCCGCTCGTTGTAGGCCTTCTCGTCCGCGGCGGTCCACCAGGCCTTGAGGTTCCCATCGCCGTCGTACTGGCGGCCCTCGTCATCGAAGCCGTGGGTCATCTCGTGGCCGATGGTGGCGCCGATGTTGCCGTAGTTCACCGCATCGTCGGCCTTGGGATCAAAGTAGGGCGGCTGGAGGATGCCCGCCGGGAAGGCGATCTCGTTCATGGAGGGGCTGTAGTAGGCGTTGTTGGTCTGGGGGGTCATGTCCCACTCGTTGCGGTCGATGGGCTTGCCCAGGTTGGCCAGGCGGCGCTGGAACTCGAAGCGCCGGGTCTCCAGGATGTTCAGCACATGGGCCTGCCGCTTCACCTTGAGGGCGGTGTAGTCCCGCCACACATCGGGGTAGCCGATCTTCACCCGCATGGCGGCGAGCTTGGCCTTGGCCTTGACCTTGGTGCCGGGGCTCATCCACTCGAGGCCATCGATGCGGGCTCCGAGGGCCGTGCGCAGGTTGTTGACCATCTGCAGGACCTGAGCCTTGCTGCTGGCAGGGAAGGCCTGCCGGACGTAGAGGCGGCCCAGGGCCTCGCCCAGCCCGCGGTCGGCGGCGAACATCACGCGCTTCCAGCGGGGGTGCATGGCGGTGGTGCCCTGCAGGCGGGTGCCGTTGAAGGCGAAGGACTCGGCCTCGAAGGCGTGGCCCAGGCTGGGGGCGGCGCTGCGCAGGAGGGTCCAGCGGAGGTAGGCCTGCCACTGGGCGGCGGAGACCTCGCGGGCCATGCGGCCCACCTCCACCAGGAAGGCGGGCTGGCGGACGACGCAGCGGTCCTGGGGGGCCACGCCGAGGGCCTTGAGGTAGGCCTCCACCGGGAAGCCGGCTGAGGCCGCCTTCAGCTGGGTGGGGGTCATGGCGTGGTAGATGGCATTGGGATCACGGAGCTCGACCCGGGTCATGCTCGCCTTGGCCAGGCGGGTCTCGAAGGCCAGGATGTCGGTGGCATCCGCGGCGGGGAGACCGGCGAGGCCGAGCAGCTTCACCATGTGGGCCCGGTAGGCCGCCAGCAGCTCCTTCGAGCGGGGATCCTCCTTGGTGTAGTAGTCCCGGTCCGGCAGGCCAAGGCCGCCCTGGGCCACCATGACGGAGTAGCGGACGCTCTCCTTGTCGTCCTGCTCCACGCTGAAGGAGAAGGCGGCCGGGACGCCCAGACGGTGGAGGGCCGCCAGGAGCGGGGCCAGGGAGGCGGGGTCCTGCACCTTCTGAATACTGGCCAGGAGGGGTGCGAGGGGCTTGGCGCCGGCAGCCTCGATGGCCTTCTCGTCCATGCCACTGGCGAAGAAGTCGCCGACCTTGCGCAGCTCACTGCCCCGGGGGGCCGGCTTGGCGGCGGCGGCTTCCAGGATCTCCTTCAGGGTCTGGTGGGTCTGGGCATCCACATCCTGGTCCACCCCATAGCGCTCGTACTCGGCGGGGATGGCGGTGCGCTTGAGCCAGGTCCCCAGGGCGTGCTGGAAGAAGTCCTGGGTGGGCTTCACGGTGGGGTCCATGTAGGCCGGATTGAAGCCCCGGTAGGCCACCTGGGCCGGGAGGGCCGCCAGGACGGTCAGGGCGAGCAGGGCAGGGCGGATATCCACGGGGTTCCTTTCAAGCGTGCTGGGGACTTAGGCAAGTGGCGGCGCTGGTGAGCGGCGTCACTTCAAGCCTCGTATGATGAGGGTATGAGCCTAGCAGGGCAGGCCCCGGGGTGGAACCATGGGTTACCCCCCGCCAGGAGGGGTTGCTCCGGGCGGGGGGTAATGGCCTCGTGCCGTGCCGTCATGGGCTAGAAGCGGACGGTGACGGTCTCGCCTTCTTCCATGTGGACGGTGTCGATGAAGCGCACGAGGCGGGTGCCGTAAGTGAGGATCAGGCTGGAGGTGCGCACCCCATGGCCGAAGTGGCGCACGCCCTGGAGCAGGTTGCCGTGGGTGACGCCGCAGGCCGCAAAGACGATCTGGTTGCCGGGGCAGAGGTCGTCCGTGAAGTAGATGCGGTCGAAGTCCACACCCATGGCCTCGGCCTTTTCCCGGCTGGCGGTGTTGCTGTCCACCTTGAGGCGGCCCTGGATCTCGCCATTGAGGCACTTGAGGGCGGCGGCGGAGATGACGCCCTCGGGCGCTCCGCCCGTGCCCATCACCGCATGGATGCCCGTGCCGCTGACGGCGGCGCTGATGGCGGCGCTGAGGTCGCCATCCCCGATGAGCTGGATGCGGGCGCCAGCCTTGCGGATGTCGGCGATGAGGTCGGCATGGCGCTCTCGATCCAGGACACTGACGGTGATCTCGGAGACCTTCCGGTTCAGGGAGCGGGCAATGATCTCGAGGGTCTCATGCACGGGCGCATCGAGGTTGACCTTGCCCTTGGCGGCGGGGCCTACCACGAGCTTCTCCATGTAGAGGTCAGGGGCGTGGAGGAGGCCGCCGCCCTCGGTGGCAGCCAGCACGGCGATGGCATTGGGGGCGCCGGTGGCGCAGAGGTTGGTGCCCTCGAGGGGATCCACTGCGATGTCCACCGCAGGGTGGTCCCCATCCGGGGAGGGGCCCATGCCCACGTTCTCACCGATGTACAGCATGGGGGCTTCGTCCCGCTCGCCTTCGCCGATGACGATGGTGCCCGCCATGCGGACGCTCTCCATGGCCTTGCGCATGGCCTCGACCGCAAGCTTATCGCTGTGCTTGCGCCGGCCGTGACCGATGGAGGTGGCGCAGGCGATGGCAGCGTCTTCGACCACCCGCAGGAATTCGAGCGAAAGGGTGTGTTCCATGGTGGGCTCCGGAAGAGGGTGTCGAAGGGGTCAGGCCATGCGGTGGACGCTCTGCCGAATCCAGTCCATGAAGGGCTCGGAACCGGCCTCGACCTGGAACATCAGGATCTCGGGAACTTCATAGGTGTGCAGGTCGGTGATGACTTCCGAGACCTTCGGGAAGAGGTCCGAGGTGGTCTTGATGACCAGCATGACCTCCTCGTCGAGGTGCGTCTCGCCCTTGAAGTAGTAGTAGCTCTTGATGCCGGGAATGATGTTGACGCAGGCTGCGTAGGCCTGGTCCACCAGGGCGGCCGCAATGGTCAGGGCTGTCTCCTCGCTACCGCAGGTCGTGAGGATGGTGCAGGCGTCGCTCATCGAGGGGCTCCCCGCCGGGCAGGCGGAACCCTTCATAGTAACTTGGGGAAGGATGCGGTGCGGATCACGAAAAAGGACCATTTGCAGGAGTTCTGACTCTGTGGTGGTCAGACCAGGGATGAAAAAAACCGATTCGGTGTTCGGTCTAGAGCGAGGGCAGAGACGCAGAGGATGAAGGTTCAAATCCTCTCGCGTGCTCCGTATTTGGCGCCGACCCACCAGGGCGTCGGATTCGAACGCACCCGGCTGCGCTGTGTGCCGGCCTTGTTCGGCGCCACATCTAGTGGCGCCTCGGCAAGTCCACTCGGAGGTTCGAATCCTCTCGCTGGTGCCCCGTTAGTGACAGCGACCCACCAGGGCAGTCGATTCGAACCGCGCTTGGCTACGCCAATCGCCGGCCTGCGTCGGCGTGCCATCGAGGCACGCCTTTGGCAGTCCACTCGGAGGTTCGAATCCTCTCGCGTGCCCCGTATTTGGCGCTGACCCACCAGGGCATTCGATTCGAACGCGCCTGGCTGTGCCAGTCGCCGGTCCCGCTTCGGCGCCACATCTAGTGGCGCCTCGGGCGGTCCCACTCGGAGGTTCAAATCCTCTCGCCCGCTTCGACCATCAAAAAGGGGTGCCGAGGCACCCCTTTTTGATGGTCGGGGCGAGAGGATTCGAACCTCCGACCTCTCGGTCCCGAACCGAGCGCTCTACCAGGCTGAGCCACGCCCCGACGAAGGTTCGACTTTACTCCATATGGGGAGGAGCGTCCAGTCGGTCTAGCGCCGCTCGAGGCCCAGGGCAACGCGCTCCTCGTGGCGGAGGGCCAGGAGGCGCATGGCTCGGCGCAGAGGGTCTTCGTCGGCCACTGGTTCCGGCGCTGCCACCGGGGCATCGCAGGGGACCACCTGGAGGCCCCTCATCTCCAGGCCCAGGGAGCGCTGGATGCGCAGGCGCATCTGGGGCCAGACGGCGGCGGTGGCCTCCCGCAGCGCACCGATGTGGGCGAGCTCCCAGCAGCCCATGACGAGGATGTCCCGCTCGACTCGCAGGAGCCGGGTACGGTCCGCAAGGGCCGGACCCACGATGAGCTTCCAGGCGGCCCGCAGGCGCAGCTCCGCCCGCTGTCCGGCCAGATGGTCGCCCACTGGCACGAGGCGCATGGGGCGCGAGGAGCGTCTCATGGCACCCACCGGGGTGGCGGCAGGGGGGCGCAGGCCCGCTCGCCATTGAGCAGCACCGGCGAGCATACCGTCGGGACCATGTGGCCGGAGGCTTCGTCGTAGAGGGGCTGGAGCAGGTTGTGTAGCTCGCCGCCCTTGCGGAACAGCACCTCATCCACGCTCCGCACGCGGCTGGCGGGGATGGCGTTGGCTTCGCACAGGGCCAGGACTTCTTCGACGGTGCTTGTTTTGGTGCGGGCCTCGATGAGGGCGACGACCTCTTCCCGGTCCTGGACCCGCCCCCGGTTGACCTTCCACTCGGGCCGGGCCTCCAGGTCCAGTCCCAGCCACATGGCCAAGACCTCGAACTGGCGGTCACTGCCCACGCCGATGGCGACCTCGCCGTCGCTGCAGGGGAAGCTCTGGTAGGGAACGATGTGGGGATGGGCGTTGCCCCAGCGCTTGGGGGTCTCCCCTGTCATGAGGGCCCCGGCGGCCACGTTCACCAGACCTGCCAGGGCGGCCTCCATGAGGGGCACCTCCACGTGCAGGGCTTCGCCGGTGCGCTCGCGGTGGAGCAGGGCGGCCTGGATGCCATTGGCGCAGTAGAGCCCAGCGAGCACATCCACCAGAGCCATCCCCACCTTCATGGGGCGGCCTTCCGGTTCCCCGGTGACAGCCATCCAGCCGCTCTCGGCCTGGATGATGAAGTCGTAGCCCGCCCGGCGGGAGGCGCTCACGTCTGAAGCGAACCCGCGCACCGAGGCCAGGATCAGCTTGGGGAACTTCGCATGGAGGCGCTTCCAGCCCAGGCCCAGGCGGTCGGCGGAGTCGGCGCGAAAGTTTTCCACCAGGACATCGGCGTCCTTGATGAGGCTGAACAGCAGCGCCCGGCCCTCCTCGGTGTGGAGGTCCACCGAGCGGCTGTGCTTGCCCCGGTTGGCGCTGCGGAAGTAGGCGCTCATCTCCGGGTCGTCTTCCTCGAAGGGCGGCCCCCAGCCGCGGGTGGGATCGCCGCCCGGGGGCTCCAGCTTCTGCACCTCGGCCCCCAGGTCCGCCAGCAGCTGGGTCGCGAACGGTCCTGCCAGCACGCAGGACAGGTCCACGATCCTGAAGTGGGAGAGGGGTCTTGGCATGGGCAGGGCTCCACCGTCCAGACTACTTCAACTCCAGCTGGACCTCGCCTTCCAGGTAGGCGGAGGAGAGGAATCCTTCGGGGCCGGTCCCGACCTCGCCCATGCGCAGCTCGCGGAGCTGGCCACTCAGGCTGAGGTTGGGCGCCAGGGTGCGGTTCAGGCCCGCCTGCACGGACTCCCGCAGGCCCTGGAACTGCTGGTCCAGGAGGAAGTGGGCCTTCTCCGTGAGGACCTTCCGCAGGCTCGAGTGGTAGATCCAGTCGCCCATGCGGGTGAGCCAGCTGCGGCTCTCCAGGGTGAAGTCCAGGCCCTCGAAGCGCAGGTCATGGGTGAGGGGATCCCGTACGGGTCGACCAGAGAGGGTGACCTTGCCGGTGACACGCCCCTCCAGGCCCACCTCCATGAAGGCCCGGCCCTGCTCGCCCCAGACCCGCACGGCGGTGATGCCGAAGCGCCCGCGGTCCGTGTCGAAGGTCTTCCCCACCAGCTCCGTGGCCAGCTGGCGGCTGGCATGGGCGTAGGAGAGGTCCGCCTCGACCTTCAGCCGGAACCCGCTCCGGGGGCTGGCGTTGGGCTCGAGGGCCGGGAGGGCCGCCGCCGGGACCTGGGGCTTCGCACCCATCACCAGGCGGGGCTGGGTCTCGAGCTCGGGGGTGATGACCAGCACCCGCCCCTGGGTGACGAGCGGGGCGAGGCGGATGCGCCGGGGCTGGAAGAGCAGGTAGAGGTCCCGGCCCAGCTCGATGGGCTGGCTGAGGAGGGTCCAGGCCTCCTGGGCCTTCTGGCGGGCCAGGGCGCTCTCCCGCACCAGGCGCCCCAGGGTGGCTGCACCATCGGCTAGGTTCTCGTGCATGCCCGCCGCCACCTGGCTGGTGATGTCGAAGCCCAGGAAGGTGATCTCGCAGGCACTGAGCGGGCGCACCTCGAAGGCCGTCTGGCTCAGGTCCACGGTCCAGTCGGGGCGCAGGCCGAGGGTCGTCTTCAGCTCCAGCATGACCCGGCGCGGGGCCTCGGGGCTGCGACCGCAGGAACCCACCACGGTGTAGTGTTGGCCCAGGGTCCGCACGCTCACGTCCATGCCGTAGTTGGCCACCACCAGCACCGAGACCTGGGCGTCCTTCATGCGCACCAGGAGGGGCTCGCGGATGAGGTTGAAGCGGAAGTAGGCCCGGGGCTTGCCCTTGATCTCCGCCCAGGTCTCGATCTTCGGCGGAGACAGCGGCACCTGGGCCTCCATCTGCGCCAGCAGGGGGTTCAGGTCCACCCGGATCGGCAGCGCCAGGTACGACGCCTCCACCGTCCCGGCCGGAGGCGCAGGTGGGGTCTGGGCCAGGAGGGGCAGGGCGAGGGCGAGCAGGGCATTGCCC
>Ga0208613_1000163_pt1 | contig 23080 bp, 24 predicted proteins | sample CryBogmetaGMA6M_FD_184543 | JGI IMG/M metagenome (GOLD analysis project Ga0208613, IMG submission 184543) | Freshwater microbial communities from Crystal Bog, Wisconsin, USA - MA6M (SPAdes) | ecosystem: Environmental > Aquatic > Freshwater > Lake | place: Crystal Bog, Wisconsin, USA | collected... | reverse complement strand
ATAACAAATACCGCTGATAAATAATTTGTTTTGGTTGAAAAGATGAATAATCATAAAAAAACCATTTCATATGATAGATATTGAATTGTTTCAAATAACTTTCAGTAATAATAAACCACAGAAATTATTGGTTCATAAAGGAGAATTGAGAAAGAAGATGTTAATTTTAAATCCTCAAACCAAGCATGATTTTAAAAATAAAGGAATCCAACTATCCCAGGATATGGGACCTTTATTTTATTCGGAACATTCATTTGAATATTCCTATAATTTACCATTTACTCTATATTTAGAAGAAAAAAGAAATAAAAGAAAGATCAATACGAAAATTTCCTATCTAGACTTTTCCAATGATACTATTCAAAAATATAGTGGCAAAGAACTTTCTTTAACATTTTACGCACATCTATCTCAATGGCAGAAGGTTATGAATAGTTTTTATTTTAAAAGACTTTGGATACAGCAATCTTCAAATCTCATGTGGATTATTAATATTCTGGTGGCATTACTAGCATGCATAGCAACAATTTGGAGAATTACATCTAAGTAAAACAAATTGAATTTTTTACGTTGCCTAACAAAAAGGATTCAATGCAACAAAGCTAGCGTTAAGTTATTGAGAAGCAAACTAGGGGAAAAGGTAATTATAGACAACAAAAATAAGTGCTGATATTCAATAATATACTTGAAGTTATGAAAAAGCAGTCTCTCTTACTTTTTGTTATCCCGATTATTTTAGCAGGTTGTGATCAAAATAAAAGATTGATTTCAAAAAACATTGATGCACGGTTTGTAAAATTTGAGATTGTTGAATTTAGAAAGGATAGTTCAAATGTATATGAGGCATCGCAATTTTTAAATGGCCTAAATATTAACACCTCTGAAACAGGATTAAAGATTGTACAAGGTTTAGATAAGATCGAAAACAAATATGGTAACAAAACTCCCTTGCAAATTTTTTTAATTATAGATTCTTTACAAAAACATTTGGAAAAGGAGTTCAAAGATTTCGAGAATTTACGCTTTAATAGAAAAGAATCCTGTTATTATGTTAAATATCTGATTTACAAAGAGGAGCTTAAAGTTCCGAAGGAGGAATATTTCTTCATTAGCCCATACAATAATGAAGTTTATCATAGGCCATGCGATTGGGATCAATATGTTGTGTCAGAAGGATACAATGAATTAGTAAAAAAAGCTGTGCAATATTCTGGTGAGATAATGATGTTACGTTATAAATTCACAAAAAAATTCGAATAACGCCGCATAATATGCCGATAACCGCAACAAAACCAAGGTATTGTTGCTCTAAAAAGGTTTCACCTTTGCTGCGTTTAGCGATCATGCATTATAGCCAATGCTTAAAGATTTCGTAACTTCAAATATGACAAAAAATTTAAAAGTAATAAAAATGGAAAATGAAAAATTTGATAGTAAAAAATTCTATGAGCATTTAATTGAAAATATTAAAGAAGCAAATAAAAATATTACACATGAAGAATTTGTAGAAGGTGCGAAAAATAGAGCAATGGGATTTACAATGACTTTTCGTAATGAGCCCAATATATTACTTAGTGGCTCAAAAAAAGTGATATTCAATATTCTTGTTATGCTTTATATTGTAGGACCTTTTATTTTTGTTCCGATATTTTCTTATAGTGCAGATAATTGGTGGTTTCTATTTGGAATAGCATTTTCTTTTCTTTTTACACATTTTGCTATATGGAAAGGAGCCAAACATCCTGGTAAATGGAAAGCAAATATAATTATCTGTTTTACCCTTCTCTGCATTGTATATTGGATTATTAAAGGTTTTCATTTTTATGATTATATAACTTTCTTTTTCTTTTGCTCATTATGGGGCCATTTATTATTTCGGATGGCAGAGTATAAACAGAATGAATATGCAATGCAAATGCTTGTAGAAAGCCCAGATTTATTTTATAGAGCGATTGAAAATAATATGATTAAACTTTTTTATAAAGCGAAAGAAGATAAATTAGATATTGAAATTAATAATTATAGTAAAGCATCACCAATTTTAGAAAGTGGAGACAAGAAATTTTATAATGGAGATTATGATGGTGCATATATTGAATATACAAAAGCGGTTGAATTCTATCCTTGCGTAAGTGCTTTTAAAAATAGAGGAAATGTAAAAATAGAAATAAAAGATTATAATGGTGCAATCTCAGATTATTCAGAAGCTATTGACCGTTGGCCGACTTTGCCAAATAATAAAGAACTTGCTGAAATCTTTGAGAATAGAGCTGAAGCGAAGCGTTTATTGGGATTAATAGATGAAGCACAGTTAGACATGATTGAAGCAAATAAATTGTTAGTGGCAATCAAGTAGTTCGGAAATGTTTAACTACGAACACGGATGGGGAAGTGGTGGCTAAATTTGGATTTAAGTCTGAGAATAACCTTTAATTGGCAGTGACAATTGAATAACGCACTGGCTATAACGAGCCGGCAGCCAAGCAATGCGGGCGGTTTCCGGATGCTGGCATTCATCAAACCTGCAAATGATATAGGTTAAGAAAAGTAATAACAAGTAAATCCCGCACTGCGGCTGCCGGCGGGGCGTTACCAGAGTCATTTTGTAAGACTAAAATAAGACTAAAATATCATAAAGCGATAAAGGTGAATTTTTCACCATGCTTTCAAGGTGGTGCCACTGCGGCATCACCTTTTTTTTGTTCACTTCCGGTCATTTTAGCAGTAAAAACCCTTGTCCTTTATTTTAAATGCTCATGGAAGTATGTTTGGAGCATGAATAAGGGATATATCCGACTTTCAGAAGTGTTAGACCTGATGGATCAGGTTGGAGAAGATCGCAAACCTGTTGCTTTTCAAATAAAGTTTGTGAAGGCAGACCGCACCAGGGGCACCGGGGGAGAGATTCTAGAAGTTAAATCCGGACGTAAAGTGATCGGTAAGGATAAGAAAGGCAAACCAGTCTTTGACCTTCGGCCTAACCAGGCATCCGGTACATCCTTAAAGAAAGATCCAAGACATTGGGTTAATGCAACACGCAATATTTTATTTGAAAATGGAGAGCAACGCAAGTTACATATCCGTCTGATCATAGAGTTTAATCAACAAAAAGTCTGCTATTAAATGAAACGTCAAATCATCATGGAAAATGACGTTGTCTTTTTGCCAGGAGCAAAAGCCATCGTCACAAACAAAGCCCAAGCAGATGCGACAACCGTTCAACCGGTTATCCCTCTTGATTATTCAACAAGAGAATATTCAAATTGGGGGGATGATAATCTGTTCCCTCAGAATCTTCTTACGGATCTTGAATTGAATTCAATTGCCCTTCGTGCCCTGGAGAAACGCAAAACAGTTCACTTCGGCCGTGGCATCATTGCTTACCGTGAACAACCCAACCTGACCACCGGCATCCCTGACCGGATTCCGGTAGAAGATCCCGATGTGGTTGAATTCTTCAGAATCAACCGCTTGAATCTTCAATGGGTTGATCTTATCGGAAGCCTTGAAATCTTTGCAAATGGCTGGATTGAATTCATTTGCAACAAGGGAAAGGATAAAATCAATAAACTTTATGTTAAAGATCCTTCCTATTGCCGCCTGGGTAGAATGGTTGATCCTACTTTCAGGATCGAAAACCTTTACTATTCTGCACAGTGGGAGATGAACCCACCGATTACCAAAGGCAAAATGGATGTAATACCGATGTATGATCCAGGTAAATATGACGGCAAGACGTATAAAGATCCTTCTTTTGTCTATCCGGTATTTTACCGGTCATTCAATAAGTCATATTATCATGTAGCCGTATGGAATGGCATCAGGGCCGGTGGCTGGATGGATATTGCCAATACGGTTCCCAAGCTGAAACAGGCTATCATGAAGAATCAAATGACGATCAAGTATCATATTGAAATTCCGGATGACTATTTTGCCAATCGGTTTCCTTCACCGGATTTTACCAAGGCACAGAGAGAAGAACAGAAGAAAATACTGATGGAAGAAATGAATTCCTTCCTTAGTAATGTAGAGAATTCGGGGAAAAGCTTTTCAACCTTTACCTTTTTCAACAAGTTCAGAAATGAGTATGTCAGCGGATGGAAGATCAATGTAGTCGATAACAAACTCAAAGATGATGCTTATTTGCCCGATAGTCAGGCCGCAAACAGTGAGATACTATTCGCTATTGGGGTAGATCCCTGCCTGATCGGAGAAGGTGGAATCCCTGGCGGTTCCCTTGGTGCCGGCAGCGGTTCAAATAAACGTGAAGCCTTTTGGATGCTTAATGCAGAAATGGGTGTTTACCGTCAGATATCATTGGAACCCCTCTATTTCATCCGTGATTTCAATCAATGGGATCCCCTGATCAAGTTTGATTATGTGACCGTTGATACCAGTCAGACCCAGGACCAGCATCCAAGTAAAATAACAAAACGAATCGATCAAAATATATCATAATGAGTTTGATACAGACCATCGACCAGGTAAAGGCATTCAGTTCCATACTGAATGCTTCAGCAAATTTGGATATGCTCAAACCCTATCTTTCAGATAGTGAAGTGATGTTCATACGGCCCGCCATCAGCAGGGAATTCCTTGCCACCCTGGGCACAAAGCTTGATTCCACCGAAGAACTTTGGAAAACGGCACTGCTCCTTACCAGGAAGCCGCTTGTTCTCTATGCCCTGTACTTGGCCATTGATGAAATAGGAGTGAGCCTGTCAGGCCAAGGGGTGCAAGTTGCCACCTCGCCAACCAATAGCCCGGCACCTCAGTATAAGGTCATGAATTCAAAGCAAAACCTGATGGCAAGGGCAAATGCCGCATTGGACGACCTTCTTGAATTGCTTGAATTGAATAAGGCAACATTCACTACCTATAAAGGCAGTGATACCGATTTATTCATCCATAATGCCGCAGATTTCAGCAATTATGTTGATATCCGTGGTTCCAGGCGTGTATTTCTCGCCATGATCCCAATCATCCGGTCCATTGAAAGCAAATACATCAAATCCATCCTCAGTGATGGCTTGTTTGTAAAACTTAAAGCCGCAATGCAGGGATCTTCTGCCTTGTCAGAAGATTATAAATCCCTGCTTCAGTTGATAAAGCCGGCCCTTGCTCATCTTGCAATGGCAAGAAGCCTGGATGATATTTCAATTGATGTTCTTGATTGGGGTGTTTTCGCCAATGCGGAAAGTACGTTTACCAATATCATGACCAAGCAGACGGCCAACCGTGAACGCATCCTTGCCATGCAAGCCGCAAATCAGCTCGATGGTGATAGTGAATTGAAATCCCTTCAGATATTCCTTGATAATAACGCATCAAAGGATAAGTATTCTGATTATTATTTATCCTCATTATATAGCGGCCCGACCGCCCCAGGATCGGCAAATAAGTATGATAATACAGCTAAAAGCATATTCTTCGCATGAATACAGAACCGGTAAAACAAACAAAATTAGGATTGCCGACAATCCTTGCTTTCCTGATCCTTGCAAGTGGCCTTGTTTCCGTATGGATCAATACACAGGTTGCCATTGCCCGCATTGATACCAAAGTGGTTGAACTTGAATTGAGGATAAGAGATAATGCAGAGGGTAATCAAAAAGATATCAATCGCTTGTATTTCGAGAATCGGGATGATCATAAGGAATTGAAACAATCGATCAAAGAACTTGGCGATATGATCAGTAAGAAGAAAGGCAGTTTATGAAAGAACGCATTTTTAAAAGTTGGAGAACCTCATTATTGGGGGCAGGTCTTATCGTTGCGGCCCTTGGTGCAGTGTATATCGGAAGGGCAACCTTAACTGAAGCCGCACTGGTCCTTCCGGTTGCATTCACGCTGATCTTTATCAAGGATCCGGCCAAATATCTTGAAAAATGAAGAAGATCATTGTTTTCTGCATTTTGTGTGCATTCCTGGCATCCTGTATGAGTGAAAAACAGTACAGGAACAAATATCCATGCACCGGAACCGTAACATTCAAGGTCCACAGAGATACGACCTATGTTCCTTCAGTCATTGAAACAAAGATTCCGCCTGATAGTGCCTGGCTTCAGGCCTTGATCCAGTGCGATAGTAACGGAAAAGCTTATATCAAGGAGATTTTGAAGCTGAAGACCGGCAAAAATACGGTTCCGTTTGTGCATATAGGAAGCGGAAATGTGCTTGTAGCCGGTGCAAAGGTGGATTCCTTTGCCGTATATACCGCTTATAACAAGCAGTATATCCATGAAACGGATCAGAGGGTGATCACGCTTGCGCCGGTAGAGGTTAAGTTTGTTCCCAAATTCATTCAGATCCTTGCCTACTCAGGAGCAGCCCTATGGCTTCTCATCTTAGTCACTGTTGGTATTCATGTAGTTAAGCTCGTAAGAAAAGTATGGCCGATATAAACAAGTATTTCAGAAAACTCATTGCCTTTGAAGGCGGCTTTGTAAATAATCCTAAAGATCGTGGCAAGGCCACCAATATGGGCATTACCCTTGGAACATGGAAAACCATGGGTTATGATAAAAACCATGATGGCATTATTGACTTTCAGGATATCGAACTGTTGACCAGGGATGATGTTCTTGCGGTATTGCGAAAGGGATTTTGGGATAAATGGCAAGCAGACTTGATTAATAACCAATCCATTGCTGAAATCCTTGTGGATTGGACCTGGGCCAGCGGCAAATGGGGTATTTTATGGCCTCAGAGATTGTTGGGTCTAAGGGCCGATGGTATCGTAGGGAATCTTTCATTGGCTTCCGTCAATTCAATTTCACCATCAGAATTTCATGCAAAGGTCCTGGCCGCCAGGATTGCATTTGTTCAGGAAATTTGCCAACGTGATCTTTCACAGGGTGTATTTCTTAAAGGATGGCTTAACCGCATTCAGTCATTTAAATACAAGGCATGAATACCGTCAAGATAGATTCAGCAAGCTTTCAGGTTCCTTCCGCCTGGGATGAATTGACCAGGAAACAATTTCTATTTGTTTCCAATTTGTTTAACCGCAAATTGTCTGTCATCGAATTTAAAGTGAAGATCCTACTTCATTGCCTTGCAATAAAACCAATACTGATCAATCGGATCGAGCCGGAAGATGTGTATTTTCTTTGCCAAAGCTTTGATTTCCTCACCAAGGATATTTCATTGACCAGAAACCTGATCCCTGCAATTTGGAAGCACTTTATCAAGTATCATGGACCAAGTGATAAGATGCTCCATTGCAGCTTCGGAGAGTTTACCAGGGCGCATAATCGGATGGATCAGTATATCAAGACAAAGGATGAAAAAGTATTGAATGAAATCATTGCAATCCTTTACCGGCCCAAGAAGGCCTTTTGGTTCATCCGAAAGCATCTGAGTAATACTAAAGATCCAAGAAGGAAATTGCATGATATTTCATTGAAAAAACGTACTGTCATTTTTAGTAAGATTGATCCCAATATCAAATATGGGATCTTCCTGTTTTTTACCGGTGTGCTTAACTCATTGCCTATTCAGTTTCCGAACGTATTTCGCAAGAAAGAAGATCAGGAAGAAGATAATAAATTCGGTTGGGTGCCCCTGGTGATTTCATTGGCCGATGGTAAAACCGATGATGAAAGTCTTGAAAGGGTATTAAACTCAAACCTTTACAATGTTTTTTTTGGTCTTGAACAGAAGGCCATTGAATATTTCAAATACCTACAAGAAACAAAAAGACATGAGTAAATTCAATGTTGCCCAGTATCTTCAGTATTTTAAACTTCTCGCATCCATTCATCCTAAGATCAATGGGTTTTATACGATGGATATCAATGAAGTCCTTGGCGATCTTCGCCAAGGTATGCAATATCCGGCATTGATCCTGAATTCAGTGAATGGCTTCTTTAGTGAAAACGCAAGCCAGGATAATACGCAGAACCTTGTCAAGGCCGGTTTCATGGTCATTGATCATGCGGATCAGGTTGATGATTTCGCAAGAGAAATGCAGATCCTTGGAGATACCTATGAATTTGCCATGCAGATTCTTTCCCGTCTGAAGGAAGATGCCAAATGCGGCACCTTCCTTCGCAAATTTGACGTGAATAGCATCAAATATGAAATGCTTGGGCCGGTTTTCGATAATGATTATGGTTTCATGTTCACCTTTGACCTTCGGTTTATGGTTTCCAATCTTGAACATAACCCCCAGGATTGGCTTAACGAGCCAAAAGCGATCATGGCCGGCTTCCAGGGATAATATTTGTTATTGTTCCATGTATTTTTTTTAACTTTATATTCAATTTCAACCTGAAGTATTCATCAATGCCTCCGTTTTATTTAAGTAAAACACGAACCATGAAAAAGATGATTTTTATTATGATTTCCCTTTACCTGGCTGTTTCTCTGCATGGGCAGGATGTAATTACAATGACATCAGGACAATCTTTTAAAGTGAAGATTGTAGCAGACACAAAGGATTCGTTAAAATATTATTTAACGGATGATCCTAATAAAAGTATCAATGTGACCGACAAAAGGATTATTGTAAGTTACAAACGAGAATCAAATACGCCTTTAGTAGAAGCAACTGATACCCTTGGTGATGTATATTGTCAAATAGTCGGGACAGGTCGAATGATGAGCAATAAAGTTACGATTGAAATTGATTTCGGTCAATTTAGATCTTGGTGGGTCGATGATAGATTAAAAGATCCAAAAACAGGGGATCGAATTGTTTTTAATGGCATGATAGACGCGTTAAATTTCATGTCTAAAGATGGATGGTTATTTGTTCAGGCTTATGCTTTTTCACAGGGTAACAACCCACCTGTTTATCATTATTTAATGAAAAAATCGAAAAGGATTATCCATAATGAAGAATTGCATAATAAATAATTCTCATTTTATCAGTAAATGATAATGTTAAAACTCTATAAGGCCTTCCCCCAATAATCTAAAGATTTCAAGCTATTCAATAGTATCGAAGATCTGCCGGCTGAGAAGTGGCAGTTTTGTCAATAAGTAGCTGCTAAGTGATTCAGGCCTTGGATTAGACGTTGTTTAGATATCCTTTATATTTTCTGCCTAAACCTATTTTTATTTAGAAATAACCAGGTTGTTTGGATCTTCTGATTGGGTTCAAAAGATCATTTGGTTTTAAATCTTATTGATAAATAAGATTGTCCTTTATTTTCTTTCCATTGAGGATTTACTTTACATAATGAATAGTGTAATAGGCTCAAATCTTCCAAATTCATCCATATCCATGATGCTGGACGAAAAGCAAATAGCCGATGCCTGGGCCAAAATCACCATCAAGAAATGGCAGAAGAAGATCCAGGGATTGAATATCAATGAAACCGGAGAACTTGCAAAAAGCTTTCTTTACGATGTAGTCGCATCCGCCCAGGGCGATGTGATGAAGATTGATTTTGCCTTCAAGTATTATGGCAAGTTTGTGGATATGGGTGTTGGCAAAGGGGTGAAGATAGGTCAGGTTAAAGAGAACCAGGATTCAAGAAAGTTGGAAGGAAGAATGCTTGGGAACCGCAGAAGGCCGAAGAAATGGTATTCCAAAACCTTTGCCGCTGAAGCCATGAAGTTAGGCGAGATCATGGCAAAGCAATTTGGCCGAAGAAGTTCCATTGTAATTTCTGAGAATATTAATGACAAGTCAATAAGTTAAGTATGGCAAATACCAATGAAACCGCAAGGGCCACCGTCATTCTCAATGGTGAGCAGGCCAATGCAACGCTGAAGCAGATTGAAGCTTCAGCAAGGGCACTCAATTCGGAACTGAAGAATTGCAAGACAGGCACCCAGGAATTTGCCGATAAAGCAGAAAGGCTTCAGGATCTTAATACCAAGCTGGCAGAGATCCGCAAATCAACCAAAGCGGTAGGGGATCAGATGAAAGAAACTTCCGGTGGCCTTACCTCGATGATCAAAGAAATGGGTGCCGGATTGGTTGCCGCTTTCGGAATTCAAAAAATCGGTGACTATTTCAAGGAAGGTATCAAGAGTGCAATTGAATTAAGAGATACCGAAAAGATTCTGCTTGAAGTGCTGGATGGCAATAAACAGAAACAAAGGGAATTGATAGATATCGCCAAGGAACGTGCCGATACGTCAATGGGCACCCGGCAGGAAATTGAATCAGCAGAAAAGTTTCTTGCCATTCAGGGCCGCACACCGCAGCAGATTAAAAAAACCATCGATGCCGCTTCAGATCTTGCAGTGGTAACAGGTCAGACCTTGGGAAAGGCCGTTGAGGATCTTGATGCAACCATGGAAGGCCGGCTTCCTAAAGGCTTGCAGAAAGTCGCAAGCGGATTGAAGGACCTGACCAAGGAACAATTGTATAGTGGTGCCGCCATTGATTTATTGGCGAAGAAATATAAAGGGCTTGCCGAAGGTGAAATGGCAACAACCGAAGGCCATTTGAACTTATTGGGTAAAGCCTGGTCAGCCATGCAGCGCACCATGGGCGAAGCATTGCTTGGCACTGGTGGAATGTTTGACAACCTGGTACAAGGGGCCACTGATGCACTGAACGCAATGAAAAAAATGCTTGAAGTGCCTTTGGCAGATAAATACAGAGAAGAACAACAAACCCTTAATGCACTGGTATTTCAGATTCAGGCTACCAATACCAATCAGGCCGAGAGAAACCGCCTGATTGAAGAATTAAGGGAGAAGTACCCTGAATTTCTGGGCAATATGAAGGAAGAAGATATTACTAACCAATACCTTGCCAAGCACCTTGAAGAAGTTAATTTCCAATACACAGAGAAAATCCGTATTGCAAATTCAGAGAAACAACTTACAGATATTGCAGAAAATCAGGCCAAAGCGACCAAGAAATTAAATGAACTTGAAACAGATCGTAATAAGATCCTGGCTTCCTCAATGGATCTGTTATATCAATCCAATGCGCCAGCGGCCCATTTAGTTGAACAAGCTTCATCCCTTGCAGAAAAGATCAAATTGGTAAAACAGTATTGGGGTGCCGGTGGAGCAGTCGGATCAACCGGCCAGGCATTCCTTGAAGCTGCACAGGCGGCCCAGGTTGCCGCAGATAAAATGAAGGTTTATAGTGTTCAATTCAAGGATGCTCAATTGAAGATTGCTCAGGATGCCGTTAACGGAGCATTGAATATGCAAAATTCATTGGATGGAGTTTCAAATGAGATCCTTTCCGTTGCACTTCAGACCAAGGATGAAACCCTGAAAAGTATTGTTCAGAGTGAAATAGAAGATCGAGAGAGAAGGAAAAGAGTATCTGAAGGGGAAAAAGTAACATTCAAGGAAGATCTTGATTGGAAAAAAATGTCAGTTGATCAGCTCAATGTATATATTTCAAAGGGCCGTGAAGCGGATGCCACCAATGCAGACCGAACCAATATGCGTAAGGCAACCGATGAATTGGCTACCCGAACAAAGGCCAATGACCGATTGAAGAAATCTTATGAAGATCTGATGGATGCAATGAAGGAGATTGACAGTAAGAATTTCGCAACCAAACTTACCAATATGCAGAGAGAGATCAATGCCGTTGAAAAAGCGTATGATACGCAGATCGAAAAGGCATTGAAATTCAAAAAGGATAATGAAAAAGCCTTAACACCGGATGAAAAGAAAGGGATTGATAACCAGGTTGATCTTCTCAGGGCAACCAAGGAAGCTCAGATTTTACAGGTTTTAAAGCAACAGGAAGAACAATTTGCACTTGATGTTGCAGGGATTTCAGATAAACTGAGGATTGCAAGACTTAGCATTGCTCAGAAACAGGTTGAAGAAATTAAACAGAAATATGCAGATTATCGTGCAGAAATCCTTTCAGCAATTCTTTATGCGTATAATCAGGAAGTGGCCGCGGCAGGGGATAATGCCGAGAAATTAAAGGTCGCTGAACAACATCGGCTCGATGCGATTCATGCTATCAATAAGGATATTGCCATCTTAGACCGGGCAGAACGAGATGAACTTAATAAGCAAAAAATGCTTATGGAAGAAAAGTTCATTGATGACCTTGATAAACTCAAGGAAAAAGGTGAACGTGATATTGCAGTAAAAAAGGAAAAGATTGAACTTGAAGTTCAGGCAAAATACCGGAAGATCCTTGCAGATAATATTGGTGATGAAGCCAAAACCAATACGATCAAGGAGCAAATGGCAAAGGAAACTGCCGATAAGATTGCCGAGTATAATAAAAAAGCATACGTCAAACTTGCACAGGAAATTGTTGGCCTTGGTGCCCAGGCCGTTAGTGCTTTATCTCAGCTTAATCAGATTCAGACTGATAAAGAAAATGCGGACCTTCAGACCGATGAAACTGCCAATGCAAAGAAAAAAGCCAATTTCGATTCACAGCTTTCTCATAAACTGATTACCCAAAAGCAGTATGATGATGCAATCAAAAATATGGATGCCGAGCTGGATGCAAAGAAAAAGAAACTTGCTCATGATCAGGCAGTCAGGGCCAAGCAGCTGGCAATGGCTCAGGGCATCATCAATGTCGCCCAGGCAGTCACATCAGCCTTGACCGGTGGACCAATCTTAGGACAGATCCTGGCAATCCTGACGGCAGCCGTAGGTGCCGCCCAACTTGCAATCATTTCAACAACCGATGTACCACAGGCCGCTAAAGGCCGGTATTCCGTAATAGGTGCCCAGGATGGTCATACTTACGGCAATGTTCCGTATGAAAAGAATCCGCAGACCGGAATCTATTCTTCACCTTTACTTATCAGTGAAACCGGCAGTGAAATGGTCATTGATCCAGCGACCACCCAAAAGCTTATAACCTATTATCCGCAAGTCATCCAGGCTATCAATTATGCAAGAACACCACAGGCCGCAACCGGCAGGTATTTTGATAATCCAAGCAGTACCGGAAAATTAAGTTTCACCGATCCTCAGATGCTTTCAGCCATCATGCGGCTCAATGAACACCTTGATAAAGGTATTCCTTCCTATATCTCATATACTCATCTTCAGCAAGAATTGACAAAGGTTAATTCCATAGAATTCGATGTTTCCAAATAACAACCTGAGATTATGCTATCGCTTGAAATAAATGGTATTGCCCTGGATCTTCCCAATGAATTTTCAATTACATTGAATCTTAAATCTCCGATCTTCAATGATATCGGTGATTATTCATTTCCTTTTAAAATCCCTTCAACGGATCGTAATAAATCAATTCTGGGATGGAAAGACCGGATTGAAAGCACACGAAATATATGGGATGTTTACCCAGGCACATTATCGTTTGATTCATTAGTAATCTTCAGCGGTTTAATAAAGATCAAGGAAGCAAATTCAGTAACGTATGAAGGTTGTTTGTATGTACAGAACGGAAGCTTCAACTTCAAGGTAAAGGAAGCTTTTCTTGATGAACAACCGCTTGGAGAAATGCACTGGCGCGGAGAGATACCGGCATTAACGTATTATAATGATGTACGAAATCATTCATATCCTGAAGTTGATTTTCAAATGCCTGAGTGTATGAATGTGGATTATTTTGATCCACCGGTGGAAGATGCCGGTTTGTTTTGGTACAATGATACCGGATTCAATGGGCACCTGAATCTGCTAACACCGGATAATTTGAAAACCTTGATCGTACCGATGTTTTATCTTCGGTTTGTGATTAAGAAGGTCATTGAATTAATGGGTTATTCAGTTGATGATGAATTCTTTTCAAAGGGAAAAGATCTTTCAACAATTGTGATGTATAATTCATTTTCAGTTAATGATTTGTATTGGACCATGAAGGACCTGTATTATTCGGTTCATATGCCTCATGTGAAAATCGGCAAGTTTTTCAGCGATATTCAGAAGTTTTTCAATTGTACCTTCCTGGTGGATGATCAAATGAAAATCATTCGCATCATCGGGAACCAGGATTGCCTTAGATCATTGCCTTATATTGAGTTTTCTGAAAATGTTATTGCATTGTCTAACCTGATAACGGATCAGCTTATGGGTATCAGGCTTTCAATGACACCGGATAGTGGTGATAAGGTTTATCAGGAACTTACGGCTTCTGAAGCTGATTTTTTGGATCATTTAAAACCTTCCGTTTCAACTTATAAGGATCTTCCATTACGGCCCTTTACTACCTTGTTCGATCTTCGCTATGTGATTAGTGAAGATAAATGGTATCAGTTTGGCACTTCAGGAGCTAATACCTGGCTTGAAGTTTCGCCAAGTACGTTTCTGTATATTAATTTCATGGTCGGCCAGCCGCTTGATAGCAGTAAAACCGAAATAGGGATCTGTATGGTTTGCCCCCAGGATGAACTTAGGGGCAGGGTTGGCAACCTTGGAACAGATTATGCCAAGATTGTTCCAAAATTGGCATTCGCTGAGTTAAGGGAAACGGCAAGTCATGGGTATAAAGTCAGTTGTTATCCTTATTCTGATACACTCCGATTGGTATGGTATGGCACCAATGGCTTGTATAACAGTTTTCATAAGGAATGGCTTGAATGGTTCCTGAATTCAAGGAAGTATATTCAGATCACCAAACAAATGAGTTATTTGGAGCTGAAGGATCTTGATTTTGGCAGTAAATACCGTATCAATGGAGTGAATTATCTTCTGAGTGAAGTTCAGGTGACGTTTAACAAGAATTCTTTAAAGCCTTCAGTGATTAAAGCCTATACCTGTTTGTAATTCTTGTCCTTTATTTTTTTTAATCATGGGGTTATACTTGCACCATGATTCAGATCATTACTCATCCGCCTGTCAATTCTTTTGCCGGTAATCCAATGCGTTACCAGGTTAATTCAGGTTCTCAGATTTCTTCAACGGGGAGTAAGGCACAGATGATTTTGAAATTTGTTTCAATGGAAGCTGTCACCGGACACCAGTTCAGCCTTATGGTCAATGGCAAGGTTCTCACGTTCATTCAATCTATGTTTGGCGATGATAGCGGCCTTTCCATCCCAATGATCAATATTACCCTGGATCAGTACGTGTATGCAATTTTTGAAGCATTAAAACTCAATTATACCCTTCGGTCCAATTATGATTTCCTTCTTGGTGATTCAACACCAGGTGAAAGGCTGATTACTTTGATTTCAAAGGAAGTCGGAACAAAATGGACCTTGATATTCGATAATATTTCGATGGTAGGATTGTCAATGAATTTCAATCAGGTTGGAACAGATCAGGTTATAAAAGACAATTTCAGCATCGTTTGTTCCATGTGGACTGATAAAAAAGTTATCCAACAAGGAGGAAATGCCCCACATCCCATAGCCGTAACACAAACTCAACTATTTAAAATCGCAGAGGATCTTAAATCAGTTGATTCATCAGGAAATGTAAATTTTGATATTTCAGAATATCTGAGATCCTTTATCAAGTTGAATCTTACAGGAGAACAGAATTTTACATTTCCCGAAGTGGCAACACAGAATGTTGCAGAATGGAATCATCTGATTCTGCCTTATTATACATCCTTTGCAGAAAGGTATTCAAATGAAGTCAGGATGCTTTTTTTTGATACCCTCAAATATTCAATAGCCGGTGGGTTATCCAGGGAGATCCTTTCATTTTATAATTCAAGCGATCAGCAAAGTGATTATTTTTCAGATTCAGATAATCTTAAACGATTCCTGACCTGGGCACCGGTGGTAAAAATTACCGGTAAAACCCAAGTGGAAAAATTATCGTTTTTCCTTTGCGGTCCGGATCACCCATATTCATACCGTCTTGCCATCAGGATAAAGTTTACCGATGCCAGTTATTATTCATTCTATGCTTCTGATTCTCATCAGTACTTAACACCGGCCTTGATCGAAGCAATGGTTGGCTTTAACCAGCTTGGCCTCGCAAACATAGATCTTACAAGGGATGTGGAAAGTTGGGAAGTATGGCTTGAAAATATCAATGGTGATGCGATTTCCGAAGTGAGGAAATTCATTTTGGACACTGATGTTTATGAACATGAACGGACCTTTTTGTTCAGGAATTCCTTTGGCCGCTATGATACGATTCGGTTTTTGGGAGTTAATGAATCCACCATGGCCTATGAACGAGTTAGCGGCCAGGTTCTTTCTGATGAAGTAATCACTTCTTTCAATTCACCTTCCAAAAACTTTGAAGCCTGGGAAACCCAGTCTTTCAAAGCGGATTCTGGTTTCATATCCAAGGAAACCTTGGAGTATATGAGGGAATTTCTGATCACAACTGAAAGCTATGAAGTAGTCCAGGGATTACTTTTCCCGATTGTACTTAAATCCTTGAAAATAAGTCCGTTTACAACAGATGAAGTGTATCTGTACAATCTTCAATTGGAATATGACCGGGCCTATAATGATCAATATTTCAGTGCACAATTCAAACCAATCAATATGATAAATACGGATGATCTTACCCAGGGGGTAGGGGTGATTTATGAGTATTCGGATGATGTTACTTTCTTTGGTTATCCTCAGAATGGTACTTCTTCAGAAAGCGAATATACCTGGAGAATCAAGAGGATGCAGAAAACAGTAATAAGCGGAAAGATCAAGCACATCATCAAATGGGCCGATGGGAATCTGAATTATGATAACCAAATGGCAAATTGCGAAAATCTTGTATATGCGTTTTTAAATTCGTAAAAGATGAAAAAGGTTTTCAATGAGTTTACTCTGAATTTTGATGTAGTAGGAATACAGGGGTATAAATTCGATCATGATCCGGATGAGAATTGTGATACGTTATCAAATTATGCGGTTAATGATGAATGGAGCAATACCGCTACAAATGAATGTTTTAAGTGCATGAATAATTCTCAAGGTCATGCAATTTGGAAAACTATCACTTCATCAGTGAGTGACAAAAACAAGGAATTTTATTTTACCAATACAACCGTAGTGGTAATGGATCATTTTATGGGTAAAATTCCTTCGGTAACAATACTTAATGAGATGGAGGAAGAAATCATGGCAGATATCATGCAAATTTCTGTTAATCGTTGTGTAGTAACATTCAATCAAGAACTTACGGGAAAAGTTATTCTTAATTAAATAAATATTTATACCATGGCAAAAAAAGTTTATGTTCAATTAGATCTGCTGAAAACTGCACCTTTGAATCTTGTGATTCAGAGCCTTGCAACAGCACCATCTTCGCCTGCCCTGGGCCAGAAGTATTATAATACCACCGATAATTGTGAGTATTATTATAACGGTTCATGGATAAAGCTTGAGGCACAGGCATCTATTCCTACCATTCCAACGGATGTTAATATCGGCACCGGTGGCATTGGAGTTTTCAAACAACGTAACGTCAATAACAACGAATTCAAGAGTGTTAAAGGCGGTTCAACTAAAGTTACTGTTACAGACAATACCGCCAACAATACGGTGGATGTTGATATTGTTCCAGGGAACATTGATCATCAGACCTTATCCGGTGCCGGCACGAATAACCATGCCGCAATCGATTCTCACCTGGGGAATACTTCGAATCCTCATAGTACATCCAAGTCACAGGTTGGCCTTGGCAGTGTTGATAATCTTCAGCAGTTGCCCATGTCGTATCTTGATACCGATACTTCATTGACCGGTAATTCTGACGTTAAGGTTTCTTCGCAGAAGGCCGTCAAGACGTATGTGGATTCTCAGAATTCTTCGCAGAATACCACCATCAGCGGTAATGCGACCACGATGAACAACCATATTTCCAATGTTTCGAATCCTCATGCCACCACCAAGGCACAGGTTTCCCTGGGCAATGTGGATAATGTTCAGCAGTTGCCAATGTCATATCTTGATACCGATGGCACGTTTACCGGTAATTCAGATTCCAAGGTATCTTCACAGAAGGCAACCAAGACTTATGTGGATGGTCAGGTAACAACACTTAACGGAACCATTTCAGGAATAAGTTCAACGGTCGGTGCAAATCAGACCACGATGAACAATCATATTGCCAATACTTCGAACCCTCATACCACCACCAAGGCACAGGTTTCATTGGGCAGTGTTGATAATGTTCAGCAGTTACCCATGTCTTATCTTGATACCGATACGGCCCTGGTTGGTAATTCCGATGTAAAAGTGGCTTCTCAGAAAGCTATCAAGACCTATGTTGATGGCAAAGTGGCCGCTATCAATACACAGATCTCCGGAATGCTTATCTATGTCGGAACAATTGACGGAACCAAAATACTTGCCGCAAATGGTATTACTTCGATAGTTAAAGGCCAGTACTGGAAAGTTGCAGTGGCCGGCAGCGCTACCGGAATCACCACTCCATCAAGCGGAGATCTTGGGGTAGGGGACCAGGTCATTGCCAATCAGACCAGCGCATCACCGACTGCCGCTATGTTTGATGCCATTGATAATACTGAATCAGCAGACCTGGTTAAATTAGCTTCAATACAGACCTTAACCAATAAGACCATCGATGCCGGTAATAATACCATCTCCGGAATTGTAACGAGCAATTTTGGTTCCGGTGTGATTCAGACTTCCATTTCAGGGCCTACTAATGCACAGATTCCGACTGCCCTGGCAGTAAAGAATTATGCTGATGGCGCCGCAGGTGCAAAAGCAAAGAAATATTCAGCACCGATCACTGCTTCAAGCACAGGCATAATTGCAGCTGCAACCCATGGTTGCGGATTGATTGCAGTGGTGGCCGTGTATGAAACGGTTTCTACCAATTTGAACCAGGTTGAATGCGATATTGTGATCAATACTTCAGGGGATGTTACCTGGACTACCAGCGTAGCAATCTCCGGTCAGATTGTAATTGTTGGTTAATCATAAACCATAGCAAGGTTGGTCCTTTGCGGACCAGCCTTGCTTTATATTCAAGAAGATGAAAGTACGTGCCAATGTAGATTATAATCAAAACCAGCTTTTGTTTCCGGTTGCCCATGTACTTTCAACTGCACCAGGTGGAGCAGTACAAGGGCAGTTTTATTATGATACAGGAAAGTCAGTTATTTATGTTTACAATGGTTCCGCTTGGATTGCAAGCGGCATGGTAACGCATACGCATTTGATTTCCGATGTGATCAACCTTCAGACCACTTTAGATAATAAAACACCATATGGACATACGCATTATTTGAGTGATATCCTTGATTGGGATGGACAATTTGCCGCCATTAATCATACTCATAATATTTCTGATATCCTTAATCTGCAAAATTGCTTAGATGCGAAAGCGGCAAGTTTCCATTCGCATAATATATCAGATATTACCAACCTTCAGAGTACCCTTGATGCAAAAGCATTGGCATCACATACCCACGTGATTAGCAGTATTACCGGCCTTCAGACCGCCCTTGATGCTAAGGCGGCCTATTCACATGGACACGTTATTGGAGATACCACCGGCCTTCAGACGGCCCTTGATGCTAAAGCCGCAGCAAGTCATAGCCATGCGATTTCCGATACCACTAATCTTCAGAATACATTGGATCTTAAAGTGCCGAAATCAGGTGCAACAATGGGTGGTGCCTTAGTTGCAGCAGCACATGGAACAATAACAAATTGGGAAATAGTCAATGTTGCTTATGGTACATCAGCAACACCGCCATCTTCAGCATCTGAAGGTTGTGTTTATATACAATACACATAATTTATGGCAGTTCAGATTTTAACCGGTGGATCTTGGCATCCGGTCACATCGATACAGATATATACCGGTGGACAATGGAAAACATTAAATGCTTTGAAGGTTCAGGTATCATCCGTATGGAAAGATGCCTGGGGTGCATCCGGACCTTCACCGGTAAGCAGTTATAATTGTGGTGGATATACCAATAATCCATTATGGTATAACACCATCCAAAGATTGGTATTTTCAACAGAAACAATTTCAACAATAAGTGCAGTTTTATCAGTGCCAAGGCAGTATATGGCACCGACCTGGAATAGCACCAATGGCTATTTAATGGGAGGACAGACTACCAACAGTACGTTACTTAATTCAATAGACCGCTTGGCATTTGTTACTGAATCGATTACCTGTATTTCCAATGTATTGCCAACATATACCTGGACCGGATCAGGTACAAGTTCCGTTACCAAAGGGTATTGTATGGGGGGTTGGGATAATAGTGTAAGGATGGTCTTAATTGCCGGAATGGTTTTTTCAACGGAATATGTTGCAAACCTTTCTGCTAAATTGAGTGTTGGCAAAAGTCATAGTGCAGGGGTGCAAAGCAGTACCAGGGGTTATGTTGCCGGTGGATATGCTTCAGGGGGAGCAACTAAGAATGTTGAAGGAGTACAATTTTCAGATGATACCACCTTTTCTTTAGTATCTCAACTTCCATCAGCAATTTATTGTGCAGGTGGCATTTTTTCACCGACTAAAGGGTATTGGAATGGGGGAAGCCCCACCAATAGTTATATTGAGAATCTGCCATTTTCAACTGAAACAGTTGCCCGATGTAGCGCAACAATTGGACAATATGGGCAAGGTTGCGGATCTGCATTGGCAAAAGGTTATTGGATGGGAGGCAATTATTCATGCGGCATTTATTCATTTACATATTCATCCGAAACATCATTGTATATGTCAATTGTCATATGGGGATATATTTCTTATTGTATGGCAATCAATTATTGGACAGGAATAAAATAATAACAACTAAAACCCAAACAGAATGAAAGATTTAACAAAGTTCAAAACGCTTTTAAGCGAGATCCAGGATTCATTTTTAAGTATTCCTTTTGGAAATACTGATTTTCAGATCACCAATTTTATTGTAAATGCGGCAAATACTCCGCAAAGGGCCTTTCGTGCAGTATGCTTAACCTTGCGCGATAAGATTGTGGCCCTGAGTGAAGCATATTATAGTCAATTGAAATTCCAGGTCGATCTTGATGAAATACAAGAAAAATCCAATGATCCGGCCACCGATAAGTTTACGAGAAGAAGGCTTGAAATCGATTATGAACAAAAGGTTAATCAACAAAGGGATAATGAGAAACTTGTCTTGGATGCAATTCATGAAGTTGAAATACTTTATTCTTTTTGGCAGAAACTTCCGCATCCAACAAGGGAAGAATTTGAAGCTGCCGAAGAAGATTATTTCAAAATCTCATTGACAAAACAAGTCCTGGGCATCGATGGAGCCGTGGGATCGCTTGAAAATATGGGATATGTAGTAAACGCCCAGGGAAGATTGCAGAATTCAGCGCCAAAACTCATTGATATTCTTAAAATTCCACCTTTTAGCGTTGTTACCGAAAGATAAATCGTCTTATTACTTGACTTTTGATGTTTATTTTTTACATTTATATCGAATATGCCTCAGTAGTTGTATTTACTGACCCAAATTGGAATAATAAACGCAATCATGAAATCCAATAAACGCAATCGTAATACATCCGACCGTGGGGTCAGTAAACGCAATAAACTGTACTGATATATTGAAAAATAAACGCAATCGTTTATACATACGTTAGCTGCAATTCATTTTTTTATGAAACAGATTTCCATAATTTCCTTTATTCTGTTCATTTCATTTTCCTGTAATAGTCAGGATACTGTTTATAATTCAATGAGGGTATATCCAAACAATAGCATTTTTGTTGAAATAGCCGGAAGTTCAATTTATTTTGGATCAGTTAATTATGAAAGAATATTTGTACATAAGGACTTTTTTTACTTTTCTGGAAGAACTGGAATTGGTTATGGACAATTTATGGGAAATAGTTTATTAAGTATTCCACTATTTGCAAATGGGATTTTCCAGATATATAACTCACTTGCTTTAGAGGTTGGTTTAGGCGCGGAATTTTTACGGATAGGTAGTCAAAAAGAAGATGTTCCCGAAAAAGAACCTTGGAATTATAGTTCTGGAATTATACCAACAGGAATGGTTGGAGTTCGAATCCAAGCCAAAAATGGTTTTTTGTTGCGTATGACTTTCGCTCCGTATTATTTTTATACAATTTCTGAATCAAATATCAAATCGATAACTTTCTCGCCATGGTTTGGAATAAGCCTCGGAGGGAGTTTTGGGATAAAGAAAAAATGAACAGCAGCTAACAAATCGCTAACCGCAACAAAACTTACGTATTGTTGCTTAGCAAAGGCTCTGCCTTTGCTGCGTTTAGCGATCGGACGTTAGGCGGCATTTTGATATGAAGAAACTAACATATCTCTTTTTAATTTTAGGTTTTATTCTATCCTGTAGTTCATCAAAGGAAGTAAATGACATTTTTAGGCAAAGAGATCTCGGTAATGATCAGTTAAGTAAATTTGAGCAAATTCCTCCATACACTTCAAAACTTAAAACATTTGAGAATAAGTCATTATATGTTTTTGTTTATGATATTGATACTTTAGTTCTTTATAAATCTTTGGCTTACTACCGTCCAATGTTCACTTCTGGGTTAATAACACCAAGACATTTTTGCTGTGTACCTGGTGAAACAAAAACTATTGAAAAAATAACTGAATTAACGGATCCCGCAAAAGCTTTAAAAATTAGAAGATATAGAATTGATTACACTACAACTTTTTGGAGAAAAGGGCAAATAGTTCGAGAGATGAATCCTAGTTGGGCTATGCTAGAATTAACCAGCAAATGTGCATATAAGAATTCAAATTTTAATGACTATATTGAAGACTCAAAAATAACATTTTTAATAAACCAATTTGATATTTAGACATCAAAACGCCGCCTAACATATCGCTAACCGCAACAATGCTAACGCAATGTTGCTTATCAAAGGCTTTGCCTTTGCTGCGTTTAGCGATCGGGCGTTAGGTGGGATTGAATTATGCATACTAGCCTACATTATTCACAAACCCAAAATTAGACAAAAGAGAGACGCCAGGGATACCGGGTGAAGATTTTTTTTCTCCCGGTAGAGACATGGCAATAGTTTATTAGGCCTGATCGGAAAGAAAAATATTTTTACAGGTCGTGTTTTTTGTAAATCCAGCCGTTACTAACAGTTTTTTGGGGTTATTAACAATGCTCTTTGCGTCCGCTGTGCGATTTCGGTGGGTTATTCTGTAAATTCGACGATTTGGCTGGCATTTCCAAAGGTTATTAACACTGAGTTAACAACGTAACCCGCTGAATTTTCCCAGGCAATTTGCAACCACAACCATATCCGGAAATTGTTTTGGG
>Ga0208613_1000161_pt1 | contig 23179 bp, 33 predicted proteins | sample CryBogmetaGMA6M_FD_184543 | JGI IMG/M metagenome (GOLD analysis project Ga0208613, IMG submission 184543) | Freshwater microbial communities from Crystal Bog, Wisconsin, USA - MA6M (SPAdes) | ecosystem: Environmental > Aquatic > Freshwater > Lake | place: Crystal Bog, Wisconsin, USA | collected... | reverse complement strand
GGGTGGGTGTAGAGGGGTGATTGCAGTTTTACTACCGCCTCGTATCCCTTATTATCTAGCCCAATAACGTGCGTCAAGGATTGCGTAGTAATAGTCATGTTTCCACCATTGTCATAAAGTTCTTGAGTAGTTGGTTGTTCTAGTGCTTCTTTGCAAGCCTTAACTGCCTTTGTATGGTCTGTTCCATATAGCAACGCTTCAATCGCCATTTTTAATGCTTCGTCTTTAGTCATCTTGTACCTCAATCTTTCCTAATAGGGGCATTGCTGAAGTTTTATCCCATTCTGTACTAAATTCAATTTTCCCAAACCTAGTATCAATATACGCATACAAATACTTCTTCTCTTTAAACCTAAAAGCGTGGGCTGATGCAACTACTTCTACTGGTTGTTGCTTGATGCGGTACTGATATTCAACTATTTCCCATTCAGGATTTATATCTGCTGTCCATTCAGACCAACCCCATTCGCCATGACCAGTTTGGCATAACATTGATACTTCAATATCAGCACCATCAGCCCACGCTTTTATTTCTTTGTGCCATTTATGTTGTGTCATATATTCATAGCTCCTTTAAACACTCTACCCACAGCAGGGACAATATCAGTATAGCCCATGCGGAAGGCTAATTCAAAACTGTTATACGCCTCGGGAATAATAATGGGGTCTAACTTACGCAGGGCACGAGGTACTGACGGGGGATTAACACTATAATAGGTGTTTTGCCCTGCGCCATACTTAAACACTTTGCCTTCTTTAATTAATACGGGCATACCTAATTGCACTTGAGAACGGGTAAAGCCATCCCGCATGAGCGAGACGGCAGTACGGTCGGTCTTTATAATCTCAGCTAGTATTAACTTACGTACAGCTTGTATCTCTGCTGTTACACCCGAAACCATAGCCATATTCCTATTGCTGCAACGCCCCACCACACAACATGCTCAGCAAAACTACCATAGTCGAACGAATGTGGCTCACCGAACGGTACATACGGATAATCGTCTTGGCGTTGAAACTTAATACTGCGCTCGTTCCAAGGCTCATAGTATTTGTTATTCATCTGATACCTCCAATCCATCAACAAACTTTTGTGCTTCAAGTTCAGCCACACGGGCTTCAATTTTGTATACCATGTCAATCAAAATACCCAAGTTGTTCTGAATACCATTGATGATAGCCAACTGTCTTTCGGCAGGGGACATATCTGTATCAATCGCCTCTAATTGTTTTGCATAATCTACAGTCATAATGGAACCTCTACAGTAATGCGGATTGACCGCGTAATAATAGTTATAGATTGATCAGCATTCACTTTAATACGAATGTCCTCACTTGGCACTACGGGCTTAACTAAGGTAACAGGTTGTCCGATAATTACATCGCCGTCCTTCAGCCCTGCCTTAACCCACTCATACCCGACTTTGTCCTTCCCACTGAGGGAACTAACGGGCACTTTACGGATAACGCCTTTTTTATGCAGTTGCTTTAGGGCATCCCTAATACGTACGTTACTTTCACTAGAAAGATCGGGAGTTTCATTTAACTCCCGAATGCTCAAAGCATAAGGCGCATGTTGCAACTTAGCAGATATTATATTATAAAGCTTAGCTATTTCGATCAATGACATAATTCTTCCTCCCATGCCGCAGCACGTGCTTCCAGTGCTACAAACTCTTCACGCATAAGTTGAAGTTGTTTGATGATCTCATCCAACTGCTCGTTCAGTTGGTCGTTGATTTGTTGGGTTAGCTCAATCATTGGTCCACCCCCTTGCGGTATTATACGCAGCGTCAGCCAGCGTCCACATAGGTGAGACAGGCGCAGCTACCACTTGCCTAGGTAGCAGGGCTTCGGTATACACATACTTGATTGGCATTACGCTTGCCCACACTTGATGCTCTGGGGCTGGCACTCGGGTCTTAATCATTTCATTCTCCTTAAGTCAGTCGTTGCACGACGATAATTTATTATACTGCGTACTAAGTACTTTGTACACATTACTTACGCATCCAGGTGCTTCTTTAAATTAGCTACAAGTAATTCAAGCTCTTGTATTGTTGCATTTTGTTTAATTGCGTTAGCCTTAAAAGATATAACCCAAACATTGCCTTTAATATAGCCTAAGCTTGGTACTTTCCTATCTAATGATGGCGAGCCAGCGCATATTTTATTTATGCCCCTTACTAAAGGTATTCCTAATAGGGGGCACACAGTCGGCAATATTAAGTCTTCAATACATATATCAAAAGCAAGACCTTTTTTTGTTGCTCGTATTTTTGCACTAGCTACCAGCCTGCGCAAGGGATACAAAGCTTGGGCTTTTTGTTGTATTTGTAGCACTACTTTTTTGCGCTGTTGATGTTGGGCATTATCTTTTAGTGCATTATGCTTACGAGAGGCTTTACTACATTCTCGATTAGCTACACGGCGTTTTTTAAAGCTCTCTTCAGTAAGCCAAAGTTGGCGTAATTTAACCTCGCCTGACTTTAGTATTTCTTTATATGTACTCCAATACATGCGTTTGTCAGTATTTCGTATAGTTCCACGTGGTATTTCTTGTGCCATGGCAGTTTCCTTTAAGTTGGCCATGGCACAATTATACTATGCAACCATCAAAGCGTGTTCATCATTTGTATTGGCAAAAGCTAATAAGCGATCCATAGCAGTTTGCTTAAGAGTAAGCCCACCATACAGCCAACTAGCCTCTAGTCTACGGTCTTGGTTTTTACCTTGATGCCAATCTTGGTTTTCCGTTAACGCGTTCAGCACACCCCATGCAGTACCTTTGGCGGTAGTATAGCCTGAACCTTTGCCTTGACCACTATATAATTGAAGTACGCGGCCTGTTTGAAGGTTGCCTTTAGCAGAAGTGTCTGCAAATAAGCCTCGCACAAAGGCAATTGCTTGGGGGTCAGTTAGCGGTGTATTGGCAAGAAGCCTTGCTTGCTCCGCAAATAGCTCAAAGTCTTCAGGCTTAAGGCCTAAGTCTTGCTTAACACTTGCCGCATTAAATGAAGTGCTATGTGCTACTTTAACACTGCCTCCAGACTCTTTTAAGCCTATATTCAATGTGTTATTGCACACTGTCCTTATGCTTGTACGTTTTGCTGTTGTTTTAAGGGTGCCATCACAAGCAGTGGCCAATAGTAGGTAGTCTTTGAGAATATCATTTTCACCAATCTTAGCACTTTGTCCTGTACGTGCTAAGGCCCATACTTTTGAGCCGCCAAATAATACACCCGCAGTTTCAAGCTCAAAGCCTTGCTCTGCTACAAGCTCTCGAAAGAACTCTAGTATTTCAATTGGTTGGACTACTTGATACTTATTGCCTACTACACCTAATGGAATACCTGTATCGGTGCGGTATAGTACTTGCTTAGAGCCTTGTGCTTCTAGGCCTTGCGGCGTTTGATACAAGACAGGGCTACCAGCTATTGTAAAATTTAAGCCTGCTTGCTCAGCCCAAGTTTCAATACTAGCGCCTACTGTTAACTGCTGACCGAGGCCGTGCCAAGGCCGATCATCACCAACATAGGCCATTGCACTTCGGCCGTCTACCATTGTTGCGATTTCATGTGCCATGATCTTAGCTCCTAGTCTACGTGAACAGAGAAAGACATATCTCGCACGGTGCTGGTCACAGCATCTTCAAGATTATTGTCAAGGTAACGTTCGATCCTGTCATCGATTTCGTCACTATTAGTGCGCATCGCATCTTCCACAGCTTCTTCAACTGCAGCTTCTAGCACATTGTTGATCGCTTCTTCCACCGCATCTTCAATTATTTGTTGCAGCCTATCTTCAAGGCTTAAGCTTTTGGCCGCAGTTAGGGCCTCTTGCAATAGTTTCTCACGTACAAGAGTATTTGCATGCAGCACTTTAGACTGTTGAAAGTCTGCATACAGTTGGTCATAGGTAGGTAACACTATTTCAGCTTGCTCTGCTACCACACCCTCAATTACGTCATTGCCAATAATAAGATCGGACATTTTAATTCTCCTAAGTTGTCAGCACCAGACACAGCGGTTGCTGTGTTTATTGATGCGATATATAATAATACGTCGTACGCAGTAATTTGTACACGTTATTTACACCAGCCTGAGTTAGCTAAACGCTCTGGCTAACAAGGGGCGGTTCATCGATGGGGCCAACAGGCGCTTTTTATAACCGCGACCGATGTTGATGCTTTGATAGTATAACAAAGCTTGTGTCAGGTTCCCGACAAAGCTGTACCTTGTCTTGTACGCACCTTTAGATCCAAGTCCTACTTGCACTAGGAACTCCGTGGTGGTATGGTAGGCAACGCGCTTGCCATTTAGAATAACTGTGTTGATTGAATTATCCATGCTGCACTCCTCTTGGTATGTTGATCTGCACACCTAGCGCTTCGGTTGCTAGGCGTTGGCCTGCTTCCCAGTACTTAGCACCTCCGTCAGAGCTAATGTCAATATTATCTTCTAACAAATCACCTAACACACAAAGTATGGCAGTTACCACAATGTCATAGGGCTTCATGGCAGTCTTGCAAAACTCAAATTCTAGGTACTTAGGACTGAGCAATAAGTTCTCATGGTCATAGGGGGCAACGCCATTAATGTCAATGACATCCTCCCGACTATTGTCAATTACGTCAACACCATAGCCTACCTCAGCAAAGCGCACAATCTCATTCTTAGCCTCAAGCACCTGGTCCCAGACTTCTTTCGGTGGTGTTTTCTTTAGCATAAAATAATGTGTGTAGCCCATGTTAGCTCTCCTTCGGTGCATAAACGTAGATAGGGTCGTCCCAACCGTAACGGTACGCATTACCTAGCGTAAATACATCACAGACGACATCACCGTCTAAGTCATACCAGTCTTCGGGCAGATTAAACTTACGTGCATGATTTGCCAGCCCTTGTTGAAGCGCAAAGACCGCGCCTTCTTTGGTAGCGCTATATGCTGAAAATGCAAAATTTACAGTGTCCATTTTGGCCAGCCATACTATATTACTCATGATACTCTCCAGTTGTCAGCGCAGTTGTCAGCGCGATGTGTCTATATTACGTCGTACTAAGTACTTTGTACACATTACTTTGCCCACTCAGCGCACCCTTAGTTTGTATGTAACGGATGGCAACATATTACACACAAACGTTTTAGGGTAGCGCAGATCACACTCAAAACACTGGTGCCATTACCCTTGCTATGTGGAAGGACAATAGCTTACGTAGATGCTTGCGCTCAGCGTCGCTAAGGGAAGGATCGGTAATCTCTTGGCGATATTGACTTCTGAGCTGGGCAACTTGGCCCTTAGCACTGAGTCCTAGATACTTAGGAATGAACAGCTCCTTCGCTAGTGGCAATGTTTTTAGCTCATGCTCTTCTTTAAAGGCAATGCGCCTTGCCTCCCATGAGGAGAGATCTTGCGGCGCATGGGTTATTTGAGGATAGTGCTTTAGTCGGATCGCTTCGTACTCTGCATTAAAGGCACTACGGGCCTCAGAGGAGAGGGAAACAGGCTGGGCTAGCAGTTTGCGGTACCTCGCTCTTAGCACTTGGTGCTCAGCATGCATGGAGGTGTAGACCTTTTGTTGCCCGGTAGTGAGTTTGCGTGGCTTACGCGCTTTCTTAGGGGCGCACGCTACGATCTTAGCACGTCCGATCACGGCCTCCTCAATGGTAGGGAAAAAGCCTCTATGTTTACCCCGATAGGTTACTCGCCAGCAGTTAGTTCGTGGATAGTATGAAACACCTGTATGGCCACTAGTACTATTTTTTGAAACCTTAGGGATGCACGCCTCAGCCTTAAGATATTCTTCCTTCCTGGCAAGACCATATATTAAGTTGTCAATCATTGTCATTGGAAAATCCTTTTAGTAATAAGAACACACATTATATGCTGTAAGGTCTTTCAAGTAAAACGCGATTTTCTTAGCACGTCTATTGCGCTATTTTGCTATCGAATAGGCACCAAAAATAGATCAAAAACACAAAATGCGTTAACCTTTTTGCAAAAGATCGCGACTAAGAAATGCGTTAATATGCTTAAAAAATAAGCATAACATGATTTGAGATTGAATAATCAGTTATTCTGTTCCGGAGATAAGCGATTGATTTAGAACTAAAAACTTAGCACCCGGAACACAAGAACAGAATATCTCGTTTTAAAGTCATATAGACCTACGATCCTACGAGCTTTTTTCTTTTTTTTTTTCTTGTATTTTTATTTTTATATTTATATATATATATTGAATCTATTGTTATATATATGATCTAAGTACTTAGTTCTTAATGCTTTTTTACTGTTACAACACGCCCTTTGCACGTCTTTATTTTGTGTTTCATTGTTCTCCGTCGCCTAAGTGCATGATTAGATTGCTCCCAAAATGGTCGGATCTGAAACCAAAGGCTATTTGATTGAGTTCTAAGTTTCTGTGTAATATTGGAAAAAGCATGGGTTGGCTGGTCAAGGTGCTAAGTGCGACGTCCAAAAAGAGGGCGAAACTCAGCACTAAGTGCATGCAAACACACGTCCTCGGCGATCGTTGTAAGCACGTAGACGCACAAAACGCAAAGCCTATAGGCTAGTATCAACTGACTTAAAATAATTGCTCGTAGGACCCCAAACTAAGTACTTACCCCTAAATCTGGGCGAAAAAAAACCTCCCGAAGGAGGTGGGTGCTACAAGCTTAGGACTTACATCAAACCTTGATTGATTTTTGATTTGTACCAGTAGACACATGCCATTGTTGTTTTGCACCCCTCAAAGGTCGCTTGAATTGTCTCAAGAGTTTCTTTAGGAGTTGTCCCAGCTTTCAAAAGTTCCAAGATCTTAGCACCAATTCCTTGAGGTTTTGAAGGCTTAACTTTTATTACAACATTTACATCATCCAACTGAGGAACCTCTTCCACTTTACTTAGGGCCAGAATTATCTCCGCCATTGTCATCTTAGGACTTACTGGGGCACCACTCTTTTCTTTAAGCTCTGCACGAAGTTCTTTGATCGTGCGCACTGGTGCTACTGGGGTTGTTGCTGTTGTTACTAATGTTGCTAAGTTCATGATAATCTCCAAGAGTTAAGTCACAATCAAATATTGATTGGATGAGTTATTATATCGCAATGAATAATGTTGTGCAGATTATTTATCAATCAATAGAGTTGGATCAATACGTTTTACCTATCAAGCAAAAAGATCAGAGCATATATAAAGAACATGCACACACGTATAACATGAATTGCGAACTAAGTACATAGCCCAATGAAAATAAATTCCAAGTGCGTTCCCACTTAGGTTGGAAGGATCGCCTTGTTTTCGTGCCACGTTCCACGAGCTTGGAATCCTAGCCCCGGGTGGGGAGGTAAACGGGAGGAGGGCTGGGGCCTTATGAGGCACTAAGTGCCAGGAAATTTTGAAACATCAGTTGCGTTTCTGTACACAAATTAACAGGGAAAATTTAATAATTGAGTTGCAAACCTGCACAATAGCATGTACATGCGTAAACTATTATAAAAATAATGTTTACAAGCCCAATGCTTCTGTGATATAAAGCATATTATATGAGCGAAGCCCAAACTACCGATACTCCCGAGGATCCTGAGTTACAGGATAACCTGAACTTCTTTGCCTACGTCGAAGGGCTAGGTAGGAAGAGCTTTGACCCTTTGTCAGCTGAAGGGTTAGAGATCCAAGCTAGGTATGTGCATGAGCTCCCTCAGCATCCCATGGACGTGCTAAGACGCATCATGGTAAATCCTTTCTGCTCTCCCAATGAACGTATCTCCGCGGCTAAGACCGTCATGGAATACTCAATGCGCAAAGTCCCTTCCAATGTGGAACTCACCGGTAAGAACGGCGCTGCAATTAAACTTGATACCTCTGCCCTAGCAAAACTCTCCATTGAAGAGCTAAGTCAGATGGAAGCCCTATTAGCTAAACTAAATCCAGTAGAGTAATGGCCTCCCCAATCATACTGCTAGACGCGGTACGTAAAGAAAAGCTGAAGCGCCAAGCTGAAGTCTCCCTAATAGAGTTCACAAAACAAGCATGGCATGTCATCGAACCTGGTACGCCGTACATAGGCAACTGGCACTTAGACGTCATCTCTGAGCACTTAATGGCGATTACTAGGGGTGAGATCCGTAACCTACTGATTAACATTCCTCCTCGGCACATGAAGTCAATACAGGTTGCCGTCATGTGGCCAGTCTGGGTATGGATTACTAACCCTGCGTGTCGCTGGTTGTTTGCCTCATACTCAAGCTCGTTATCTACGCGTGACTCGTTAAAGTGTCGGCGCCTAATGGAGTCGCCATGGTTTAAAGAAAACTGGGGTGCTAGGTTTTGCCTAACTGGTGACCAAAACGTTAAGACCTTCTTTGAAAATGATAAGTCCGGTTATCGTATGGCAACGTCAACTAATGCTGCAACAACGGGCCATGGCGGTGACGTGATTGTAGTGGATGACCCGCACAATGCGCTAGAAGCCCAGTCCGATGCCATGCGAGAGTCGACCCTTGAGTGGTGGGACCAAGCGATGTCAACACGGCTAAACAATCCTAAGACTGGTGCTAAGGTTGTGGTAATGCAGCGGCTACATCAAAAAGACTTATCAGGACATATCTTAGCACAAGGTGGCTGGGATCATTTATGCATACCGGCTGAGTTTGAAAAAGGGCGCCCGTCAATAACAGGACTGGGGTTTAAAGATCCACGCACTGAGGACGGTGACCTGTTATGGCCAGAACGGTTCGGGCGGGCTGAGATTGATACGCTGAAAAAAGCATTGGGTGAGTACGGTACTGCGGGGCAACTCCAACAAAGACCGTCACCGTCAGCGGGTGGCCTAGTAAAACGTGCATGGTTCAACATATTACCGGCAGACCAACCGCTACCGGCCTTGCAATTTGTGTTGCAGTCCTACGATACTGCGTTTACAGCCAAAACAACAGGCGATCCAACGGCGCATACGTGTTGGGGCGTGTTTAATCATCCTGATGGTAAGCGTGTGGTCTTGCTAGATGCCTGGGAAGAGCATTTAGGTTACCCAGAACTGCGTAAAAAAGCCTATGATGAGTATTCCGCTACCTATGGGGATAAGAATAAGACAGTGGACGCGGTGCTAATTGAAGAAAAAGGCAGTGGGATCAGCTTAGCACAAGACTTACGGCGCGCAATGGTGCCAGTCCGGGCTTATAATCCAGGTAAAGCGGACAAATTGACGCGAGTACACGCAATTACGCCGCTAATTGAGGCTGGGTTGGTGTACATACCAGAAAGTAAAAAAAGACCGGGCTCATTTCCAGCATGGGCGGACTTATTGATTAACCAATTGCTATTATTCCCTAATGGTGAGCACGATGACTTAGTCGATACCATGAGCCAAGCGCTAATTTACTTGCGTGACTCTAAATTAATCTCAATTGATGCCGATAAATACAAAGAAGAGTACGTGCGGCCAGTTGAAAGAAGCAATCCGTACGCAGCATAGTATACTTTTCCAATGTAAAGCCTTACAATATCTAATAAAGCCACCTTTTTAGGGACTACTATGGCCAAGACTGATGAAAACAAGCGTAAGGCCAAAGCACCTAGCCAAGATGTGCTCCAAGCACCACCTATAAACCCCTACCTTCGCCTTGCCTCCAAAGCATCAGGTGCCTTACAACAAGGTGCTAATGCCATTGTCCCTAATCCCTTTAAATTAGTTAGTGGTGACATTGATACACTACCTGTAGGTGACTGGCTAATGGGCGATACAACTGGTATGCTAGACCGCTGGTCTAAGGGCCGAGCACCGGTGACCTTTCCTGCCTATGGTCCTAAGCTGGTTAATGCTAAGTTTGATCCTGTTATTGTTGACGCCTTGAGTTTTGCAGCGCCATTAGTTAAGCCTGCCTTAAAAGTAGGCGTGCCCCTAGCTAAAGCTGGCGCTAAGGCCGTCGCACGTAATGCAGCACCAATGATTGACCGCATGTTAGTTGAAAAGTATGGTCTACCATCAATGCAGCCAGGGATTGTTAAAAACCCAGGTGGTGAGTGGCTAGCTGGACCTGATAATGGCATAACGCATGCACTAGATTTTTATACAGGGCCTGCCTTTGAAGGACCACCAGTAGATGAAGCGGCAGAAGTCCAGCATAAATTTAGAAAAATGCTAAAGCAGTACATTACTAATGATATGGGTGCAGCAACAGATCCGGTCAGACTATCAATAGACCGTGGTATCTCACATCAAGTAACACCGCGCTCAAGTCGTCCCGGGTTCCTTGATTTACAGTCAGAACAATTAGGGCTACCAAAAGGTAACCTTGGAACAACACAGCAAGGTCGTAATTGGGAAAATCTTTCTGATGTAGCTATTAGTGCAAGTCCTTTAAAAGAGTGGCAAGCATACGGTAATTTTACTGAAAAACATCCTTGGTTTACAGGTAAGCACCCTGATACGCCCATATTTGATTTATCTGATGCCGAGTCTTTTGATGCGCTTGGCTTTGGGCATATGCATGATGTATTACTTGATAAGTACATGGCAGGTGAAATAACGCCAGAACAATTGCGTAATATGAATATGACAAAGGCAATGCAAATAGTACATGACGATAATCAAGCAGTTTCAGATGCCGCAAAAGGTGTAGGTCCTAAGGGCTACGCTGCCAATTTATTGTTACCTAAATCTAAAGAGTATCCATCAGGCCATTTTATATCCGAGTTACCTGATGCAGGATCTTCTGATGAAGCAATGGCGCTAGTTAATAAAATTGGTTGTGAAGGCGGCTGGTGTACACAAAAACCAAATGCCGCCTTAAATTATGGTAGTGGACGAAACAAACTACACACACTATTTGATAAAGAAGGGCGTCCGCATATTCAATATCAAGTACAGGAAAACGTACCTTTTGCTAGTGATAGGCCTGAAAGTGAAACAGCAAAGCTTTTGGCGCAATATCCTCAAATTGCAAGTTATAAAATTGAGCAAATAAAGCCGGTTGAAAATAGCTGGTTTGGGGATAGAGCTACAGAGTATGCAAAGCGTAACCCTGAGTATCGTAATGAGCTAACACCATTAATACAAGACTTTGTGCAAAGTGGTAAGTGGACTAATGTTAGAGACTTAGATAATGCAGGACTACTAGAAATGTCACGCGCTGGTATGCGTCCAGCATTAGAACATCGGTCTGTAGCCCAAGAACTAGGCGTAACACCAGAACAAGTACATGACTTTCACCTAAGTCGCCCAGAAGGTAGCTCACCTTATTTTAGTAAAGATGAGTTTCATAACTTTATGAAGTTACAGGATACACCGCCAGAGTTTGCCGGCGGTGGTGTGGTTAAATCATTAGCACAGCTAGCTAAGAAGCATATTAGTGAAGCGCTAAATGAAAAAGACTTTTACAAAGCATTTGTTGCACAGCACAAAGACCTTAGAAACATTACCCCTGCGGATCGCGAAGCTGCGGCGCAAGCTATTTTAAAGTCTGGGTTTAATAAAGGTGTTAATGTTAATGCATTACCAGTTGATCGCGGCGGACTACCTCAAAATGTAATTGATAAAATATATGGCAATAAAGCTGGTGACCGTGTGTATTTATTGCCTAAAGAAGGTGTAACTACTGGACGCAATGGCTATATGACAACTGAAGGCTATGTACCAGATATGTCGCACATACTAGATATAACAGCTGATCAAGAACCTTCATATGCAGCATATTTGCGTAATTTTACTGCTTCACCAGAGCTTACAAAACTATATCATGGCGGTCGCAAGTTTGATAAGTGGGAGCCTAAGATGATTGGTATGGGCGAAGGTGGTGGGCGTCGTAATCCAATAATGGCACAAGGTCCTGGTCTATACGCTGGTGATACTACAGGTCTAGCTAAAGTATACTTAAAATACGGTGGCGATAACCCAGCTATGACAGAGCTGAATGTAGATCCTACTAATATTATTAATTATTATAAAAAAATGAGCCCCGAGCATTTAGAAAGAATTAAAGAGGCTGAAAGTCGTTTAGATGCTTTAGGCCTTAAAACAAGTAACTATGGTTTACAAAACGCGTGGTTAGGTGGTAGAGAAGCAGACCCTCAGAAAGTACGTGACGTATTGGTTAGGTCTGGCGTAGATGGCTTACAGCAATACTTAAATCCTAGCTACGGTACTGAGTTTTCTATATTTAATCCTGATATTATTAAACAAGTACGTACAATGGATAAGTCAGAGTTTGCCAAAGGTGGTAAAGTTGAAGCCAATGACAGTAATGTTGACTACGACTCAATATATGAATTTAAAAACTACGGCAACCGTGAGACAGGTGAGGCCAAGGACACAGGTGCCTTGGGTGAGATCCGTATGCCTAATGGGCGTGATGTCATGACTGAGTACTCAATCAATGTTGACGGTCGTGAAATGCCAAGTATTATTGAGGGTATGCACCCAGCAGACATAAACTATATCCGTGAGACGGGCATTGTGCCTGAAGATACCTGGGCAACAGCCGTACATAGTGCTAACAAACGAGAAGCACAAGGGCTATCACCGTTTTGGAATAAGCAAGATGGCTATGCCAAAGGTGGTAAGGTCGGTCACCCAAATGAGTATGTAGAAAAAGCACAGCGCTGGGGCCGTAGTGGTCAGCATGCCGCTGCTAGTATGCTAGGTATTGGGGATGAAGTTGACTTTGCCTCAAAAATCCCAGAGTTCTACTATTCTAAAGAAGCGCAGCATAATGGTGAAGGCGACGCAATGCGTCATATTTTGCTTCAAGGGCAGTTACAACAAAAATATGGTGAACTACCGGCACAAGCGCTAGGTTGGCTGCATGAAAATGCTACTTTAGGACAAAGTGATGCAGAAAAAGCAATGGATACCTACAATGACGTGCTAGGCCGTAAGCTCGGGGCTACAGCAACAGACAATGCTGACTTAGCATGGAAAGCAATGCAAGCAATAAAAGCGGGTGATGCGCGTACAATACAAAAGCTTAAAGAGGGCTACGCCCATGGTGGTGAAGTAAACTATGACAAGCATTATGAATTTGTACAACATTCACCAATAAGTAGTACAATAGACTATGATGCAATGTACGAGTTTACATAACGGAGCAATGAATGGCTAAAGATATAATGGACGATGAAGAGCAATCTCAAGGCGAGATGGTTGAACTAGAGGAAGAAGACTCTGGTGTCCGTGATACTGAAGATGGCGGTGCCATGGTTACGCTTGATAACGAGCAAGACCATCAAAGCCAAACCGAGCATTTTGCTAATATTGTTGATGATATTAACCAAAAAGATTTACGCACCATTGTAGATGACTTAATTACTAAAATTGAGCGGGATAAAGACGCCCGTAAGAAGCGCGATGAGCAATATGAAGAAGGTATCCGTAGAACTGGCCTAGGTGATGATGCGCCAGGTGGGGCCCAATTTACAGGTGCAAACAAAGTAGTCCATCCATTGATGACAGAAGCCTGTGTAGACTTTTCAGCCCGTGCGATGAAAGAGCTGTTCCCGTCCAATGGTCCTGTGCGTAGTAAGATCATTGGCACGCAGGATAAAAGAAAATTAGAAAAAGCTGAGCGTAAAGCTAACTACATGAACTGGCAGCTAACAGAGCAAATGCCTGAGTTCCGGTCTGAGTTAGAGCAATTAACAACGCAACTGCCATTAGGCGGTGTGCAATACATGAAATTATTTTGGAATAAAGACATCAATCGCATTGAGTCTGTGTTCATTCCAGTAGACGATATATATCTCCCATTTGCAGCCTCTAACTTCCATACTGCTGAGCGTAAGACACATGTCCAGTATATTACTAAGTATGAATACGAAAAGCGCGTACGTGCAGGTATGTACCGCGAAGTTGATATTAGCATTACAGATGAGATTGACTATTCAAAAGCATCTAAAGCTAATGACAAGATTGAAGGCCGTGAGGATAATTCATATAATGAAGACGGTTTACGTACTGTGTTTGAGATTTACACAGCTGCTGACCTTGAAGGTGATGAGTTCCTACCTTATGTTATCTCAGTGGACAAGTCTACAGGCAAAGCCTTAGCAGTCTACCGTAACTGGGATCCTCGTGATGAAAAATTCCAAGAGGCGCTAATATCAATTGTTGAGTTCCCGTTTGTCCCATGGCGTGGTGCTTACCCTATCGGCTTAACACATATGATTGGTGGGCTATCTGGTGCTGCTACTGGTGCCTTACGTGCACTATTAGACTCAGCCCATATCTCTAACATTCCAACATTACTTAAGTTAAAAGGTGGCCCAAGCGGTCAAAACCTTAATCCACAACCAACAGAAGTCATTGAAATGGAAGGTGGCATTAACGTTGATGATGTGCGTAAAATTGCAATGCCCATGCCATTCAATCCGCCTAGTCCAGTATTAATGCAGTTGCTAGGTTTCCTTGTTGAGTCAGGCAAGGGCGTAGTACAAACTACCTTTGAAAAACTAACAGATCAAAACCCTAACCAACCAGTAGGTACAACCTTAGCGCTAATTGAGCAAGGTATGGTTGTGTTCTCATCTATCCATTCACGTCTACATAATTCAATGGGCCAAGTGCTAAAAGTAATGCATCGCCTAAATGGTGCTTACTTAACTGAAGAAATGGTAATGGACGAGTTTGGGGAGAAGATGGTAGATCCATCAGACTTCGATGGTCCCTTAGATGTTATTCCAGTATCTGACCCTAATATTTTTAGTGAAACACAACGCTTTGCGCAAATTCAAGCAGTACAAATGCGGGCTACGCAAGTGCCACAATTGTATGATATTCGCAAAGTTGAGGAGATGTTCCTCAAACAAATGAAAATTCCAGGTGGTAATGAGTTACTTATACCAAAACCTGAGCCTAAAGATATTGATCCAATACAAGAAAACTTTGCCGCATCCGTAGGTAAGCCTATTGGTGCTATGCCCGATCAAGAGCATATTGCGCATATGCGTGTGCATTTAGCCTTTTTACAATCGCCAATGTTTGGGCAAAATCCTGTTATTGCGCCTATGTTTGTACCTGCTATTGTTTCGCACATAAAAGACCATTTATTAATGCATTATATGAAAATTACTAACCAAGCCCTAAGAGCAGCTAGTGAAAGTGGTCAGTTAAGTGATGATCCAATGCAAGAAGCAGAAGCAGCAGTTAATATTCAAAATGCAATTGAGCAGGCATTGCCACCAGAATTCTTGCAAATATTAACTGACGCCTTTAAACAAGCGCAAGAGTTACAACCACCTATGCCGCAAGATCCAACAATGGCCGCGGTAGAAGTACAAAAACAAATGATCCAACAACGTGCACAATCTGAGCAAATGAAGTTACAAGCTGGCCAACAGCATGACCAACTACAAATGCAACAAGATCAGCAAAAACTACAAGTGGCTTCACAAGAGCAACAACAGAAAGATATGGTGGATGCAAGAGCACAACAGCAAGCTGACCAAGTTGCTATATTGCTTGAAACATTACGCCAAGACCGTGAGGACCAGCGTAAACGTGAAGAGTTAACTACACGCTTACAAATAAATGAGCAAGATAATACAACTGCAAAAGAGTTGGCCGCCGCTGAAATAACAAGTGGTAATGATCTTGCTTTATCAACCGGCACTGGTATTAACCCTAATCCTTAAGGAGAAACAAAATGGCAACACCTAACCAAAAAGACTCACAAGCGGTATCACAGCACCAACGCATTGCGATGGGCGCAAAATTAGACGGCAAAACATTACCTGGATCTTTACCTAAGACGCCACAAATACCTAAATGAACATTGATAGAGTATTAAATCTATTAAAGGACGCGCAACAGGAATTGGCAACAGTTGCGCTCCGCAACCCAAATTCTCGAGATCTGTTTGAATACGGACGGATGGTCGGAATGTACGCTGGACTTGAGCGTGCTGTAGAAGTACTTTTGTCAACAATTATAGAGGACGATAATGTCTGAACAAACGCTGAATGATGCGTTCCCAAACGCAGACCCAGGAGTTACGCCTTTCGGTAGCTACATATTGGTTCAAATTAGAGCACCAAAACTAAAAACGGCTAGCGGCATACAGCTAGTAGCCAACACTACAGAAACAGAAAAATGGAACACCCAAATTGGTAAAGTAATTAGTGTGGGACCACTATCTTTTAAAAATCGCAATACTATGGAGTTATGGCCAGAAGGTGCGTGGTGCCAAGTAGGCGATTATGTACGTGTAGCTAAGTATGGTGGCGATAGATGGGAAGTCGAGATCGACAAACAAACTGGGGAAGCAGCCCTATTTGTAATTTTTAAAGATACGGATCTAGTGGGTAAAGTAACAGGTGACCCATTAACTATTCGTGCTTTCTTATAGCTGATAAAAGGAGCTAGACATGGCACAAGAAAATGCACTAATTGAAGATGATGAAGATGAATTAAAGGATGCGGAGTACATAGCCGTTGAAAAGCCTATTGAAGAGGACGATGAAGAAGAGGAAAGTAATCTTAAATCGTCAGCTGAAGAAGACAATGCTAGTAGTGAGGGTGACCGGGAAGCTATCCGAGAACGCCGTCGACTAGAGAAAAAAGATCGTAAAGAACGTCGTGATAAGGCAATCGATCGGGATAAGTTAGAACTTAACTTCTTACGAAACCGCAATGACGAATTAGAACGCCGTGTTGGTGTTGTTGAAACACACGCCCAGCAAAATAATTTAAGCCAAATTGATCAACAAATTCAGCAAGCCAATTATGAAGTTGAAACTTCTCAAAAGATTATTGCTAAAGCAGTTGAAGCTGGTAATGGTGACGATGTAGTACAAGCATTACAATATCGTGATCAAGCAATGGCTAAAGTGCAGCAACTTAACCAATACAAGCAGCAACAAGCGCAAACACAGGCACCTCGTCAGCCACAAGTAGACTCTGAAGTAGTACATTATGCTAAAGAGTTTATGGAAGAGCATAGCTGGTATGACCCATCGGGTAAAGACGAAGACTCAGCTGTTGTGCTTGCTATTGATAATAAGTTAGCCCAAGAAGGCTTTGATCCACGTACTGAAGACTACTGGGATGAGTTACATGACCGTGTTAAACGTCGCTTACCTGAAAAGTTTAAGCAAGCACGTAAACCTACGGGCGGCCCTGCTGTTGGATCTGGTCGTGAGCATGCACCAGTATCAACGCGTAAAGAAATTTATATTAGCCCAGAACGCAAGGCAGCATTGCAAGAAGCTGGCGTATGGGAAGACCCTGTACTACGTCAACGGTATATTAAAAAGTATGCTGAATACGATCGCGCTAATAAGAGTTAAAAAATAGTTTTCTTTTTTTAAAAATTAGAACATAATTCTAATCAATTGCTGAATGGAGCAAGTAATGACAAATACAAATGATGAACGTTTAAAGAAAAGTGCTGGTGATGGTCGTGGAGATCGTGCGATGGTAGATCGTGCTGTCACGGAAAATCGTGACATCTCTGACGCAGACCGTCTGGACATGTTCCGCCAACAGTTCTTCCAAGCTTCACTTCCTGATCTACCAAAAATACCTGGATACCATGTATGCTGGTTGACCACTACTAATCCGCGAGATACGATTAATATGCGTATGAGGCTGGGTTACGAAGCCATTAAGCCAGAAGATATTCCTGGCTGGGAATCAACATCTATTAAAACAGGTGATTGGATTGGCTTTATAGGGGTTAATGAAATGCTTGCATTCAAACTACCACTTTCTCTATATGAGAAGTACATGCAAGAGGCGCACCATGATGCACCTTTGCGTGAGTTAGAAAAGTTGACGGATACCACTGAGTTCCTGAAACAGCAAACAGCCACAACTGGCAGTCGCATATTTGAAGGTGATGGTACGCAGGACTTGAGGCGCAATAGCGGTCGTAGTCAGTTTGACTTGACCTAACCTTAAATAGTATTAAAGGAGAGACAATATGTCTTCTACAAGCGCACCGTTTGGCTTCGTTCCTTCTTTCCACAACAGTGGTCAGATGCGTCCTAAGGCTTACACAATCGCTAGCACTTACGCTACAAACATTTTTTCTGGTGACCCAGTTAAATTGGTAGATGCTGGTACAGTTCAACTTGGTACTTCTGATGGTTCACGTACAGGTACGGCAGCTGGCATTACATTGCTAGGTACTTTAGCTGGTGTTGAATATTTAGACGTAACAGGCAAGCCTTCAATCTCACCATTCTGGATCGGTGGCACTACAGCAACTAGCATTACTGCTTATGTGTATGATGATCCTGAAACATTATTTGAAGCGCAATACACTAATCCAGGTACTCCTGGGACAGATAGTGTACAAACTTCAGTGGGCGAACAATGCGATTGGGCTGGTTTTACAGCTCCAGGTGGTTCTACACGTACAGGTCTTTCAGCAGCATATTTAGGTGCTCTTGAGGGTTCTGGTACTGGTCAGTTCCAAATCACTGGCTTTGCCACTAACATTAACCAATCGCTAACTGATGCTTATGTTGTTGCGTATGTTCGTTTCAATGAACATGCTTACAAGTATCCAACAGCGTCAATCTAAGGAGGGCTAAAAAATGGCAACCCCAATGAGAAGTACGGACTTTAGGTCCATTGTTGAGCCGATCCTTAACGAGAGTTTTGACGGTATTTATGACCAACGTGCTGATGAGTGGAAAGGCGTGTTTGATGAGGTTCAAGGTATCAAACGTAACTACCATGAAGAGCCTGTATTATACGGCTTTGGTGCAGCTCCAGAATTACCAGATGGTATGGCGGTTACATACCAATCAGGCGGTGTGTTATTTGCACAACGTTACTGGTATAAAGTGTACGGTCTTGCTTTTGCATTGACTAAAGTATTAGTGGAAGATGGTGACCATATCCGTATCGGTCAAACTTACGCTCGTCACTTAGCTCAATCATTAGTGGAAACTAAAGAAACACTAGCAGCCAACGTATTGAATAACTCATTCAATAACGCGTATCAAGGTGGTGACGGTGTATCTTTAATCGCAACAAATCACCCTATTGTTAATGGTACATTCAGCAATCAGCTAACTACTGCAGCTGCTTTATCACAAACATCGCTTGAGCAAATGTTAATCCAAATCCGCAACGCAACAGACAATAACGGTAAACGTATTCGTCTAGTGCCTGAGAAATTGGTATTAAGTCCATCTAACGTGTTCCAAGGTGAAGTATTGCTAAACAGTGTATTACGCGCTGGTACAGCAGACAACGACTTGAACCCGATTAAATCAATGGGCTTATTATCAGGCGGTCAAGCTAACATGTCTCGTTTGACTTCAACTACCGCTTGGTGGGTGAAGACTGACGCGCCAGAAGGCTTGAAAATTGTTATGCGTCGTGGTTTAGAGAAATCTATGGAAGGTGACTTCGAGACTGACTCTATGCGCTACAAAGCAACCGAGCGTTATTCTCTTGGTTGGACTGACCCACGTGCTGCTTACGGTACTGCTGGTCTGTAATTGATGTAAAGGTGGGGGGACTTCGGTCTCCCTCCCTCATTTCTGGATTTATTTAATAGCTTATTAGACCGCTCCAGCGGACGATGCACAGACTAATAAGCAACTTGTGCACAAAGGATATTATCATGGCTCAAACCACTTTCACAGGACCAGTGACTAGCTTAAACGGCTTTACTTCTGGTACTTCAACAGCTCCACAATTGATCACAACAGCAGGTAATGCAAGTTCAACTTACGTATCTACTTCAGCTACTAACGGTGATACACGTTTATCATACGAAAAATTAACATTCACAGCAGCAGGTTCAGGCGAAACATTACGCGCTTATACTTCAATCGCAACAGGCGCAGGTGCTGTAGCAGTGGGCGGTACAGTTAATGGCGCACACGTTACTCTTGACATTGATGGTACATCAACAGTTAGCGGTGCTGGTAACGCATTACGTGCAACTTTAGGCGGTACATCTACTAATCCTGGAGGCACATTAGCAGCATTGCAATTAGACTCAAACTTTGCATCAGGGGGCACATGGACTAACGCTTCGTTCTTACGAGTTACTAACAGTGGCACAGGTGTGATTGGTAACTTTGCGACATTCCCAGCACCTGCTGTTGCGGGTGTATTCCGTGCAGCTGTAGGTACACCCGCAGCCACACACACCATTCCAGTAAAAAGTAATGGCGTAACTTACTACCTTATGGTTTCTACCATCGCATAATGCTAATCACTAAAACCTTTTTAGTGGCTGAAACACAGTCGCTTGAGCAAGAGTTACAGAAGGCGCAAGTCTTCATTATCCAAGCACAAGCGACTATTGCAGCGTACAATATGCTAATTAATAAGTTAGATGAACCCTCTATTGATTTAGGAGAATAGCATGGCAGATGCAGTAACGACACAAACAATCCTTGATGGCGAGAGACTTGTCATTCAAAAATTCACAAATATTTCAGACGGCACAGGTGAAGCTGCCGTTGTTAAGGTCGATGTCTCTACGCTTACCCCTGATAACTTAGGTCATGCGTGCACGGGCGTTAAAATCAACAAAATTTGGGCGCAGACATATGGTATGGCTGTTGACATTCTTTGGGATGCCAGCACCGATGTTATTGCCGATACCGTCCCAGCAGACGTAATGTACAAAATGTGCTTCTCAGACTTTGGGGGTATTCCAAATAATTCTAGCACAGGCAAAACAGGCGATGTATTATTCACAACTACTGGTGCTACAGCTGGTGATCGATACACAATCATCTTAGAGTGCATCAAAACTTACGCTAACCCATCTACTTGGTAAGGAGAATATTATGGGCTGTACATACGTAAAAGAGTTTAAATTTGGTGGTGGCGTAACAGAGAAAGCCACTGGCGAGAAGTATTCTAGCAAATCAGCGATGGCTAAGCACGAAAAGGGCGAGACTAAATCTGAGCAAAAGCGAGAAGTACTAAAAGCCAAAGGCGGTAAGGTTACTGAGAAGGCTACGGGAGAACGTTACCCTAGTCGTAAAGCGATGGTTAAGCATGAAAGAACTGAAACACCACGCATGCAAAAAGAGGAAGTAGTTCAAAAACAAGTAGTCCGTGGTCCTGCCATGGCTGCTGGTCGAGATCCTCGTATGGCATTGATTGCAGCGCAACAACCTGCACCAATGATGAAAAAAGGTGGTAAGTTTGAAAAAAAGTAGGTGTGGTGATGCACGAGTTTAAGGCAGGCGAATTGCATTCCGGTAAGAATGGATCAATCGTTACTAACCCTAAACAAGCCATCGCCATCTCTTTAAGCGAAGCCAGAAAAGCTACTAAAAAATAATAGTTTTAATTATGCCGTATATCAGGCATAATATATAAAAAATGGGTAGGCTGAAACAGCTGCCATCAACGAAGAGGGATATTGATGGCATTTTCTAACACAGTGAGTACTACGGTTTTTAACACGAGGCGCGTGATTGATCATAGTTACAGACGTTGCCGTATTACCGCCCAGCGCGTTACTGCAGAGATGCAGGGCATTGCAACTGATGTCCTGTACCTTCTCTTATCTGAATTAGCCAGTACTAAAACTCCGTCTTGGTGCATTGAAAAACTGATACTTCCGTTTTATGAAGGTCAACCGATAATTACTCTACCGTTAGGCACTGTTGAGGTACTTAACGCTAATTATCGTTATCTTCAGGCTGTCACGGGTTCTCTAGTTACTACCTCTACTTCATATCAGGTTAATTTTACCTCTTCTACTGTCGTGAGTACAGTCGGGATTGAGTGGAGTGCTGCTGCCGTACCCCTTACTTTTTCTGTGTCCAACAACGGAAGTACATGGACAGTAGTTGCTACTGAGACGCCTAGTGCTTCTGCCGGAGAGATAACGTGGTTTGACATATTCCCAGCCGTGGCTTATCAATACTTTAAGATTGTAGCTACATCAGGCACATTAAGTTATACGACTGTTACTTTAGGTAATACACCTAATGAAGTACCGTTTGGCGTACTTAATCGTGACTCTTACGTTGCTCAAAGCAATCAGATATTTGCTGGTCGTCCTACTACGTATTGGTTCCAACGTGATATCAATCAACCTATTATGCATGTTTGGCCAGCCCCTAACTTAGCTGCTGAAGTAGCGCAGTTAATCGTTTGGCGACACCGTCATATTATGGACGTAGGAACACTACAACAAGAATTAGAAATACCACAACGTTGGTATGAGGCAATCGTTGCTAAGTTAGCTTCAAAGCTAGCCATGGAGACTGATGCGGTGGACATGAACTTAATTCCTATGTTAGACGCTAAAGCGGAAGTGGCTATTAGAGCAGCATGGGACGGTGACAATGACGGTAGTCCAATCACTATTACACCTAACATCGGAGTGTACACCAGATAATGGGACACTTCCTCGATACTCGTGGTAACTCTACCTTAGGCATAGGAATATGTGCTAGGTGTAGCCGTAAATTCGCTTTGGGTGAGTTGCGGTCGGATCCGAACTATCCAAATTTGATGGTCTGTAAAGAAGACAGCGACCAGTATGATCCGTATAGATTAGCTCCCCGAGCACCAGATCAGATTGTATTGCCATTCGTACGTCCTGATTTACCATTGAACACTAGTCCGTCTGGACTTATGAACGAGGCTGATAATATGTTTCTTATAACAGAAGATGGCGAAGGATACCTAGTACCATGAGCATTCCAAGCAACGCCATACCGACCTCAATACTTCAGTTACCTGAGGATCCGTCACCTTCTGATTTAGGCTGGTTCGCCTATGTCAACAACGGAGTTACGTATAAAATTCAGGTCAATGCTGTTTTAAACGTGTCTGGAGTCCCCTCTACGCGTGCTATCTTAACTGGAGCAGGGTTGACGGGCGGTGGCGATTTAAGCGTAAATAGGACTATCTCCGTGGCTGTCGGGGGCATTGGCTATAGTGAATTGGCAGTGTCAGGTGTAACTCCTGGAGTTTACGGTAGTGCCTCTGCATTACCTATTATTACAGTGGATCAGACGGGTCGTGTAACAGCGGCAACAACTACCCCATTTTCTGTAGCTGGTTACGTACCCGTTACTCGGCAGGTGATTGCTGGTACAGGCTTAACGGGCGGTGGCGCATTAAACGCTGACGTAACGTTAAATGCTGTGTTTTCTAATGCTTTACCCCTAGCTTTAGGGGCTGCAGCTTCTGGCAGTGCTAATATAAGCGCACGTCAGGGACACATTCATCCCGCAGTCAAC
>Ga0208613_1000157_pt1 | contig 24031 bp, 20 predicted proteins | sample CryBogmetaGMA6M_FD_184543 | JGI IMG/M metagenome (GOLD analysis project Ga0208613, IMG submission 184543) | Freshwater microbial communities from Crystal Bog, Wisconsin, USA - MA6M (SPAdes) | ecosystem: Environmental > Aquatic > Freshwater > Lake | place: Crystal Bog, Wisconsin, USA | collected... | reverse complement strand
GTCCTTCACCACCTGGGACTGCTTGGCCAGCTGGAAGGCCGTCCACCCGAAGAGCAGGTACATGGCCAGCGTGGTGGGGATGGTGACCATCGGGTTGCCCCGCTGGATCGCCTGGTTCCCCGCCACCAAAGACGACCGATAGACGGAGTCCTCCAGGGACTCGGCGGGAAGGGCCGGTTGGGCGGGAACAGGTTTTTTGGGATCTTTGCTCATGCGACTCCCGTGAAAGATCCAGAGGGAAAAAACAGCGAATTGAACCGGCGTGGAGCCCGGTCCGGAACTGCGGGCAGGAACAGGCTCTGATACAAGCCCAGCGGCTAAGATGGCAAAGGGTTGGCGGCAGGTCAAGCGTTGTCACCGGACCCCACCCCTCTGGGTCGCGCTATTCCACGGAATTTTCCTGGAACCGGTAACAATCCCTTGGGCGGCGGTGACTCGGTACCCTAAAAAATGATGAAAAGAGACAGGCAGCCATGATGTTACAGAATGTCAACCAGCCGTTCCGCTTTCGGGCCGAAACCGGGGCCGAGGCCGGACCCGCCCGGGCCGGTCGCTTCGCCACCGCCCGGGGCGAGGTGCTGACTCCGGCCTTCATGCCCGTGGGTACCCAGGGCACGGTGAAGGGCATCAGCCCGGCCCAGCTGCGGGAGATTGCCCCCCAGGTGATCCTGGGGAACACCTACCACCTGGGTCTGCGCCCGGGGGATGAGCTGATGGCGCGCCTGGGGGGTCTCCACCGCTTCATGGGCTGGGAGGGTCCCATCCTCACGGACTCCGGGGGCTTCCAGGTCTTTTCCCTGGCCTCCATGCGGAAGATGAACGAGGAGGGGGTGACCTTCCAGAGCCACATCGACGGCAGCCCTCAGTTCCTGTCCCCGGAGCGCAGCCTGGAGATCCAGCGGAACCTTGGCTCGGACATCTGCATGGCCCTGGACGAGTGCCCCCCCGGCCAGCTGGAGCGGCCCAAGCTGGAGGTCAGCATGGCCCGCACCACCCGCTGGCTGGCCCGGAGCCGGGCCGTGCCCCTCCAGGCCCACCAGGGCCTCTTTGCCATCAACCAGGGGGGCACCCACCTGGACCTCCGGCGACGGCACCTGGCGGAGGCTCTGGAGCTGGACGCCAGCACCCCCTTCCAGGGCTTTGCCGTGGGGGGCCTCAGCGTGGGGGAGCCCAAGGTCGAGATGAACGCCGTCCTGGCCGAGTTCACCCGGGAGCTCCCAGAGGACCGGCCCCGCTACCTCATGGGGGTGGGGACGCCGGAGGACCTGCTCTTTGGGATCGAGCATGGGGTGGACCTCTTCGACTGCGTCCTGCCCAGCCGGGAGGCCCGCCATGGTCGCATCCTCACCAGCCGGGGCCGGCTCAACCTGAAGAATGCCAAGCACCGGGAGGCGGACCTGCCCCTGGACCCGGACTGTGGCTGCTACACCTGCCGCACCTTCAGCCGGGCCTACCTGCACCACCTGCTGCGCTGTGGGGAGCTTCTGGGCTTCACTCTCAACACGATCCACAACCTGAGTTACACTGTGGGGCTCACCCGCGCCGCAAGGCAGGCTCTGCTGGAGAACAGGTTTCCAGCTTTTGCCCAGTCCATGCGTACAGGGTGGTTGACCGAGGAGCCCTAAATGACCTTCGCACTCTTCCAGCAGGCCCCCGCCGCAGGCGGCCCTCCGGGCTGGACCCAGTTCGTGTTCATCGGCGGCATGGCCCTGATGTTCTACTTCCTCCTCATCCGGCCCCAGAGCAAGGCCCGCAAGGAGATGGCGGACCGGCTGTCCAAGCTGAAGGCCGGGGACGAGGTGGTCCTCAGCTCGGGCCTCTATGCCACCATCGACCGCGTCGAGGACAAGCACATCTGGCTCAAGCTCGGCGGTACCGTGGTCAAGGCCCGGCGCGCCGCAGTGGCTTCCCTGGCCTCTGAGCCCGAAACCCAGCAGAGCTGATCTTCCCTACCTCCCGGGCCGGAGTCTCCGGCCCGCTTCCTGTAAGGAGTGCCCCGTGACCAAGCGGAGCCTCTGGCGCCTCAGCATCGTCCTGGCCATTCTTGTTGGCTGTGGCTACTTCTTCACCCCCCTCTCCAAGGTCAAGCTGGGCCTGGATCTCCGGGGTGGCGTCCACTTCGAGCTGGAGGTCCAGGGCCAGGAGGCCCTGGTGGCCGACCTGCGGGACAGCAAAGACCGCATGGTGGCTCGCCTCCGGGAGAAGAACCTCCCGGGTGCCGGCGTCCGCGTGGAGGGCCAGGCCCTGCGGGTGGATGGTGTCGGGGCCGACCAGAAGGCCACCGTCGAGAAGGTCGCCAAGGACTTCTTCCCGGGCTACGCCGTCGCCACCGAGGGCGATGTCTTCCGCCTGACCCAGAAGTCCGACTACCAGAAGCAGCTGAAGGACGACGCCAACAAGCGCGCCCTGGAGGTCATCGAGAAGCGCATCCGCGACATCGACCCCGCCAACGTGCTCGAGCCTGAGATCACCACCAGCGGGGCCGAAGGCAACCGCATCGTGGTGGAGATCCCCGGCATTGAGGAAGGCGACCGCGAGCGCATCAAGTCCCTGCTTTCCACCCCCGGCCGCCTCGAGCAGCGCCTGGTGGCCAAGGTCCCCCAGCCCTACTTCCCCAGCCGGGAAGCGGCCCTCGAAGCCTACAAGGGGGCCATCCCCCAGGAGTTCGAGCTGCTGCCGGAGCTGGAGAGCGACCGCCAGACCCGCCGCGCCGGCCAGCCTGTGGTCAAGGCCAAGCCCGGCGAGGAGAAGATCGCCAAGTGGGTCCTGCTGGAGAGCCGCGTGGCCGTGGATGGGGCCGACATCATCGATGCGCACCGGGCCTCCAACTCCCAGACCGAGGCCAACGAGGTCAACTTCACCCTCAACAAGAAGGGTGATGACGACTTCGCCCGCCTGACCGGGACGGCCTCCGAGGAGAGCCGCTACATCGCCATCGTGCTGGACGGCAAGATCGTCACCGAGCTGACGGCCAAGGAAAAGATCATCGGCGGGGCTGTCCGCATCAGCGGCAGCTTCTCTGCCCAGGAAGCTGACGATCTGGCCAGCCAGCTGCGCAGCGGCGCCCTCCGGGCTCCCATGAAGTTCCTGGAAGAGCGCGTCGTGGGCCCCGGCCTGGGCCGCGACTCCATCCACGCCGGCGTGCGCGCCGCCGTGGTGGGCTTTGTCACGATCATCGCCTTCATGGTGTTCTTCTACCACTGGTCGGGCGCCAACGCGATCATCGCCCTCACGGTGAACATCATCGTGATGATGGGCCTGCTGGGCTCCTTCCGGGCGACCCTGACCCTGCCTGGCATCGCCGGCTTCGTGCTCACCCTGGGCATGGCCGTGGACGCCAACATCCTGATCTTTGAGCGCATCAAGGAGGAGCTGGGGCTGGGCAAGAGCGTCCCCGGGGCCATCGATGCGGGCTTCGACCGGGTGTTCTGGACCATCGTGGACAGCCACGTCACCCAGCTCTTCGCCGCCCTGCTGCTCTTCATCTTCGGCACGGGCCCCGTCAAGGGCTTCGCCGTGACCCTGACCGTGGGCGTCGTGGCCTCGCTGTTCACCAGCATCTACATCAGCCGCTTCATCTACGACTGGATCCTGGAGCGCCACCCCGGCACCAAGGTGCTCTCCGTGGGCACCCATACCTTCTTCAAGGGCTCCACCTACGACTTCATGAAGTACAAGGGCACGGCCCTGGCCGTCACCTGGGGCCTCATCGTCCTGTGCTTCCTCTATGTGCAGCCCTGGAACCTCACCCACAACAAGCGGATCCAGCTGGGTATGCAGTTCGTGGGTGGCAACGACATGACCGTGCGCTTCCGTGGCGCCATGGAGCCCGAGACCATCCGAGCCACCCTGGCCAAGAGCGGGTATCCGGATGCCACCGTGGTGGCCTATGAGAATGCTGACAAGACCGTCCGGGACTTCTCCGTCAAAGTGAAGGCCAAGAAGGATGGGGACCAGAAGGACAGCACCATCCAGGCCAACGCCCTCCGGGCCATGTTCAAGCAGATGGATCCCGAGGCCGCCGGCAGTCTGCTCCCCACCCTCAACCTGGAGGGCTCCAAGAACCTCACGGACCTGCTGGCCAAGGGCAACCCCCTGGGCCTGCCCGGCGATGTGCAGGCCGTCACGACGGCCTATGCACCCCTGGCGGAGAAGGTCATCTCGGGCCGGGACCGTCTGCCTTCGGGCCTCTACCAGACCTTTGAGGACATTCCCAAGGACGTCCCGCCAGCTGTCAAGGAGATGGTGCGCAGCAGCTATCGCCTGGGCGCTGTGGGCATCCTCAAGGACGAGAGCTTCAGCCCCAGCATCTCCGGCGAGTGGACCAGCAAGACCCTCACCGCCGTTGCCTTTGCCATGTTGGCCATCCTGATCTACGTGATCTTCCGCTTCACGGCCAGCTTCGCCGTGGGTGGCATCGTGGCCCTCATCCACGACATCCTCATGGCGCTCGGGCTGTTCGCGGCCTTCGGCTACGAGTTCAACGTGCCCGTGGTCGCCAGCTTCCTCACCCTCATGGGCTACTCCATGGCCGACACCATCGTGGTCTTCGACCGAATCCGTGAGAACAGCCACCGCCCCGAGTACCGCCGGGCGTCCATCACCAAGCTGGTGAACGACTCCATCAACCAGACCCTGGGCCGAACGATCCTCACCTCCCTGTCCGTGCTCTTCGTGTCCGTCTGCCTCTGGCTCTTCGGCGGCCCGGCCCTCAAGGACCTGGCCTTCCCCCTAGTCATCGGCGTCATCACCGGCACCTACTCGTCCATCTACATTGCCAGCCCGGTGGTGGTCTACTGGGATCAGTGGTTCGGCGGCAAGGACAAGTTAAAGCAACATGCCTGATACTCTCCGGGGGTTCCGCGCTGTGCGCACACCCCCGGACCCCCGCGAAGAAGCCCGGCAAAGCCGGGCTTCTTCTTTGCCGATCTGTTTACACGTAAAAATCGTGGCCCTTTTGGGCCACGATTTTTATGGGCGCTGCGCGCAAAAGGAGGTCAGGCCTCCCAGCTCACCCAGCCGGCTCGGCCGGGGATCTCCCGCCGGGTGATGGCTTTGGCGGGGGGCTGTTGGGCCAGCAGCTCGGGGAGCCAGTCCTCGTGGGTGCGAGCCACCACGCCGCGGTCGTTCAGGCCGGCGAGGAAGGCATCGAAGGTCTCGAACAGGGCACCGCCTTCCACCTCGGTGTGGAGGGCATAGACGTTGAGCGCATCCTCCCGCACCAGGTCCCAGACCTCGCGGTTGACCTGCTCGGGCGTGCGGCCATCCAGGCCCAGCAGCTCATCCAGGGTCGGCAGGGTGGTGGGGATCTGGAGGGTCCGCAGGGTCCGTCCCTGCACGATGGGGTAGAAGGGCGCCAGGCCCCGGCAGTCCCCGGCATAGGCGAGGCCGTAGGCTTCCTGCAGCTCTAGAGTGGTGTTGTTGCAGCGCCAGGCTGGGCTCACTGCGCCCAGGGGCTTCGCTCCGAACACGGTGCCGAACGCCTCGTGGGCCCGGGCGTACCAGTCCGCCAGCCACTGGCGGGACTTGCGATCCAGCAGGTCGTGGTACTGCACGTGGTCCCAGCCGTGGATGCCCACCTCGTGGCCCGCCGCCTGGGCGCTGCGCATCTCCGCGGCGGCGCGCTGCCAGATGATGGGGGCTGGCAGCAGCACGCCATACAGCATGGTCTTCAGGCCGTAGAGCTTGACCCCGTTGGTGCGGCGCATCTTGGCCAGGAAGCCCTTGCGGAAGATCCGCCGGATGGCCTTGCCGCTGTTGTCAGGCCCGAAGCTGAAGTAGAAGCTGGCTCGCATGTGGTGCTTGTCCAGGAGACGTAGCAGGGTCGGGATGCCCGCCAGCGAGCCTTCCAGGGTGTCCACATCGACGCGGAGGGAGATGGTCTTCAAAGGGGGGCCTCTCAGGTCTATTCGCAATGAATAGAGGAAAAACAACTCTGCCACCAAGGCACCAAGGCACCAAGAAAAACGGGCGGTGCTTCTTGCTGGCACCTGTGCCGCCGTGGGGGCAAGGCGCCGCTATACTCGGCGGATGTCCAATCCGAAGCCCGCCAGCCTCCTCCGTACCTTCCCCCGGGTGTTCTGGGTGGCCAACGTCATGGAGCTCTTCGAGCGGGCCGCCTACTACGGCCTCAACTCCGTGCTGGCGGTCTACCTCACGGACAAGGTGACCGCCGGGGGCCTGGGGTTCACGGAGCAGTCCGTGGGCTTTCTGCAGAGCCTCATCTACGCCTTCACCTACGTCATCCCCATCGCCGGTGGTGCTCTGGCGGACCGCTACGGCTACCGCCGCATGCTCATCTTCTCTTTCTGCATCCTGTCGGCCGGCTACTTCGTTGCCGGCAACGTCACGGGCTACGGTGCGGTCTTTGCGGCCCTCCTGCTCATGGCCACTGGTGCAGGCCTCTTCAAGCCCATCATCAGCGGCACCCTGGCCCGCACCACCACGGAGGAGAACTCCGGCTTCGGCTTCGGCATCTACTACTGGATGATCAACATCGGCGCCTTCCTGGCCCCGCTGGCGGTGAGCATCCTCAAGGGCTTCTCCTGGCGCTACGTCTTCATTGCGTCGTCGCTCTACTGTGCGGCCATGCTGCTGCCGACCCTGTTTCTCTTCAAAGATCCGCCCAAGCCTGCGAACACCAAGAGCCTCCGGGAAGTGGCCCACAGTGCGGCCATGGTACTGGGGGACGCCCGCTTCATGCTCATGATCGTGGTGTACTCCGGCTTCTGGATCCTCTACTTCCAGAACTTCGGGTCCGTGCTCTGGTACCTGCGGGACTTCGTGGACGCCGCCCCGGTGAACCGCCTCTTTGCGGGCATCGGCATCCCCCTCAAGTTTGACGCCGAGCACGTGACGGTCATCAATGGCGGGACCATCATCCTGCTGCAGGTGCTGGTGAGCCGGTTCGTGAAGAACATCCGGCCCTTGCCCACCATGGTGACGGGCATCGTCATCGGGACCGTGGGCTTCCTGTGCCTCGCCGCCTCGACCAACGTGTGGGTGTTCATCCTGGGCATCTCGGTCTTCTCGATCGGGGAGATGACCGCCCACCCCAAGTACTACAGCTACGTGGGCCTGGTGGCGCCGGCGGACAAGAAGGCCGTCTACATGGGCTACGCCTTCCTCTACGGCGTCATCGGCAGCCTCATCGGCTCCAGCCTGGGCGGCATGCTCTACGGTTCCATGCTCAAGCCCATGGTGGGCCTGCCCGGTGCTGCGGCGGCGGCCCGCAGCTTCTGGCTGATCTTCGTGGCCCTCAACGTGGTGGCCGCCATCGGCCTGGTCTTCTACGACCGGGTCTTCTCCGCCGACACCCCGGCAACCAACGAGAAGGCCCGCAAGATCATGCTGGGGATCTACGTGCTGCTGCTGGTGGCTGGGCTCCTCTTCGTACGCTCGGCCCTCTGGGGCGGGGCCGTGGTGTCCTACAAGACCATGGTGCAGGCCGTGATCATGCTGCTCCTGGGCGCCGGGGGCACGACGGTGAGCCTGAAGTCCCGGCAGGGGCAATAACGCCTTCAAGGATCTCCACTAAGGACACGAAGGACTGACCGAAAGGGCACGAAGAACTGCCCGAAAGGACCACGAAGGGACGGCCCGCGCCGACAGGGCCTCCGGGCCAGGGGCCCCCGGTCGCAGCCGCCGCACTCTTGGGGATGCCCGGGGTGGGGCAGGGCGCCTTCGTGTTCTTCGTGGTGAGCCTTTTCAGTGCAGTCCGGCTAATCACTGGTAAAAGTATTGAGAATCAATCTCCATAATAAACGCAAACAATAATAAATAGATTAGTTAAGATATGCTATTCGCCAGGAGAGGGCGGCCGAAAAAAGGGTCGGTGTGGGGAGCGTTATTCGTTTTATGATCATCGCCATCCACTTCGTTCCCGTCCCACCCTCAGGAGGCCCCTCATGCAGAAATCCCTCCACCTCGATCCCAACAAGTGCACAGGCTGTCTCCAGTGCGAGATGGCGTGCGCTTGGGAGAACCACCGGAGCTTCACCATCGCGAAGTCCCGGATCAAGGTGTTCACCTTCCATGAGCCCGGGCGCTTCGTGCCCTACACCTGCACCCAGTGCGACGAGGCCTGGTGCATGATGGCCTGTCCCACGGACGCCATCCGCCTCGACCCGGTCACGGGCGCCAAGGTGGTGCTGGAGCCCTCCTGCGTGGGCTGCAAGGTGTGCACCATCGCCTGCCCCTTCGGCACCATCAACTACGTCAGCGACACCGGCAAGGTGCAGAAGTGCGACCTCTGCGTCGGCGCTTCCGGCCCCGCCTGCGAGAAGGCCTGCCCCACGGGTGCCATCACCTATGTGGACGCCGACTGGACCGGGCTGGACAAGATGCGCCAGTGGGCCGGCAAGACCGACACCAACCCTGCGACGGTGTGAGGAGAATCCCATGGCATGGACCAAGCAAGTTCTCCGCGTGAACCTCACGGCCGGCACCTGCGTCGCCGAGCCCCTCAACATGGACTGGGCCAAGGACTACCTGGGCCAGCGCGGCCTCGCCACCAAGTACCTGGTGAACGAGATCGACCCCAAGGTTGACCCCCTGGCTGACGGCAATAAGCTCATCTTCGTCACCGGTCCCCTCACGGGCACCATGGCGGCCACGGGCGGGCGCTACTCCGTCGTCACCAAGGGCCCCCTCACCAATGCCATCGCCTGCTCCAACTCCGGCGGCTTCTTCGGCGCCGAGCTGAAGTTCGCAGGCTGGGACATGGTCATCTTCGAGGGCACCTCGCCCAAGCCGGTCTACCTGCTCATCAATGACGGCACTGCCGAGCTGGTGGACGCCGCGCACCTGTGGGGCAAGACCGTCTGGGAGACCGAGGAAGTCATCAAGAAGCAGCACCAGGATCCCCAGATCCGCGTGGCCTCCATCGGCCGCGCCGGGGAGAACAAGGTGCTCTTCGCCGGCATAGTCAATGACCTGCACCGGGCGGCCGGACGGTCCGGCGTGGGCGCCGTCATGGGCTCCAAGAACCTGAAGGCCGTGGCCGTGCGGGGCACCCTGACCAGTGCCTACCAGATTGCGAACCCCGAGGCCTTCTTCACCGCCGTGGATGCGGGCAAGAAGGTGCTGGCGGGCAACGGCGTGACCGGCGTGGGCCTGCCCACCTACGGCACCCAGGTGCTCATGAATGTCATCAATGAGCTGGGCGCACTGCCCACCCGCAACCACAAGGACACGCAGTTCGAGTCCGCCAACTCGATCGGTGGCGAGGCCATGCACGAGAAGCGCGAGACCGATGGCAAGGCCAACCTGGTGACCAACGGCGCCTGCTTCGGCTGCACCATCGCCTGCGGCCGCATCTCCCGCATGGATCCGGGCCACTTCAGCGTCAAGGACAAGCCCCAGTACCACGGGGCCTCCGGCGGGCTGGAGTACGAGGCCGCCTGGGCCCTGGGCGCCGCCAACGGCGTCAAGGATCTGGAAGCCCTCACCTACGCCAACTTCCTCTGCAATGAGGACGGCTACGACCCCATCTCCTTCGGGGCCACGGTCGGTGCCGCCATGGAGCTCTACGAGCTGGGCATCCTCACGGAAGCCGAGGTCGGCCTCAAGCTGACCTGGGGCTCGGCCGAGGCCCTGGTGACCCTGGCGGAGTGGACCGCCAAGGGCGAAGGGTTCGGTGTGGCCATCGGGCAGGGCTCCAAGCGCCTCTGCGCGAAGTACGGCCGCCCCGAGCTCTCCATGAGCGTCAAGGGCCAGGAGTTCCCGGCCTACGATGGTCGTGCCCTCCAGGGCATGGGTCTGGCCTACGCCACGAGCAACCGCGGCGCCTGCCACCTCCGCGGCTACATGGTCTCCCCCGAAGTGCTGGGCATCCCCGTGAAGATGGAGCCCCAGGCCACCGAAGGCAAGCCCGCCATGCTCAAGGCCTTCCAGGACCTGACGGCGGTGGTGGACTCCAGCGGTCTCTGCCTCTTCACCACCTTTGCCTGGGGCCTCCAGGACATCCAGCCCCAGATCCAGGCCGCCTGCGAAGGCGACTGGTCCGACGATCGCCTGCTCCTGATTGGCGAGCGCATCTGGAACATGGAGCGCGAGTTCAACCTGGCCGCGGGCATCACGGGCAAGGACGACACCCTGCCACCGCGCCTCCTCAATGAGCCCGCCAACAGCGGTCCCCAGAAGGGTGCGGTTGCCCGCCTGGACATCATGATGCCGGAGTACTACCAGGTCCGTGGCTGGAGCGCCGATGGCGTTCCCACCGACGCGACCCGCACCCGCCTCGGCCTCTGATCCATGCGACATCTCATTGTTGGAAGCGGTCCCGCGGGCGTGGTCGCCGCGGAGACGTTGCGGAAGGCCGACCCTGCCGCAGAGATCACCATCCTCTGCGGCGAAGGGGAGGCGCCCTACTCCCGCATGGCCATCCCCTACCTGCTGAAGGGGGACATCCCCGAAGCGGGCACCTACCTGCGCAAGGAGCCCGGCCACTACGACCGCCTCCGCATTGCGCTGGTCAAGGCGCAAGCCCAGTCCGTGGATACCACCGCCCGCACGGTGGCCCTGAGCACAGGCAGCAGCCTGCCCTATGACCGCCTGCTCATCGCCACCGGCTCCCGCCCCAGTCTGGAAAAGATTCCTGGCATCGACCTGCCCGGTGTCCACGCCTGCTGGACCCTGGCGGATGCCCGGGCCATTCTTGAAAAAGCCAAGCCCGGGGCCCGCGTGGTCCAGATGGGCGCCGGCTTCGTGGGCTGCATCATCATGGAGGGCCTGCTCTCCCGGGGCGTGGACCTCACCATCCTGGTGCGCAGCGGCTACATGGTGCGCCGCATGATGAACCCCACCGCCAGCGGCCTCCTGCGCAGCTGGTGCGAGGCCAAGGGCGTGAAGATCCTCACCCACACCCAACCCAAGGGCCTCACCTCCGTGGGCGGTGTCCTCCAGGTGGACCTGGGCGAAGGCCGCATCCTGCCCGCAGACTTCTACCTCAGCGCCGTGGGTGTGGATCCCAACCTGGGCTTCCTCGTGGGCAGCGGCATCGAGATCCGCCAGGGCATCGTGGTGGACCCCAACCAGCAGAGCAGTGTGCCCGGCGTGTACGCGGCCGGGGACGTGGCCGAGTCCGTGGACTGCCTCACGGGCCAGCGCGGGGTCAACGCCATCCAGCCCAATGCCGTGGAACAGGGCCGCATCGCCGCCCTCAACATGGCCGGCCGGCCGGCCGCCTTCAAGGGCAGCCTGGTCTTCAACGTGCTCACCACCCTGGGCCTGGTGTCCTCCTCCTTCGGCCTGTGGGAGGGCGTCCCCGGGGGCGAGTCCACTGAGGTCGTGGATCCCAGTCACTGGCGCTACCTGAACCTGCAGTTCGACGGCGAGCTGCTTGTGGGGGCCAACAGTGTGGGCTTCACCAACCACGTCGGTGCCCTGCGCGGCCTCATCGAGGGCCGGGTCCAGCTGGGCGTCTGGAAGGCCCGCCTCATGCAGGACCCCACCCAGGTCATGCAGGCCTACCTTGGGGCGGCCCAGAAGCTGGGATGAAGATCACCCTGAAGCTGTTCGCCTCCCTGGGCGTCCACCTCCCTCCCGAGTGCCGGTCCCGGCTCTGGATGGAGCTGGAGCTGCCCCCGGGTGCCACCCTGCTGGACGCCCTCCAGCGCCAGGGCGTGCCCCCGGCCCAGTGCGCCATCGTGCTGCTGGACGGCGTGTGGGTGCCGGTTGCCGAGCTGTCGAGCCGGGTCCTCCAGGAGGGCCAGGTCCTGGCCGTCTGGCCCCCCGTGGCCGGCGGCTGAGGCTCAGTGAAACCCCAGGCGAGCTACGACATGACCATCGACCGGGCGGACTTCTTCCGCCTGCTGCCGGGGGCCGTGGCGGACCGGGACTACCGGGTGGAGGGCGACCGCATCACCCAGGGGGACGCCGCCCAGGGCTGGACCCTGGACCTGCTGCCCCTGGCACCCCTGCCCATCGGCCATCTGGCCATGTCCCGCCTGCGGGTGGAGATCCGCCTGCAGGGACGTGACCCAGCCGCGGTCGAGGCCTTCCTGGCCCGCTTCCACCGAGGCTTCCAGCGCGGCGGCGGCTAGGCTATGGGCGCACATCCCGCTGGAACGACACTGATCACCGCCAAGGCGCCAAGAGCGCCAAGAAATGCACGGCCCCTTGGGCAGGGCAATCAGCTCCGTACCTACCGGGATCGCTTCCGGCTGCGCCGGAAGCCGCCTACGGCGGACCCATGCGGGATGAGTCGATACCTCTTGGCGTCCTTGGCGCCTTGGCGGTGGGCTTTTTCGTCCCAACTTGCGCGCCGTCACGCCAACGTTGGATCTTGATGGTGATCTTTTCTTCTTGAAGCCAAAGCACTATCAAAGAGCCCGGGTGTGGCTGCGGTCGGTGCGGCGGGCCTGGATGAAGCGGTGGATGGGCTCCATGTCCATGTCGGGCGGGGGCGTCAGCACCACGCCCAGGCGGGTGGGGTGGTCCAGGTCCTCCAAATGGGTGATGTGGCGGACCTCGCCGGGGCAGCTGAGCTGCGCCCCATCCGGCAGGGTGGCGTCGATGCCGACCCGGTCATGGAGCTCCACCTGCAGGGACTCCTCCAGGGCCAGGCCCACCCCGGTCTCGGTGAGGTTGACCACCAGAGCGTCCAGGGTGCGGTCACCCAGGGTGATGCGGGCCTTCAGCGGGGACTGGTCCGGGCCGGCCACCCGCATATCCCGGCGACGGTGCAGATGGGCGGTCCCCATGGGCCAGTGGAGGCGCAGGATGACCGTACCCTCGGCATCCACGGTCGGGGCCAGGAGGGTCGCGTCCAGGCTGAGGACCTCATCGCCCAGCAGGATGGTGAGCGTCACGGAGGTGCCTTCCTCTGGGACATGGTCCCTGGGGTGCAGGCCCGATAGCTCCAGGTCCATGCCAGCCCGGAAGCGATGCACCCGCAGGTCTCCCAGCAGGCGGGCATGGGCCTCCTGGAGGCGGAGGCTGGCCGTGGCGCGGGTGAACCGGGCCTGGAGGAGGAACTGTTCCAGGACGGGCGCGGAGAGGAAGGATTCCTGAGTCATGGTGATGCTGCCTTTCAGATGCCCTGGCCCAGGCGGTCCGCCAGGATCGGGTTCAGGCCTGCGGCCAGAATGGCCTTGGCGGCGCCCTTGGTGTCGTACTCGAGGCGATGCAGCCGGAGCCGGCGCCGGGGATGGTCGTAGGTCATGAAGGAGACCCGCGGGTCCCGGTCCCGGGGCTGACCCACCGAGCCGGGGTTCACCAGGTAGCGGCACTGGGGCTGGAGCTCGAACCACTCGCCCGGGTCGAGGCTGATCCAGTTCAGGCGGCCCTTGGCCTCGTCCAGCTCGAAGCAACCGGGCAGGTGGGTGTGGCCGAAAAAGCAGAGGGGGCCCTCGAAGGCATCAAAGGCGAGGCCCACCTCGTGGTCATGCATGAGGTAGGCGTCTTCGTCCCCGGGGGAGCCATGGGCGATGAGGTAGTCCTCCCCCACCCAGACTGGGCCCTCGGGGGCCTCGGCGAGGATCCGCAGGTTCTCAGGGCGGAGGCGGTCCCGGGTCCAGATGGCCGCATGGCGGGCCGGCAGGCTGAAGGAGCGGGCATCGTCAAGCCCGGAGCAGGCCTTGTCGTGGTTGCCCCGCACCAGGAAGCGGGGCTTCAGCTCCCGGATCTTGTCCAGCAGGTGGTTGGGGTGCGCTCCGTAGCCCACCAGATCCCCCAGGAGGACGAAGCGGTGGATGGCCTTCCGACGGGTGAACCGGAGCACGGCCCGCAGGGCGTGCAGGTTCGCGTGCAAATCGGAAAGGATCAAGTCCACAGGATGTCCGGGGGATGGCTAGGAGTTTAGCAAGGCTGAGGCCAGATCCTCGGAACTATGACCAAAAGGAATGACCATGGGGGCCAGGGACCAGGCCGCCCGCCGGGTGGCATAGCGGGCCATGAAGCCGGCCCGGTCCTGGGCCAGCGGCCTGGCGGGGTCTCGTCCAACCCGAGCCCAGGCCCGCTCCGGGGTCTCGGCCAGCCACAGCGGCGCGAACCTGGCTTCGGCCACGGTGGCCCGGTTGGCCAGGGCTTCCCAGGCGCCCCCGCCCACGGCCACCACGGCCGGGGTCTCCAGGAGGGTGGGCAGGAGGGCGGCTTCCAGGGCCCGGAAGGCGGCTTCCCCCGAGGCGGCGAAGATCTCGGCCACAGGGCGCCCGCCATGGGCTTCGATGACCTGGTCCAGGTCGTGGAAGGGCAGGCCCAGGCCTGTGGCCAGGGCCGGACCCAGGGTGCTCTTGCCGGCGCCGCTACCCCCCACCAGGACAAGGCCCTGGCCCCGCTGGAAGGGGGGACGGACGCGCCAGCGCTGGGCCTGGACCGCCCAGCCCAGGGCGGCGGGGTCCGCCGAGCGGTGGAGCTCACCCACCATGGCCAGGGCCTCCGCCCCGGCCGCGAAGCAGGCGGGCCCATCGGCCAGCGTCAGGCCGCCGATGGCTATGGGGGCCAGACCCCGGTCCCGGAGGGCCTGACAGCCCTCAGCCAGGCCCTCCAGGCCTACAGGGGCAGCGTGGTCAGTCTTGGTGGCGGTGCCCCGGAAGGGCCCCACGCCAGCGTGGTCGCAGGTGGCGTCCACGGCGTCCCACTCGTCGGGCCCATGGGTGGAGGTACCCAGGTGGCAGGGGCCGAGGCCCGGCAGGCGGCGGGCCTCGGCCGGGGGCAGGTCATCCTGGCCCAGGTGCAGGCCCCAGGGGGTCAGGCCCTCCCGGGCTGCCAGCAGGGCCAGATCGGCGCGGTCATTGACGACGATGGCGGGCCAGCCACCCCGGGAGGCCGACTCCGCCAGGGCCGCCCGGAGCTCCAGCCACTGGGCCTTGGCGTCCAGGGGCTTGCCCCGGAACTGCACCAGCGGAAACCCCGCCTCGCCCAGCGCCCGCACCTGCGCCGACAGCGACTCCGGCCGGGAGGCCTCCGTGATCGGGTAGAGCGGTGGCAGCTGCAACATCCCACCAGTCTACCGCTAGGGTCCCGAGCACCAGAACATGGAAGGGAAAAACAACTGATTCACCACGAAGATCTTCGTGGTGATCTTTTTTCTTTTTCTCCAAATCCCAACAGCGCTATGCCGCTTCGCTGTCGGCGAACTGGAGGCGGACGAGCTTGGCGTAGACGCCGTCCTGGGCGATGAGGCTGTCGTGGGTGCCGCGCTCGACGAGGACGCCTTGATCCAGCACCCAGATCTCGTCGGCATCCCGGATGGTGGAGAGGCGGTGGGCGATGGTGAAGGTGGTGAGGCGGTGGCTCACGCGCTCGATGACCCGCTGGATCTTGGCCTCGGTCTCGGAGTCGATGTTGGCGGTGGCCTCGTCCAGCAGCAGCACGGCGGGCTCCAGGTAGAGCATCCGCGCAAAGGCCAGCAGCTGCCGCTCCCCGGCGCTGAGCTTCTGGCCCCGCTCGCCCACCTGGGTCGCCAGGCCCTCGGGCAGGCGGTCCACCAGGTCCCGCAGCTGACTCTGCTCCAGCACCGAGGCCAGCCGGTCGGCATCCAGGGGGCGGTCCAGCACAATGTTGTCCCGCAGGGTGCCGGAGAAGACGAAGACATCCTGCAGCACCAGGCCGAAGAGGGCGCGGAGCTCCTTCAGCTTCAGGTTGCGCAGGTCCTCGCCATCCACGGTGATGCGGCCCGCGCCGACATCGTAGAAGCGCATGAGCAGGTTGATGAGGGTGCTCTTGCCGGCCCCGGTGTGGCCCACCACGGCCACCCGCCGACCCTTGGGGATGACGCCGCTGAGGTCCCGGACCACCGTGCGGCCGCCCGCCTCATAGGCGAAGGTGACCCCCTCGAAGCGGAGCTCCCGGGTGAAAGCAGCGGGCTTGGCGTCAGGGGCTTCGGGGATCTCCTCCCGGTTGTCCAGGAGGCGGAAGATCCGCTCGCTGGAGGCCAGAGCCGTCTGCATCACGTTGTAGCGCTCGGCCAGCTCCCGGATGGGGCGGAAGAAGCGGCCGGACTGCTGCACGAAGGCCAGCAGCAAGCCCCAGGTGATGGCCCCGGCCTGCAGCTTGAACCCGGCGTAGAAGATCAGGGCGGCCAGGGTGCCGGAGGTGATGAACTCCACCACGGGGAAGAAGACGGCGTAGGCAAAGATGGTGCGGAGGAAGGCCTGGAAGTAGTCCTCGTTGAGGGTGCGGAACTGCTGGCTGCTGCGGACCTCCTGGCTGTTGATCTGCACCAGGCCCATGCCGGAGATCTGCTCCTGGAGGAAGGCATTGATGGCGGCGTAGCGCCGCTGGGTCTCGCGGAAGGCCTCGCCCGCCCGGCGGCGGAAGACCTCCGTGGCCACCAGCAGGAAGGGCAGGATGCCCAGGGCCACCGTGGCCATGCCGGGGTGCGTCCAGAACATCCAGCCCACGATGGCCAGCAGGGATAGCGCATCCCCCACGATGGCCACGAAGCCCGAGGCGAACATCTCGTTGAGGTTCTGGACGTCGCTGGTGACGCGGGTCATGAGTCGGCCCACCGGGTTGCGGTGGAAGAAGTCCGTGCTGCGCCCCATGAGGTGCCCAAAGAGCTGCACCCGCAGGTCCAGCATGGCCCGCTGCCCCACCTTGGCCAGCAGGAAGTAGCGGGCGAAGCTCACGAAGAAGCCCGCCACGAGGATGCCCAGGAAGCCAGCCACCAGGGGGGCGGCCCCGGCGAGGCTGCCTTGGGCCATGAAGCGGTTGATGAGGCGCAGGGTCAGCTCAGAGGGGAGGACCTCCAGGAAGGCCCCGAGCGCCATGAGCACCAGCAGGGCGGCCAGGGCCCGCCACTGGGGCTTGAGGTAGCCCGCCAGCCGCCACAGCAGCGCATGGCGCATGGGGCGCTGGTCCACCTGGTCGGGCTGGAAAAAGGCTTCCTGTTCAGACATGAGGTCCATTCTCCCACAGGAACGGCGGGATCCGTTTTTCTGCCGGGACTGTAGACTGGAGGTTCTTGCCGGAGACTCCATGGGACCCCTGACGCCGACCCTCATTGCCGCCGCCCTGCTTGCCCTTGCCCCCCCGGCTCCGCCGGTGCCGGATGCCGAGGTGGAAGCCCGGCTCCGCCGCGATGTGACGTACATGGCCGCCCCTGAGCTGAAGGGTCGAGGCAATGGCTATCCCGAGCTGGAGACCGTGGCCCGGCGCCTCGAGGCCGAGCTGAAGGGCCTCGGCATCGCCACCCAGGTGCAGCACCTCCCCTTCATCGCCAAGGTCGCCCGCGAGAAGCAGGCCGCCGCCCTCACCCTGGGGGAGACCGCCCGCACCCTGGTCTGGGGCAAGGACATCGAGGCCCTGGGCTACAGCGGCGATGCCGACCTGCGCAACAAGCCCCTGGCCTTCCTGGGGTACGGGGTGCAGATCCCCGGCGGCTATGACGACCTGGCGGGCATCGACCTGAAGGGCCGGGTGGCGGTGATTGCCCGGAGCGTGCCGGACCTCGACGTCTTCGCGCACCTGCCCAAGGGCGAGCGCAGCCTGCTGGCCCGCCTGAAGCGCCTGGAGATGGCCAAGGTGGCGGCCGTGGTCATCCTCGAGGACACAGGCCTGCGGCCCCTCCTGCGGGAAGAGGGTCCGGTGAAGATGGACCTCCCGGTGGTGGGCATCACCGCCGAGGCCCTGGCCCCGGCCTGTGGGGACCTCCTGGCGCGCCTCAAGACCATCAAGGAGACCGGCAAGCCCGCCAGCAAGGACTTCATCCTGGCGCCCTGGTCCGTCCTGAGCCTCGAGCTGAAGCTCAAGCGGGAAGAGGGGCAGATTCCCAATGTGGTGGGCTTCATCCCGGGTCGGGACCCCATCCTGAAGAAGGAGATCATCGTCCTGGGCGCGCACATGGACCACCTGGGCATGGGCGAACGCCACAGCCTCGGCGGTGCCGAGGCGGTCGGGAAGGTGCACCCCGGGGCCGACGACAACGCTTCCGGCACCGCTCTGGTGCTGGAGCTGGCCCGCCAGCTGAACAAGGAGCGGCCCCGCCGCTCCATCCTGGTGCTCCACTTCGGCGGCGAGGAGGAGGGCCTGCTGGGCTCGCAGTACTGGGTGCAGCACCCCACCCACCCGCTGGAGTCCGTGAAGTTCATGCTCAACTTCGACATGGTGGGTCGCCTGGATGACCAGGCCCCCAAGCTGCTCATGGGCGGCCTCGGGGCCTCCAAGGCAGCGCTGGAAGCGGCCCAGAAGCTGGTGCCCAAGGGCTTCTCCGTGTCCGGGGACGTGGGTGCCAGCGTCGGCGGCTCGGACCACATGAGCTTCAGCCAGGCCAAGGTCCCCACCTTCTTCTTCTTCACCGGTGTCCATGGCGAGTACCACCGGCCCACGGACACCTCTGACCGCATCAACTTCAAGGGCATGGCGCAGCTGGCGGCCTACGGCAAGACCGTGGCGCTGGACCTGGCCAATGGCGAGACCGTCCCGGCCTTCGACCCCGAGACCGCCAAGGTGCCCATGAAGGGCGATGGCGGCCCCATGCGCATCTCCTTCGGGACCCTGCCGGACTACAGCGAGAACCCCAAGGGCTTCCGCATCACCGGCGTGACCAAGGGCTCCACCGCCGAGGCCATCGGCATGCAGGCCGGGGATATCATGGTGCAGTTCGGGGACCGGCCCGTGAAGAGCATCTACGACTACATGGGAGCCCTGGGTGCCTTCAAGGCCGGGGACAAGGCCGTGATCCAGTGGCTGCGCGGGGACACGCTCATGAAGGCCGAAGCCGTCCTCAAGGGCCGCTCATGAGGCTGGCCACCCCCTCCGGCTTTCCCACCGAGGTGTTCCTCCTGGAGCACCCGGATGCGGAGCTGTTGCCGGCCGGTCCCTGGACCCTGGTGGGCGACCGCTGCCTCCGGGAAGCCTGGCTGGCCGCAGGCCTGCCTGAGCCCGAGGGGGCCCTCTGGGTGTCCCTGCCCGAAGAAGAGAAACGCCTGGCGGCGGTGATCCCCTGGCTGGAGCACTGGGCGCAGGTGCCCTTCCACCGGGACCTCACGGTGGTGGCTGTGGGCGGGGGTGTCCTCACGGACCTCGCTGGTCTGGCTGCGGCCCTCTACCTCCGGGGCGTGGCCTGGCAGGCCTGGCCCACCACCGTGCTGGCCATGGCCGATGCGGCCCTGGGTGGCAAGACCGGTGCGGACCTGGAGGCCGGCAAGAACCTGGTGGGGGCCTTCCATCCCCCCCGCCGCCTGGTGGCCTGCACGGGCTTTCTCGCCTCGCTGCCCGCCCGGCAGGTGGAGAACGGACGCTGGGAGCTCATCAAGACCGCCCTCATCCTGGGCGACCTGGTCTGGGCCGACGAGATGCTGCAGGATGGTCCCGTGAAGTTCAGCTGGGTGGAGCGGGCCCTGGCCTTCAAGGCCGGCGTGGTCCACCGGGATCCCCGGGAGTCCGGTGAGCGGCGTCTCCTGAACCTGGGCCACACCCTGGGCCATGCCCTCGAGGCGGCCTCCGGCTATGAGCTGCTCCACGGCGAGTCCGTGGGTCTGGGCTTGCTGGGCGCCTGTCTGCTGGCGGAGGAACAGGGCCTGAAGCCCCTGCCTGCAGCCCTGCTGGCCACCCTGGCGCACCGACTGGCTCCCTTGGCGTCCTGGGTCGCCCCCTGGGAGGCCTGCCTGCCCCTGCTGGCCCGGGACAAGAAGGCCCAGCGGACTTCGGCCCCAGGCGCCCAGGCGGCGGCCGTCATGATTCACTGCATCCTGCCCCGGCTGGGGGAAACCGCCATCCAGCGGACCCTGCCGCCCGAGGCCTGGCAGCTTACCCACGAGCGCCTCTTGGCCATGCTCCAGGAAGGGGAGGGCTCCGATGCCTGAGTGCCGCAGGGCCATCCTGGCGATGCTGCTGGCGGGGGCAGCTCTGACGGCTCCCGCTGCCGAGGACCCCCGCGCCCTCATGCTCACGGCCCGCTCCCTCCAGTTCCGAGGCGGCGGCGAGGATCCCAAGACGGCCGTGCTCCTGTACCGGAAGGTGATCACCCTGGTGCCGGACAGCGCCGAGGCTCACCTCCGCCTGTCCGAGTCCCTGCAGGAGGCCGAGGATCCCGAGGCCGCCGTGGCCCCCGCCGAGAAGGCCGTGGCCCTGGCCCCCCAGAATGCCGAGGCCCAGGCCCACCTGGGCCTGCTCCACTACCAGCGGGCCCAGAAGAACCCCGAGGTGGCACCCCTGGCCGCCCAGGCCCTGCGGGCCGCCGCTGCCCGCCTGCCCCAGGACCCGGAGCTGTGGGCCCGCCTGGGCGAGGTCTGCGAGCAGACCAAGGACAGCGCAGGCGCCCTGCGGGCCTGGATCCGGCTGGGCCGCCTGCGCCCCTCGTTCACCCCGGCCTGGGAGCGCGCCCTCATCCACTCCCGCGCCATCCAGGACTACGACGGCAAGCGGGAGGCCCTGCTGGCCCTCAATGCCCGCAACCCCGAAGACCGGAACCTGCGCCTGCTGGAAGAGCTGGCCCGGGAGCAGATCAAGGTCGGCTACCTGGCCCATGCGGAGGAGAGCTTCCTCCTCCTGGCCCGCCACCTGCCGACGGAAGCGGGCCTGTGGGAGAACGTGTCCCTCATCCGTCTCCAGACCGCCCGCTACTCGGAGTCCCTGGAGACCCTGGCCCGGGCCGAGGCCCTGAAGCCGAGCCCCACCCTGACCTTCCATGCGGCCCGCGCCCTCATGAACCTGGGCCGCTTCGCCGAGGCCGAGCGGCGGCTTGCCGCCCTGGTCACTGCGCCCGCCGGCGTGGACTGGATCGAGGATGGCGCCCAGATGCTGTATGCCGAGTCTCTGCTGGCCCAGGGCCGGACGGAGGCCCTGCTGGACTTCCTGCGCCAGCGCCCGGCCAGCCCACGCACCGATGCTGAGGCTCTGGCCTTCAAGGCCCAGGCCTTCATCGCCCAGAAGGACTGGCGCAGCGCCCTGGCGGTCATCCGCGACGGCGTGGTCAGCCACCCGAAGAACGCCTTCTTCCGCCAGGCGGCCCGGCTGCCCGAGGCCCAGCTGGCCTACCACCTGTTCTCCCGCACGGAGGCGGAGGCCGCCCTGGAGCAGCTGCACCTGGAGGGCATGGCGGCCCTGTGGCAGGAGTTTGGCCGCTGGGACAAGTGCCTCGAGACCCTGGAGCGCGCCCGGCGCCTGGCGCCTGTGACCAGCGTGGACCTGCTGGTGATGCAGAGCCAGGCCTACGATCAGCTGGACCGCCACGCCGAGGCCCTGACCGTGCTCCGCGAGGCCCAGGCCCTGGAGCCGAACAACCCCCTCGTCCAGAACAACATTGGCTACCTCCTGCTGGAGCAGGATCAGAACCTGGAGGAGGCCGCCGCCCTCATCGAAAAGAGCGTCAAGGCCACCCCGAACAGTGGCAGCGTGGTGGACAGCCTGGGCTGGGCCCAGTTCAAGCTGGGGCGCTTCAAGGAGGCCGAAGCCACCCTGCGCCGGGCTACCGAGCTGACGCCCTACAGCCCCGAGGTGCGGAAGCACCTGGGGGAGGTCCTGGTGAAGCTGGAGCGTCTGCCGGAGGCCGCTGAGCAGTGGGAGCGGGCCCTGGCCTTCGTGTTCCCGGAGCGGGCGGCGCTGGCCAAGCGCCTGTCCGAGCTGCGGGCTCGCATCGCCCGGGCACAGGCGTCCACTCCCGAGGCGGCCGAGCCAGCTCCGGCGAAGACCACCGTCCCCGATGACGACGAGGATGAGGACCAGCTCTGATGCTGTACCTGGCGCCCCCGGCCCTTGTCCAGCCCGCGCCGGCCGCCCCCCTGCGGGCCCAGTACGGCTGGGGCTACGCCGGCCCTGGCGGGGAAGGCGTGGGCACCCTCAGCCTGCTGCTGGACCTGAACACCGGTCGCCTGGTGCTGGAGCTCCACGCCCCGGGTGAGCGGCTGCTGCTGCTGGAGGGGGACCGGGCCTCTGGCTATCGCCTGCAGGTGCCCCGCCAGAACGTGGACCAGCGTGCGGGCAACCTCGCCGCCCTGCCGCTGCCCTTCCTGCCCCAGGTGGCCAGCGTCGAGCAGCTGGACCGCCTCCTCCGCACCGGCGCAGGCCCCGGCATCACCGTGACCAAGCAAGACGCCCAAGGCCCCGTAAAGCTGACCTGGAAAGGCAGAGACCTCAAAGGCAAAGAAGAACAGGTCTGGCTCGACCGCAAAAAATGGGAAGCGCCGCAGTGAGTTAAAAACGCTCCACGAAGGGCACTAAGAAAAGCGAAAAAAGAATTAACCACGAAGACAGAAAGACCACGAAGAAAAGCAAAAAAGCATTTTTTTTCTTTTCTTGTGGTTTTTTCTTCGTGTCCTTCGTGGTGATCTTTTATTTTTTGGGGAAAGCAGGGCTACCCGCTTCGATCCAGGCGTTGAGGATGGCGTCGCCGAGGTGTTGGGCGGCGCGCTCGAGCTGTTGCTTCACCATGGGGCCCTGGCTGGCTTCGAAGATCGCCCAGTAGGCAAAGCTGCGGGTCTTGCCGCGGGTGGTGCGGGGGGTGGTGCGGTCGGCGGCTTGGTCATCTGCCAGCAGCTTGGGTACCAGGCTGTGGGCCTGCTCCAGCCACTCCCAGGGGCAGCTCAGGAGGGCGGGGTCGGGCTTGGCTGGGGCGGCGTGCAGGGCTTCGAGGCTCACCAGGCGGCCCACCAGACCCGTCTCCCACCGGCTATGAACGCCCGTCTGGTCCGTGGTCTTGCCGTCATGGTCCAGGGTGGTGTGCAGGGGCACATGGGCATCGCCGATGTAGTGGCCGAGGATTGCCGAAGCCAGGGCCACCTGGGCGGGATCACCGCTGCGGAAGGCCGCCACCAGGTCCCGCCAGCGGTCCTGGATGACCCAGGGCACCACGCCCTTGCGGTAGTAGTCAGCCCCAGCCGCTTCCCGGGCCTGCTCCAGGGTGCGGGGCAGATGGCCGGCGCCCCCGAAGGCCTCCAGGTTCATGTAGTGGCGCGGGCCTTCCTTCTTGTCCGTCTTCCAGTGATCCGGGTCCGAGGCGTGGTCCACGAGGACCCCCTCCTGGCCCGCAAACCAGGCCCGGGGCGCCGGGGGCAGGGTGGTGAGGGCCAGCGCCGACACCGTGCGATGCCCCTTGTCCCCCCAGGCCCCCAGAGGCAGGGCGGCCAGGAGCAGGAACAGGACAACAAAGCGCATTGGATTCCCTTGTCTCAGCATTCACAAAAATCAAGATTCGCCGCCTTGGCGGCAAATCTTGATAAGCAAACTGCATCCTGTCTTGCCGCCACCTATTCCGGGATGGTGCCGGAGCGCTCCCAGCGGGTGCGGGTGAAGAAGTGGCGGGCGGCGTCGATGAAGTCCCCGGCCACATCCCCCGGGCCTTCGGGCACCCGGCCGTTGTCGTTGTCCGTGTCCCCCTCGCGGAAGCTCCACCACACCATGAAGGGGCGGCCCCGCAGGTGGTCCATGGGCAGGAAGCCCCAGTAGCGGCTGTCCTGGCTGTTGTCCCGGTTGTCACCCATGGCAAAGATGTGGCCTGCAGGGACCTTGACGGGCCCGAGGTTGTCCTTGAAGCCGTCCTGAACAAGGCTGTTCATGGCCTGCATCTGGTTCCGGGTGTGGAGCGACAGCACTTCGGGATCCGCATGACGCCAGAGGCCCTGCGGGCGCTCCGCCTCGCCGGCGGTGCGCGTGATGGGCCAGGGACCGGGGGTGGGACCTTCAGGGGTGCGGCCGAACATGTGCTCGAAGGCGCCGGTGACCTGCTTGCCGTTCACGTAGAGGCGCTTGTCCCGCATCTCCAGGGTGTCGCCGGGCAGGGCCACGCAGCGCTTCACATAGTCCTGGTCGCGGTCCAGGGGGTAGCGGAACACGATGATGTCGCCCCGCCGCACGCTGCGCATGGGGAACAGGGCCTCCTCCCAGGCCCACTGGGGCCGGGCGAAGATGAACTTGTTGGCCAGCAGGTGGTCCCCGATCATCAGCGTGTTGCGCATGGAGGCGGTGGGGATCTTGAACTGCTGCCCCACGAAGGCCTTGAAGAACAGGATGAGCACCATGGCGAAGCAGATGACTTCAATGTTGTCCCGGACCATGCCCTTCTCGGCGCCTGGCGGGAGAATGATGTCCTGGTCTTCGGCAGTGGTCTCGGCCATGGGGGCTCCGGAGGGGATCAGGGTCGGGTGAG
>Ga0208613_1000153_pt1 | contig 24528 bp, 21 predicted proteins | sample CryBogmetaGMA6M_FD_184543 | JGI IMG/M metagenome (GOLD analysis project Ga0208613, IMG submission 184543) | Freshwater microbial communities from Crystal Bog, Wisconsin, USA - MA6M (SPAdes) | ecosystem: Environmental > Aquatic > Freshwater > Lake | place: Crystal Bog, Wisconsin, USA | collected... | reverse complement strand
TGAAATTGGCGTGGAATTGCCAACGAGCAGATCATCACAAAGTAAGCCACAGGCTGGGCAGGTGGCCGATATCAATTGAACTGAATCATCAAGAATTTTCATCGCTGTGGGATTTTGCCACATAGTGAAAGCTTTTATACAATCTTATTGCAAATAACTATCGCAAAATGTAGGTTTATTTTAAGTGCCAAAAATGGTATTTTATCGTTCTTTTCAATAAGTTAATTTAATGGAGTTGTTATGGCTGTTCAACGCACGCTTTCTATCATCAAACCTGATGCAGTAGCAAAAAATGTAATCGGTAAAATCTACACACGTTTTGAAAATGCAGGTTTAAAAATTGTAGCTGCAAGAATGGCACAATTAACACAAGCTGAAGCGGAAGGCTTTTACGCAGTTCACGCTGCACGCCCATTCTTTGGTGATTTAGTTAAATTCATGATTTCAGGTCCTGTGATGATTCAAGCCCTAGAAGGCGAAAACGCAGTGCAAGTGCACCGTGATTTAATGGGTGCAACTAACCCAAAAGAAGCCGCTGCTGGCACAATCCGTGCTGATTTCGCGGAAAGTATTGATGCTAATGCTGTACACGGTTCAGATTCAGCAGAAAATGCTGCAATTGAAATCGCTTACTTCTTCGGTAAGTAGTATTAGTTAATAAGGTAAAAAAACAATTTTGGTTAATCTACTCAACTTCAATCAACCACAACTGGCACAATGGTTTGCCGAACGCGGCGAGAAGCCGTTCCGTGCAAAGCAGTTAATGCGCTGGATGCATCATTTTGCGGTGCATGATTTTGAGCAGATGACCGATATTGCAAAAGTATTACGCGAAAAATTGTCGGCTGAGGCGACAATCTCCTTACCTGCTGTACAGTCTGAGTTGGTTTCTAATGATGGTACTCGCAAATGGTTAATTGGAGCGGATGCCGCCAATAGTATAGAAACCGTATTTATCCCAGAAGATGAACGGGGCACGCTGTGCATTTCCTCGCAAGTAGGTTGCGCTTTGGAGTGCACATTCTGTTCTACGGGTCGTCAGGGTTTTAATCGCAACTTAAGTGTTGCAGAAATCATTGGACAGTTGGCAATTGCTAATCAATCCCTAAGACAAGAAAGTGGTTATGATCTATTGCCGATTTCTGACCGCATTATTAGTAATGTCGTGATGATGGGCATGGGAGAACCGCTGGCAAACTACGACAATGTAGTGACCGCCATGCAAATTATGTTAGATGATAGTGCTTACGGTTTAAGTCGCCGTCGTGTGACATTATCAACATCAGGCTTAGTGCCAGCGATGGATAGATTAAAAGAAGATTGTCCTGTCGCACTTGCAGTTAGTTTACACGCGCCAAACGACGCTTTACGTGATGTGTTGGTGCCAATTAATAAGAAATATCCTTTAAAAGAATTAATGGCAGCTTGTAATCGCTATTTAGAAAAAGCGCCGCGTGATTTTGTTACCTTTGAATATGTGATGCTTGATGGCGTCAATGATACTGCCGAGCATGCTTATGAGCTACTGGCTTTGGTACAGAATGTTTCATGCAAGTTTAACTTGATTCCATTTAATCCATTTCCAAACAGTGGTTATGACACGTCTAAAGCCAGTCACATCCGTGTGTTCCGTGATATTTTAATGCAGGCTGGCTATGTGGTCACTGTCCGTAAAACCCGCGGTGAAGATATTGATGCTGCTTGCGGTCAACTAGCGGGTAAAGTGCTAGATAAAACGCAACGCGTAGCTAAGCGCATTCCAATTGAGTTGCTGCCATGAAAGGTAGCGTAAGTTCATTGCGTAATAAAACTTTACTAGGTGCTAAACGGTATTTAAATAAAACCTTACAATTAGTGCCATTATCGGCTTCTAGAGCTTATTAATTGGCAAACATACAGTTTAATAATGATGTGGTTGCGGCTAAAGTCACTTTGCAAAGCGGAAAATAACAATGGAAGATAAATTGGTAGTGAATGACTTGATACAGCAAGTGGAGCCCAGCACATTGGGTGGCAGGTTAGCTGTAGCCAGAGAAGCTAAACAACTTACGCAACAAGATGTTTCTAACACTTTACGTCTAAGTCTTAAGCAAGTTGCTGACTTGGAAAATAGTGACTTTGCCGCTTTGCCAGAACCTATGGTAACACGTGGTTTTATTCGCAATTACGCACGTCTGTTAGATTTGGATGCAGAACCGTTATTGGCGATCTACCGTGCCCAAGTGCCCGATAGGTTGCCTGACGCAATTCTCGTACAGTCATCTATGCACTTTGAGATGCCAACTAAAGGCAATCATTTATGGTTTAAGTACGTATTAGGTAGTGCTGTACTGTTGGTACTTGTCTTGTTATGGTTTGCTTACATGCCAAAGTATGAAAAACCGGCAGTGGAAAAGTTAAATGCAACTGAACATTTAGTGGTAGAGCAGTCTTTGCCAGAAATAGCTTTGCCTGCAGCAGAACGCTTGGCTGGGTCTGATACAGAGGTCTTGAATTTGCCTAATGCAGATGTAGCGTCAATTGCTTCAAATTCAACAACACCAGCAGCCGTTCTCGCAGAACCTAAATCAGTTGTTAAATTAGAGGCGCCTGCCAAAGTTGAAGTTAAAGGGAATGTGCCGGCTAGTATGTCTAAAAAAGTTACTGTGACGTGTACTGACTCTAGCTGGATGCAGGCTAAAGATAAGTCAGGTAAGGTTGTTTTTGAGAAGAAGTTAGCTGCGGGCAGTACAGAAACTTTTGATGGTGAGATGCCATTGTCAATATGGATTGGTAATGCTAAAGGCACAAGTTTGACGTTCTTAGGCAAGCCAGTCGATTTGACTGCTTCTACGCAAAATAATGTTGCCCGACTAACTTTGGAATAAATGGTGAACATCGTTTCTGAGAGTAGTCCTTTAGTACACCTAAATCATCCCCGTAGGACATTGCAGGTGATGATTGGTCATGTGCCAGTGGGTGGAGGGGTGGGCGGTACGCTCTGTGCGCCAGTGGTAGTGCAAAGCATGACCAATACTGATACAGCTGATGCGCAAGCCACGATTAAACAAGTGCATGAGTTATGGCAAGCGGGTAGCGAAGTGGTACGCATCACTGTCAACTCTCCTGAGGCTGCCGCTCAGGTCGCCAACGTGCGGCGCGGCTTAGATGCTTTAGGTTGTAATGTGCCCTTGGTTGGAGACTTTCATTACAACGGCCATAAACTATTAGCACAATATCCTGATTGCGCACAGGCCCTAGCTAAGTACCGTATTAATCCTGGCAATGTCGGTAAAGGCACTAAGCGGGATGAGCAGTTTGCTGCGATGATAGAAGCTGCGATTCATTACCAAAAATCTGTGCGTATTGGGGTTAATTGGGGCAGTCTTGATCAAGCCAAAATGGCGCAAATGATGGATGATAATGCTAAGCTGGCTGAGCCTCTGTCATCAGCTGCGCTCATGCGTGAAGCCTTAATTCAATCGGCACTGGAAAGTGCTGAACAAGCAGTCGCTTTAGGTCTAGCACCCAATCAAATTATTATTTCCTGCAAGGTCAGTAATGTGCAGGACTTAGTTAAGGTCTATAGCGACTTAGCGCAACGTAGCCAATACCCTTTGCATTTGGGTCTGACCGAAGCCGGTATGGGATCTAAAGGTATTGTCGCATCCACAGCAGCGCTCGCTTTACTGCTACAACAGGGGATAGGGAATACCATACGCGTCTCACTGACCCCTGAGCCTAATGAGTCTCGTACTAAAGAAGTGATTGTGGCGCAAGAAATTTTACAAACGATGGGCATCCGTTCTTTTACCCCATTGGTGACGGCTTGCCCTGGATGCGGTCGCACGACCTCAACCTATTTTCAAGAGTTGGCAATGCAAATCCAAACCTACTTGCGCAATCAAATGCCGCTATGGCGTGATAATTACGCTGGGGTGGAAAATATGAATGTGGCTGTGATGGGTTGTGTCGTAAATGGTCCTGGTGAATCTAAGCTTGCGAATATTGGCATTAGCTTGCCTGGCACAGGAGAAACGCCAGTCGCACCAGTATTCGTTGACGGTGAAAAAACGGTAACACTTAAAGGTGATCATATTGCCCAAGAATTCCAAGCAATTGTCGAAGACTACGTCCAGACCCACTACGCGCTAGGCGGCAAGCTACATCAGGCCGCCGCTATCGTGAACAACAAAACTATTCCAATCAAAGTAATCGCATAATGTCTGACCAAGAAAAACAAACTCAAATAGTCCAAAATACAAAAAAATCTGAAGCTAAAGTCTTGAAGCCGACTAAATTTCAAAGCGTAAAAGGTTTTTACGATATTTTGCCTGAGCACACAGCATTGTGGTTTAAGCTCGAAGATACAGCCCGTCGTGTGCTGGCGCAATACGGGTATAAAAATATACGTATGCCCTTGGTAGAACCCACCGATTTATTTGTGCGCTCCGTAGGAGAACATACCGATATTGTAGAAAAGGAAATGTACGCATGGGAAGATCATTTGAATGGTGATCATTTGGCCTTACGTCCAGAAGGCACGGCCGGTTGTGTGCGTGCAGTAGTTGAGCATAATTTAACTTATAACGGCCCTGTAAGGCTTTGGTATAGTGGCGCTATGTTTAGGCACGAGAATGTGCAAAAAGGTCGTCAGCGCCAGTTTCATCAAGTTGGTGTAGAGGCTTTTGGTTTTGATAGTCCGCAGGTGGATGCGGAACAAATTGTAATGTTGGCTAGGTTGTGGCGTGAGTTAGGTATCGTCGATGTTGCGTTGCAAATTAACAGCATAGGCGATGCGCATGAACGCGCGGCCTATCGAGGCACGTTGATTCAGTATTTTGAACAGCATTTAGAAGTTTTAGATGACGATGCTACGCGTCGTTTGTATACGAATCCTTTACGTATTTTAGATAGTAAAAATCCACGTATGCAAGCCTTGTGCGAATCTGCACCCAAGCTTATTGATAGTTTAGGGGAAGCAAGCCGCACACATTTTGATGGATTATGTGCATTATTGGATGCAGCGGGTGTTGCTTATTTGATTAATGCGCGATTGGTGCGGGGTTTGGATTATTACAATCGTACGGTGTTTGAATGGGTGACCACTAAATTGGGCGCACAGGGCACGATTGCTGGAGGTGGCCGCTATGATGCTTTGGTTGAGCGTTTAGGCGGGGACGCAACGCCCGCCTGTGGTTTTGGTATAGGCTTGGAGCGAGTATTTTTATTGATGCAAGAATATGGGGTTAGCGCCACCGATGCTCCGCAGGTTTATTTGGTTAATGTGGGCGATTTAGCGGAACAACAAGCATTTAAGATTGCCGAACAATTGCGTAATGCCGATATTGAAGTGGTATTGCACGCTGGTGGCGGTAGTTTTAAATCACAAATGAAAAAAGCTGATAGAAGCCAAGCGCAGTTTGCCTTGATTTTGGGCGAGGATGAAGTGGCTCAGCAACAGGTGATTTTAAAGCCTATGCAGGCTAGTGGCGAGCAATTACTATGTAGTATTGATGAGGCGATTAAGCACTTGGTTACGCACCGTAGCCTGTAAACCATCTTTGACTTCCTCCCCCACGAATAACGAAGGGGATTCCTACTGCGTTTAATCAGTTAAGATTAACTCGCTTCGGTGGGTTCTTGTTGCTGACGACATTAATGCATCGTTCACTTCACAAGTTAACTGGGCATGTCCTGCCCTTTTGATATTAATAGCACCAACCACATCCGCATGATTGGTATATCCGCACGCCACACATAGAAACATCGATTGTGTGGGACGGTTATCACCTGAGATATGCTTGCAACATGGGCAAGTCCGACTGGTGTTCTTAGGTGTTACTGCCATGCATTCCCCACCGTTCCAGTTGGACTTATATTCTAGTTGCCGTCTAAATTCACCCCAGCCCTGATCCAGTATCGAACGGTTTAACCCTGACTTCTGTTTCACTTTTCTACCTGGGGACTCGATAGTACCTTTGCTTGACTTGGACATATTACTGATCTGCAGATCTTCTACAAAGATCATCGCGTGGTTTTTGCTGATGATGTTTGAAGTTTTATGCAGGAAATCCAGTCTTGCGTGGGCAATATCAGCATGCACTTGTGCTACTTTATTTTTAGCTTTAATCCAGTTCTTACTAAATTTCTTTTTACGACTCATTCTCCGTTGATACTTGGTTAATTTAACTTGATGCTGCTTAAAGCTGTTTTAAGGGTGTAATGAATGTGGCGTCACTTAATGTAGCAAAGCGGGTAATCCCAACATCAATCCCGATAGAAGACATGGCTGGATGTATTTCTTGTACAACGGAGCGCTCCGTTTGTACAGTCATGAACCACTTATTAGATTTATAGGAGAGCGTGACGTTCTTCACTAATCCTTCAATGTCTCGGCTATTGCGATATCTGACCCAACCTAATTTAGGCAGTTTAATTCTTGAATTGGATTGTTCTAACGCACAGCCTTGCGGATACCTGAAGCCACCACCTTGAGATTTCTTTTTAAAGGTAGGAAAGTCCGCATTTCCCTTAAAGAAGGCCACGTAGGCTTTATCTAAATCCATGAGGGATTGCTGTAATACCTGGGAGGGGGCTTCTGCTAGGAAGAGATGTAGACGCTTCCATTTCGGAAGTTGATTAGCAAGGTTGACGTAGCCTGCACTCTTTTTAAATCTGCGGTAATAACGTACACTGTGCGCTAATGCTTTATTGAACACAAACCGTCTTGAACCTGAGAACTGACGCATTAATTTCTGGTGTTGACCAGTCGGCATCAGTTCGAACTTATAGGCCTGTAAGCGTTTAACTTCCATTAAGCATTGTACCATTTACGCACTAGTGATACCGTCACGTTCACTGGTTATTAGGGTGTAAATAATGATTAATTTAATTGAACGTCTTTGACGTTCGCAAATTACAGAAGGTGAATTGCCGCATAGCGGCAAGATAAGCTCCGCTGGCAGATCACAGCCCTAAAGGGCCGTGTTTTACATTGCAAATGATAAAACTGAGTAGACCATGACCGTTACATCAAGTGTTGATAATATAAGTAGTGGCCAACCATTGCTCCAGCTTGAGCATCTAAGCGTAGCGTCCAAAAAGTTGCCCAGTCATTGCCTGGTTAATGATGTAAGTTTTAGTATAGAAGCCGGTAAAACAACCTGTGTCGTTGGTGAGTCTGGCAGTGGAAAAAGTTTAACGGCATTGTCAGTGATGGGGTTGTTGTCTAAGCAGTTGCAGCTAAGTAGCGGCAAAGTGCTATTTAATGATGCTGAGTTAGGCATACTTGATCTTGCGCATCTAGATTCGGAAAGTCTGCGCAAAATTCGAGGTGCCAAAATTGCAATGATTTTTCAAGAGCCGATGACGTCGCTTAATCCAGTGCTCACCATAGGTTATCAAATTGGTGAAAGCCTAACGACACATTTGGGATTAAAAGGCGCTGCCCTCAAAATCAGAATAGCCAGTTTATTAGAGATGGTCGGTATTCCAGTTGATCGTGCCAATAGTTATCCTGATGAGCTGTCCGGCGGGCAAAGGCAGCGCGTCATGATTGCCATGAGTATTGCTTGCGAGCCTCAATTGCTCATTGCAGATGAACCTACCACCGCGCTTGATGTAACCGTACAAGCCCAAATACTTAAACTGCTTGATTCGCTTAAAAATCGCATGAACATGGGTATGTTATTTATTACCCATGATTTTGGTGTAGTGGCTGACATTGCTGACAATGTGGTGGTGATGTTTAGAGGGAAAATTGTTGAGTCTGGCACTAAGTCGGACGTTTTAAATTATCCGCAGCATCCTTATACCAAAGCTTTGTTGGCCTGTGTGCCTGATGTCGATGGTGTAAAGCCTTTGCAACCAATTGATTATCGTTGGTTGGACGAGTTGTCTCCTGTAGGGGTGTTAGAGGAAGAGTTGCAATGACTGATACCGTTTTAGTCGCGAATAATTTAGTTAAAACCTATAGCCAGCGTAGCGGTAAATTTGGTTTTGGTACAACCTTGGTTAAAGCGTTGGATGATGTCAGTATCAGTTTGCGACGTGGAAGTACCTTAGCGGTGGTTGGGGAATCTGGCAGTGGTAAATCCACGTTGGCACGTTGTCTGTTACAATTGCAACCCTTGGATAGTGGAGAAGTGCTGTTTTCTGGACAAGATTTGTCTAAAATGAGCGGTAAAGAGCTCCGAGTGGCACGTAAGGATCTGCAAATGGTGTTTCAAGATCCGTTTGCTTCATTGAATCCACGCATGCGTGTGGGTGAAATTGTAGGTGAAGGGTTGCTGATTCACGCAATAGGTAATCAAGCGACTCAGCAACAGCAAGTGATTGCTATGCTAAAGCGGGTAGGGCTTAGTGAAGCCGATATGCAAAAATATCCGCATGAGTTTTCTGGCGGGCAAAGACAGCGTATCGGTATAGCGCGGGCTTTAGTGTTGCAACCAAAAGTAGTAGTGTGTGATGAACCTGTATCGGCACTAGATGTATCAATACAGGCGCAGATATTGTTGTTATTAAAAGAATTGCAGCAGGAAATGGCGCTAAGCTATGTCTTTATTAGCCATGATTTACGCGTGGTACGCCATATTGCCAACGATATCGTGGTGATGAACGCAGGTAAAGTAGTGGAGCAGGGGTCGGTTGTGGATATTTACAGGCAACCGCAACATGAGTACACACGTAATTTATTGGCGGCAATTCCTGGTAAAAAAGCGGCATAGCTGCTGGGTTTAAAAAACCTCAAACATGTTTAAAAATCAACTTAGATAAGTAGAATTTAGGAAAAGAAATGGCATACGATTTAGAAGAGCAAGAGCAGTTAGACGAATTTAAGGCGTGGTGGAAACTCTACGGAAAAATGGTGATTAACGCTGCCTTAGCCGCACTATTGGCTTACGCCGTATTTCAAGGCTGGACCTATTACAAAAACAATCAAGCAGTGACTGCATCAACGCAGTATCAAGAGTTGTTAGTGACGGATGAAAAAGACTTAAAAGCAATTCAGGGTAAATCTGCCGCATTGATGGAAAAGTATAGTGCAACCCCGTACGCTGGACGTGCGGCTCTATTTGCAGCTAAAGCTAATTATCAAGCCGGTGATGCAAAAAGTGCAAAAGCACAACTGACCTGGACGGTTAGTCACGCACAGGAAACTTCAGTGGCGGCTTTGGCAAGCTTGCAATTAGCCAATATATTGGCAGAAGAAAAAGACTCTGACGGCGCACTAAAAGTGCTGGCGGCTAAACATGATGCAGGGTTTGATGGTTTATTTGCCGATCTAAAAGGTGATATTTTGGTGGGTATGGGGAAAACGACTGAGGCTAAGCTTGCTTATCAAGAAGCTTTGGCTAAGTTGGATCCACAAGGTAAATATCGTGCACTTACCAAGCAAAAGTTAGAGTCACTAGGTTAAATCATCATTGCTTAATCAATAAATCACTAGTTACTATTTGCAATTAACCATTGGTACTGTCATTCAGTTGGCGGCACCTAATCTGGCTGGAGTATAGTTTTTGTGTTCATAAAGTCTATCAAAAAGTATTTTAATCCACTTTTACTTTCGAGTTTACTGCTCTTGAACGCCTGTAGCAGTATTACCGATCTTAAAACCGATATTTCTGATCGTATTTTTGGCCATGAGGCTTCAGATCCACCAGAAGCGTTGACGGAAATTAAAGCCACAGCTAACGCTAATGTCTTATGGCAAGCCAAAGTAGGGGATGCAGGTGGTTATGCATTTACACCAGTAGTTGAAGCAGGTTATGCGTATGTAGCGTCTGCTAATGGCGATGTGGTGAAGTTTGATGTCATTACTGGTAAGCAATTGTGGCGCGTGAATGCTGGTGAAAATCTTTCTAGCGGGGTAGGTGTCGGTGGCAGCTTAGTCATGGTATGTACACAACGCGGCATGGTTTATGCTTTTGATCTGGCTGGTAAAATGCAGTGGAAGTCTAAGTTAAGTAGCGAAGCGCTAAGTCCACCTAAGTATTTTGATGGGTTGGTCATTGTGCGTACTGGGGATAGCCGTATTTTTGGTATTAATGCCAGTGATGGTAGTCGTAAATGGGTTTATGACCGCACTAGTCCAGCGCTCACCTTGCGAAGTTCTGCAGGTTTAGTGGTTGATGGTGGTGTGGTTTATGCGGGATTTGCCGGTGGTAAGCTAGTAGCTGTCCGCGCCGATAATGGTAAAGGCTTATGGGAAGCCTCAGTAGCACAACCTAAAGGCGTTACTGAGATTGAACGTATAGCCGACATTACCAGCCTGCCAGTCGTTGATGGTCCATTGGTGTATGCAGTAGCGTATCAGGGTCGAGTGGCTGCAGTAGATAGAAATTCAGGCCGTGTCGTTTGGAATCGAGATATTTCAAGCCTAACTGGCTTAGATGCAGAAGATGCGCGCATTTTTGTTTCGCACGCGATTGGTTCCGTATATGCCTTGGATTATGCAACAGGCAAAACGTATTGGCGCCAAGCAGCACTTAAAAATCGTCAACTCTCAACACCAGTGCCTATGGGTAGCTTGGTTGCAGTTGGCGACGTAGAAGGCTATGTGCACTTTTTAAATCGTGAAGACGGCGCAATCGCGGCTAGAGTGAAAACTAATAGTAGTCAGATTATGCCGAAAATGACGTTGATTAACAGCAACACCCTGCTAGCACAAACTCGCGATGGTGGCATTTACGCGATTCAAGTCAAATAAAAAAACTCAGGCTTGGCCTGAGTGGTTCAAGAATTACTTAGCTATAGCAGCTTAAGTTCATATTAATGAGTTGAATTTATTTAACTTAAGCACTATTTAGAAGGCTCGTATGTTACCTACCATTGTTCTGGTTGGTCGACCCAATGTCGGCAAATCCACATTATTTAATCGCTTAACCAAAAGTCGTGATGCTTTAGTCGCTGACTTGCCTGGATTAACGCGTGATCGTCACTACGGACGTGGTGTTGGTGCAAGTCAACCTTACTTGGTTGTTGATACTGGTGGTTTTGAGCCAAATACAGATAGTGGTATTTTAAAAGCCATGGCAGTGCAAACACTATTAGCCATTGATGAAGCCGATGTCATTATATTTATCGTGGATGGTCGTCAAGGCGCAACCCCTCAAGATATGGAAGTGGCTAATCGTTTACGCCGTTGTAAATGCCCAGTATTGCTTGCGGTGAATAAAACTGAAGGCATGAATAAAGCGGTGGTGAGTGCAGAGTTTCATGAATTAGGCTTAGGCGATCCTCTCTCTATTTCATCTGCACACGGTGAAGGCGTTAAAGACATTATTGATTTGGCTTTGGAGAGTTTTCAAGAGGTTGAGCCAGAACCAGAAGAAGATTACAGCGCAGATCGTGTGCCTAAGGTCGCTATTGTTGGCCGTCCTAATGTAGGAAAGTCTACACTGGTCAATGCTTTGCTAGGTGAAGATCGAGTGATTGCTTTTGATGAACCTGGCACTACACGTGACTCTATATCAATTGATTTAGAAAAAAATGGTAAGCACTACACATTAATTGATACTGCTGGCGTGCGGAAGCGTGGGCGTGTATTAGAAGCGGTAGAAAAATTCTCGGTCATTAAAACCATACAGTCGATTGAAGAGGCTAATGTGGTTATATTGGTGGTTGATGCGCAAGAGGGTATCACCGAACAAGATGCGCACGTGGCAGCGTACATCTTAGAAGCTGGTCGCGCACTCGTTGTGGCGATTAATAAGTGGGATGGCCTCAAAGAAGAAGAGCGAGATTGGGTTAAACGTGAAATTGATCGAAAGTTGATGTTCTTGGATTTTGCTGAATTTCACTATATTTCTGCGTTACGTAAGAAGGGTCTGCCTGAGTTGTTTACGTCAGTGGATGTGGCTTTTAAAGCTGCCTTTGCCAAACTTTCAACGCCACAACTTACCCGTGTGTTAATTGATGCGGTGCAACAACATCAACCACCAATCAGTCGTGGTATCCGTCCAAAGCTTCGTTATGCCCATCAGGGTGGTAGTAATCCACCTATTGTGGTGGTGCATGGTAATCATGTGGATGGTGTCAAAGATGCTTATACACGCTTCTTAGAAAAGACGTTCCGTAGAACCTTTCAGTTATCAGGCACACCGCTCCGTGTTCAATATAAACAAGGCAGCAATCCGTTTGCTGAAGATGATGATAAACGTAAGCCTGGTGAAGGCATTGTCAGTATGCGTCGCCGTAAAACCGCGCACAGAGCTGAATTGAAAGCCAAGAAGATTGTTGAAGACAAAGATAGAAGCGCAAAAAAACGCTAGTGTATAAACACTAGCGTTGTGATTGGACAGATGGCGCGCTTAATTCGCGCTATCTTAGTCAAGTCTTAGTACAAACTCTCCCAGAATTTCCACCATACACGTTCATCAGCAGGGGCATTTTTACCTAAGAACGCGCTGTCAGGGTAATTGGTTTTTAATACCCGTAGGGTGTCGGCTTTTAGATCATCTAAGCTCAGTAAGTCATAGGCACTGATCATAATAATCAAAGCTTCTTCTACACTAGGTGATTGTGGGTAAAATTCAATCACATATTTACCGCGATTGACGGCTGCTAAATAAGCTTGGCGTTTCATATAATAGCGCGCTACGTGTAACTCATGCTCTGCCAAGCTGTTAGCTAAATAGACCATACGTTGCGAGGCATCTTTTACATATTTACTGTTTGGGTAGCGGCTGACCAACTCTTTAAATGTGGCAAAAGAGTCACGAAGTGAGCGAGGGTCGCGGTCACTAATTTGTTGTTTACTTAGTTTCTCAATGACACCGCGCTCGTTAAAAACGGCTAAGCCTTTTAAGTAGTAAGCGTAGTCAACGTTAGGGTGATTTGGATGCAGTTTAATAAAACGATCTGCAGCAGCTACACATAATATAGGATCTTGTTTTTTATATTGCGCATAAGCGATTTCAAGTTGCGCCTGCGCTGCGAAGCGACCATTAGGATAGCGTGACTCAAGTTTGCCAAAATAAATAATAGCCTTGTCATATTCTTTATTAAGCATCTTGTCCGCACCTTCAGCATAGATGCGCTCAGCGGTCCAGCCTTTAGTATCGTCCAGTTCGGAAGGTGGGCCAAAGATCGCACAACCATTGAGTAACAAAGCAAACATTAAAACTAAGATATACTTCATGCCAAAACCACCTTTAAGAATTAAGCACAATTATAACCGATGACAGACGCTACTCGTATATCTCTTACCATTCCCCATGATTTAGGCGGCTTACGCTTAGATGTTGCTCTACAACGTATGTTGCCAGAGCACTCACGCTCACGATTACAAGCTTGGATTAAAGAGGGGTTGGTAATGCTTGATGCTACGGCTACCACCTCTAAAACCAAGGTTTGGGGTGGAGAGCAGGTGGTGGTGCAGGTGCAGGTTAAACCTGAAAGCTATGCCTTTACTGCAGAAAATATTCCTTTAGATATTGTTTACGAAGATGATCACATTCTGGTGGTGAATAAGCCTGCCGGTATGGTGGTGCATCCTGCCGCAGGCAATTGGAGTGGCACCTTGCTTAATGCTTTATTATTTCATGCACCACATTTAAAAGATGTACCGCGCGCGGGCATCGTGCACCGATTGGATAAAGACACAAGTGGCTTGTTGGTCGTGGCCAAAACTTTGGCAGCACAAACTAATCTAGTACGCCAGTTGCAAGCACGTACTGTTAAGCGTGAATACCGTGCCATTGTTTGGGGTCAAATTTGGCGCAATGGAGTCATCGATCAGCCAATAGGCCGTGATCCACGCTCACGTACCAAAATGGCCATTAACCGATCTGGTAAGACCGCAGTCACCCGTTATGAGGTGCTTGAGCGTTTTTCAGTGCAAACATATATGCGTTGCAATTTAGAAACTGGGCGTACCCATCAAATTCGTGTGCATATGCAACACATAAAAGCACCTATTGTGGGTGATCCTGTATATGGATTTCGTGGCATCGTGCCGATACGTGCCATGACCCAAACCCTTCGCGATGCGGTTGATGGATTTAAGCGACAAGCTTTGCATGCGATTAAACTTGGATTGCTACACCCAGAAACCGATGAGTTTGTGGAGTGGCAAATTGAGTTGGCGGATGACATGAAAGCATTGCTTGAAGCCATGCGTCATGAAGACGAGCGACCTGATGACGAAGAAGAGTTTGAGTTAAGTTTTGGTGGACTCAGAACAGAGCCATATCTCGCCGACGAAGATGAAGATGATGATGAGTTTGACGATGATGAGTACGCTGACGATGAAGGCGAACTTGAAGATGATGCTGATGTGGAACCAGACGAAGAAACGTAGCAAACATGCTTCAACTAGACTTTATTCAGCCTAATTGGCCGGCGCCGGCCAATGTTAAATCTCTGCAAACCACACGTGTTGGTGGAATTAGTGTTGGGCCTTATTCCAGTCTAAATCTAGGTGCACATGTTGGTGATGACCGCCTTTCCGTGGATCACAACCGACAATTGCTAGCGCCTTACTTACCTAGCTCTCCAGTTTGGATTAATCAAGTGCATGGCATAGGGGTGATTAACGCCGCATCAAGCAAAAGTTTGCAAGATGCCGATGCTTCTTATAGTACGCTCGCTAATGTCGTGTGTGCCACCATGACCGCCGATTGTTTACCAGTTTTACTTTGCGATACTAAGGGCACGGTAGTGGCAGCAGTGCACGCAGGTTGGCGCGGTTTGTGTGATGGAGTCATTGAGGCTGCGGTACATCAAATGGCAGTGCCCACCAACGAAGTTTTAGCTTGGCTAGGTCCAGCTATTGGTCCTCAAGCTTTTCAAGTAGGGGATGATGTGCGCGCGCAGTTTATTGCAGTAGACCCGCATGCCAGTCACGCTTTTAAACCGCATGCCGATAAATGGCTGTGTGATATCTATCTATTGGCTAAGCAGCGATTACAAAAACTTGGGGTGAGCCAAATTTATGGCGCTACCATCAATACAGAATTTTGCACCTACAGCGAAGCTGAGCGTTTCTATTCGTTTAGGCGTGATAACGTCACTGGTCGCATGGCTAGTTTGATCTGGCTAGAATCAATGTAAACTGATCTAAGTTTTTTAACTTGTCATGCCAGTCTTATTAATGGGCAATGACAAGTGAATAAAAATTTCCAATCTGGCCACTGCCCAATGACCGGTTGAATTCAAGGCCAAAACCGGACATTAAATCTCTACGTCAACTCATTTAAGCCTTTTTTAGTTTGATATATATAAATAATAGTATGTAAATGCAGTATAATTAACTGTGATAGTGATAATTATTACTATAATTACACCAAGTCTAATCTAGATATTGTAGTAGTCGTGAGCTGTGATTTATTAAGAAATGAATCTACTTACTTCTTAATCACCCATCTATGAAGTGATAGATTACCAAGTACCCGAGTAGCTAAGTCTCGGAGTAGTCATGCGCGCCCTTACTTGAGCGTACTCTTTGCTGTGTTAGTGCAGCTACAAGCCGACTTTCGTCTTTGTACATAATGGATCCTGATTTTCCGAAAGCCTACTAACTGTCGTTGCAGTGTGTACGGAAATCTAATCGATGTGGTTAACGCTGCGTCAATCCAACAAAGTTGAAAAGGTTTGTATGAACCATATTTATCGTCTCATTTGGAGTCGGCTTAACCATAGCTGGGTAGCTGTTTCAGAATCTGCTCGTGGTCGCGGCAAAAAAGTTAACCGTAAACAATCGTTGGTCATTGGAGTTGTTGCCTTGTGCACCGCTTCTTTGGGCAATGTTGCGGCTGCCCCCGCTGACGGCCAAGTGACCGCAGGTACTGGCACCATTAGTCAAACGGGTAATACGACCACCATTAACCAATCAACACAGACACTATCATTAAGCTGGAGTCAGTTTAATGTTACCCCGCAAGAAATCGTCAATTTCGTACAACCCAATAGCGCATCAATTGCAGTTAACCGCATCCTTAGCACCAACGGAAGTCAGATTCTTGGACAAATTAACGCTAATGGACAAGTCTACTTAGTCAACCCTAACGGCATATTATTTGGCCACGGAGCACAAGTTAATGTGGGTGGTTTAGTTGCATCTACACTCAACATTAGTGACACCAGCTTAACCAGTAATACACGTAGTTTTAGCGGTAATGGCACAGGTAGCGTCATTAACTTAGGGGCTATTAACACGCCAGAAGGCGGTTATGTTGCCCTGCTAGCCAATACGGTTAGCAATCAAGGGACGATCAGCTCACCTTTAGGGACAGTGGCTTTAGGTGCTGGGAGTGCCGTCACCCTTACTTTTGATAACAACAATCTCGTACAAATGCAGATTGACCAAAGCACACTGAACAACCTTGCCGAAAACAAGCAACTAATCAAAGCGGACGGTGGTGCTGTCATTATGAGTGCGGGTGCTAAAGACAGTTTGCTGGCTAGCGTGGTTAATAATTCGGGTGTTATTTCCGCACAAACATTACAGAATAAAAACGGCGTAATCACATTGCTAGCAGGTACGGTGGCTGGGGCAACCAATGTTGGCGGTAAGCTAGATACCAGCAAACTAAACTTGGGTGCTAACAACATAGCTATTACAAGCGGTGCATCAATTAACCTAGCGGCTGGCGCGGGCAACTTCACCACTCAGCAGGGCTCAGGTGCGATTCAAAGCTACACCGTCATTACCTCGTCATCTGATTTGCGGGGGATAACAGCAGGCACTAATTACGCGCTCGGCGGGAATATAGACCTGACTTCAACCACCCTTACACCAATAGCTAGTTTCAACAGCATATTTGACGGTTTAGGGCATACCATTTCTAATTTTTCCATCACTAGTGGCGCAAATACTGGTTTATTTGCCAACGTTTCAGGCGCAACTATTCAAAACGTGGGCCTAGTAAACGGCTCTGTAACTGGGGCTGCTAGCACAGGCGCTCTGGTTGGAAACATGGCATCTACTACGATTAATAATAGCTACGCACAGAATATTATTGTGACTGGCGCGGCTGGTACAGGCGGATTAGTGGGTACTATCGTTGGCGCAGGCAACAGCAACATTAATAACAGTTATGCAACGGGTTCCGTGAATGGATTAGACGCAGGTGTCGGTGGACTGGTGGGAAGTCTTGCCGGGTCTGGCAACATTAGTAACAGTTTTGCCACAGGGAAAGTTACTAATACCGGAGCTGCTACTGGCGGACTTGTAGGAAGCACCGCAACATCAGGTTCTATTACTAATAGTTGCGCTTCTGGAGATGTTCAGGGCGACGGCGCAGGCACTGGTGGTTTAGTGGGTAGCAGCGCATCCTCTGGCAGTATCATAAGTAGCTATGCCACAGGTAATGTAATGAGTTTGGCGGCAGGCACTGGTGGGCTGGTTGGCAGTAACACTAGTGGAGCAATCTTCCAAAGCTTCGCGTCAGGTAACGTCAATGGTGGTGGTGCAGGTACTGGAGGTTTGGCTGGTAGTAATACGTTAGGTTTAATCAGCGAAAGTTTTGCTGTAGGCAACGTATCAGGTACGGGTTGGTCTCTTGCAGCACCTGCGCCAACAGCGGCTACGGTTGGAGCGTCAACAGGTGGACTTGTCGGAAGCAATTCAGGCAAGATCTTAAATTCTTATGCATCGGGTAAGGTAACTGGCTACGCGGCTGGCTTCGGAGGACTGGTGGGAGACAATACTGGTGGAACAGTTTCATCTAGCTATTCTTCAGGATTAGTTACGGGTGGTTCTGGCGCGACTGGGGTGAGTGGTGGACAAGTTTTGGTGGCAGATTCCGACAGTGTATGGAAGGCTAGCGCTATCACTGGAAACCCAGCTCTCGCAAACATTAATAAAACACTTACGCTATCAAACACAAGTCTCACCAAAGTATACGATGGCACGGCGTACATTGGCACAGTAAGCTTAACTGCTTCATGTTGTGTAAGTATTATGACGGTAAGCCTTCCAGGTTTGTCATCTGACATCAATGCAGGTGTTTACAGTGTCACGCCGTCGCTTACTTTAACGAATGTCGCACTGGCGCCTTACTTCACCGTGGCACCAGTTACACTAACAGTTAGCCCTCTTGCCTTAACTGGCGGAACAATTAGTAGCGCAACTTCCGTTTACGGCAGTGCAACAACGTTAGGTACATTGAGCTTTAGTAATGTACCGACTAATGGTTCTGCCGTGGTTGACGCAGTCTCACTTGTAAGTCCAACGTACTCAACAAGTGGTAATGTTAACGCGGGTAGTTACAACCAAACAGCGGCGGCATCAACAACGGGGAACTACACCTTTGCTGCAGTAACTTCTACTGCTAATAATGTGGTGAACCAGTTATTAATCAACCCAACAGCGACTACGAACCCCTCTCTATATAACGGTACTACGGTTGCTTCTTTGAGTTTTGCCACTGTAGGTTTAACAAATGACCTACTGTCAGTATCAGGAACCGGCACATTATCAAGTCCTAACGCGGGTAATAATACCGTTGCCGTTACAGGCATGACGTTAAGTGGGCACGATTCAGGTAACTACCTTTTAGGCGGCACTAGTACGGCCTCAACCGCCGTGACGACTTCGGCATTAGCCTTAACTGGTGGAACCATTAGCGGTGCAACTTCCGTTTACGGCAGTGCAACAACGTTAGGTACATTGAGCTTTAGTAATGTACCGACTAATGGTTCTGCCGTGGTTGACGCAGTCTCACTTGTAAGTCCAACGTACTCAACAAGTGGTAATGTTAACGCGGGTAGTTACAACCAAACAGCGGCGGCATCAACAACGGGGAACTACACCTTTGCTGCAGTAACTTCTACTGCTAATAATGTGGTGAACCCTGCCTTTCTTGTCATTACTGTTAATGACTCAACCAAAGTGGTTGGTACAACAGCTGATTTAAGTACAGTAGGCTTTACATCTGCTGGTTTAGTTAATGGTGAGACAATAAGCAGCGTTGTTTTAACAAGCCCAGGTGCAGTTAATACCGCTTTAGTAGCTAATTACAGCATTACCGCAAACACCCCCAGAGGAAACAGCGCATTCTTAGCCTCAAATTACTTAGTTAGTGACATTGACGGCACCTTGAGTGTTATAGCAACACCACCAACAACACCCTCGGCTATAACTACGACTCCAGCGGCTAATTCCAATCCCGCTAATACGGTAGTGTATTTACAATCATCCGTTCAATCATCTTTAAAGACGGCTAAGGACGACTTTGTATATCAAGCCATTTCAAGCAAATCGTTGTTAGTTAACACCAACCTAAATTCTATAGAAACCTCCAACAATTGGACAACAGCTTATTGGAATTCCTCTATACAAATATTTAATAGTGGAATTAATACATCATTGAGTGAGGATAATTTTAATGCACATTAAATTACTCTCTTTGAAACCCATTAATCTGGCAATGTTCATGGTCTTTTTGCCAGCATTGGCAACTGCCGCAGGATCACCTGATGCTGGAGCCATCTTGCAACAGCTAAAGCAACCGAAGCAAAGTGAACCAGCGATTGCTCCAGGATTGGTAGTTAAGGAAGTTGAGCCAGAGACTGGACCTAAAACTAACGACTCAAACAATTTCTTACTGAACGGTTTTGTGATTGCTGGTAATAAAAACATATCAACACAGGCACTACAGGCCTTATTTACTGATAGTTTAGGCAAGAAAGTTACTTTAGAGAATTTGCAAAAATTGGTCGCTAAAATAACTGATTATTACCATGTCCATGCTTACCCGTTAGCGCGGGCAGTTATTCCGGCTCAAACTATTGACAGCGGTTTAGTTAAGGTAGATATCTATGAAGCCTATTACGGAAAAGTAAGTGTCAACAATCACAGTTTAGTAAAAGATAGCTTACTTGATGGCTCACTTTCCGCTTTAAAGACAAGCGAAGTTATTGAACAAGGACGACTAGACCGTTCTTTATTGCTGATGTCAGATATCCCAGGCGCAGTTGTCAACGCAACTTTAAAACCAGGTGAGATTATGGGCACCTCTGACCTGATTGTCAGCGCACTACCTGGCCAGCGTGTTTATGGCAATCTTGCGATTGATAATTACGGCAATAGCTATACTGGCAGACCAAGAGTAAGCGGGGCCGTAAATGTGATTGACCCTTTTCATTGGGGACTCGGAGACATTTTTAGCTTTAACGGCCTTACTTCTGGCGGTGGTCTAAATTATGGCCGAGTAGCTTATGAAGCTTTAGTTAACCAATATGGCACGCGCATGGGCTGCTCTTTTTCTGCTCTTCATTACAGCTTAGGCGGTAAATTTGCCAACTCTAACGCGCAAGGCAATGCGCAGGTATCGAGTTTGTGGACAAAGCACCCCATCATTCGTAGCCGCGATTTTAACCTCTACGGCCAGGTTAAAGTTGAACACATGCAATTAAACGACCATTCGGATGCGGGTAAAAATGACCGCCACATAAATGATGCCGCTTTCGACCTGCTAGGCGAAGCCCACGACAAGATTTTTGGTGGGGGTGTTAATGCATGGGATGTAGCAGTAATGGCTGGATCCGTGACCTTTGATGACTTTGTAGCAAAGTTAAATGATGCAGCAAGCGCCAAGACCATAGGCGGTTTTGCAAAGCTAAATTTAAATTTATCTCGCTTACAGACCTTGTCCACAAATAACGCACTTTACGTTTCTTTAGCGGCTCAAGTTGCAGGTAAAAATCTCGATACTTCACAAAAGATGACATTAGGTGGCAATTATACGGTGCGAGCCTATGACACGAGTTCAGTATCTGGAGATAGTGGATATTTGTTAAGTGCAGAACTTAGACATGATTTAGGCGACGTTGCTAACGGGCGCTTACACGCCCTTGCTTTTGTTGATTCCGCTCAAATGAAAATCAATAAAAATACATGGGGCCAATCTGACAATAACGTCAGCTTAAGTGGCGTTGGTGTTGGGTTAAACTGGGTAGGCAAAAACAACGTATATGCCAACACTTACATCGCCACTTCAATTGGCACGAAGCCTAGTCAAGTATCAGGCGACTCAACCAGGGTTTGGTTTGAAATAGGTAAGCGGTTTTAGTCGTCTATGCGATCTAACCGGACTATATGATCTTTGGTTTTTACGAGCTTTAACGCATATTCTGGCACATTAATACCATTACCAATGACGGTAACAACCAAGTCCTTACTTACTCTGATATCGTTCTGATTGATTGATTTGTCGGCAGTTAGGCCAACCCAAAATCTCGGCTTCATATTCATATTTGAGAAATATTCAGAAGATATTTTTGGAATTGCATTTGCCTCAACGTTAAGACTGTTAGCATTAACTACGGTGGGACTTAGTGCTAAGGCAAGCGCTAGCAACAAGGGGCTTTTAAACTCAACATCTAACTTGGAAAATTGCATTTTTAGCTCCTTAACATCACACTTTAAGAATTACCGCTTTGATCTAGATCAATCCAACATAAACAACTTATAATTTATACTATATTTTGCAAAATGCAAACAATATTTAGTTAATCTTGCCTATAAAAAATTGGCAATTTACTTAACGTAAAAAGATAGGTGATTGATATGGGCATTGAATACAATGTCTTTTGCAGACAAATAGTTGCAATGTGGGCTTTATTCTCTATGGGGTGTTTCAGTATGACTGTGCTTAACTATAAAGCACACTCCGCATACTAAGGGTGCCTAAGTCAAACGACTCGGTCATAAAATGCAACTGATCCGCGCTATGACGCACAGCAGCGATGTAAAGTAAAGGCAGATAGTGCTCATCAGAGGGCACAGCCATTCCTGCGCAGGGACCAGCGCGTTCAATATGCATTAGTGCCTCGTCGTCGCCATTTTCTAAAGCTGATTTAACGTATTGATCAAAATCACGTGCCCAGTCAGCAGTTTTTCCTTGCATATTGAGTTGCGCTAAATTATGCACAATATTGCCGCTACCTATCAACATTACACCGCGTTGACGTAGTTGTGCTAATTCCCTGGCCAGTTTGAAATGGGTGCGAAAATCTAAATTTAGATCTAAGCTTAACTGAAATACCGGTACATCAGCCTTTGGGAATAGGGATTGTAAAATACACCAAGCACCGTGATCTAGACCCCATTCGGCATTTGTAATTATCTTGCCTGCAGGAAATAAACTTTGGGTTAATTGTGCGAATTCAGGTGCGCCAGGCGCGGCATATTGCTGTGCAAATAATTCAGCGGGAAAGCCGCCAAAGTCATGTAGCGTCTTTGGATGCTTGGCTACACAAACTTGTGTACCCAAGGTTTGCCAATGCGCGGAGATACATAAAATGGCTTTGGGTTGAGTCAAGCTAGCACCTAGTGCTTGCCATGCTTCGCGGTAAGGGTTGCTGGTAATCGCTAGCATTGGGTTGCCGTGACCGATAAATAGGGCGGGCATGCGGACTATAGGATTATTGTTTGTTGAAGCTTGAGTCATTTTTTGTAGCCTACAACGCGAATAAAGTGAATGGTTGGTCAGGATTAAATCCAGTATAAAGCGCGTCAGCCTTCTAGCTCGTTTATAATGCACACTTCCATTTTTGAAGTGTAACCTTTAATGCAATATTTGAGACATCCATGTTGAGCTTTACTGCAACTGCAACTTCATTTTCCACCTTAACTTGGATTGTGTTGGCAAGCCTGCTCGGCGGCGTGTTAAGCGTTTCTTTGGCGGCTATTTTTGCGCTCAGTGTGCGTACAGCGTGGGTGCCCATGTTGGTGAGCTATGCCATAGGCGCTATGTTGGGCGCAGTTTTTCTAGAAATATTGCCGCATGCATTTAGTCTCACACAAAACGTAGAAACTGTATCTGCTACTTTGTTACTGGGGTTATTATTATTTTTTGTGTTGGAAAAACTGGTCATATGGCGTCATTGCCATGGTGATCACTGCGAAGTGCATGCGATTCATAGCGAAGCAGATTGTCCAACGCCTCTAGTAAAAGCTGAAACCACACATAAATACAAACTAGTCGCCACGGCACCATCTTCAGTGTTGCTAGGACATCACCATAGCCATTCACATGACAGTGGGCGAAGTGGCATGATGATTATGATAGGCGATACTTTTCATAATTTTATTGACGGTATTTTAATTGCCGCAGCTTTTACAGCGGATATCAAATTGGGCGTAGTGACAGCTTTGGCGATTATTGCCCACGAGATTCCGCAAGAAGTTGGTGATTTCTTAATTTTATTGCACTCAGGCTATAGCAAAAAACAGGCTTTGATTTTTAATTTAGTCTCAAGTCTTGCTACATTGGTGGGTGGCTTAATGGCTTATTTCGCCCTGCAGTATGTACAAAGCTGGATTCCTGTAATTTTGGGTTTAGCGGCCTCTAGTTTGTTGTATGTGGCCGTCGCCGATTTGATTCCTGGTTTACATAAGCGCACTGAATTAAAATCCACTTTGCAACAGGTGTTACTGATTACTCTCGGTGTCGCGACTATCTGGATCGCTCATAGCGTCTTCGACTAAGGCTCGCTTGGCTTGTTTAAATTTGCGGTGTTTGACGCCAAGCAGCCATAAGAAAAGTGCGCAGGGTAGTAGGCCGTAAAAAAAGAAGGTGAGTAATCCAGCTACTATCGATTTTTCGGTGGCAGCCATTAAGGTCACTACATACATCCAAGCAATGGCAATAATATACATATTTAATTTTTAAAGTTTCTTAGGTTTCTATGATCAATAAATCAACTAAAACAGCCGTACCTAAAGTCGGTTTCGTTTCCTTAGGGTGTCCAAAAGCTGGTTCTGACGCAGAGCGTATTCTCACCCAATTGCGCGCTGAAGGCTATGAAATTTCAGGTAGCTACGAAGATGCAGACTTGGTTGTGGTCAATACCTGTGGCTTTATTGATAGTGCGGTGGAAGAATCGTTAGATGCCATCGGTGAAGCCATTAAGAAAAACGGTAAAGTTATCGTTACTGGTTGTTTGGGTGCAAAAAAAGGCGTAGTGGAAGCAGCGCATCCTAGCGTCCTAGCGGTTACTGGTCCACATGCTTTGGAAGAAGTGATGACTGCAGTGCATGCCAATCTACCTAAATTGCATGAGCCGTTTATAGACCTAGTTCCACCACAAGGTGTACGCCTGACACCGAATCACTATGCCTATTTGAAGATTTCAGAAGGATGTAATCACCGTTGCAGCTTTTGTATTATTCCAAGTATGCGTGGTGATCTAGTCAGTCGTCCAATTGGTGAAGTGTTGAATGAAGCAGAGAATTTAGTCAACGCGGGGGTTTCTGAAATTTTAGTGATTTCGCAAGATACTTCTGCGTATGGTGTAGATGTTAAATATCGACCAGGATTCTGGAATGGCCGTCCAGTCAAAACGCGGATGACTGAGTTATGCGAGAGCCTGAGCGAACTTGGTGTCTGGGTGCGCTTGCATTACGTATATCCTTATCCGCATGTCGATGAAGTGATTCCATTAATGGCTGAAGGTTTGATTTTGCCATACCTAGATGTACCTTTTCAGCACGCCAGTCCGCGCATACTGAAAGCCATGAAGCGTCCAGCTCATGCCGAAAATAATTTAGCGCGCATTAAAGCATGGCGCGAAATATGCCCGGACATTACCGTCCGT
>Ga0208613_1000152_pt1 | contig 24534 bp, 31 predicted proteins | sample CryBogmetaGMA6M_FD_184543 | JGI IMG/M metagenome (GOLD analysis project Ga0208613, IMG submission 184543) | Freshwater microbial communities from Crystal Bog, Wisconsin, USA - MA6M (SPAdes) | ecosystem: Environmental > Aquatic > Freshwater > Lake | place: Crystal Bog, Wisconsin, USA | collected... | reverse complement strand
TCCCATTACTGTATTACCATCAATTAAGCCACCACCACGACCTATTGTGATACCTTGAAGTGTGAGATCATAAGCACCAAGATTTACTGCTCCTGTTGCTCCTGTGTAAGGGACATAACCTGTTAATGATGCTGATGTTAAATAAATACTATTATCGTAGTTTATAGTTGTGCCACTGATCTTAACGAATCCCGTTCCATTTAATGCAGGTTGTCCACCAAGTCCAGCAAGTGTATATGTAGGTACATTCAATACACCACTAACATAAGTAGATGCACCTGAACTGCCTGTTGTTGTTAAACTAATAGATGCTCTTGCTCTTGCATCTGTGTAATAAAGATTGGTAACTTCACTTACTTCTGAAGTATTGTAAGATGGTTTAGATATTGCTTTTGCCCAAGCATAAACATCACTTGCAGGTAAAGTAGTTGGCATTGTTGCAAGAGATAAATCGCCTCTGAAGTATTGAGCAATAGTACCTAATGTTATTGTATTTTGTTTCCCAGTAATACCTGCAACTACTCTACTATCTGCCATTGCATCAGTATATTGAGTTATGTTGTTAGTGATTGTATTACCTGTTCTTGTTAACCCTGTTGAGAAAGTAAGAGGAACTTCATAAGTTCCATTATGGTTATGATCTCCATAAGCTGCAAGTACATGAGTAGTACCAAATCCAGGAAATGATACTTTTGCCGTATTTAGAGCAACAGCAGAATTAGCTGCTACTCTTACATCTGTATAATAAAGATTAGTTCCTTCAGCTACAGCAGTTGTATTAAGTGTTTGAAAAGTTTTATCACCTCTCCAATATTGAGAGGATGTCCCGATTGTGATTGATGGCTCTTTGGTAGCTAACTGATCAAACAAAAGTTTTGCAGTCGGATATTGAATATCTGTTGAACTACCCGAGATTGATGTTACTTTGTTCGCTTGATCTTCTGGAACATAAGAGATATTTGAATTTAATTTATCCCAATTTGATGCAGTTTGGCCCGGAGTATTTATCATTGCTACAATTGAATCCCCAATTTGAATTGGTTCGCCACCAAGTACACCAGCCACTGATATGATCCACATATCACCTTTCATAATAACTCCCAATATGCCCGATCCTCCCGTTGAAGGAAATGTATTGCCCGAAGCATCATAACCACCTCTGAAATCAAGAAGTCCTTCAACTAAACTATCAGCATAATCTTTGACAGCTTTGACCGAAGGATATTTTACATCACTTGTTCCATCTGTTATGACTGATGTGCTTTTATTTGCTTTGTCTTCTTTTAATGGATCGGAATAGTTCTTAATTGTAAGTATTCCAGATAGAAACCAATACTCAATCGAAGCGACATTAACAGTTAACCCTTCATATCGTTCTGCAACGGGAATCTGAGCCAACACCTCCACCGTGTTCGTATAAGGCACATTCGAAGTGTTGAAATATTTAGCATCAAGAGGCTTTGAATCCTCAACTTTCATATTCTTTTGCAGTATGATAGGTATCATATCGTAATCATTTGATTGTAAATAATATAAACAACTTCATATTGAACAAGAGCATTTCCCGTAAGAGTGATCTGCCCCGATGATTGATTAAAAGAATACATTGAAGCAAGAAGAGGCTGAACCTCCCTTGTAATCTGAACTATTGTCCCTCCGACAAGCTCTGAAAGTATAAAAAGTGACTCTCCACCAGCTCCGATATATTGAACTTCGCTTGTTTTTTGGTAAAGCACCCCACTTGATACTTTAGGTGGCTGATATAATGGCGGATTAATGCCACCACCCTGAGATGAAGACTCAACGATTGAAAGTACAGAACCATTCGCTTGAGTTGCTGTCGCATATCGTATATTATTATTAATCGAAGTCTGATTTATAGCTTGATCGGAAGTGAGTGTTTCATCCCATGTGAACGATTCGCCCGACATTGGAGTATAATTAATGTCTGAAATCGCATTATCAGAGATTAGCTTATAAAGAAGATCGCATGAACCATAAGTATTCAAGCAAATATCTAAAAGACTTTGCCCGGTGACAGTGTTATATTGTAACATTTGGATCGATTGTTAATTTTCCATATTGATCATACCCGATTAATGGTCTTGCGTTGTAATTATCTGCTTTCAATTGTATTTTTATTGATCTTGCAAGTTCTTGTTCGATGTTGCGACCTTTGAGGTAAGTAAGTATAGCGACCCCCTCTGAATAGGTTTCTTTCCACCATCCGGGACAAGCATTTATTGTATCTGCAATATGCTGATCATCGCTCTGCGAATACACAAGATCATTAGTAGCGATAACTACATCGTTATTGTAAAGCTGAATATCGTATCTATATGCCATGTTGTATGGTGTTATTTTCTAAGTCTATTACTACTGTTGTGGAAATCGCTTGTGCCGCCCACACAGACGCACTTAATTTTAACGCTGCGCCTCCATCTGAAGGAATTACTACCCATGAATTAAACGCTGTTTTAAGCGTATTTAAATCACTTTCTAACTTATTGATCTTAGCTACGAGAGGAGTGACCTGAACCATACCACCCATTGAGCCATCATTGAACTTTATTTTTGAATTAGCTATTATTGTGATGTTCTCAATCTCGGAGTATTGGCAAATAAAAGGCTCGACGGCATCTGAATAGATCACTTTCACTGTACTCCCGATTGATGGCTCTATCAACAAGCCATCATCAATAACAGCCATTAAGCGAACACCGTTAATAGTGTAGGCATCCTTTAAATCAATAGCAGTGCAGATACAAGTTCGGGAAAGAAGATCAACACTTTCGACAGTGGCATTCAAATAGTACATCGGAGTGATGCGATGAATACCCGTCATCTTAGTGATTGCCTCTATTATCGATCTGTCGCTCATACAAGAATTTTATAATCAAGTTCAATCGTCTGCCGAAGTCCTTTTGTCCCTCCTTCGTATTCTACACCTCTCACCCGATATACACCATTGCGTTCAGGTAAAATCGGATCTTTAAATTCAACAAGATCACCCATCTTAACATATGGTATTCCAAAAGTAATAAATTTCCCTTTAAAACCCGTATAATAAAATTTCTTTAATTGCGCTGTTGCTAATTCCACAAGTTTCTCAACAGTATTCGCTTCAGGATATGGCAAATCCATTCTTTCACCTCCCACATTTGGCGGATATTGGTTATCTTTAGTTTTCTGAAACACAACCGGAGTGTCATTGCCCATCGAAAGAGTAACAAGTACATCTATTCTTTTACGTTTCGTCTTCGATTGTCCGTCTTTTGTGGTCTTCCCGGTGTCTTCTTCTACTGTATTGTGAGCTAATACAGAAAGCGAAATATCTTCTTTCCTTTTGTATTCAAGCGAATCAGATATGATATTTTGTTGAAAAGTAAATACAAATCGATTAACATCTGATTCTTTATACATATTGATCCCAACTCGTAATTCATCGCCTTTGAAATATGCTTCAAATTTAAACTGTTTTCTCAGCCTTGCCAATACTTCTGCTACTGTCTCGTTGCCGACCATAAATGCGCCAAATGAAGTAGAAGTAGTTGCAGACACTGTGTAAAGCGTATCTTTCAGCAGATAGCGCATAATGTCTTCTAATGTGTCTTTAGCGGTAAACGAATGAGTAGGAACGGAGAGCTGCTTGAGCTTCCACATATTGTCTTCAAGTTCAAATGTAATAGGCTTTTTTGAATCTACTTTAGCTACAAATCCTTCAAATAGATGTGTTTTTTTTTGTGGATTAAAAGTGCCTTCAAATATTTCTTTATCATCTTTATAATAGCGATACCCCCAATCAATGATAACCCGATCCCCCCGCATGATCAAAGGTGGATTAGAAGAGAACCCTCCTATATTTACATTTGTGCCAAACAACGGAACTAACTTATTATTTACATCTCTTACATAAAGACTTTTAGGTACTGTGATCTTGCCTTGATTGGTGAAATCTCTCCAGGTATCCGAACACGAATAATCAGTTGCAAAGTCGAATTTTATCGTCTTATTGCGAACTGCTTTACCTTCAATTTGAGTAGCTTGAATAATAGTTATATCTGTTATTACTCTATACATTACAGTATTTTTAGTTCTTGTGGAACATCCGAGATGCAAGAGAGTGTAAATGCCTGATATGAGTATCCTCCTTCGTCCTGATCGAATGATGAATAATCAAATACAACCGAATCAATATCGAAGTTTTGCAGATAAGCGCAAATAACAGGGATCGGAACAGGTGCATTAGTGATATCTTTTAACCATCCTACTTCTATGAAAGGATATTCACCGTTTTTTCCGACTATCACACCCTTGAATGAAACCTGAGCATCATCACGGCCAATATATTCCTTAATCGTTCCATCTCTGCCTTGAATCTCTGTCTTTACTACTCTCTTAGGGAATGTCACATTAATAAGAATCGTTTCGAATGTTACTTTATTTGTTGTGATCGTATTGCCAGATTTATCAACATATGTAACCGATCCAAATGTAACATCAGAAAATACTTTTGTTCCTAGCGGTGAAGTAGCAACAGAAAAGTCAGCAGCCGTTATTTGATTAATCTGTCCTTGATATTTATTATTTGACGATGCCATTCTTCGGGCATCAGAAGCAAGATCAACAGCTATAATACCTGCTGTTCGGGAAGCAATAGTAGCTAATTGTTGATTAGAAACACGAGGAATAAAAAAACTTTGCGCCATAACAGATTAATTATCGGCAACCATGACACTGTCACGAGTCGCTTCTGTGAGTATTGCAGTAACTTTTTCTTTGAGTGATGAAAGTCCTTCTTTTATGTTTGTTGTCGAAATAGTGAAGTCTTTAATTAATGGCCCATTATAAGCAATATGTATATTTATTGTCTTTTGCCCCTCAGCTTTTGTTTTCGGTGATGCTACTGCTTCTACTGCTTCTCCTGTTGCTCCCTTTGCTCCCGTTGCGCCTTTGTTCGCTTTAGTTAATGAAATCGCTTTGTCAGCATCTGATCCATACATTGATGAAGCGAAACTTTCTGCTCCTTCTTTTTGTCCTTTTGACCATGCTTTACCCATGTTAGCACCAGCAGACCCAACAGCATCAATGACTTGACTTAATCCCGTTTCCATCTCGCCAAGATCAAAAGTAAACATTCCTTTGTAAATCTTTGCGATGCCATCAAATATGTCATACAACGACGATCCAAACGATTTAACCACTTCCCATACACCAAGAATTGTCTCCCGAAAGCCGGAGAATGTTTCCCATGCCCAGACAAGAACAGCGACAAGTGCAGCGATACCAGCAACTATTAATCCGATAGGATTAGCATTCATAGCGACATTTAATGCCCATTGTGCGGCAGCAACTATTCCAAGTCCTTCTGCTCTTGCAATTTCCCATCCAAGCAGAACTTCACTCGCTATAGCACTTAATCCTTTTATCATTATTATTGACTTTTCAAGAGCTATTTGTCCTATTATTACTGCTTTGTAAGCTGTATAAATGCCAACAATAGTCATTAATGCTTTACCGTGTTCTCCGACCCATCCAGCTACTGATTCTATGCCTTCAGCCATTGCCATGAGAGCAGGCATTATCTCTATAAGTATCTCTGTTGCATATTTTCCCACAGCAACTTGAGCCGATTCCATCATCATATTAAATCGTTTTATTGGATCGGCATTAAACATTGCTTCAGCAACCCCTGCATACCCTGACCCTGCGATAGCATCCATCATTGCTTTTTGCGCTTCGATCAAATGGCCAGATTCTTGAAGTTTGATTATTCTCGCTTTATCGTTATCAGTGAGCATAACGCCATAACGCATCATTTTTTGAAGACCATCAATAGGATCATTAAGAGCTTTCCCATACATAATTGCAGTTTCTCGCAACTCATGACCTGTTTGTTTTGCAATATCAGCAACAAGTCCCATAGATTGCGAAAATACATCTTTCGTGATTGCAGGAAAAGTTAATAGTTGCGATTGCATATCAAGAATAGTCGTTCTGCTTTCGCCTGTTTTATTCCGTAAATCTGTGGCAAACTTTTGAATTTCTTCCATCCCCATCCCCGCAGCTCCACTTGTTGCTTTAAGATTCGCCTCAACTTTTGCTGTCACTTGTTCAAGTTCATGAAATTTCTCTACTCCACCTTTTACAAATGATGCAATCTGAAAAGCTCCAAACGCAACACCAAGCGTTCCAAGCACCTTATTAACTCCTCCGATTGCTCCCTCAAGTTGATTTACATGACTTTTTGCAGTGTTGACTCCTGCACTCATGTTGTCTTTAACGCCTAATATATATTCAACTAATGTACTCATTTATGAGAATTTATGAGAATTTATGAGAATTTATGAGAATTTAACTTGATGAACAGTTTCAAGATAATATTTTGTCTGAACCCATGCCGTGATAAACTCGTCTTCCGATAAGTCATCTACTGAAACATGAAGGCAGCCCCGAATGAGGGCCGCCATTCGTGCGTGAACTGCGCTTGAGTTGCTGATCTCAGCATCAGCTATTTTTTTTTAAACGAGTTCTTGATCACATCAATGATAGGGATGCAAGTAGAAGTCATTCCGAGACGATAGCCATCACAACTTGAAGCACTGCTATATGTCTTCGGATCGCTCTCTTCTTGGAGTGTAAGAGCAGAGCGTAACTCGTCACCTGCTGCGAATATCCCCACACTTGCGATCTTGTCCATTGCAAAGATTTTCTGCATATAATTAGGCTCCCGAAGATAACCAACAACTCGCTCGTTAGTGCCTTGTTCGACTCCGATATACACGTGTACTTTGTTTACATTATACTTCTTTGCTAATTGACTTGCAATCTCTTCATAATAATTGATCTCGTCTTGTGTTAACTCTTCTGTTAACTCTTCTGTTAACTCTTTTTGTTGTTGTTCGTTTGTTGTTGTCATTTATCGATCTATTTGTGCAATAATTAATGGAATCTTTACTGTGAGCTTAGTGTCGCCCTCTTTTGCTGTGAATGGATCTTCGAGAAACTCAACACCACGAAGAACATCTGTCGTTATGTCTGCTACTGAATTCCCATAAACAACAGGAATATTGAACCATCCGATAGATAATGGATCACGATTTGGAGAAGCATTAATGATTTTTTTCCATTCATCGAGATAAATCTCAATTGATCCGTCATACTCTTTTTTACCATAACCACGAGAGACCGGCTCTTGACCTGCTCCGTAATTATTCGTTTTAGTCTGTTTGCGCTTGTATTCTATATTAGTAATACCAGCTACCGGAACACCGAACAAAGTAAATTGAATCGTTGACCAGGAATATGCTATACCGTTAATTAATGGTGTCATAATGTATTATTTAAAAGAGATTGGTACTACTATATTCCTCGCTATTCCGTTCTCATTCAAGACGATATTAATCGTTAATGTGCTTGTTATTGTCACATTCTGAGACGGATCAATATATACATCTGACGGAACTATTGATCCTAAATCCTGATCTCTTGCCATCTGATACAATGGCTGAAGAGCTTGAGATTCAAGAAAAGCGACTGTCGTTAAAGCGAGAGTTCCATCGGCATTTTTAAGCAACTTCGATTTTAAGTAAGGAATCAAAGCCGAATAAACGCCTCTGATTGCTTTGTCAATCACTCTGTTGTCATTGATGTAAGCATAGTCACTTGTAAGAGCAACAGCGCAATGATTATCATTAAAATAAGTCCCTGCATAACCAACATAAGTCTGTCCAAAGATTTGACGCTTCGCATCAATTGCATCAAGAGCTGAATCCGATAGAGCAGGAGCTGAAAGGAGTTGTCCATTCGCAAATGAGGGAACATCATTCTCAGTACCATTCGATAAATTAAACTTAGCAGGTTCTCCGAAGTCTTCCGATACAGCAGAAAGAGAAAGCATCCCAAGCGCAACACCTAACTGAGTAATTGATACCCCTGTTGTTAAGTATAGAAAAGCTCCAAGTGCTGCACCATCTTGACCAATGATTGAACTTACTTTATTTGCTGTCAACGAAGCTAAATCAGCAACTTGAGTAATGTCTGTTGTTGCGCTAAGATTAGCAGCATAAAGCGCAGACATTGGCTTATGTTTAGCATCATTGTAAGTCTTAATCACCGTGTCGATCTTTGTAATATCTCCAGTTGCATAAGTTGTTAAATTCCATATAGCAACTTGGCGAATTGCACCAGAAGCGGCAGTCTGAAGAAGAGTGATTTCAGTGAACACAGCCGGAGAGACAACAGGAAATATACCTATCCAAAGTTGACCAGCGATATTTGCTCTGAAAAACTCCGAGATATGATAATGCCATATAGCTTGTTTCGAATAAACACCACCCGTGAACTGAGTGATCGTACCAGCGATTGAAGGGACTGCGTTTCCGCCAAGCGTAACGACAATCGGCAATCCTGTATTTAAGAATATGCCAAGTCCTGGTCTTGCTGTGATAGCAAGAGACCCCGTTGTATTAATTGCAGTATAACCATGCGTGGCAGTGCCTGAATTGATCACTAATGCAATGCCGATACCTACTTTGTCAACAGTTGAATCGCCCGATACTTTAAGATAAGTACCAAGATCAACAACAATACCAAATGGCTCAGTAATTTTGATTGTAACAGTATCTCCATCTGTTCCTTTATTGGTCACAAGATAGATTCCTGCTGCTTTTGTCTCATCTGCATACGTTGCTAATATACCTGCATTCTCAGCGTCAATGACACTAAAAAACTGTTTGATATTAGCTCCTGTAGTAAACCCAGATGGAAGTGTATTGCTGTATAGAACGAGTCCCGAAATAAAGTCTTGCCCTGCGGCTACTCTCTTCGATGCTCCTTGTCCTTTGATAAATGTTATATCACCTCTCATTATTTATGTTTTTGCGTCCTGCGATGGACTTGTTTATGTTCAATTACTTTTTTTAAAGTCTTTGGGTCTTCATTCACACTATCCCGATGAATAGCTTGCCCACCATAAGAAGAGTGCAAATGAAAATGACCATCATCTGTTACCCATATCACGTTGATATGAGGCAAAGCGGTGAAGACTTCTTTTGCGTCCATTACTGAACGTATCTTCCTGTTTCAATCCACTCAACGCCATCAAAGACAAACTTAATGACAGCTTTTTTATTAGTAGATAGTATTGCAGTTCCTGCACTCATCCATTTCGATCCCGTGAATTTAAGTTTTGGTGTGCCGGTCACACAAGTAGCTATGATCTCAATATTATCTCCATACTTGCAAAGAGTCACAACGGGTTGTTTAAGCGTCAAAGAATCAAGCAATGTGATCTTATAGATTGTTGTCCATGCGTCTGTTTTAGCAATAATAGAATCAGCACCAGCAACATCAACAACAGTAACAAGTTTATAATTCAGTACTCGTCCTGTGTTATCCGAATTTGGGGTGGTTCCAAATCGGGGTGATGTAGATTGTGCAAACACGCAAGAAGCAACCATTAATAAAACTAAAATAAAATATAATTTTTTCATGACTATTTTTTTTAATTGTTAAACATTAAAAAGCATCTAAAAGGGGATTTTAACCCCCTCTTTTATTTATGCTGTGAAAGTACCTGCCGTTAAAGTGGTAAATAAGAAAGCCTGATCTGAAAAACCGTACTGGACATCAAATTTCATCAACCCTTTAAGGAAGAAAAGTTCTGAATTGTTCTGTAATCTCATCAACTGTAAGTTGTTGTCTTCGGTTGAGTTCATACCTACATAAAGGTTAGATGAAACATCATTCAGTCCTTCGCAGAAAAGAATAGTATCAACAGGAAGTCCCGCAAGAGCAACAATCTCATATCCTTTGAAAAGATTAATACCACGCTCTGTAGTATTAACGCCTTTGAAAGTAAGAGAAGTCGTAATATATGTCTGATAGATTTGTTCTGCATCGATTGACATGAAGAATTTCAATCTCTGATAACGAGTTGGACGAGAAAGCAACGCTTTTTTATTAGTAGAAACCAATTGAAGCAGAGCGTTCATCGCATCAACGATATTATAAACAGAACCACTGGTGGCGGCAGCAGACAAAGGAAGTGGAGAACCAACTTTGAGAACGCCGGTATCAGATACCATCTTTTTTAAGAATCCATCAAAAAAGACTAACTGACCATTTCCAGTTGTACCCGGAAGAGCGGTGTAAGTAGTTGAACCCATCCATAGACCGTTTTCGATCTGCTCAAATGCTCTTTGAAGTCCAATCTGCATCATATAGTTTTCAGCAGTAACAGGAAGTTCACGAGCAAGAAGAGTAGGAGACAATTCTTCCGCCAACCAATGTTGTTCGTAGTCTCTCGGGTTGAACTCAGTATATACCATTAGGTCTTGTGGAGCAAGTACACGACCATCAACGGTGAATGTTCCCGAAGAAGTTGGAGTTGCTATCCTTGATTGTAGTGGATTTGCGAAATCAACACGACCAATAGTATGTTGTTTCTTAATCCCGTCTTGTACATATACGCCACCTTTTTGTAAGGTGTCCATTCCAAATGTTGCTGGTAACCAGAAGTAGGAAGCAAATGTTCCTGCATAGGTGGTATCGTTAATTACTAATGCCATAATGTTTTGTTTTTTTTAAATTTATATTAATTGTTCTTTTTTTTTACAGTTTGCCTTCTCGTCTCATCTGATTCTTGATTGCAAGGCCCATCGCTGTAGTTGGTAGATCAGTAACGTTTGATTTAACGTGATTTTCAATTTTTACAGCTATTTTATTTATTGGAAGTGTCTCAAGCATTGCTTTTGCTGTTTCAAAATCGCTCTTAGCTAAGTTGATCCATGATGCTTTGATTGACTCTTCATTTTTTATGCGTCCTGAAGCAGCATAGTCTTCAACAAGATTAATCGCTTTGTCTTCGACTAATTTATTTTCGATTACGTTTTTTTCTTCTTCCATCGCATCACACTTAGACTTGCAATCTTGATAATCAGCTTTAGCTTTTTCAAACTTTGCTTTCAATTCTGCAAGTTCATCATCATCTTTTATTGATTTATTGATGACTTCTTCAAGGTCTGCTTCTGCTTTCGCAGCTCTGCGATCAAGTTCGTCAATCGCCTTTACGATACTTTCCTCAGTAGCAGACTCGTTCAAATTCAAACGATTGGTTACTTTTGTCATTGTAAATGATTTAATGTTAATAATTTTGTTTAAAACTAAGTTGCATTCTCTGATATATTCACCACTATTGGTGATTTGCCTTAAATATTTCGTATTTGCGCTTTCGCTTTGTTCAATCGCATCACATAAATTAAGATCAAGTGCTTCGTCTGCTTGGATAAATGATGTTCTTGCCATCATTGACCGTACTTCCTCTTCTGTGAGTCCTGATCGTTGCTCTATCATCTTTATAATAGATGCCTTCATCGTCTTTAGGAGATCGGAATTATCACCCCCAAAAGGGTTATGATACATTAACCAAGCATAGTCACTCATGATGCGTTTGCGTCCTGCTTGAAAAATCACTCCTGCAATTGAGGCACAAGCACCGATAGCGTAAGTGTCAACAGGTGTCTTAGATTTCAATATTGCTGAATAAATAGAATATCCATCAGTAACGACTCCCCCCGGAGAGTTGATCCACACTTGTATTCGTTTCTTGCCAAGCGTATCAATTTGAAGTAGTTCTTGAAGAAATAAGCCTCCATCGATACCCATTCCATCGATATCATCATAGCCTATATGCTTGTTAATTAACAAGATTGGCTCATCCGCTGTGGGGTCTATGCAGTATATCATAATATAAAATTAAGTCTTTGTAAAATTGCGCCTTGAAAGTATGCCATATATGACATTATTAATATTTATTTTTTCGTAATTGAAAGAATCCGATCCCGCTCTGAAAGTGGCATTTCGTCAAATACTTTTTTAACTGCCGAAGCTACAATAGATGATTCGCTCATGCCTGTGTAGTTTGCATACCCCTTTGTAAGTCGTGCATACAGAGGAGGCAAATACGCTCTTACAGACTGATCTTTCGTCTTATTCATTACTTGTGAAATAGTATGTAATCAAGTGATATATTATTAGCAGAAGAGGAAGCCTCTCTTACATATATTGTGAATCCTGTTGCTGTTGGATTCTTGATCACCCAATAGACATTAGCATCATTCATTAATGTTCCTGCACTTATAATAGTTCCCATTACATAGTAATCAGCAGTCCCTACCGATGGGAAAGTAACTAAGTAGCTTTGACCACCACTTACATCGCCAATATTAAAATTACTCGCATAAAGCACAGGATGAAGGTTTGATGAGGCAGGTACATTAACCACAACTGAAGGATAAACACCCGATACTGTCACGATTCCTGTACCCGTTATGACTACTTGTTCTGGTATATTCCAATTTTTAAAATAAACACTTGCGTAATTAGCTATACCACTTCCCGAAACTCCTGCACTTACGCCCACTTTACGGATGTTGTGAACATTATGAATAGAAGAGTCTGAGAAAGTAACAGGATCGGCATATATTGTATATTGCGTTATATCAATTGTCAATATTGCAACATCTATCCCAGTAGTAGCAAAAGATATTGCATCAACAAGATAAACTTCACCATTATAAAAACAAACTCCTTCGCTGATTATATAATTTGTCCCTGCCCCGGAGTTTACCCCTCCATAAATCATATATGCAGTCAATGAGTTATAAGTAGAGCCTATGAGTGCTTTCATGATGGCGGAGAATCCTTCATGGTTTGCATCTTGCAGGAATTTTAAAGTCCCTTGTTTTATTTTGATTTGTGCCGAATCTGTGACCGAAGAAACATCAAGTATTTTCATGTTAATAGCTTATAATAGTGAATAGAAGTGATTCAGGAATGTATTTATTTACAAAATTACCTATCGCTTGGTCATTGGTCAAAGCAAGAGTAGCCGAAGGAATATGTATAACAAAATTATTAGTATAAACAAACGGAAGAACCGACCCAATCCAGTCCGATGCCGTAGTCTGACCAACGCTTGAGCAGAAAGGTTCTGTTTGACCAACAAAAAAACCTGTCTTTAAACTCGATGAGTTTGTTAAGTATATATCGCTCTTTATATCTGTGATTCTTTCTGGTGTTGTCGGCTGTCTGAACGTAGTACCATATTCTTTATTCAGAGCGTACTCAAGAATCAAACGACCGCCGTTATACTTGACCCGTTCTTTGATTCCGATGAAATTATCTTGAATCATATACCATGAAGTAGCAACTGTTGGCGCATCTGTATTATTTGATTTAAGACTTGAATAAACTTGATTGTTATATGTCACTTCCGCTTGATAAGCATAAGTACCCGGCGTATATTCAAGAGCCGTCGATCCTTCGTAATATGATTTAAAAAAAGCATCATGAATCCATTGCATAGCAGACATCAACGATTCGATTAAAGCGATATTAGCAGGGTAACGCTTGTCGGGTGGCAATATCTCAATAGATGTTTTATTAACATCAATATCGTATGTTGTCATTCTGCAATGAAATTAAGTGAATCTACAAAAGTTTTTCCTGATGTTGTCTCTTCGCCTATATACCCGGCGATAGAGTTCCATAATCTTAATTTAGTCTGCTGATTGAGAACCATGTCAACACCAGAAGCAAAGATAGTCGCATTGTCTCTTATTTTAACATTCAAGAGTTCAATATCATTTACTCCCGTTACATTACGCATGATATTTTCAAGATCAGATATTTTTAATGCTCCATTGAAATTTGTAATCGAAAGATTATCAAGAAAAGAGTTAATTGAATCAATCATATTAACTGATATAACAGATGCATATTGTCCTTGATAATAAACGTTTGCATTTACATAAATCTTGTCTGAATCAAGCGATATGATAGAGTAATTGATACCTGCTGATCCGATTGTATTAATATAACCCTGTGCTGCTGCAATCTCAGGCGCATCAAGTTTAACAAACACTCCACTTACCGTTTTTGTGACTTTAATAATCACTTCATTTGGAGCTGTCGAAGTTACAGAACAAGCCGTTATAATTCTTAACGAAGGATCAATAACGGGATATATCGGCACTGTATCAACCAACTGCAGGACTTGTGGATTAGTCGATGAATATTGAAAAGCAAACATTTGCGCTTGAATCCATAACGGCGATGCAGATGCACTCTGTGAAGCTGTCGTTTCAAGTGAAAGTTTCAACGCATCCATTAACTGCTCAACATATGCCGAGACAATAGCAAATGTAAAACAAAGCATACGAAGCATATTACGTTTACTCCACTTTGTTCCATCTATTGTTATACCTATCGTTGCAAAGTTAGCCACTAATGACGATTCTATCTGTGTTTGAATATCTGATACTGTTCGTGCCATTTTTATTTGATTATGTAATAGTCTGTACTTGTAACATTAGGTGTTGATCCAAATCCACCAAAGATGATCTCTGCGTCAAGAAGAGGATCGGCTGTATCTATATATTTACCTGCTTGTGGATCATATGGTGATGATTTCGAATCTCTGAAATTTGTTTTCCATTCCATGACATAATGATAAAGATTATCATGATCGTAATCTTGCGTTTCTGACAAACAAAGTAAAGTACCGCACCCAGTAGGGCAATACTGCGAAAAAGCAAGTAATATCTGATCTCTTAAATCATAAATGATCAGGTCTTGTTCCATCGATCCGTCAAGATTGAAGAAATCATGTATCAAATGGAATCTGATATAAAGATCGGCAGAGCGAATACCTACACCAACATTTTCAAAATTGATAGGAGATGAAATCTCAACAAAAACAGCAGGACGAGGAAACTCATATAGCTTTCCTTCTCTCAAGTCCCGGAGTTGATTGTTCCATATACGGGCATAGATCGGAGATACAACCCCTTCTGGTGTTCTCATCGAGATAGTAGAGAGCTTTGTTAATATGTCTTGAATCGGGTCTTTTAGCGTTGCCATATTTTATCCATTATTTCTTTTATTTTTTCAATTTGCATTCTTGTTAAATCATCTGTTTGCCCTACAAATGTCCTCTTAGGCATATCAAGTCCTTCGTTATGTCTTTGAGCGTATGGAAGATCAACTATCATTCGTACTTTGTCGCTTGATACCTCTGCCGTTCTTGCCATTGTTGATACAGCTCTTCTTAATGTTCCGCCTCTTGTTTTATATCCTGCCCCTACAAGAATGGGTGATGTTCTTCTTTGCAGTCCTTTTGTCTTTGGATATTTATATGCTTTTGTTCCTGATTCTCTTCTTTGTACTTGCTTCCATGACTGGCCATCCCATGATTGTTTTGTAAACGAGTCAAGAAAGTATTTCGATGCTTGATTAGAAAGCAATACAAGCACTTCGCGCTGTGAACGTGCAAGATTAGAGATTACTTTATCAAGTCCGAACTTATCCATTATTTAAGCGTTAATAAGTAAAGTGTCTCATTGATTAATCCTTTCATATCTGCGATAATATTAAGTAAGTCACTATCAGCCTCCGATACGATAGGCTCTGCGTACTCATTGATAAATACCATCAAATTTATCAAATAAACACGACTATTGACAATTGAATCTATAGTTATCTGAGCTACTCCACCAATACGACCATATTTGCCTTGATATGTTTCGATAAATGAATCGACTAATGAGAGCCATGAATCATAAAAAGCATTTAATGCCTTATGCTCTGCATATGAAGTAGTATTCAAATGAATCAAATGTATCTGATCTCTTGCTTCGAATAATTTCTGTTGAACTGTAATTGGTGTCATTCTTCGTCTGTTTCAGGAATTAGTAAATTAAAGTTTTCTTTTGCATATTTCTCGTCTTCCGGTGCGACTTCAAAATAAGGGTGATCAGGTGAAAAGATATAACCTTCTTTGCCTGAGTTCATCTTGAAAGTATCATTCATTTCTTTAGTAACTGAATCAAAGATCGTCTCCTTCTCGTCATCGGGTGTTAACTTAACGCTTGATTCTTCTTGTGTTACTACACATAGACAATTAAAATGATTTACCGGATAAACACTATTCCATATCGGATCATCAACAGGAGCTGTCAACCCTTCAAGAGGAGCGCAGATATCACAAGCATCTCCAATAGTCGAATAGGTGAGATTTGGCAATATATCTTTATTCGCTTGTATCTCATTCCACTTACTCGCCATCGTTGCTTGAGCTACTGCTGTATTGTACTCAGTGCGTCCCCAATCGTTATTCCAAGTGTCATATCTTTGCGAACCGATTTGATTAAATTCTCTCATCGTTCTGCGTTCGCCTGACTCAGTGACAAGCAGGGATGAGATGTCTTTTACTTCTTGATAAGTCTTCGCAGCTGAAAACATATATATGTTCTCCCTCAACTCGTTAAGTAGTTCTAAGTCTTTTCCTTTAAAATCTGTCAATGGACCACCGAACCCTTTATAGACTCCTGTCTTGAGATAATCAGCAATAGCAAGATAAAGACCTTCTGGCAATTCTTCTGATGTTATGTCACCAGAGTAAATACCTCGTAATAAATCTTTTATTTGCTTTTCGCTATACTCCATCAGTGCGAATGATTACAAGATGTCTTGTTGTAGATCATCTCAAGTTTACTCTTAATAGATGATGTTATTGGTGATTGTGCTATTACTGGAGCAACAGCGACAGCAACAGGAATGCCTGTTTGTTTGGTGAAATAAGCACTATCCATGATCAAACCTGCTTTGTTCATCTCGACAGCCTGAGCAATTACAGCGTTATTAATCTCCATCATCTCAGCATCGTTCTTTAACAATGCTCTTATATCATCAGGAATCTTGAATCCTAACGCTCTCATATTAACTATCAGTCCATTATTAACTACATTGGCAATAAATGATCCGTCCTTAGTTTGTTTGTCTTCTAACGATCGTTCTGCTGGTGATTTCTCGCCCGAATTACCAAGTTTACCAGCTATTGAATCAATAGCATCGGCATGACCAAGAATGATCTTACTGATCTTCTTTTCGAGTCGTTGCTCAAGATTGTCATATCCTTTATATCCTGTGCCACCTAATGCCGATTCAAGAAATGTGATCTCATCTTCAGGGTCGATCATTGCCCAACCTGAAGACCCCATCATCTGAATAGCGTTTGCAAGTTCAGCTCTCTCTGATTCATTGCTCTTACTTGTCTTTCCAAGTCTGTACGGTTGTGCAAAGAGTTCAACAAAATCACCGTTAAAGCCTAATAAATTACGAAGAAATATCTCATAAAGAGCTACTTTATACAGTAGTCCATACCCTGCCTTTGATGCTCCAATATCGTTATATGTTTTAACGTAAACGTGCCAATTCTTATAAGGTTCTTCAAGGAACATCGCCCCACTAATCGAATAAGTGAAGTTAGTAACGTTCAATCTATCGGGTGATATGTTCCATCGTTTAATAACCTCAATCTCCGGGAACTGATTCTCGATTATGTCACCAAGCGAGATGAGCGAATAACCAAAGTAAATTGAATCAATCGAATAATTTAAGAACTTATTAAACCACTCCTTATTCTGTGATTGCCCGTTTACTGTATCTAAGAATAGTGCAGTTACTTTCTCGTCAATATCACCTTTAGCATTCACAAAATCCCACTTACGAAGAAGAGTTAAATCTTTTCTACGCTCCATACAAGCGAATACATGACCGTTATTAATAGTGTCGATAAATAATCGCTGTGCTTTCACACGATGTGGAAACCAGACATTCTCGGCTTCTGTCAATACCTCACGCCATGACTGAACATCTTGTTTAAGTCGCTGAAGTTGTACGGGAGCGATAAATCCTGCAAGATTCTTTTCAACCTTTTCGGGTCTTGTTTCTGTTCGTCCAAATGGGTTGATAGCCTGAAGCCATTGTGATATATTTGATTGTTCCATAATCAATAATTATTTTCGTTCTTCATGTTGCCACCAAATCGAATCCTTCTTCCTGATTTAGGCTGTATAAGTGCCATTTGTGGAGTTATATCTTCACCAAGAGCCGATGCCTGTAACCATCCTAACGCTGAGTAAGTCGGATATACAACATGACCGCCAATATTGATTCGATCTTCATGTACACCCATATAACGATGCACTCTTAACTCTGGTATATTGCGAGGTGAGATTCTGCAATGAACATGATAAAGAGCTATGTCTATACAAGTCATTAAGAGCTTTTGATCTCTATTATCTCCCAATGTCCAATAAGTAGTGTTAGTGATTAATGTTGTTGTTGGCACTACATAAGAGACCCCTGCACCCCAATACTGAACACCCTTTACGATATCATCAGGGAAGATATTTACTATCTGATCAACATTAGATTGTCCGATCTGAAGCATTGCCTCATGATCAAGTATCTGAGTCATTAATAGTGCTGTATAGACTTTATTGCTCCATAAGACTTTGTCCCCGACTGCGTAAATCTTTTGATAATCAAATATTGATTGAGGATAAAGAGCATAATAGATCGTGTATTGTACACCAAGCAAAGACCAATGAAGTGCGTTCCATGCTTCGTGAGTCACTATCGCTGTTGTGCAACGATAGACATTGCCAAGATACAGAGTTTCAGCACCTAATAGATAAGACGCTGTTGCATCATACGCTGAAGCATTAAGATATACAGACTGGCCTGCGTTGTAAGTCTTTGTTGTAACGTGTTGTGTGATTGCGCTAAGTGATTCGCTTACTTCGTATTTTTGCTTTAAGTAGGATCGGCATTCTTCAACTGCTGCAAGTTGAATTCCATCTAAGATGATTTGATTACTGCCAATAATAGCCTGTAAATTATCGGCTTGTATTTGTTTCGTGTAGTCTCCGATAAACAGAAATGAATCCATAAGTAGGCGTATTTTAATGTAAAATTAATATTATTTTATCATATGCAATTAATTATACGCATTTTTTGATATATTTTTCCCAAGCGTTGGAATCATCACTCTTCCACCTCGCTGATATTCTATATAATCCTGTGCAAATAAAGTACAGATTAAATAATCATTAGCATCACTTGTATGCCCATACTTTTCAAAACTGATTCCGGTGCTTGGGTCTTTGCCTTTTTCTTTCTTCTTAGTTCCGTCTGAATCCTCTTTGAGATATAAATAATCATTTAAAGTATTTTCACATTTATTATCAATTTCGATATCTATGCCATTGTACCCCGATTGAAATATAGTATTTATAAAATTAGCTCTCATCACAACAGATGGAGCTTTACTTTGGACTCTCATATTAGGTCTATATATTTCTAATTCTTTGCGAATAATAGTGTAATCATTTGCCCCCTTTTCTGTTCTTGTGTCTTCGTGCTGCCCTGCCGGGTCTCCATATATAAAAACACCTGCTGAATGCCCTTGATAAAGTCGTTTAATTTCATTGCATATACCTTTCGTTGTATTGACGGGACTCTTTGTACATATTTCTGCTATTTGCTTTGCCTTTTTCCCTAATATCTGCCATACACAACAGGTTATATATGGATTAACATTAAAGTCGAATGTAAAATGCAATGGAAGATCAATATTATATACCAATTCTTTCACTTGTCGGGCAATGTTAAATTGCTTGTAAAATTCACCCCCTGCCATTGTCGGTTTGGGGTCTTGCTGATATAAACTCTGAAATGTTCTTATGCTTTGCGACCTAACCATATTTAGCTTTGCCAAATCATGTCTATTACTCCATAGTGCCTCCCCAATTTGTCTTGGGTCTTCTTTGTCATCGTTATTTAATTTAATTGCAGGAAGTGTTAAGATTACCCATTGCTCCCCACTTTGATCTTGCATTTTTTTAAGTAATAGTCCTGATAAATCATTAATATCCCATCTTGTCTGTGTTATTAATATACCTGTATTGTTGTGAATCCTAGTATATAAAACATCATTATACCAATTCCAATTGCGGTATTGATAAGTTCCTGACATTGCTTCAATTGAATCTTTTACCGGATCATCTATAATAGCGAAATCAGCAGGTGTACCTGTTAATGATCCCCCCACTCCGACCGTTTTTAAAAATCCCCCATGTCCTACTGTTTCAAACTTATCACTATTACGCAACCATAACCCCGATATTGTAACTACATTGGAACTATTTAAGTATGTTTCGGGAAACACATCTTTATATTGTTCGCTATCAATAATTCTTTGACAATCACGATTAAATGTGCTTGATAAATCACTACTATAAGATGCTAATACTATTTTTGATTTAGGATTTCGACCTAAGATATAAGCTGGTAGATTTCTACTCACTAATTCACTCTTGCCGTGTTGAGGAGGCATAAATACCATCAGTCTTTTTATCTTCCCTTCTACAAACAATTGCAAGTATCTACAAAGTAATATATGATGCCAATTAGCCTCATAATCTAATTTTACATACCGGACAAAGTCGAGATAATTACGCTTCGCCAGTTCTGCCTTTACATTGGAGTTCAGCAATAGTTCGTAATTCATCATCTGAGTATTGAGTAAGGTCTATTTTAGACTGGATAGATTCGCCTTGAGTTGTTACATCTATTTTTGCTTGTGCCTTGCCTTCTGTTCTATCTTGTAGTTCTTTTCTTTCGACTAATTCAACTGCTGAGTTTTTCACAGATTCATAAGCTAATTGTTGGGCAATAGTCTGAGGTATGAAGTTTTTGAACTCTTCAACTTCCATTCGTATTAATAGATTTTGAAAGTACGAGATAGATGTTTCTTTGGTCCATCGACCATCAGCTCTGTTTTGTGGATTAGTGCCAAAGCCTCCATTTCCTTTCGGGTTTCTTATATGTCCGTCATCCGCCATTAGTCTTACTTTGTAGTCTATATAATTGAGTCCATTACTGCAAATATAATAAATATCATCACTGAAGTCAATAAACCCCAAAGAACTGCCTCATAAATTGATTCAAAAATATCAATTAATGTTTTCATTATTTTTATTTAGTCTAAATAAGGCTAATTTCTTATATCTCATGTACTGTTCTTTTGTGACCTGTTCGATGTCAAAGGTTGCATAAGGGTCTTCGATTGTCATAAACTGTATCACCCTTGTGTTGAGCTTGTCGATTATTATCTCTTCGTTCGTGTGACCGACCCGGGAAAACATAAAGTGCTGTGATTTCAGGAAATAATACATAATTTAAAATTTAAGTCCTTTTAAGCATCTTGACTTACAAACCAGGGTGCAGTCTTCGCAAGGGTCGGCTTCTGCACACATTTCGCATAGACCGTCCTCGTTGATCAGATCGTCATCAAATATATCATGACATTCAATGCACTTTTTCATACTGTCAAAATTAAATAATATTTTTAACAATATCAAATTAACGCCATTCTTCTTGATCGGTGTAATCGTGACCGTCGATCTCATTCCATTCTGATGGTTGATCGGGTTCTCTAAGCGCAAAGAAAGCGATTAAAAGTAGTATGATCACTATTCCGGTGATCCATAGGGTTAAAATAGTCAGGTCAATTAAATAGTCCATTTTGTTTCCTCCTTGTTTATTGTTAATTGCGTGTTACATTCCAATATGGGTTGCTATGAGCATTGCGTGTAGCGATTAGTTAGTAGCCATTTTAAGAACCCCACTGCAACGCCATCGCTTCTGCAATTCCGGTAAAGGTTTTTGAGCGGGCTTTCCTTCGCTCTTCTTTTGGTAATTTGAATGTTTCATAATGCAATCGACTGTCTGTTCTACCGCTTTTATGCACTATAATGTCAGGTTCAACAATGTTTGTAGGTTGTAATTTTGGTAAACCTGCAATCCATAAACAAGTGCTTTTTCGTTCAGTGTGTCCAAATTGGTAAGGTTGTATTATTTGAGTTGGCTTTTTATAAATCCGGCTCATTATTCCAATCGGGTTTTCAATATAACCTTTGCCAATTTCATATAATGCTTCGGCACACTTCAAAAAGTGGTCAACTGCTTCGGCTCTTTGTTCGTTTATATTTGGAAATCGTCTAGCATATTCAGGTTTATAATATTTATTTGCTGCAACTGTTAGCCTTGTACATTCTGGGTGCATCCCTAAAAAATCAGGTTTAATAAGTTCTATTGCCTTAAAACAATCCATTTGTAAATGTCTTTCAGTGTGCTTTCCACTTGCTGGCAATAAATCGCAACTATAAGCATCATGTCCGGCATTTAAAAACGCTTCCATTACTGTTTGGCTTTCTTCGTGTGTTATCAATACTATCATAAAAATTGATTAAAAGATGAATAAAAAACGGCTACTAACACCGTGTATAAGCAATGGCACATAAGCGGTGTACTAATTTGAAAGTGCGTACAAGTGCCACTGCTCATACACAAACCGTTAGCACCAATTTAAACAGCGCATCGTTGATACTTTTGTTTTAAATTCCATATTCGCATAACTCCCAATCGAGCGATATTTAATTGTTCATCGGTTGTTAGTTTTCTGCATTGCTTTTTAGGTGCTGATTTTACGCATCTTGCAAAACATCTATCTTCATACTTTGTAATTGTGAAAATCCCTGCATGTTCAGGTATTAAATCTTTGCATTGTTCGTATAATTCAAGAGGCATTGCATAATATAAGTGCTGTAATCTTTCATCAATATGTCCATGTTTCTTTTTAAAATCAGCCTTTAAATCACTCTTGCTCATTTTTATTTCAATCTCTTCGGCATATCCAGAGCGTTTAATTATAATCAAATCGCATTCATGGTCTGCACTTGTTCCGAAATTAATGTAGCAATTAGGAACTATTATATGTTGCCTTGTATTGTAGTGTTTTGCAATTGCTAATTCAATATCGAGATAAGATAAACTGGTGCTAACCGCACCTATACGCAAAATGGGGTTTTCGTTCTCGTTGGATAAATTATCAGTATTCATAAGTTTTGTTTTTCGTTGTTAATTTTGTGGGTAAAATCCCCATTCAGCAGCATAGCTGCAACACGTTATACCACATTTTAAGAAGCCTTACACGATCGTTCTACATATGCGATAATTTTCTCTTTGAACGCATCTAAACCGCCTAATTTTTCAATTTGAGAGTTTGGCACATACAGAGAAACCTGTACCTTCTTATCGGGTACAGGTTTTCTGCCAGCGTTGGACTTCTTAACCTTGCTTTTCATTCTCAATGATATTAAGGGTGAAAGGGGCAGGTATTACTTCAGAAGCAGCATCAATTAACTTCTGAATGTCAATAACCGCTTGGCGGAGCTGACTTTCAGTAGGGGCTGCATCATCTGAATATTTATGCCCATCGGCATATTTCAAACTTTGCGAAGCGTGCAGCCTCGTATTCCCGATTTGTATTCTTTCGGGAGCGTAATAGTCGGATGATATTGCACATCCTAACCGAACTGCACCTTCGTACAGTAGAGCGAATTTGCTTTCTACAAATTCGCTCATTTGATTTCTTAAATCAAAGAACCCGTTTTGCCCAACGGTTTTGGTTTGTATTTTTAAAGTTTCCATTTTTATTTTTTTTTAAAGTTTAAAATTAAAGTCTTTCAGGTAACTTTCGACAGGCATTCTTAATCCCTGCACCATACAAGAGTGACTTGTTACTCTGTGCCAACACGTATTCAGTTACTAACTGACCTTTCAACGGCATTGATTATTACTCGTAAGGTATCTATGCTACCCCCAGCTTTGTCTTTAACCACAAACTACTATTTTTCATTTGTGATGGGTGCGGTCTGGCTTGCCACCCTTTTTTATATTTTCAAAGAACTTTATCATTTAATTACTCTGCAAATATACAACGGGTTTTTTAATTGTGCAAATATTTAATCACTTATTTTTATAGATTTAATCTATTTATAATTATTCTAAATATTAGTATTTGAAAATGAGATAATTAAATGAGATAAGAGCAAAATGAAAAACGGGGTATAACACGTGCTATAAAAAATAGCGGTTGTGTAGGTATTCGTAGGTTCGTACTCGCATTATCATTGTCGCAAATTGACAGGACATCGCTTCGTATTCCGCTACTTCTCATAGCACCATACGTTATAGGGCATTTAAAAACTCCCATACATGACTTGGATTATCGTATAGAAAATATCTCATTTTTCCATTATCGTCAATAACGCCAAAATTTCTTTCGTTATTCCAATCCCTTCTATTAGATGCTCTTTTATATGGATTATGAACAACGTCATACTCTTTTCCAAATGTTAAAAAGTATAAATCATGTCCACCTGCATGAGTATTTATACATTTGACTTTTTTAGATGATTTTACATTCAATTTTGGCATTTCATTAATAATTGAATTTATTTGCTGGTGGTATTCTTTCACAATTTTAACAGCTTCTAAATATTCTTTTTCAGTTATCATTTTGATTAAAATAAACGCCCTATAACAAAGGCTAAAAATAAGCAGGGCGTATGTGCTTAATCAAGCCTGTGAGCTTCGTTTTATCATTTGTGTAGGCTGAAAGGGTATCGCTCGTTATCCCTGCCTATTTTTAGCCTCGACCGCTTTGCAAAAGCGGGGGTTTCGTCTATATTTTCAACTTTCTGCATCTAATTATCTTTTGTGGTTAATTCAACATTTGTGCTTCGATGCCCCGCCTTCGCAAAGCACCATACGTTATGT
>Ga0208613_1000147_pt1 | contig 25066 bp, 25 predicted proteins | sample CryBogmetaGMA6M_FD_184543 | JGI IMG/M metagenome (GOLD analysis project Ga0208613, IMG submission 184543) | Freshwater microbial communities from Crystal Bog, Wisconsin, USA - MA6M (SPAdes) | ecosystem: Environmental > Aquatic > Freshwater > Lake | place: Crystal Bog, Wisconsin, USA | collected... | reverse complement strand
TGTTTATATGCACAAAATCCAATAAAAGCCTTGATTTATTTTTACGCCATGTTATGCTTCTTTCTAGTGGATAAATTGGTATATTTCTTCATGACTTTTCATGATTCTATATACCAGATAAAGATACCGTCGTACGCTTACCATCAACGTAGATGTTGGCACTCATTTGTGAGTAACCATTCATCGCGGTAGCCCATCGGGTACCCCGAATGGCCAGATCGAACTTTTCGCCCGTTGATCCAGCTGGGAAGTTGCCCCTCTGCCCCGTAGCTACATTCATCCACGCCCCATTCAGCGCGTTCACAAGCGGGGCAAGGCAGGCGTCAACGCCTATTACGCGCCATCGGGTTTTCCCGGTGCAGGGGTCTTGCGCTCGCATCCTTACCCGGCATTTAATATGGTTGCCCCATTCACACATTGTCATTTCCCCGCCAAAGAAGTGCCCCACCGCGAGGATGGCGCGGACTTTCCAGACGGGCCGGGGATGAGGCGGCGAGGACGATTCACGCCGTCCGCGCCGGGATGAGGGGCGGGAGCGGTGCGGGGCGAGGATGGTTGTGGGGTGGTCATTGTGCCGCAACCACACTTGTCAGAGTAATACCAACATTAGTTGATGCCGAGACAAATTCAAGTGTTGATAACTTATATTTTTTAATTACCCCAGCACCCAGTCCAACAGCATAGATATAGTCTCCTACAATGGCTATGGAATTAATTGATCCGCCATAGGCTGGAGAATTAGTAATAAATGCAAGCGTATCAATATCATATGATTTAATCATTTGAGCCGTTCCACCTGCGGCATATATTTTAGAATTATTAGTAATTAATGAAATTATTTGGCCACCATAAGACGGAGAATTTGTAATAAAAGAAAGATCGGATGTATTATATTTTTTTATTACGTTGGTTACTGCGCCCCCAATATATATATACGGTCCTACAGTAACCATATCTCTTATATTGCCGCCATAAGACGGAGAATTTGTAACAAAAGAAAGATCGGATAAATTATACTTTTTTATACATTGTACTCCGAAACCACCAGCATAAATAAAGGTACCATCTGTACAGAGAGTACGTAATTGATTGTTATCGCTATAAGCTGGAGAATTTGTAACAAAAGAAAGATCGGATAAATTATACTTTTTTATATTTGCATCACCCGCCTCAAAGCTTCCACCTCCTCCCATATAAATAAAACTACCATAGATACACAAAGCATAAGGTGTTGCCATATTATAACTATAAACGCTAGACGATATACTATTTAAATTCGTAGATGTTAATTTCTCAACTCCTTGACTAGGACCACTTAACAAGGCATATACAAAATTTCCAGAAATGCGAATATTATTTATTAGATAAGGTGTTAGTTGACCTACTGCAACCGTAAGTAGAGTATCTGCATTATTTTTTGTAACATAGCCAGAGGAATTCCCAACATAAATAAAGGTATCAGCAGCAGGAGCAGGAGGCCCAATCGCCACACGCCCCGCCGCGATCGTGACATGACCGCCCTGAATGTCGATATGCCCCGGCAGGGTTGCGGAGAAAGCGATAATGGGTAAAAGCGCAAAGAGGATTTTAAGGCAAGTACGCATTGGTGGAACTCCATACGAATTGAAGGCCGGTGCATGAACCCACGTTGAAAACGGCGATGTTATTGGAAATGGTGAACGTCCAGTTTGTCGGGATGAAGCTTGCGAGCATCCACGGCGCGTTCGTCACCTGCCTCGCCGCGATGGGGGAGTTGGTGGTCAGTACCGTACTACCATTAGCTGTCACAGTCCCCACAAATACCACGCCAGTACTAGATACTGTTATCTGAGCTTGTGTTGCCTGACCGCCATAGATATTAACTGTAGCGTTGATGTTAGAGGCACAACCCGCTCCAATGTTCATATTGTCGTCAGAAGAGTACAGATAAGCAGCATTAGCGTTAGTAAATGGAGATAAGCCACCGCCGCTTCCATTGATTCCTAAGTCCATATAGTGATTAGTTTCTGATCCATTGTTAGCAGTTATAACCAAATCACCAGAAGTAAATGCTCCTGAATTCGTATTCTTTAGGTTCAACTGCATATAGCCCGGAACGTTGCCTATGATAGTTACTGCGTTCTGATTGGTTGTGCCTGTTACTGTAAGAGTTCCATTAACCACGGTCCTATCTTCATCACCTAGTTTTCCAAGATAAAGCGTTGATCCGCCGTCATGTTCTGGATTTATAGTTATATCGCCAGTATTACGAGTCTGAATATTAAGAGGAGAATTGGCCGCTTCAATATTTAAGGCACTATCAGCAGTAATTCCCACTGCACCACCGCCTATAAATTGTAATTCTCCAAAGCCATTACCGCTTACTATAGTTATTCCGGCATTTTCCATGTATATGCCGTTGGAAGTAGATAAAGTACCTAGCACATTCAGATTAGTCCTAAACGTAGAACTTCCACCTACATTCAATACATTTTCAATCGTAACATTATTACTGATTCCAACGCCAGTACTAGATATAGTTACTTGTGCTTGTGTTGCCTGACCACTAAATATCCTAACCGATCCGCCTGTCCCTACTGCTCCAATGTTCATATTGTCGTCAGAAGAGTACAGATAAGCAGCATTAGCGTTAGTAAATGGAGATAAGCCGCCACCACTTCCATTTATTCCTAAGTCCATATAATGATTTGTCTCTGATCCGTTATTGGCTGTTATCACCAAATCACCAGAAGCAAATGCTCCTGAATTCGTGTTCTTGAGATTTAATTGCATATAGCCCGGAACGTTGCCTATGATAGTTACTGCGTTCTGATTGGTTGTAATAATATTCACCATAGAAAATGTTCCAGTGCCTTGAATACTAATATTCGTCTGATTTAAATAACCAGTATTGGTATTAATATTAACTGGTTCCCAAGGGCCAGCACTTAATCCAATCGCAAATAAACCTAAAATTAAACTTAAAATTTTCTTCTTCATATATTCCTCTTATGCTAATGTCAAAATACCGCCACGCAAATAAACTTCAATTACTCCACCAGTAACCGAATCTGTTAATTTAAGTGAGTTTGGATGTGTATATCCTTGATATCCACTTACGCTGATATTGTTTGTTGAAATATTTCCTGATGCTGATATATTACCAGATACTGTTAATTTTTCGTTTGGTGTTGTAGTTCCAATACCAACATCACCATAAAAACAAGAACCTATATTGGTATCCGATAGGCCTATTCTTGCAGCTATTCCTGCCTGTCCGTAGAATATTGTTCCATGATAGGCTCTAAATGCTGCTGGCTGACCTCCTGTTGTTTCTATACGATTATACTGATCGCCACCGTATTGAAAATAAACAGTGCCTACTAGCCCTTTGATACCCCAAATTCTTCCATTCGCTCCATTTACTAATAAATCACCATTAACTTCTAAAGCTACTGTAGGACTCGCTGTTCCAATCCCCACATTACCATTATTCAAAATTGTTATTGCTTCAGTTCCACCATTATTCCCAACAAGAAAATGCATATCTGCACCTGCAACCCCAGCTCTTGTAGTTGTTTGTAAATATAAATCAGATGTAGTTGTATTACCACCAATAACTTTTGGAGTTATAACAGAAGTAGTTGAAAATATATTTGAAGCACTTAGAGTTCCACTAGCAGATATATTACCAGATACTGTTAATTTTTCGTTTGGTGTTGTAGTTCCAATACCAACATCACCTGATAAATAAGTAGTTCCTAATGCAGATAGATTACCAGTAATTGTTCCACCAGACAAAGGCAAATATTGGCTTAATGCAGAAACATTATTCCAAGTAGCCGATGTATTATGGACTAAACTATCAACTGCTGAATCGCCAAGCCAAGTAGTTGCGCTATTTGTATTAACAGTTGTATAAGTAGAATTCCAATTACCGGAAGTTGAAGCTATCAAAGAAATATCGACAGCAGTTAAATACGCCGCACTATTAGTTGTTAAATTAGTATACGCATTATTCCAATTAGCAGAAGTACTATGAACTAAAGAATCGACAGCACTATCGCCAAGCCAAGTAGTTGACGAATTATTTTGGACTGTTGTATAAGTTGAATTCCAATTACCGGAAGTAGAAGCAACTAAAGATAAATCTGATGTATAGTGAGTTCCACCATCACCATTAACTATACCAAATACAGGATCAGTATAATGGCTATTCCAAATATTAAATGTTGCAGTATTACCATTATTATAAAAATTATAATTAGATGAACCACCTGTTGAACTGAACTTACTATTGTAAGCATTGATAATTCCACCAGTTGAACCCATTATATTATGTGTTTCAAACATAAGTGAATTATTCTGAGCAGTAAATTCACAATTAAATATATTAAGTGTACCACTAAAACATACAATATTACGTTTAAAAGAATCAAATGTACCCTGAGTCGTTATAATTCTACAATTTTCAAAAGTATTAGTACCACTACCCATTATTAAATTATCATAATGGCTATTTAAGGTACAATTTTTGAATGTAATACTTCCGCCGTCTAACGCTAAGTTATCTCGACCACCATAAAAATCGCAAGATTCAACTACTACGTTATTTTTATTTATATTTGCAAAACTCAATTCATTAACTGTATTATTATGTGTGGTATTTATAATAGATAAGTTAGCGATAGTAGAATTTTCACCGGGATTAACACAACCATATTGTGGATGATCTGGTACAGTTGATATAAAGGAAATTAAAGTAGTAGTTCTATCAGATCCTATTAAATTTACTTTATCGTTGAGTAATAAGTTAGTATCACCAACATAAAATGTCCCTACGCCTAACTTAATTGTAACATTTGTAGCATTAACGCTTATAGGCACTGAAGTAGAAGATACTGCGGCAATTAAATTCATACCATAATCTGCTATAAAATTACCACTAATATCCCAAACAGTAACACCAGTAGGTAAATAAGCCGCACTATTACTAACTAAATTAGTGTAAGCATTTTCCCATCTTCCGCTATTTGAATTAACGGTTGTCTGAGTACCCGCCCAGCCTGAACTCAATGATCTAACCTGAGTATCCGTTGACATGATACTATCTAAATTATTGTTTAAATTATTATACGTATTTAAATTGAGATGATATCTCTCAGTTGCTCCACCACCCTGCAATCCAGCCAAATCGTTGTGGCGAGTTATCAGCGGTGCATTGAAATGCGAATAATGTGCATTGCCGCCATGAACAAAATATATTGTTCTATTGACTAATGCATTCGTTTGACCATAAATCTTAATTAATAATCTATCTGTATGTATAATTGGAAATTCGGGTTGAATAGTTGTTGTGCTGAATAGACTTAACGCATCAGTCAAAAATCCACTCGACGCCCCAAATAAGAATGTTTCGCCACCTGTTAGATTTCTAGTATATAAATCACAAATAATATGTGAATCGTCCGTCATTACATCAACATATCCCCAGATATCAAATGTCCATACACCAGCATCAATCTGTGTTCCACCTATGCCAGATAGTGGCGTAAGATATCCATCTAATAATACTTTTTCATTAACAGCCGATACAGATTCTAACAATTCAGATCCAATAAATGGAGTTTTGTTTAATGTTAAATAAGGAGATATATCTGAATTATAATCGTAATAGAAATAATCAATGCCAGCACCACCATTCACCGTTGACTGACTTCCATTGATCCATTCCGTACCATTGAACTTTAAAATCTGATCCAAATCAGGTGAAGCAATTGTAACATCACTTAAATCCGTTAGTACACTATTCCCCGATAAGTAACTGCCAATTGCCTGATATTCTAATCCAGCATCAACAATCGTTAAATACTTTCCGCTTAGGTCACGTATAGCAGTAGAAAGATTCTGGGTGTAAGTAGAAAGTGCGGATATATTAGTTACCCACACGGAACTTAATGAACATACTTGTGAATAAACAGAATTCCAATTTGCGCTGGTATTGTTAACCGAAGAATAAACCGATTCCCAATCACCAGAAGTGCTTTTAACTGTAGAATAAACCGATTCCCAATCACCAGAAGTGTTTTTAACTGTAGAATAAACGGAATCCCAATTTGCTGAAGTAGATGCTACTTTGGTATATGAATTAGTCCAGTTGGAACTGTTAGCTTGAACTGTAGTATAAGTTGAAATCCAATCTGCACTGTTCTGTTGAACAATAGAATAAGTATCCTGCCAATTACCAGATAAGCCCTGTAATTCGCTTATAAGAAAAGCATTACCCGATAATATACCATAAACGTTCTGTCCATTGAGATATATGGCACCATCTGTACCAGATAGTCCATCTACCCAAATGACATTGAAATATGCCGTTGACTGAAAGTTCCATGTGTCTCTTTCGGAGATGTTTGTAATAAATTGTTGCATTTAGACTCCTGATAATATTTATCCAATATTAATTATCCTGCTGGTGGCGCGGATGCTGCTGGTACTGGTGCTGCTCCACCTCCAGTTGGTGTCGTAGCTCCTTCTGTTCCAGTTTCTGGGCCGGGACCAAACTCTGGAGGAGCTTCTCCACCATTGGGTAATGCACTTCCACCACCCCCAGGTGCTCCTCCAGTAGGCAAAGCAGCACCCTGACCAACATTCTCAAGATCTGCCATAGCTGACATCTGCTTTCTAAAATCAGGACCACTAGATACAATATTCTGAATTTCCCAAGATAGTGCTGCATCCTTTCTCAACCATTCACGATTCTCTGCCATCTGCTCTTCAGTTAATCCAAGATAGTACTTCTGTGCAAAACTATTTGAAATCAATTCCGCACCAGTCAACTTTTGGAAATTGTTAGACTTCAAGTCGAATATCTGCTGTTCGCGCATAGTAGCAAAATAAGAAGGTGGATTGAATACTACGTTAATATGATGTTCACGTAACTTGAACTTCTCCCATATACTCTTGCTCTCTGGATCTCTCTTGTCCTTTTCTCTTAACTGTAAATGCGTAATGAACGCCTGTTTGAATCCCTGTGCAATCTGGTTCTGAATACGAATAATGAATCGAGCAAATCGTAATTCTTCGCGAGTGATTTCATTTCCATCCTTGAATGGATCGGCTGGATCAAGACGACTTACAGGTACTTTTAACGACTTGTAAAGTTTCTTTACGAAATACATTAAATCATCTAATTGTCCTAAATTCGAATTGTATGTAAATATCCCACACCCAATCGCAAATGTATGATGGTTGTGTATTTCTTCATCTTTGTCGATGGTCAGGGTACCTACTTCGATAGAATCGGCCAAATACTCAATAGAAACTATCTTATGATTAAACACGCTAATTTCATCCATAAAATGTTTAAAACTAGTGTATCCATGTTTCTTAATAAAAAATCTTACGTTGCTTTCGGTTATATTACCTTTCCAGTAGATTCCTTTATTATCAGAAAGTAATTGTTGATTAAATATATTTTGTTTATTTTGTACAGACAAGTAATTGACTAACGCTACTTGTGTTTTTATATCGTTTTGTTTAATAATATCGATTAAATAGCGAAGAGCCTCTTCTGAACATTTTAAGCCCTTATGCGATATCATCTTGTTTCTGTATATAGGATCTTTCCATTTAGCTGTTATCTTATCTGTTCTGTCCTTGCGTATATCTTTATCTTTCCAAGTTTCTATTGAAATATTTGAAAGTTGTTTTCTGAGAGTTGGTATATTAATGAATCTATCACTAGACGCAATTCGCATCTTTTCTGAATATTTTTTCTTTTGTTCTGGTGTTGCTGTCTCTCTCCAAATTTTTCCGATATTGGATATATGGTTTCCCCGAGTTTGTTTTTCCTGTGGGTCCATATTGTCCCATGACTGTTTTACGCCTTTGGATATATTCTCTCGTATGATATCTGTTTTTTTGTTAGAATGCATTTTTAAATGATCCCAATAATTCATCTTGCATAAATTTGATGGTTCATTATTAAATCGATTGAAGTTAATATGATGTATTGTTGTGTATCTATCATTTCTTATGTTATTTGAATCATGGATATAAACGGGTGTTCCGTTGATCGTATTTTCAGAAACCATTCTATGTGTAAATTCCCATGTCTTGGTATCGTGTTGATAAACTTGTTCATACGCAGATGTTTTCTTACTTATTTTATTGTTTTGCTTATATAATGCATGTACACTATCCCCAACCACCAACTCGTCAGCCCTCTGCTTACCCCTTAGTACTGTAGGAAATTTATGGTCTGGTGTGCAAATCAGGGACTCGCCATTATCCATCGTAATCTTCAATACCTTGGCCGACTTCTGCGTAACTCCAGCCCATGACACTTTTCCGGGAACTATATGACCGTTCTCTGGATTGCAACTATATATCCAATTTTGTTTTCCTTCGTTGAATTCTTTTGTCATTTCAGTCAATGTCAGCTCTCGCCCATCGAGTAGTGGTATTTTAGTGTCCATCGCCAAACAACCACCGGGAAGCTGGGTAACTTCCGTACCAGAAGAGTTTCCTCTCTTCGTGAACCAATATGCATCTAACATACTCTGTGGGTCGTATACGTTGCCAACTCGCCCTTGTGAGCTATCGAAATTCTTCCTAGACCAATACTGTTGCATCAGCTTCTTGATGTACTCTTCGGCCTTTGGAACTGGCATGTTGCCTACGTCTACCTTGAACACAAGGCGTTCTGGGGCACGTACTAATCTATAGATGATGATACTATCCTCAACCAAGGACAACTGCTTGTATGCCCTTCTGGAGTTCTCTATATAGGGCAATCTGATTGTCCTGTCTTCGTTCCATAAGCCCGAATGCACATAAGTAATCTGGTTCTTGTCTAGAATAATCAATTCTTCCTGTGCCTGATTGGATATGGTTTTCTTTGGATTTACTATAGGCTTACGCAGTAAATATCCACGAATCATCTGATTCTGTAGATTATCATATACAACATTTATCAATTCTGTAGGAACTCTTATAATGCCAATAATGCCATAATCTGGTCTTTCTTCAGAAATTACGTTTTCGAAGTATAATTCACCTTCTACAAGGAACTGGCGTATCAATTCCCATCCTTTATTGTCTAAATCAAAATTCGTTACAAATTTATTCCATTCTTGCTGTACAGCCTTTACAATAACCTTATCATGATCACCTTTGAGGAATAGTTTGACGATTTCGCTTTGCTCATCCTTAACTAATGCTTCATCTGCAATTTCTTCAATACAGTCTGCCAATTCGGCATACCCAGCCATCTTGCGATATTCCATGATACGCCTAACCTTGTCTGTATCTACATCCGCATACATAATCTGATGATAACGCTTATCAAGCATCATCATCCCAGCCCCGCCTTCATCCGTTTGGAGTATAGATTGCTGACGTAGACGCTGTTCTTTTCTAGAGGTTAGACTGTTGAATAGTTCATATTTTGGATTTGCTTCTATGGCATTTTGTAAAACTTTATATGTATACGGCATTCTAGCAATTAATGTTGATAGGAAACTCTGCCCAGCCGATGAAGTCCCTGCGTTACCCATTCCCATGCCGTTCACTGCCATAAATAAATTCTCCTATTAATATTTACTAAACCCATAAGTATTTATAACGGTAATCCCATTAAATTAAGTTAATGAGAAACAGTTGGAGCGATCTAACTGCTGTCCCGTTACATATACTTATTAAGGAGCGATAAAATGATAGATACCGAAATTGCAAATTTTCTTAGATCAAAATTAACAAAAGGATTAACTCACGATTTAAAACGCAACCATAGAAACATATACGATATAGTTGATAACTTCTGTCCAATCATAAAGGATTATCCATATAAACAGAAAATATATTGGTATATAAATGATATTACAGAATTTCCTAAATGCGAAGTGTGTGGTGAAGAAAACAAAAGAAACATCATTACGTTGAGTCTTGGATATAATTTAAACGTCTGTTCGCTAAAATGTTCTGCAAACCATCCAGATAATAAAGAACAGAAAAAACAAACCACTTTGAAGAACTATGGGGTAGAAAACCCAGCGCAATCAAAAGAAATACAAGAAAAGTATAAATCAACATGCATCCAAAAGTTTGGCGTAGATAATCCAAGCAAATCAAACATAATCAAAGAACAGAAAAAACAAACCACTCTTCTACATTATGGTGTTGAAAATCCTATGCAAAGTGCGATTATACAACAAATATCAAAACAAACTACTTTTAATAGATTAGGTGTAGAAAACGCAAGTCAGGCCGACTCGATAAAAGAAAAGAAAAAACAAACTTCTATGAAACATTATGGGATTTTATATCCAATCCAATCTACTGAAATCAAAGACAAAATGGAACATACCATGTTTGATAAATATGGTGTCAAAAACGCAAGCCAATCTATCATCATTAAAGCTAAAAAAAAGGCAACTTGTTTGCAAAATTACGGAGTAGATCATCCATTAAAATCTCCAAAGATCAAAGAAAAGATAAAATTTCTTTATGACTCTGGTGCCACCCAAGAAAAAATATATAAAACAAAAAAAGCTAACAATTCATTAGGAAAATCAAAAGAAGAGGACATGATATATGAATTACTTCTACAAAAGTACCCAGATGCGATTCATCACCACAAGGACGAAAATTACCCATTTGTGTGTGATTTCTTTATTCCTTCAACGAACACATATATTGAATTAAATTTCACTTGGATGCATGGTGAATCTCCTTATATAGGATCACCGGAACAGCTTGATATGATTAAGTCGTGGTCTGCCAAATCTAAAGAAATTAATTCCAAAGGCAAAGAAAAGACTTCTTATAGAGATGCTATTCATATATGGACCGAAAGAGATCCGATGAAGATATCTTATGCGATTAAGAACAACTTAGACTTCTTGTGTTTTTATGACAAACAATGTTTCTTAGATTGGTTTAATTTATCTCCCAGCTCTCCACTTAGTATTGACTAAATCATCAGTCACATCAACTCCATTCAATTTCCGAGTGCCGCCGCCGCCACCAGCCAACACTAACGCACCATGACCAAGGCTATTCAATTCTTTACCCTTTACGATATTATATTCAATAGCTTCATTAGGAGATATATGTACGCCTGGATACCATTCCCAGTAAGGCTGGGGTCCGACAACGCAAAATATAAAGGGATTTGGAATTTTATTAATATTTAACAATTCTATCATTTTATCTGAAGACATATTATTATAAGATGCATTAAACACCAAAGTTCCGGCCATTCCGGTAAATTCACTAGACTGCATTTCTAGCAATCCATCTTTGCTGATACCTGTATATGTTTCACCAATAATAGGAATATTGGGTGCGACTTCTCTTATTATTCCAGATAATATATTGTGATATATATTTCCATTGATTTTTAAGTGATGTGTTGTAGCTTTGCGCCATACGGGTATTACAAAATCGCAATAAGGAAGCATCATAGAACACATATCATAATAAATAGCAGGATCTACATAAATCTCAGTATCTGAAGTTTCTTCTGGACCATACGTAACAGCAACCACCCATCCATCCTGTTTTAGTGCTCTTGCTATAAGACACAATTTATTTATTGGTTCTCCCTTCCATACTAATAATACCCCATTAAATCCCCGTTCTTTGAACCACGCTAGTTCATCTAATTGATTCTTCTCAGAGGCCGCATCTATTGGAGTTGTTACTTGTCCAATCATACGTAAATTATTGATATTAGTAATAGAGGCCGTACTTATAGCTATTGGATCTCCAGATAATTTTTGATACCACCAATCTAATACCTTTGTACCTTCCAAACTTCTCATATTATCTATGTTAATATATCGTGCATCCATCTGTCTACTATATAATTCTTTTCTAGCATTATCCATGATTTCTGTTGATGTTGCTAATTTGGTTTTTGTAGTTTTATTTGAAATCTCTGTTCGCTTACTAAATATCGTATGTATAACTGTTTTCATAGATTGAATAACTTGTATAATAGAAGGTTTAATAGACTGGACGATTTGTGCATTATCTGTCTCTATCGATATAACCAATGATGTGTTAGCTAATTCATTAAACATAACCGTGGGTATAATAAATGTTTCGTTAGATTGAACAGCTGGCACAATAAAAGTTTTATCTGATTGAACTGATGGTGTGCTGTAAGTTTTTCTAGATAGAGTAGCTTGTGCATTAGATAATGTATTTATATCTATATTATTTAAATATTCTTTACTAATAGCTATTGAACGATTTATTTGAACATCGGATATTTTTTGATATTCCATGTAAACGATAATAGCTGAGTCTATATCTGTTGTGCTATTTGTAATACCCAAATAGGATATTTTAGATATTTTAGATATTTTATCACTATTTGGTACATCTATTTTTATACTATCTATAGGCAATAAGCGAGTTTTGTTAATTATTTGCGGCGTAGAAGATATTCGAATATTGTTTTGTTGGGGTACGCTAGAACACCCAACAAAACATAAACCCATAATTCCACAAAAGATATGATATTTAAACCTCATCATCTCTCCTATGGATTTACTTTTCGCCATTATATGTTTTAACAAAACTATTCCATGCATCAACACCCATATAGAGTGAGAGAACCCCAGTAACCTTATCATCGGATGGATCAGCGTCAATATTATTAACTTGCACTAATACGTTACTGGCAAAAGTGGAAAAGTCTGTTCTGTTCTGTTCTGGGATATTAATGCCAATATCCAATAAAGCCTTCTCAATTCCGTTCATCATGGGATCATTCATAGCAACAACAAGTGCTCCAAGCGTATCATCCATATACTTTTTGCCTTCTTCTCCAGTAAAAGAACGTTTGTCTGCAAACATTTTCTTCTTTAATGCCTTAGGAGATATGGTTTTAATACATGCCTTAAACTCATCAACTAATCCCACTACCTTGTATGTGGGTTCAAATATTAATTTTAGATCATCTGAATATTTTTCTTGTTTCAATAGGCAACTTCCAAGCAATTTGCTTACATTTACATAAAATGGGGTTCCTTGTGGATATTCCTTGAGAACATTTCTAAAACTAATTTCAGCATCTGCATATTTTTTCTGAGTAACTAAAAGTACACAAATCTGTCTTTTAGCTTCATATACATATTCCACTATTATATTTGTATCTGCCGAATATTTAACAAGTATATCATCATAGATTTCTTTAGCTTCTCCCAATCTTCCGGTAGAATCCAAACATCTTCCCATATGAAGTTTAGCGTTTGCCATGAGACTTTTGTTGGTTGTTGGTGATGTTTGTATTAGATTTTCCACATAATTAAAAGATGATGAAAAATTCGTAATAGCCATACATTTACCTATAGAAAGTTTAGCCAAGAATAAGATATCTTCAGAAGCTGTTGGATAATCTTTAATTATGCTTTCATATACGCTAATCGCCTTATTTGCCTTATTCTCGTTATGGAATTTAGTTCCCTCCTTCATTCGTGCATCAACTTGAACTAACATCTGAGTATCTACGGCTGCAAAACTTGTGCTTGCTATAATCAATCCTAATACCAATCCTATAACTATCCTATTCTTCATTTTATTTCTCCTTTTTAAATAATGCTATAAACTTCCTAAAACATTTAGTAAATATGTTAGGTTTTGTTTCTTTTACTATACCGTTATCTATAATTAGTAAAGGCTCAACATATCCTGGAACCTGTTTATCTCTAACCTTTATAAGTACAACCTCAGAATCCTTCCATGTTTGTGCATTTCCATCTTTGTCTATGTTCTCTTCTTTTTTATCGGCACTCTGCATTCCGTTCTTCAAACCCGCCCATATTCTTACAAGATATAACTCATTTGTCCTATATGGTGGTGTCCATGTTAATACACCAAAATGTGCGCCCTCTATTCCTTGCACGGGAATAAAATTGGTTATTGTGGATATATTAATCCAATTTGTACTATTAAGACTATTAGTACCTTGAAAGTATTCTAGCGTGGCACTACTATATCCAGACGGTGCTGTACTAGAATTTCGTATCCATATATTAAATGTTATAGGATAACCGCAATAAAATGCATTGGTAGCCATGCGTCCCGCTACATGATCTGGAATATAATTAGTATCCCCATAATCAAAAAATGTCTTTTCATATATCGATACATCAGTTACGGATATATCCCATGGACTGGGATTTGTTGATGTATTATATTGATTAACTCTGGTTATAGCTATTGCTCCATAATTTCCCGGAGGTGGACCAAACCAGCTCATAGCACTATTTGTATATATAATACAAAATAGTATATATATCATACATTTTATGTAATTCTGCATTATATACTCTTTTTTTCTGCTATATACGGTGAATACATACCATCCGCATATGATCTATATCTTATATAGTATTCCGTATTTCGCTCTGCACTATCCCATGTATAGGCGACTTTACCGTATGTAGTATTCTGATATTGTGGGAGAAGTCCTCCTAAAGGAAATGGATGCATCATCGAAACTTGATTAAAATACTCCCAATTCGTTTGATCGTTATATGTGGCAGCTGACACTATAAGAGGAGAAAACGTAGATGAGATTGAAACATCTAACTCAAACTCTAATGTATCTCCTGTGGATGAAAACGCTACTCTTGAATCAAGATTAACAATTAGTATACCACTAGTTACATTAGATAAAGTATCTATTAAATCTGTATAATTTGATTCTATAGGTTTATTTCCTGTTTTGAAATAATCCTTTAATGCTTCTTTTGTTATAATTGCCATATATTCCTCTATTTATAATATTTATCGTTTCATGATCTCATATCAAGTATATTTAATTTCAACTCCACTCACATATGGATACTGAAATTCCGTATAATTATTATATTCTACGGTTCCTTCTTTATATGGATTTAATGTTGGTCTAACAACATCTTTGGACAAAATTCCATATCCAGCCGTATTTAGTAATATGATATCAAAAATACCCGTTTGTTGTGGTGTAAATGTAAACTCTATTTGATTTTTATCAATTATGTTCCACATAGAAGATAGCATCTCTATACCAGAAAATGGTGGATAATCCGCAGATGCATAAAAGCTACTAACTGAGAAATTATCTACAATAGATGGACCAGATGTTATAAAATCTCCAGTAGTGGTATAATTGAACATATTCCAGTTAACAGAACTCAAATAAACTGTATCCACATAATCCATCATCTTTCCAATTATTTTAAATGTTTTATCATATGGTATTGCCTCAGACCCGATATATGTATAAAAAGGTTCTATTAGCATACTCTGTGGCCTAGCAGAAATAACACGATAATCTGTAATATATTCGCTTTCTAGCGATTTCATTATATTATAATCTTCTATTGCGCTAACAGCATTAAAGGTATGATTGATAACATAAATAGGCTTTCCGTCTGGTTGTTTGTTTTTGAACATCCAACTTTCTATTGTGAATGAAGTATCCGCATTTGTCCAATATGGAGTTTCTTTTCCAAAATCCGAGGGATACTGAAAATTTATGCTTTCTCCCCACTTTACTATACTTCTTATCTCAAAGTCAGCAAATGGGATAATATCGGGCCATTTCCAAGAAATAACAAAATATGGATCTGTATATGGAACGAAGTTGGCTACTATCTGATCGATATCAGATTGAAGTCTTGCTAATATAGAAACATTAACTGTTATGTCTATTGGAACTGGCTGTAATAAATTAATCCAATTGGCAGTAGATGGCGTTTTGGTAAAGGTATTACTCCAAGACGATCCATCCAATTTATTGAAGACTCTGTTAGTATTGCGTCTAATTCCACCTATTGAGATAGATATACATGGCATTTTGTGCATCTGATTCTTGTTAACTAAATCAAAAATTGTTCTCGATTTTGGCGCATATACGAAGTTAACATGTATCTGATCCTCAGGCTCTCTGTCTTTGTTATATCTTTTAACAATAATATCGTTGAGTGCTGCGGCAAATTGTTGCAGTATGTCTTCAACCTCAAAATGGAATGTATAATTCTTCACTATAAATATTTAGTAACTAATGTAGTCTTTTTATAAAATATTTAGGTAATAGATGTTTGTTCTTTATAATTAGATCTGCGGCAGTTCCATCTAATATAAATGTAGAACTATGGTCATCGATGCTTCTAGTCGTTCTTCCGCACATTTGTACAAGATTTTTCAATGCAGCCGCTGTATACCATTGCCTATTTTTCTCTGCTAATCTTCTAATTCTTTCCGATCCAAGAGGAAGATACGGAGTCTTCATAATAATTGAAAATCGTCCAAGATCATCCTTCAGGTCCGTTCCATATCCCAAACTTGGGCTTATGAGAACAGTACTATCAATTCTCAGTGCATGTTCAGTTAATATATTTTCGTTCGTTGATCCTTCTCTTCTAACCAAAAACCTACTCTGCCCGTGAATTTTCTTCACCAACGCTTCAGTTATTTTGAATGTATGTGTATGAATAATACCCTTATCTTTCTTGAAATGTTCGCATATCAGTAATGCCTTTTCAATTAATTTAGGCAACAATCCATCTATATTATTGTAGTTGAGTTTGTATTTAGTATCACAATATATAGGAGACTTGTTTGGATCGAATCCAGAATCTACTTCTATATATCGATACTCATCTTTCTTAATTCCCAAGGTCTGCGCGAATGTCTCAGGATCGATTATAGTTCCAGACATAAGAATAACAGTATCGCCCCACTTGAAGAAATCTTGGGCCAATACATTAACATATAGCGGAGTGAATATAGCTTCATCTTTAGTTATCTCTGTAATATATTCAGCCTTATACCAACTCTGTAAAACAGAAGAGATAGTATCAGCTAAGTTCTTATACTGTCTATATTTGGATATTTGCCCTAAGATAGATTTCTTTTTCTTCTTATGCGCCTGAAACATCTCTTCCATTATTTCGATTTGTCCTTTTAACGCTCCAAGCAAATCAGTCAACCACCTATAGGCTTCTCCGTTTATATTAGTCTGGAGTTTATCCATTCCGAGTTCGGCTAGTTTGATTTTAGAGTATTCGATATTACATGAATAATGTTTAACCAACTCATCTTCCAATTCGGATGCTTCATCACATAAGAAGAATTGACGCTTCTTTAGAAAATCTGGTAAGGTAAGAAATGCACTATAGTTATACACACCAAACTTGGATTTCCATGCATCCCTACGTGCAAGCAACATAGGACATTTATTATCACGCTTACATTCGTCCAACAGCTTAGGAGTCAATAGACAAGGGGCCATATCGCAATCAAAATCTTCATCTACTGCACATACATAGTTTACCTTGCCCTTTACGACTGATGCTGTTTTAAACAGGTTTTGATATTGTTCTTGTAGTTGCTTGGTTACCGTCATTACTGCTGCACCATATGCAGGATGGCCCAAGAACTCCTCCTCGTGCAGATAAACACCATCCTTGTCTTGTTTAGTTATCTCGTATAAATCTATGAGATTGACAATATTAGGATGGGGTGAATTACTTGCAGAAGCAAGAGTAGCCGATAGATGACTCTTACCTACGCCTGTTGGAGCTTGTACAATTATGTACTTGATTCCTGCTTCTATTGCAGATTGAATATCAGTCAATAACTTTGTTTGTTCTGGCCTAGGTTCATCACCAGAAGGGAAGTGAGATAGTAGATTAAGCATGTTTGATTGTTTCTATTTCGAGATTATCCATATTAAGAAGGGCGTGGTCAATACATTTATTCATACATCTACTGCATGGTACATATATACCCAATGTCAGACTCTTTCCAGAATACATTCGTCCATGACATTTCTTGCATGAAGAAGATGGTCGTTTCGTTAATGGAATCTGATATCTATCCATATTTTTATATTCATCAGATTCGATTTCATAGATGTCCCCTGTTATCAGGGAAAACATTAGCTGTCTTTTGATATTTTCACTCATATATATATATATGATACCATACTTTCTAAACTTTTTCAAGATATTGCAGAATTTTATCATTTTGATTAAAGGAAAACGAATTTCCTTGAATAGGCGTCTTTCCACCATTTGTTAGAGTATCCAGCCTTGACATTATATCAAAGGTTTCGGTTCCTTCCTTTCCAGAATTTATAGTGGATACACATTGTATAGCCGTCTGTTTAGCAATCTTAGTGGGATCTTTTGTCAAATTCTGAAGTAAGGGAGTTACTGCCTTCTCGACTCCGCTTATTAGTGTATGATATTGTTGTACTAGTTGTACTCCATTATTATTTAATTTATATGAAGTGTTCTCGCTGATTGCGTTTGATAGTGCGTTGAATTTATTTCCTACTGTCATGATACATGCATCTCCAAATAGCTGTTAAAATACTTACTTCTACAGTTCGGTTCTACCTTTTTTATTTCATCTATTATTTCTTTATTATTACATACTAATGAAGTTAGCTCATATGAAAATTTAATAACGTTTAATTTTTTTGTTACGTTAAATGGGATGGGTACCTCAAATCGTTCAATCTTGTTTTTATTGGTTTTTATTGTAAATTCAATATAGAATCCATTTTGTTTAAAAAGTAATACTTTTCCAGATCTCCACTTATTTTTATGTATTATGAAATCGATTTTCTGTTGCAATAAAGTCTTTAGGGTATCTTCTAGCTCGGTATCGGTTATAGTGATCATAAATGTCCTTCGAAATTACTTAAAGATATTCATGATTTGTCAACTAATTGCTTGAACTCTTCGAAATTATTATCTACGATGCATATGTAGTTAAACCCTTTCTGTAAACACGCTTCTTTCTTCTGTTCTAGGTTCTTATCTAGTTTTACTGTATAGTTTGATTTAATTTCAACTATGAGATTTAGCTTGGGTATATGAAAATCAGGATAATAATATGCTGACGTTCCTATTCGATTTATGTACTTCACGGTCTTTGGAGAGTAATCAATATCCTTTTCATGTAGAAGGTTATTTTGGAATACAAAATCTAAGAAGTTTGGTTCAAACCCACGAAGATTAACTATAGTACCAGATGGTAGATTATATTGTTTTGCTTTGTAGTTATTTTTTTGGTTTAATTTGTGACTGTCGGGATTTTGCATCGCATAACTAACGCCATATCTTTCGATCATGGTATTCTTACTGCGTTGACGAATAATAGGGGAATCGAACGGAGAATTTACGTTATAGTTGTGTTGCAGTGTATTCTTTATCTTATCTCGTACTTCTTTTGCCTTTGCAAAATGGTCTACTCCATATTTATACATCCACGTTTGTTCAGCCTTTTTATGTATATCTTTTGCTTGGACAGCACACACATTACCATATTTGTCGAAACATGTGCGCTTTGTCTTATCTATCTTCTCTGGTAGTGCATTGATATTTGCTGTCCCGTATTTTTCTAGACAGGTATGTTCACGCCGTTTTATTTGTTCATTATCTGCACCAAAACAAATACTATTACAATATTTTAAATATTCTACGGTATCTTTCGACCACTTTGTTTCTTTTCCACACGTTAAGCAGGTTCCGTCTTTTTCTTGTTTATAAAATAAATCATAATATTCTTTGCTACCTATTAGATGCTTAGTAGTGCAATGAAAGGAAACTCCCCTTAATGACTTATATTTTTTGTTGCAAATTATACATATATTTTTTTCTGTGTGTCCCTTCCGATTTAATTGCATATCTTTAATTTGTTCTATAGTTGGACGTATACCCATTGATCTAGTTAGTAAATCTAATGAATGTTTCTTGTGCTTGATTTTATCAGAATTACAACAAACTATACTACAGTATTTATTATATTTCCCTTTAGAAGAAACCCATTTAGCATCTTTCCCACATATTACACATATGCCATCATTTTTCTCCTTAAGATATTTGTTGTAATAGTCATATTTTGTAGTCTTATGTTTTTGAGCTATGTGTATAAATAATGCGGCTTTGCTGATTTTTATTTGATTACATATCTTACAAGTTAATTCATTCATATAAATACTTATCAAATCACACCGTTTATTTGGCAAGATTTACGAAATATTCCTATTGATTCATAAAACTTATTTTATCGCTGGCACTCATAGCTTGCAGGTATAAATTGAAATAATTCCAAAACTTCTCTTCTGGTATTGTTGGTATAATAGTAACTACGTCACATGTATTGCAATCAATCATGCGATATTCAGCCCAAAATAAATCCCATCCACACGCCAAATTTTTCATAGCCCAGTTATATGCGGGTGCATGAGTGGGCGGTTTAAAGTGTAATGCTATTCTTCCCGGAGCAGAATTTAATATCATTCGATCATTTGTCACCAGCATACGCCTAGTATCATTCCATCCAGCCTTTGGATGCCTACGAAAGAAGCGTAGTTCTAATACGTTTCTTTCTAGCAAAGCTAAAAGTTGTCCTTGTGATACTCTCATTCTCTTATCTTATCTCCTGTTTCGTGATCATATATCTCTTCTGGTGGTATATTCTGTAATACAAAACATGCCAGAGCATCATGCTTTAAATTAGTAGCCGTATCATCTAAGAAATAAGTATATTTATCGGAAACTGGAACATATAATATTTTAAATTCCTCTATAGGTAAACCTTTATCTCGTGATAATATTTTTTTAAAGGAACGCAATACACTATCTTTATTCGTAGAAAATAAATATATTCTATCGTCTGGATGGTAAAACGTAGTTTCTGTTCCCCTTGGGGCCAGTCCAATCCGCTTTATCTTTGGCATATTAGAAATATGAGTAATATGATAAAACCTCTTAATACTATCTCTGTTTAATATGTTATTAATTTTTGATGGATGTCGTGGTTCTATTTGAATATCGACTGTTGTTAACTTGTTGGTTTTTTTACTAAGATAATAACCAAACAGATTTAGGGTCTTGTCCAAAAAATCATAATCTGTTGAAGTTGGTCTTTTAATATTTATCGAAAAGGAAAATACTATTCCATATTTTGTGATAGTAAGTTCTCTTGGAAGCCTAACCGTTGATTCTATATCTAATCTTCCACGAAAATGTTTCGATAGAGTATCGATAAGTTTATCAGCATTATACGAAGCATATTGCCCTTCTAGCAATAATGCTTCACATAATCCAGAAAACAAAAATTTCGATAGATATTTCGTAAAAAAATCGTTCATGTAACTATTTAGGCTGGCTTGACCACCGCAAATATTCTAGATTCGTTTAAAAAGATATATTTCTTCTTCAAGCTAATCATAGGAAGACCCTTGTCTGAGGGATACATGACACAATCATCTACCTGTACAACACCAGAACACTGAGGTCCAATCTTGACAACCTTTGCTACTCTCCACATCTTTCCGTTGATCTCTTGCTTAAGCCAGATGCCATCTCTCTGAACTTCCCCTTCTTTGTTCTCGTCAATCAATTCGCACATGAGAGTATCGCCCAGTACCTTATCAACTTCATATGACGTAGGTATAGCGATACCTTGCATCTCCGTTAGGTCCAACGAAGGCAACCCCATGTTCTCACGAGGCAACGAACCCCGTCCACTATTTTCAACCATCTCGGCCAACTTTGTCATTACTGTGTTTCCTTGTTGTTTTTCTCTAATGGATCTACTTTGTTACACAGAGAACATCTTCCGTTCTCGTATATATGTGATCCGTATTGGTTTCCGTCTAACTTATTTTTTTTACAAAATCGTTCTTTGTTGATTTTACGACCACGATGTACGTGATCTTCTTCTTGTTCAATGTTCCAGTCTCTCATAATAATATTAGTTATTCACCAGTTGTTTTTTTAGTAACTTTATATCTACAATACCAGAATCGAGGTAACTCTTTACTTCTTTCTCTGATAACTCAAATCTTTCGGCCAAATATTTTACCATATCTTTATCTATAGTCACGTTACTCTTTTCTTCCTTATTCTTCTTTATATATCTAATACTTTTATTTTTCGATTTCGGAATGATTCCCGTAAATAACTTATACCACATCTGCTTCTCGTCAATAGCCTTCCACAAAACATTTGATGATTGATTTACTATTTGTGCAAATTGAGGAGAATAAAAGCTCAACCACCGCTGGATCATGTATGGAACAAACTCCTTCTCTATGTCACAGTCTTCTGATAATTTATTCTTCTTATCAGTTATGATATCTTTTAATTGATCAAAAATATTCATCAACCGATCCTCGTAGTTGATATGAATATTGATAATACTGTATGATAGAATGCCTCGATGCATTGACTCTGTAACCGTTTAATTTGATCATCATTTATATTAGTTGAATAAGTATATACTGGAGCATTCTTATTTGCTAGTATGCTAATTCCGATGTGTATCAAAACATTTCTTTGCCGTTCTGTTATAGAACTTATACTAACCTTTCCACGAGAAATGATCACACCTTGGCTAGTAAATTCTTTCCTGATAAACAATTCGCCATCTTCCACTTCTACCGAAGACCCCACCAGTTCGGATAACATCTCTGCAATTATAGTATTATATAATCTTTGAAAGACTACCCCGCCCCATATGCTGGTAGTTGGAAGTTCTATACAGAAGTGAACCATATTACTAAACTGGGTAGCTGGTGCCGTGAATGATACTATATTACCTAATGGATATACTTTGTCTTTAAAGAACTTATATGCGATTTTTGTTTGGATGATGTCTTCATTATAATAATCATATCCAGTAACTTCTTTTAATTGTTCTCTAGTAATAATCACGTAGCTTCCTCTTTCTTTGACATGGATTTCTGTATTTCTTCTATTATGGCAGATAATGCCTCTATTGCAATTTCCTTTGATATATGTTCCAGCGTAGCCGAAATTTCTATAACGGTCTCTTTAAGTTGCTTATTTTCTTCTAGTATCTGCTCGTGTTTGTTTTTTAGATTCTTAAATTCTGTGGATCTCATCCATAGAATCGATAAAGTACCCATGATATAGAATCCAATCATCCAAAATATATTTGTGCTCATCCTATGATTTTACACTATTACTGGAAAAAATCAACTATTATATATGAACTACCCAGCCACTAAAGATGGCTGGGTTTGATGTCGTGGTTTTTTTGCGGAAATTATATAAATATTAATGAAGACCACTAAATATTATAAACGGAGTATATCTATGAATTATGAACAACTTTTCAAAAAGACGCTTCTAAGAGAAGAAGACACATCTGTGAACGTATCGCCAGAAGCCCCTGTGGAAGCATCTCCTGAGGTATCAGATCAAAATGCGTGGAACACGGGAAATCCTAAAATTGTGGATAATGAAGAACTTGGCAATAAGTTCAAAACAGAAGGAATGCCTAAAGAGGAACTAGATAAGTACTCAGAAACCATAACCAAATGGGGTACTGGTATGAAAACTACTATTAGTCTATTAGCAGAAATTATTGATACGATCTCAAAAGAAAAAATAGCAGGTTCAACCGGATCAGACCAGTTCACCGCCCTTCTGAAGAATGCATTAAAGATTAAGACTGATCTTAGCGGATTTTCGTCACAGGTAGATGATTTAAAGGAAACGATTAAACTTGCAATCCATGATGCTGCTAAAGATCGCAAAGACAAAATATCTTCGCTGACCACATGAAATCTCTTGAAATGTAGGCATATACCAGCTATAATATTAGCATGGAACTTCCAGTAAACTATATATTAGACGTTATATACCAGAACTGTAAACGTGTTAAAAATAAGAGTCACCAAGTATATAACTTCGAGTGTTGCATCTGCAACGAAGGTAAATCTAAAACCAAGCGTAGAGGATATTATTTCGTAAAAGACGACTACTTTTATTGTCAGAATTGCCAAAAGTCTTGGTCACCAATTAACTGGATCATGGAAGTTGAAGGACTTACATTCAAACAAGTGATAAGAGAGGCAAACGACCATGGAAACACATTTAACGAAGTTATAGATAAGCACACCGAATCTCCAACAGAAAAACCAAAACAATATTCATTACCATATGATAGCATAAATCTCAACGATCCAATTCAACTACACTATTATAAAGATTCAAAAGAAGTTCAATACTGCTTACAATATATAAAAGATCGTCGTCTCAATACTGCTATCAATAAACCTAAAACGTTTTATCTTTCTCTATCCGACAAAATCCACAAAAATAGGCTTTGTATCCCATTCTTCGATGCCGATGGTAAGATTATATATTATCAAACTCGTGCATTGTTTGAACGTGACGCAATGATTGCAAAGTATCTATGCAAGAGTGGAAGTGAGAAATCCTTATATGGAATTGGAAATATATCAGCAGATTTAGAATATATATTCAAGTTCGAGGGTCCAATCGACTCATGTTTCTGCCAAAATGGAGTTGCTGCCTGTGGTCTTTCACTATCTGAAAAACAAGTAGATCAGCTAGATAAGTATCGCCTATTTGATCAAGTATGGATATTGGATAATCAACTGGATAACAAAGACGTTGTAAAGAAATATAATGAAGTTGTAGATCGTGGAGAGAAAATATTCTTTTGGCCATCAGAATTCAAAGAATTCAAAGACTTCAATGATGTGTGTGTAGCTACAGGCAAAGATACAATTCCTATTAAATTTATATTGAATAATACATATAATGGAATGGCGGCAAAAATGAAACTCAAAGAATTATGCCAAAAAATCTAATTACGCTTCCTTCTTCCAATCTGTCTTATCTCTAGATCTATTATATCCGCCCTTCTTGCCATCCTGATGTACTCTAGTAACTGGATTCATGTTCCACTTCTTACGTGGCATTAGATCTAATTGAGTAGGTTTTGGCTTAGTCTTTCCTTCGGTCAACTCGACCAATTCAAACTTCAAAGCTTTAAGAAACTTCTCTGGCAAGTCTTTGATAGGCTGTTTTGATTCATCTAATATTTGCATATGCCTAGACACTTCTTTGGCCAAGGCTTTAGCGAAATCCTCACTAAACTGTATCTTTATCTGGTATATAGAATCATGAAAAGTCATGAAGAAATATACCAATTTATCCACTAGAAAGAAGCATAACATGGCGTAAAAATAAATCAAGGCTTTTATTGGATTTTGTGCATATAAACA
>Ga0208613_1000146_pt1 | contig 25084 bp, 15 predicted proteins | sample CryBogmetaGMA6M_FD_184543 | JGI IMG/M metagenome (GOLD analysis project Ga0208613, IMG submission 184543) | Freshwater microbial communities from Crystal Bog, Wisconsin, USA - MA6M (SPAdes) | ecosystem: Environmental > Aquatic > Freshwater > Lake | place: Crystal Bog, Wisconsin, USA | collected... | reverse complement strand
ATACAGTGTAATATATCAGCGGGTTGATTAAAGACCATTCTTTTCAACTTTATTTCAAGCCTTTATCAATTGAATCCACCAATCAAAAATAATAATTAATATCACAGATTGTGAAATTCTTCACATTAAAATGACTTTCCTGACAATCCGGACATTTTTAGTAAAAAAGTTAACTTTGGCAAGGTATTTGAGGTGTGTTATTACCTAATACAAATATAAGTGATCACTTTATCCAGGAACGACATTGAACAGAGGTACCGCAGGGTTTCCGAAGCGATTTACGAGAACCGCTTCAAATCGGCCCTTGATGAGTTCTCGCAGTGGATACGTTTTTCAAGCAGGCAGGAGTTTTATTACCAGCTAGAAACTTGTGGCGATAATTACAGGACCCTGCTGCGTTATGCAGTTGAAGGATACAAGGACCCCCAGCAGGAGACTATTCTGCAAAGCCTTGGAGCATCACTGCTTTCGCTGGCTGATGAATTGCAGCAGAACATGAGGGAACCACTCCTCCCCTTTCAATACAGCGAGAAACAGCAACTTGTAAATTACTACGGGGAAGATCCCGATAAGATCATCACATCCATAGAGGAGATTTTCCTTCATCGTGAAGTAAACAAGCTCATCGATATAACCGGCAGTGAGGAGGAAGGAATGACTGAATCACTCCCTGGCGAGATGCTCGACAGGTTGTTTAAACTCGTCTGGCTAACCGAAAAGATCAAGGACCACCACCTCAGCCTGGCCAGGAGGATCAACCGTTCCTCTACCATCGAATGGTACGAAAAGTCATTGATTGTAAGCGCGCTCACACTCAGCCTGCTGAATTATTATGATCCCCAGAAATTCACCCTCCTCATCGAATTTGCAGAAGCCGGTGAAAAGCATGTTTCCCAGCGGGCCCTTGTAGGCATTATCCTTGGGCTTATCAAATATGACCGGAGGATCATGTATCATCCTGACCTTCTGGCCAAATTAACCACACTTACAGCTGACCCTGAAATCCTGAAAAACATAGAAGTGATATTGCTACAGTTCCTGATGGCAAGGGAGACAGAGAAGATTACCAGGGAGTTTGAGGAAGAGGTACTTCCCGATATGAAGAAAATGATGCCAAAGATAGAAGACAAACTTCAGCTTGGCGACCAGACGGAAGAGTCGGACCTGGAAGGGAAAAACCCGGGGTGGAAGGGAATGGTGGATGAAGTTCCCGGTTTGTTTGAAAAGATTGAGAAATTTTCGAAAATGCAGATGGAAGGCGGGGATGTTTTCATGAGCACCTTCCAGATGCTTAAGCGTTTTGATTTCTTTAACAGGATGTGCAACTGGTTCATCCCCTTCCACCGCCATAATCCCGAAGCAGGAGTACTTTTTCCCGAAAATGATGACCTGAACCGCCGGCTGTTCGACAGCCTCGAACATGCTTTTTATATCTGCAATTCCGACAAATATTCCTTTGTGCTGAACTTCCAGGCCATCCCTGCTGAGCAAAGAAATCTCATCGTGACGAATTTTGAAGCCGAACTTGCCCAGATGAAAGAAATGGCTTCCGAAGAACAGATGCTGGACTCTTCATTGGGGGAAAATGCAATCTTCATACAGTACATACAGGATCTTTACAGGTTTTACAAGATTTTTCCAAACCGGGGAGAATTTGAAGATATTTTCAGGAGAAAAATCTCTTTCGGAGACCTGGATTTCTACAAGACCTTTTTCGAAAAAGAAAAATTCACCCATAAACTGGCCGAATTCTATTTCGAGAAAGGACATTACTACGAAGCCATCGATCTCTATGAATATCTTTCAACAAGGGAGCAGCCTTCGGGGGAATTTTATGAAAAGATCGCTTTCAGCTATCAGAAATTAGGACGATACAGGAAAGCTGTTGAATTTTACAAAAAAGCCGAGTTGTTCGACACGGACCGTCTCTGGATCCTGAAGAAACTTGCCTTATGCTTTATCCGTCTGAAGGATTACCAGGGCGCATTGGAATATTTCAATGAAGCCCTGAAAGTTCAGCCCGAAGACCAATCCATCCGGGCACAGCTTGCCCAGTGTTACCTGAATCTCAGGGAATATGAAAAAGCCTCGCAGATCTACGCCCAGCTGTTGTTTTATTCACCGGGGAACCTGAAATACCTGAGGCCTGCAGCTTATTGTGATTTTGTAACCGGGAAGATCAAACAGGCCGAAGCAGGGTACACTGAGCTTCTTGAAGGAACGGGTAAACCTTCGGCTTATGATTATATGAATGCCGGCCATGTCCAGTTATGCCAGGGGCATCGTAAAATTGCACTCGACCTTTATTCCAGGAGCCTGTCATCCAAAGAATTCAGCGAAAATGAATTCATGGCAGCATTTGATGAGGATGTACGGCACCTTCTCAGGTATGGAGTTACAGCATCTGAGATCCCGCTGATCAAAGACTATTTATCGTTCCAGGCTGAAAGAGCGTGATGATGAGCGTGATGAAGAACGTGAGGAAGGGCGTGCAGATCGTAATGGTCGTGACTGCATCCACTGTCGTGATGATGGCATATGGTATTACACAGGCCACGGCCCAGGCTACTTTCTATCTTACAGGTTCTGAGTACCATTGGACCAGAGGATCTGCCCAACCCTTAGTCCAGCAGAAAGTCAGGGCCATATTAAGTGAAAACAAACTCCGCTCAGTATCCGACAGCAACAAGGCCGACCTGCTCATTAAAATAGTCTGCAATTCATCTTCTAACGGGCAAACCCCTTTTTTTTATTTTGGCAGCCTGGATGCCACGCTGAAGGTATATGATAAAAAAAAGGGAGCAGTTGTTTACACCAATGAGATACGGAAGATCAAGGGAGGCGGCACCACCCAGGCACTGGCCGATGACAAGGTTTATGACAATGCTTCCCAGATCATTGCCGACACTCTCGCCCGCTTTGTTTTCATGTACACCACGGGCAAGCCTTATCCCATCTATAAGAAAGCCTCTGAATTCGAAGTTTTATGCGATGCCGACACCGACATCCCCGAAAACCTGCCCGAAAGGAAGAACACCTATGTGCTCATCATAGCCAATGATGCATACAGCCCTATGCAGATGGCCCGCTGTACCCACGATTCTGTCGACCATCACGCCAGGGATGCCCGTGTTTTCAAGGAGTATGCCATTCGCACGATGGGAATACCTGAAAGGAATGTGCAAACCATCATCAACGCCAAAGCCTTTGAAATGAGGAGGGAGATCATCAGGCTTTCATCATATTCAAAAGGGATACAGGGTAAGGCCGAACTTATATTCTACTATGCCGGCTACGGCTTGATCGATGAAAAAACTTACGAGCCGTATATCCTTCCTGTTGACATTGAAAACGACGACCCGAAATTCGCACTCAGGATCAGCGACCTCTACAAGATGCTGCAGGAAGATGTCTCAAAACGCATCAGCATAATACTTGAAACTTCCTTCCAGTTCGATGCCCTGCAAGCCAGACCGGCAAAGGGTAAGGCGCCAAAGATCGCAATGCTGTATCCCAATGCTCCTGCCAATGCGATTTTAATGGCAGCAGCAAAACCAGGGCAAACAGCCTGTTCGGATGAGCAGGCCGGCCACGGTTTGTTCACCCTCGCCATACTGCAAAAACTCAAAGGAACAAAGGGGAAAGCCAGCCTGAAAGAGGTCTCAGACTTTGTGATCCAGAACGTGAAAGAAGCAAGTATCAGGATGAAATTCAAGGAACAACTTCCCCAGACCCTTGTGGGCTCTTCCCTGAATAAGGAATTTAATACTTCAAAATTTTAACGGACGGATGTGGGGGTGAGTTTGATCATCAAAACATCGTGAGGAGCAAGGGTACCTTTCACATTATCCTTTGAAGAGCCTGTATCCTGGTGCTTCCAGAGATCTCTTATTGCAAAATTCCCGTCAACAGTGAACTTTTTGATCGTGGTTTTCAGATCCTGGTCAAAATTAAGGGGCTGTGGTCCCCGGTTAATGAAGCAGAATGCGTAAGCGCCTCCTTCGAGCGGCTTGAACCAAATCTCGAGGTCCCCGTATTTCATCCAGCGGGTGGCTGAAATGCCCAGCTTATCCTGGTCAATGGCCAGCACCTCCTTATTAGTTAGTATCTCCAGGGTTTCCTTACCCATATTCCTCAGGTCGTTTCCTGCCATGAGCGGGGAAGAGAACATTGACCACATGCTGATGTGCAAACGTTCTTCAGAAGGTGTTAATACCCCGTTCCCTACCTCAAGCATATCGGCGTCATTCCAATGCCCGGGACCGGTATACTGCCCTATGTCGGTAAACAGGTCGATGATCTGCAACACCCCGTTTCCGCCCCAGTAATTTTTACAATCAAAACAATTGATAATATCCTCGGTCGATCTCCAGAGGTGGCCGATGTCCGACGCCCATTCCCAGGGCTTGCTCACACCCCAGTCACAGATGCTATAGACCACAGGCCTTCCGGCTTTATACAGGGCATCCCGCATAATGGTGTATGAGGCTTCCGCATTTTGTTTGCCGTGGTTGCACCAGTCGTACTTCAGGTAGTCTACACCCCATGAAGCATAGGTACGAGCATCCTGGAACTCGTACCCCCTGCCCCCCGGCCTTCCCTGGCAGGTTGCAGTTCCCGCATCGGAATAAATGCCGAATTTCAGTCCCTTTGAATGAATATAATCGCCAAGGCTTTTCATTCCCGAAGGAAACCTCTGAGGGTCTGCTATAATGTTTCCTGATGAGTCTCTCCCGGTTTGCCAGCAATCATCGATAACAAGATACACGTATCCTGCATCCCGCATCCCGTTAGCCGCCATTGCATCGGCGGTTTCGCGGATGGTTTTCTCGTTTATATCACAGCCGAATTTATTCCAGCTGTTCCATCCCATAGGAGGAGTCATTGCAAGGTTCCCGAACTTCTGGGCATTCACGCAAACCGCGGTCAGCAGCAGGGTGACAATTAAATATTTTTTCATTAATATCAGAGTTAGGAGATTGAGGTTCCCTGCTTCCTTTCCTTCTCAAGCTTCTCAATCCGTTCTACAATTTTCGGAAAATTACGGAAATAAATGATCGACTTTCTATATTTTGAGACTTCCATGGCAGGAGAGCCAAGATAGCTGAGCCCCGGGGTGGTAAGGCTTTTAGATACTCCTGTAGCCCCTCCCATCGACGTATTATCGGCAATGGTCAGATGTGGAGCCATTGCAACATGTCCGCTGATCAGGCAGTTCTTTCCAACCTTTGTAGACCCTGCGATCCCTGTACCGGCAGCAATATAAGTGTTCTCACCTACCTCACAATTATGGGCCACATGAATGAGGTTATCAAATTTCACCCCTTTCCTGATGATGGTTGAACCTAAGGTTGCACGGTCGATAGTACAATTGGCTCCCATCTCCACATCATCCTCTATGACTACATTCCCGATCTGGGGTATTTTTTTATTCCCCTCATTTTGAGGGACAAACCTGAATCCATCACTTCCAATGACCACACCGGCATGGAAAATGCAGTTTTTCCCGATCACGTTATCTGAATAAATCTTAACTCCGGGATAGAGTATGGTGTTGTCGCCAATCGTGGTATTGTCGCCGATATATACCTGCGGATAGATCTTGACATTATTCCCGATATGGGTATTTTCACCGATAGAAGAATATTCCCCCACGTACAGATTTTCGCCCAGTACGGCTGACTCAGCAATGCAACATTGTTTCGAAATACCGCTTTTGTTATTTTTTATCTGGTTATATAGTTCCAGTAATTTCGCAAAAGCTACCTCGGCGCTGTCCACCCTGATGAGGGTGCTGTTTACCGGGTGTTCCGGTATGAAAGATTTGTTAACAATAACGATGGACGCCTGGGTGGTATAGATGAAATGGGTATACAGCGGGTTAGAAAGAAACGAGATGGAGCCCTGCTTACCTTCTTCGATTCTTGAAACCTGGTTAATGGTTGTTTCCGGATTGCCTTCTACCATTCCGTTTACCAGTTCGGATATCTGTTTTGCAGTGAAGTTCATGATCTGAAAATTAAAGTGGATTTGATTTCGGCGCACAATTTACACATAATTTCCAAGCAAAATTTTCTACCGCACAGGAGGGACAATCTGGTTGCAATTTCCTAATGGAGTTGATCCAACCCATCAAAAAAGGGCCCAAACAATAATACCAACACTTTAACCATTTGATCTTTGACGTGCAAAACAGCTAAGAATGATGTATCTTTGATAAGTCTGTAAACAGGCTATGCAGGTACATCGTGCTAATCAGCAGTTCATGAAAGATATCCATAAAAAATCCGCATCCGGGATCCTTTACCAAAAGTCAGAAGAACTGCTGGTATTGATTCAAAAGTATTTCAATCAGGCCTAGCCGTTTCTCCAAGATCTTTATTATGAGCCCACACCGCCACCGCAAAAATGAAATAAAACAGTTTCCCATCGTGGGCATCGGTTCCTCGGCAGGGGGGCTAGAAGCATTGGGGCAGTTTTTCTCGAATTTGCAGGATCACAGCGGCATGGCATTTGTCGTCATTCAACACCTCGACCCGAATCGTGCAGGCTTTTTAACCGAACTGCTGCAACGCACTACCAAAATGAAGGTTTTCCAGGCAACCGACCAGCTCAAGGTGAAGCCAAACTGCGTGTATGTGATCCCTCCCAACAAGAGCATGGCTTTGGATAATGGCGCTTTACATTTGTTCAATCCGTTTGAACCCCGGGGACTGCGCTTACCTGTCGATATTTTCTTCCGTTCACTGGCTTCCGAAATGCAGGAAAAAAGCATCGGCATCATCCTTTCGGGTATGGGCCACGATGGCAGCCTCGGGGCACAAGCCATTAAAGAAAAAAATGGCATCGTGCTGGTGCAGGATCCTGCTTCCGCCAAATTCAATTCAATGCCACTCAGCGCAGCAAATGCAGTAATTGCCGATATAGTTGCCGATGCTAACGAATTACCAGGCAAACTGATCGCATACCTTAAAATCATTCCGCCACTTTACCCGGATCCCGATCCAGCGAAAGAACACGAAAGCAATCTCGGGAAAATCATCGCCATCCTGCAAGAACAATCGGGGCACGATTTTTCGCAGTACAAAAAAACCACCTTGTATCGACGTATCGAACGGCGCATGGGAATTCATCAGATAGATAAGATAGGCAACTACCTCGGTTTTTTAAGAAAAAATCCCGGCGAGGTCGAACTGCTTTTCAATGAATTGCTCATCGGCGTTACCAGCTTTTTTCGCGATGCACCCGTTTGGGAAATGCTTAAAGAAAGCGTGCTGCCGGCTTTGATGGATGAACTGGCCCGGGGTTATGAATTGCGTGCCTGGTTACCGGGCTGCTCTAGCGGTGAAGAGGCCTATTCACTGGCTATTATTTTTAATGAATCTCTGGAAAAAAATAAAAATTACAAAAATTTATCGCTAAAAATATTTGCCACTGATCTCAGCCATGATGCAATTGAAAAAGCGCGTTTAGGGGTGTTCCCCTCAACAATTAGGAATGATGTATCGACAGAACGCCTCAACAGGTTCTTTACCGTTGTTCAGGAAAGCTACAAGGTTAACCCTGCTATCAGGGAAATGGTTGTGTTCGCGAATCATAATGTTATCTCAGATCCTCCTTTCACACGGCTCGACCTGATTGCATGCCGCAATTTACTGATATACCTGGAACCCGGATTACAGAAAAAAGTAGTAGAATCATTTGCTTACAGCCTTAATCAGGGTGGTATTCTGGTATTGGGGACTAGTGAAATTCTCGAAAACCAAAATGAAAGATTTGAGAAGATCGATACTGACCTGAAAATTTTCAAACGGGGCACAAACATTCCCGGGGCTGAACCCGTTGATCGGCCAGGTCCTTTTTACAGGGACAATACCGTGCCGGTTGATAAGCATATACCTTTACACCTCCCGAAGAACATTCAATCAATTACCGATCAGCTTTTGCTTCAGCGTTTTCCCCCATGCAGCATACTGATCAATGCCGCCGGCGACATTATATACAAAACTGGCAGCATCGATAAATACATTGAACCTGCTGCCGGAAAAGCTAACATGAACCTTCATGCAATGATAAGCAAAGGTTTGCGCGATGTGCTGCCCGTTGCACTACGCGAAACAGCCCTTACTTTTGATCCGGTTATCAAAAGCAATGTTAAAATTGAAACATACGGGATCACCAGATTTGTCAACATTACTTTTCAGCAAATTGAAAAACCTGTCTCCATACGGGGGATGATTTTAATACTTTTCACCGATGTGCCGGCTGTACTTGAACATCGGGCAATATACCCGAAAAGTGGAAATCAAAATTTACCGCAAAAAGATAAGGACCTCGAGATTGAGCTTCAGCGAACTCAGGAAGATATGCAAATCCGACAGGAGGAAATGCAATCATCCCAGGAAGAATTGCTGACGCTCAACAAAGAATTCCAATCAGTCAATGAGGAACTAATCACCTCAAAAGAGGAGATGCAAAGTCTGAACGAAGAACTGCTCACGGTTAATGCGGAACTGCAGAGTAAATTAGGCGACTTCGTTCTGGCGAATGATGACATGAAAAACCTGCTTAACAGTACAGGGATTGCAACCCTTTTCCTCGATAAGAATTTGAACATTCGCAGGTTTACCGACCAGGTAACCGATATTATGAAACTTCGCAGCAAGGATATCGGGCGTCCGTTTACCGACCTTGTTATCGACCTGGATTACCCCGAAATTGAAAGTCATGCACGCGAAGTTCTCAGAACCATGATATCGGTCGAAAAGACCGTTGCGGGCCGCAACAAAAGGTGGTATAATGTCAGTATATTGCCTTACCGCACGTTATACGAACATATTAACGGATTGGTTATTACATTTACTGATATTACTGTAGCAAAGGACCTGGAGATAAAACTGGAAGCCCTGAATGCCACTCTTACTATTTCCGAAACCCGTTATCGCCGGCTCTTTGAAACCTCAAAAGACGGGATGCTGATCCTCGATGCTGAAACCGGCAGGATCGTAGATGTGAATCCGTTTTTAATTGAAATGCTGGGCTATTCAAAAGAACAGTTTATTGAAAAAGCCATCTGGGAAATAGGATTTCTGAACGATATCATCGCAAACAAAGCTAAATTCTCAGAGTTGCAGCAAAAGGAATATGTGCGGTACGAAGATCTGCCGCTTGAAACCGCCAGCGGACGTAAAATCAAAGTGGAGTTTATCAGCAATGTATATTCAGTAAACAACCTTAAGGTAATCCAATGTCAGATTCGCGACATCACACAACGCGGGCCGGCCGAAGAGAACCTTCAGAAAAGTATGGGAATTCAATCGTAGTAAAATCCATGTCGGAAGTCAAAGCTACATCACAGTATAAGTTTCAGATATGAATAAAGGAAGAAACCCCAAGTTCGAGGATCTTCGCCAAAAAGCCGAAGAGTTATTGGGAAATAAACCCAGTCATCTGCCCGTCAATCCATCTGAAGCCGATTCGCTGAAACTAATCCACGAGCTGGAGGTTCACCAGATAGAGATGGAAGTATTGAATGATGAGCTCATGCTGGCAAAAGAAAAGGCAGAAGTTGCTGCAAAAAGGAATTTAGAATTATTTGATTTTGCACCTGCGGGTTATTTTTCCCTACACCCGGATGGAAGTATTATTGAACTAAACCTCAGCGCGGCAAGAATGCTGGGCAAAAAGCGTTCACAGTTAAAAAACAGCAGGTTGGGCTTTTTCGTTTCAGACGACACGAAACCAATTTTCAATAACTTTCTTGAAAAAACATTTAACAGCAATGCCACAAAGGAGTGTGAGGTGACCCTTTCACTCAGTGCTGAATCACCTAAGGTAGTTACCCTTACCGGCATTGTTGCCGACAAGGGTGATCAATGCATTGTAAACATGGTTGATATTACCCAGCGCAAACAGGCAGAAAAGGAAAAACAAATAAGTGATGCCCTTATCCGCACGCTTTCTTTAGCGATCGAGCAGAGCCCGGTTACCACAGTCATTACCGATTTAGCCGGAAATATCGAGTTCGTGAATCCGAAGTTCACCGAAATCACAGGATACACAGCTGAAGAAGTAATCGGTAAAAATCCCAGAGTATTGAAATCAGGAGATAAACCTGATTCCAAATACCAGGAATTATGGGACACTATCCTTTCAGGTCAAAGCTGGCACGGGATTTTTCAAAACAAAAAGAAAAGCGGCGAACTTTACTGGGAGTCGGCGGTGATCTCACCGGTCAAGGACGAAAAAGGCGTGATCACTCATTTTTTGGCAGTAAAAGAAGACATAACTGAGCGCAGACAAGCTGAGGAAGAAATAAAACTGAAAAATGAGGAACTTCACATGCTCAACGCCGAAAAAGACAAATTCTTTTCCATCATCGCCCACGATTTGCGAGCCCCTTTCAATGGATTCCTTGGCTTTACTAATATGCTGGTTGACGACCTGGACACCTTAACATTGAAAGAAACCAGGAAACTCGCGGGGATTATGAAAAGCTCAGCCACAAATATCTTTCGCTTGCTCGAAAACCTGCTGGAGTGGTCGCGTTTAAAAAGAGGCAAGATCCCTTTTGAGCCCGCGCCGCTTTTATTAATGTCGGCTGTTTCTGAAAGCATGCACACTGTAATTGATTCGGCTCGCAAAAAAGAGATTGAGATCAGGTATGAAATTCCTCAAGATATGGAAGTGTTTGCCGATGAATTCATGCTGGGAACAATACTCCGTAATCTAGCCACAAATGCCGTGAAGTATACACCGAGGGCAGGCAGTGTTACCATTGCTGCAAAACCGGTTTCCGACAGCCTGGTGGAAATATCCATTAAAGATACAGGTATCGGAATGAACCCTGAAATGATTGATAATCTTTTCAAATTAGATCTGAATACCAGCCGCAAAGGTACCGACGGTGAACCCAGTACCGGTTTGGGGCTCATCATCTGCAAAGAATTCATCGAAAAACATGGTGCGAAATTATGGGTGGAAAGTGAAGAAGGCATAGGAAGTACTTTCTACTTTTCATTACCAATATGTCCATGAAAAAGAAATGGATGGGACCATTGAAATAGCAAGCGATTGTATGCCGGGAACAAAATGACACCTGGTTTTGCCTCTGCAAGAGAAATAACGCGTTTTCACGTAAGTACGCGATTATATTGATAAATATCGCGATAAAGCCCTATGCTCATTCCGTAATTTGTTCCTTCACTGAAAAATAATTTACTTTTTTAGCGCCTGAGGCTCCGAAGATTAGCTGGTCCGATTCCTCAATCAGGCAGCTGTGACATATTTCTGGCCCGCCCTTTGCATAGTCTTATTGCATTAGAGGTAAGCCGTCCCTCATGTAAGCACGGTAAACACAAACAAATAATAGGAGATTAAACAAATGGCAGTAGAAAAAACCATCGGTTCATCCAGCCTCGTTGAGGTGATCGACCGTATTCTTGACAAAGGTGTTGTTGTTGACGCATGGGTAAGAGTTTCTTTAGTTGGTATCGAACTCCTTGCTATTGAAGCAAGAGTAGTTGTTGCCTCAGTTGAAACATACCTGAAATATGCTGAAGCCATTGGATTAACTGCAAAGGCTGCATAAGGTATTGAATTAAAGAAATATTCTTGCTAAAACATCCTTACAGGCAAAACTGAAAGCATGATTTACCAGGAATTTTTTTATGCTTTTTTTTATCCGGAATTAATTTTCCGGACCCAATTTTTCAAAAAGAAAACATAAATCGCTTGGACCCGGTCTGAAAAAAGCAGTATTGGCTTTTCTAAAAAAACCCAACCTCCTCCCCTCAAAACCCGGCTTCGAAAAAATCAGCTGCCTTCGAATTATTAATAATTCGAATCCTTTTTTCCTGTTCAACAATGTACATAAACTATGAATTTTCTAAAAGGAGATAGGGACTGTACATTTCAGGTCAAACAAAACCGAAGTAAAAACAAAATAATTAATGAACCATTTAATTAAAATAGGAGATAAAAATATGGGTTTAGCATCAGATATGAAAAATTTGACTGAAGAGTTATTGTCTTCATTCTCAAACCGGATCAAGGAAAATGAAAATCTTGTGTTCGAAGTTCAAAAAACGATGGATGGATTCCGTCAGGAACATCAGGAAATGGCCAAAGATATGAAAGCATCCTTTGCTCAGGACAATGCCGACAGAGCGAAGAATGAAGAAATCAGGATGGACGGTTTTAATGCCCTCATGAAAAGCATAAGCAATGACATTAAAGGTATTAATATCGAAGTAAAAACCATTAAGAATTCTACAGCCGGAATGCTTGACGATTTATTGCAGAACAGGGTGCAAGCCTCTGCTGAGTGGAGTAAGATGCAGAAAGCGATGACTCAGATACGAAAATCACGAAAGGAAAAATGAGCATGAGAATACCAGAACCGGAAATATTTTGTTCATGCGGAAGGCATGTGAATCCACTGATACGGACCTACAGAAACACGTTCGCTGTTTGTAACTGCGGTAATCTTATACGGGCAAGAAGAAGGTTTTGGTTTGTTCATTACACTAAGGCTGTTAAGGAATTTTACTCTTCAAAATTATTGAGTGTCTTATCTGCAAGATCAAACTGAGAATATCCCTGAACAACCAAATAAAAGAAGTATGACGGTAAAAGGAATATATATTCATGGGGTTGTGCCGAATTTTTATGGCACAACCCTGTTTCAATCACTTGAACATTCGGGAGTATATGCAATAAGCTTTCAAAATATTTCTGCCATTGTTTCGGACACTGAAAGTGCGTCTATTGATTATTCCGACATGGAATCTTTAGGGCATGCGCTGGTACGTCAACAGGAAACAATAGAAAAATTGATGAGGAATGGATTTTCCCTGATTATCCCCATGCGGCTCGGCACCATTGCCAGTACCAAAGAGGAGGTTTTGAATATACTGTCACGTGGCTACGGATTACTTATCGATACATTAAAGAAGATCGAATATCTGACTGAAATGGAAGCAAAGCAGATTCATACCGACCGCATGTCGACCCTTGGAGAAATGGCTGCGGGCATTGCGCACGAGATTAACCAGCCATTGAATATCATTTCCCTGGCTATGGATAAGATTTTATTTGAGACGGCCAGAACAGAAAAGCTGGATATGGAATTTCTTAAAAATAAATCGGATAAAATTTTCGATAACATTACCCGCATCCGCGATATTATTGATCATGTAAGGGCGTTTGCCAGAAGCCAGGAGGACTTCATACCTGCAGCTTTCGATATTAATTCAAGCATCGTAAACGCCTCTTCTATGATCGTGGAACAGTTCAAACACCACGGCATCAGCCTGAATCTTCAACTCGAACTACAAATCCCTCAAATAGTTGGCAATACCTATAAATTTGAGCAGGTTATACTTAATCTGCTGGCCAATGCCAAAGATGCCGTCACTGAGAAGAAAAACCGACAGCAGGATATTGAGATGCAAGTTGGAATCAGATCATACCAGGAAAATCATTTTATATTCGTTGACATTACCGATAATGGGATCGGCATTTCTAAAGATGATATCCATAACGTCATGCTTCCTTTTTATACTACCAAGGAGGAAGGAAAAGGAACCGGGCTCGGCTTATCGATATGCTACCAGATCATCAAAGAAATGAAAGGAGCCATTGAAATAACAAGCGATAGTATTCTGGGAACAAAATTTCAACTAATATTGCCTCTGTAAAAGAAAAAGTTAAAATGGGAAAAACTGACAAGGAAAACCTTCTTCATTTACAAGCCGAAGATCTTCTGAAAAAGAAATCAGAAGATAAAATACTGGAGCTTATTAAAGAGCTGGCTTTTCAAAACGAAGAGAAGGCAAAGCGTGCCGATGAGCTGCTCATTGCCAACAAAGAACTGGCCTTTCAAAACGAAGAGAAGGCAAAGCGTGCCGATGAGCTGCTCATTGCCAACAAAGAACTGGCCTTTCAAAACGAAGAGAAAACAAAGCGAGCTGATGAATTGGTCATTGCCAACAAAGAGCTGGCTTTTAAGCAGGAGAATCTCAGCAAGATCGCCCGCCTGGTGCCCGGAGTTGTTTATCAGTATTTACTACGCCCCGATGGCAGCTCCTGTTTCCCCTACGCCAGCGAAGCCATCAATGAAATATACAGGGTAAGTCCCGAAGAAGTTCATGAAGATGCATCAGCAGTATTCGCAAACCTTCACCCGGATGACCTTGCCGGTGTTGCCGCTTCCATCCAGGCATCGGCAAAAGACCTTACTCCCTGGCAACATGAGTACCGGGTGAAGTTCAAGGATGGCACAATCCGCTCACTTTACGGCAATGCATTGCCCCAGCGTGGCGCTGACGGATCAGTCCTTTGGCATGGCTTTATCACCGATATCACAGCACGCCTGTCTGATGAAAAGGCAGGTATCCTCTTAGAAGAAGAACTGAAGAAGCTAACGGCCCGCCTTGAATTAGCTGCTCGTGCAGGTGGTGTGGGTATATGGGACTATGATATTATCAGCGGTGTTTTATTGTGGGACGACCAGATGTTTGCTATGTATGGAATTAACAAAACAGATTTCACTGGTGTATATGAAGCCTGGCAAAATGGACTTCATCGAGATGATAAAGATCGTGGCGATAAGGAAATCCAAATGGCCATAAGCGGCGAAAAAGAGTTTGATACCGAGTTCAGGGTTGTTTGGCCGGATTGTTCTATCCACAATATCAGGGCATTGGCTTCAGTTCAACGCGATGAATCAGGAAAGGCCCTGCGTATGATTGGCACCAACTGGGACATTACTGAACTCCGTGAAGCAGAAAAAGAAAAACTGGATGTTTCCGAAAGCAGGTATCGTTCCATTTTTCAGGGAAGTCCCGATGGTATTATGATTGCTGACGAGCAAAGCAAAATGAATGTGTTTGCGAATCCGACGCAATGTGCGATGCTTGGATATACCGAAGATGAATTGAAAACGATGACTATCGCCGGAATTCATCCGGCAGATACTTTTCAGGATACCCTTGCTGAATTTGAAAGCCTGGCACGCGGGGAGAAAACCATTGCTGCAAATATTCAATGTCTCAGAAAGAACGGGGAGATTTTTTTCGCGGATATCGCATCAAGTTTCATGACCATAAACGGAAGAAAATGCATTGTGGGTTTTTTCAGGGACATCACCAATCGTAAGCGTTCCGAAGACGAATTAAAAAATAATGCAGCGCTGCTGACCAACCTTATCATTAATTTACACGAAGGTGTTTTGCTTGAAGATTCCAACAGGAAAATTTCATTAACCAACCAGCTATTCTGCGATATGTTTGGCATTCCTGCTCCTCCCGAAGCGCTCCGGGGCGCAGACTGCTCTAACGCCGCGGAAGAGAGTAAAATGTTTTTCAAAGACCCGGGCAAGTTTATTGCTGATATCAAGGTAATTCTGGCCAGAAAAACAACAGTTCTCAACGACGAGTTGGAGTTAGTGGATGGAAGGTTTTTCGAAAGGGATTATATTCCCACCTATCTCGACAATGAATACAGCGGTCATTTATGGAAATACCGAGATATCACCCAGCGGAAGAGAGCCGAGATTGTACTGAAAGAAGCTTTGGTAAAAGCGGAAGCAGGCGACCGTCTTAAAACAGCCTTTCTGCAGAATATTTCACATGAAGTCCGTACTCCTCTCAATGGGATCCTGGGTTTCGGCAACCTGCTTGCCGATCCGGACCTCTCCTCCGAAGAGAAGCAAAATTACACCCGCTTTCTCAAAGCCTCAAGCGACCGCCTGATCAACACGATTACCGACTACATTGATATCTCGCTTATTGTAACAGAAAATGTCGAAGTAAATCTTAAGGCAGTCAACATTACTACATTACTAAAAGAAGCACAAACCATATCTCAGTATGATTGTGACGCCAGGAATATTACACTTAAGCTTGTGATTCCAAAGGATCAGGACCACTTTACTTTGATTACCGATCCCGAGTTGCTTCGTAAGACTATCTCCTGTTTAATGAGCAATGCCCTTAAATTCACCGACTATGGAATCGTTACCCTGGGATATTCCATTAAATCCAGGGCTGTTGAATTTTTCGTGACAGATACGGGTATTGGTATTGATGAAAAAGCCCATTCTAAAATATTTGAACCTTTTGTACACGAGAATACGAGTGAAAACCGGGAATATCAGGGGAGCGGACTTGGGCTTTCTATCGTGAAAGGGTTCTTAAAGCTGCTGGGTGGTGAAATCCGCCTGGAATCGGAAATGGGTAAAGGCGCTGCATTTTTCTTTTCGCTGCCGATGGAACCTGCAAAAATTGTAAAGGATAAACCCATCGCCCCCCCGATTAACCATGCAGGGATTAACCTCCCTGTAATTCTGGTTGCCGAGGACGACATCAACAGTGATATCTACATGCAAATTATACTCAATCCTATCACTTCGGCTATTTTAAAGGCTCCCAACGGGCAAGTGGCCGTTGAGATGTGCCGACTGCATCCCGAAATATCACTCGTTCTTATGGATGTGAAGATGCCGGTGATGGATGGGCTTGAGGCCACCCGGCAAATCAAATCATTCAGAAAAGACCTTCCGATCATCGCTGTCACTGCTTACGCCCTAAGCATAGATAAACAGAAAGCCCTCGATGCCGGCTGCGACGACTTCATGTCAAAACCCGTTAGCAAGAAGGATTTACTTGAAAAGCTGAAGAAACATGAGTTTATGGTATAGCTATACAAAACGGAGTTCCCGACCTCCTTCCGCTGGTATTGGTTAACCCGGATTTTTCAACTTTCTATTGAATATATCCTCCCGTGGTTGTTAAAGGAGTAACTTTGATGATTATCCCATTTGGGGTTCCCGGTAAATATTCCCTGGATTTATGCACCTTCTTTAGAAAAAACAGCAGATAATTACCCCCTTTATTGACTGACAACATCTCAGTTTATCCAGCTTTTCCTGTTCGCAAGCCTGAATTCGTCATAGCCAGTGCTAAAGAAGTCATACTAACAGGAATTTAATCATTTAAAACAAACTTCTCAATGGGCATTCAACACAAAACCAACCAGGAACTCCAACAAGAGTTACTGGAATTGCGGCAAGAATGTAATTCCTTTAAGGAACTATATGAAAAGGAAAATTCCATGCGCAAATACGCATATGATGAGATGCTTGAAACCAATCTTAAATTAACACTTGCCATGCAGGGCAGAAATATGGCCTGGTGGGAAATGAATGTACCAAGCGGCCATGTCACTTTCGACAAACATAAGGTTGAAATGCTGGGTTATCCGCCCGAAAACTTCACACATTACAAAGATTTTACATCTCTGGTTCATCCTGATGATTATAAAACCATCATGAATGCGATGAAGGGCCACCTTGATGGTACACTTGACCGATACGAAGCTGAATACCGGATTATAGCCAGCTCAGGAGAATACATATGGTTTTATGATTATGGTGGGGTTGTAAAAAAAGATCCGGATGGGAAGCCGTTGAATGTTGCCGGCTTTGTATATAATATCACGGATAATAAAAAAGATGAAGAGCGATTCCTTTTAATCAATAGAGCAGTTGAGTCTACAAGTGATGCCATTGGAATAACTGATTTGCATGGTCGTCACTTTTATCAGAACAAAGCGCTGTCTGATCTCTTTGGCTTCGAAACTGCGGAAGAAACAGAAGCAGCCGGAGGGGGAATGGCCAGAGTCAAAGACGCGGCCCTTGCAGGGCAAATGTTTGAAACTATTTTGCAAGGCAACGCCTGGTCGGGTGAACTAAAGATGGTGACAAAGAGCGGTAGTGTCTTTCCAGCCTACGAGCGTGCGGATGCCATAAAAGACAAGGAGGGAAATGTAATTGGAATAATTGGCATAATAACTGACATTACAGAACGTAAGAAAGCAGAGAAAGTAATTGACGACCTCGTAGAAAAAAATCCGATGGCGATTTCAATCGTGGATAAGGACGGTTTCACTCTTAACGTAAATCCTGCGCACTTCTTGCTTTTTGGCTCTTCTCCTCCTCCGGACTTTTCAGTTTTTGCCGATCTCCGGAATAAAGGATTCGGAGAATATATTCTTCATGCCAAAAATGGCGAAGTGGCTCATTTCCCCGATATTTATTATAATGTGCATGATGCTTTTCCCGGGTTGCCTGATAAACCGGTATGGATACGTGCGGTTCTTTTTCCTTTAACAGACCAGGATGGCATTATTGAAAGATTTGTTTTCATACATGAAGACATTACCGAGCGCAAGAAAGCTGAAGATGTATTGCAGAAAAGTGAAAATATGCTTCAAACGGTCCTGGATAATTTTCCCGGAGTGGTATTCTGGAAAGACAGACAATCGAGTTATCTGGGATGTAATCAGACTTTTGCAAGAGGAGCAGGTTTAAAGAGTACCGCTGAGATAATTGGAAAATCAGACTATGAAATGCCATGGGCATCTACAGAAGCCATCAATTACATTAAAGACGATAATGTTGTCATGGAATCTGGTAAAGGAAGATTGCACATTATCGAAATGCAACATCAATCCGACGGTCAGGTCAGATGGTTTGATACCAGCAAATTTCCTTTGCTTGATTCTGGTGGTCAGACCATTGGTGTCATTGGTGTATCCAACGACATATCCATCCTCAAAACAACAGAGCAAAAATTAGTCGTTAGAAATACTGAACTAGTTATTCAAAACGAAGAGAAAGAACAACGTGCGGCAGAATTAGTTCTTACCAACAAGGAACTTGAATTTCAAACCGAGGAAAAAAACAAACAGACAGCAGAATTAATCTTTGCTAACAGTGAGATTGCCATTCAAACAGCCCTAAACCTTGCAAATGCCGAAAAGTTAGCATTGGCTGAATTACATCAGCAGGCATTAGACCGGCTCCAAAAAATCGCCAGCATGGTGCCCGGTGTCATATACCAGTACCGACTGCGCCCCGATGGAAGCTCCTGTTTCCCTTACGCCAGCGAGGCCATCCGGGAGATATACAGGGTAAGCCCGGATGAAGTTCGTGAAGATGCATCAAAGGTATTTGCAAATCTTCATCCCGATGACCTTGATGGTGTTGCCGCTTCCATTCAGGCATCGGCAAAAGACCTCAGCCCCTGGCAATATGAGTATCGCGTAAAGTTTTCCGATGGCACAATCCGCTCACTATATGGCAATGCTTTGCCTCAGTTAGAAGAAGATGGATCAATACTTTGGCATGGTTTCATTACCGACATCACTGATCGCGTCAATGCTGAAAAGGCAGCCAGGGAAACCGACAGGCTGTTAAGAGAGAATAATTCAAAGATGGATTTTGTCATGGAGGTGGCAAACGTGGCCTGGTGGGAAATGGATGTTGCAAGTGGTAATGTCATTTTCGATCAACGAAAAACTGACATGCTGGGCTATTCTCACGAAAAATTTACCCATTACAAGAATTTTACAGATCTGGTTCATCCTGAAGATTATAACAGAGCCATGGATGCCATGAGCAGACACTTCACAGGGGCGGTTGATAAATATGAAGCTGAATACAGAATCCTGACCAGTTCAGGTAATTATAAGTGGTTTTATGATATTGGTTCTGTGGTTAGTTGGGATTCCGGGGGTTTACCGCTTTACGTAAGAGGACTGGTTCTCGACATCACTCCACGCAAGCAGATGGAAGAAGAACTGAAACTGGTGTCGAGACGATTGGAAATAGCAACGCATGCCAGTGGCATGGGAGTGTTTGACTTCGATATTGACAACAATAACCTTTTGTTGGACGATCGTATGCTTTCACTTTACGGAATTGAAAGAAAGGATTTCGCCGGTGGATATGAAGCTTTGAAAGCAGTTATTCATCCTGATGATTTTAAACGGAGCCTGGCAGAAATTGATAAGGCGATACGAGGCGAAAAGGACTATGATGCTGAGTTTCGGGTGACCTGGCCCGATGGTTCTGTTCATAATATCAGGGCACTTGCTGTAATTCTATACGATGCGTCTGGAAAGTCCCTGCGCATGATTGGTACGAACTGGGACATCACTGAACTCAGGCGTGCAGAAAAAGAAAAGCTGGATGAATCGGAAAACAAGTATCTCTCCATTTTTCAGGGAAGTCCCGATGGAATTATCATCGCCGATCCGGAAACCAAAATGATCATATTTGCAAATCCCGCACAGTGTCAAATGCTTGGATATACTGAAGAAGAACTGAAAATGATGAAGATTGATGCGATTCATCCTGGAGAAACATATCAGCATTTCCTTTCTGAGTTTGAAAAAAATGTACTCGGGGAGAAGAATCCGCCCCATGATATTCAATGTCTTAAAAAGAACGGAGAAATTTTCTATGCGGATATTTCTTCGTGTATCCTTGATATGAATGGACGAAAACACATTGTCGGTTTCTTCAGGGATATCACTGAGCGCAGGGAGGCCGAAGTGTCGCTTAAAAAAGCCCTGGTAAAAGCCGAATCAGGCGACCGTCTGAAGACAGCTTTTCTGCAGAATATTTCACATGAAGTCCGTACTCCTCTCAATGGGATCCTGGGGTTCGGAAACCTGCTTACCGAGCCTGACCTCACTTCTGAAGAGAAGACAGATTTCACCCGTTTTTTGAAGGCCTCGAGCGACCGCCTTATAAACACCATTACCGATTACATTGATATCTCACTCATTGTAACTGAAAATGTTGAAGTGAAGCCCAAGGCAGTCAACATAACTACTTTACTAAAAGAAGTACAAACCAAATTTCAGAGTGATTGTGATGACAAGAATATTGCGCTTAAGCTGGTAATCCCAAAGGATCATGAACATTTAACTTTGATCACCGATCCCGAATTGCTGCGCAAGACGATCTCCTGCTTAATGAACAATGCCATCAAATTCACTGATCATGGAATTGTCACCCTGGGATATTCCATTAAATCCCAGGCTGTTGAATTTTTCGTGATCGATACGGGTATTGGTATTGATTCAGAAGCCTATGAGAAAATATTTGAACCCTTTGATCACGAGAATACGAGTGAAAACCGGAAGCATCAGGGGAGCGGACTTGGGCTTGCCATATTCAAAGGGTTTTTAAAGCTGCTGGTTGGAGAAAGCCGTCTTGAATCGAACAAAGGTAAAGGCACTGCATTTTTCTTTTCACTTCCGATAGAACCTGCAAACATTGTGAAGGATGAACCCATCGTCCACCCGATAAAACATGCCGGGATAATACGTCCTGTAATCCTGCTTGTCGAGGATGACCTCAGCAGTGGTCTGTACATGACAACGATACTAAAACCTGTTGCTTCGGTTATCTTCAAGGCTCCCAACGGACAAATGGCTGTGGAGATGTGCCGCCTGCATCCCGAGATTTCGCTCGTGCTCATGGACGTGAAGATGCCGGTGATGGATGGGCTTGAGGCCACCCGGAAAATCAAATCATTCAGAAAAGACCTTCCGATCATCGCTGTCACTGCTTACGCCCTAAGCATGGATAAACAGAAAGCCCTCGATGCCGGCTGCGATGACTTCATGTCAAAACCCGTTAGTAAGAAGGATTTACTTGAAAAGCTGAAGAAGCTTGGTTTTGTGGTATAGTGGACAGGCCGATGAAGTTTACTATCCCTGACCGATCCTAATGGAGCAGTTCATTTGCTTAATTATCAGACCTATAAGGTGGTCGCAATAAATTGGTGTCGGGTGGTCAATAGGAACGGCCTATCAAAAGATATACCCCGAATGAGAAACATTATTATCTTTATCACGCCATGCATTTATCTAACTGACCTTGAACAAACTCTTCCACCTGGCCTTGTTGCTTGCCCCCATCCTGCTTACCTCCACGCTGCAGGGCCAGAAAAAGATGTCCCCGGCACAGTTCGATTCCCTCTATGATTTGGCTATCGTTCGACTTGGAACAGACCGGGCGGCCGCGATGAAATGCGTCGAGACGCTCTCGGCTGCCACAGAACCCCTCTCCGATATCCAGCGTGCCAGGCTAAGTTACTTGCAGATGAAGCTGAAAGATACCGTCAGCGCAGGAAACATGGCCCTGGAAATTAATAAACCTCCACACCCAGGTTCACCCGGATATCCTGATTCACTTCAGCGATATGCCCGGCTGTATCTAGAGCGCTCAATGCCGGATATGGCCATTCCCTTTCTGATGAAAGCACTGGAGCTGCTCCCGGCAAACGCAGGGAATGCCGACCATGCAAGGATAGAACTTTGCGAGGCCTACCGTCAGAAGCAGGAATACCATAAAGGGGTCACCCTGATAGAAAACCTGCTCGAAAGGCAGTCGGCGCTCACCGAAAGGAATGCAGCCTATGCCTATAACCGGCTTGCTGCGCTGTACAATGAATGGGGAAAACCTGCCGAAAGCTATAGGGATTCGGTTATAAAATACTCCCGTCTCTGCCTGGAACTCTCCAAAAAAACAGGCGATAAACCCAGCCTCGCAGCAGCCCAGAATGAACTGAGCCTTCAGTATCTCCTCCGGAAAGAGTACGTCAGGGCCCTTGAACTTTCGCAGCAGGCGGTTTCCAACTTCCTCTCCTGCGGGATGCCGTTCCAGGCGATGAACGCACTCATCCTCCAGAGCACTATTTACCTTGGGCAAAAGCAGTACAGGCAGGCTCTCGGGGCTCTGCAGGAGGCCACACAGCTGGCGTCCATATGGGAAAACCGCAACCTTTATATGCGGATTTACTACCAGTATGCCAACATTTATACTGCAACAGGAGATTACAGGGAGGCATCCGGATTCCTGGTCCTTTGCCTCAGTCTTCAGACCGAGTTCTTCGGCGATAGGATGAACAAACAGATCGTAGAACAGTCGGCCCGCTATGATCTCTTCGTTAAGGAGCAGAAGATCAGGGAGGAGCAGAAAAAGAACGAATATAACCACCGGCAGATCATTTTTCTGATCATCATCTCCATCACACTCATTCTTGCATTTGTTTTCAGCCTGTTCTATTTCAGGTTGAAACGGCAGGGGGCTCTGAAGCAAAAGCTTATCGAGGCCGTAGTGGAAACGGAAAACAACGAACGAAGTCGCATTGCCCGTGACCTTCACGATGGACTCGGACCCGTTCTTTCGGCCATTAATCATTATTTTCAGGCTTTTCTTGATACGAAACCTGAACACAGGGATGCCATCCGGAACCGGTTGCAGATGGTAATTTCCGAGGCAATCGACGAAGTTTCCAGGATCTCACATAATATCAGTCCCCATGTGCTGGAAAAACACGGGCTGGTGACTGCACTTAATAATTTCCTGGCACCTCTGAAGACTAATGAAAAATATGAGATTTCCTTTACTTCAGGATTTGACGAAAGACTGGATCCAAAGATCGAGTTGACGGTTTACCGCTGTATTACTGAACTGATTAACAACACCCTGAAACATGCTGAAGCAACCAGGATCAGCCTTGATATAGAACACAGCGAGGGTAAATTGGCTATCCGGTATTCCGACAACGGCAAAGGGTTCACCGCTATATCGGGAAAAAGGATGGGCCAGGGCATACCCAACATTACCAACAGAGTAGAATCTTTCGGAGGGATACTGTCGTTCGTAACCGCTCCGAATGCAGGACTTTCGGTTTACATTTCAATGCCTTTGTGAAATGGAAAAAATAAGAGTGGCGGTCATTGATGACCATAACCTTTTCCGTGAAGGGATCCTCCTGGTTTTAAACCAGGTCGACGGCCTCGAAGTTGTTTTCGACACCTCCGACGGGAACCGTTTTGTGGAGGCCCTGCACGAAACAGAGGTGGATGTTGCACTGATGGATATTGAAATGCCCGCCATCGGCGGAGCTCACACGACCGAAATGGCACTGAAAGTAAAGCCAGAGCTGAAAGTGATTGCCCTCACCATGTTCTCCGATACCGGCCATTACACCCAGATGATCCAGGCGGGGGTCAAAGGCTTTATCCTCAAGAAGGCAAACAAATTTGAGCTTGAACAGGCCATCCGGGAGGTGTACAGGGGAGGGGCCTATTTCAGCCAGGAGATTTTGCAGAAGCTGGCTTTCAGATACAAAGGAAAAACGACCGGCAGGGAGGAACTGACCACTCGCGAGATGGAGATCATGGTACTGATCTGCCAGGGGTTTACCTCCCAGGAGATATCTGAACGTCTTCATATTTCCTGTAAGACAGTCGAAACCCACCGTGCCAACCTGTTTCTGAAAGCCGAAGTCAGGAACGTTGCCGGCCTGATTGCGTGGGCCATCCGCAACCAGTTTTATTCCATTGAATAATTTTCATCCGTATTTCTAAGGGATTACCCCGAGTGAATTTCAGGTAATTCCCTCCCTGTTTTCATTGGTTCTACCTAAAACCATTGCTCATCACCAATGTAATTTTACATCCGGTTTAGTTTGCCAATGATGATCACCATAGCGGTTGCCGACATTAATCAGACTTACTGCCAGGGGCTGAAAACCATGCTGGAACAGGTGGAGGGATTCAAGGTTGTTCTGCTTCCCGCTTCAGGCTTCCTTCGGGAGACCTTAAACAAATTGACCATAGATATGTTGCTGGTGGATGAGGATCTGTACGAGGCCTGTCATGCAGGACCCGGAAAAATGGAAACGGTATGGCCGGATAAGAAAACAATAATCCTGACCATGGATTGCAAGGAAATGACAACGGTGCATAAGGGTGTGGAGGCGATCTGCAAAGGTGCGGGCAAGCGAGAGTTTGTTGAAAGGATCATGAAATTGACCCTGGGTGAACCGTTATGAAATGTCATCCAAGCCAATAATAACTAATTAAACATAGAAAGGAGAAATGTATGTCTTGTTTTTTTAAAATTACATCAAGGATGATGAAATGCAGTCTCATCATTACCGCCATGATGCTGCTGATCGCCGGTGTTGCGTTGCTTGGCGGTTGCAGCAAGAAAAGCAGCTCTGAAGAGCAGAAACTTGACGGGACGAATCCCCGGCTTCGTTTTGTTTTCCTGGCCGACAGCCGGGGTGATTCACTTGGCTATACGGTTGACACTACTGCCTTAAATCCAATCATCCGCTGTATAGACACATTGAAACCCCAGCCGTCCTTTTTGGTATTCGGTGGTGATATGTGCTACAGGGGATATCTGGCAAAGCATTACACTTTCCAG
>Ga0208613_1000145_pt1 | contig 25095 bp, 24 predicted proteins | sample CryBogmetaGMA6M_FD_184543 | JGI IMG/M metagenome (GOLD analysis project Ga0208613, IMG submission 184543) | Freshwater microbial communities from Crystal Bog, Wisconsin, USA - MA6M (SPAdes) | ecosystem: Environmental > Aquatic > Freshwater > Lake | place: Crystal Bog, Wisconsin, USA | collected... | reverse complement strand
GGAGGTCGGGGAAGGGGGCCGGATCCTCCGCAGCCATGCCCAGGCTGGTGGCCTGGACCACTCCCACCGGGGCGAAGGTCGCCACGGCGGCGGGCGTGAGGGGGGTGCGGCGGGAAGCCTGCAGGACGGTGCGTCCGGCGGCTTCCAGGAGGGTGCGGGTGGTGCGGCCCACCCCGCCATCCCCCAGGAGCAGGACAGGGCCGGGCTCCAGGTCTGCCAGGGCCGCCTGGAAGGCCTCGCCATCGGTATTGGCACCCTGCCAGGGCGCGCCGGGGGTGCGGCGCCACAGGGTGTTCAGGGGGCCCTCCAGGCCGAGGGCCTGGGACAGGGTCAGCTTCAGGGGGGCCGTGATGCTGAGGCCCAGGACCCCGAGGGCCTCCAGGGCCGCCACGGCTTCCCCGGCATCACCGGAGAGCAGGGGCAGGTAGATCAGGTCCTTCAGCGCCCGCTGGAAGCGCGGGTTGTGGAAGGCTGGGCCCCGGGAGTGCAGGACGGGATCACCGATGACGCCGCAGAGGCTGAAGCCTCCATGGAGGCGGGCGCAGCGCCACTCCTGGAGCAGGGCGAGGGGCAGCTGACCCGGTGCAGCGGGGGGGCCGTCATCGGGCGCTGCGTAGGTGAAGGCGCCGCCCCAGGCGGCCTGCAGGGCGCGGGTGGCCAGCCCCTTGGGACCCATGAGGAAGGCCGCAAGGGGGATGCCGCGATCCCGGGCCCAGGCCAGCGGCTTGCGGAGGCGGCCGCCGTCTGCAAGGCTGCCAGCCCAGCCCACCCACTTGAAGGCCTCGCCCTCGGGCAGGTTCTGCAGGCGCTCCTCAAGGTCGAAGACGCCGGGGGCCACATGCACGGAGCGGAGCAGACGGACGTAGGTGCGGGCGGACTGGATTTCGGGAGGAATGGCCAGCTCCCACTCCAGGTCCAGCCACTGGGGCTTGCCCTTGAGAGCCTGCACCAGGCGGGCAATGCGGCCGGCCTCATCGGCATCGGGCCAGCGCCCCCCTTCGGAGACCCGGCGACAGGTGACCAGGCAGTGCCGCCGCAGGGCGTCCACCATGGCCTCGGGATCCAGGTCGGGGAACAGGTCCAGGCGCAGCTCCGGTAGGGCATCATCGCCCAGGCTGCGGGCGCAGGCCAGGGCATCCTCCCAGGTGGGGTGCGTGAGGGTGACCAGGTGGAAGGGGAGGGTGTTCAAGGGGGCATCCGGCTAAGGTCATCCTACCCGAATACGCTGGAATCCAGGACAGGTGCGGCTCCGCGAGTCTCGGCGGAGCGAATGAGCAGCGGGGACAGCTAGCAGCAAAGCAAACCGCAGATGACGCAGATTTCGCCGATGGCCAGTCGTCCAAGCACAGAAAAAAGCCCCACCACTCAGTGGGGCTTTTTTCTGTGCGGCGGTTGACTACCAGAGGCCCAGGACCTTCCACCACAGGCCGCCCACGCCCACCCAGATGACGATGTTCACGACGCTGATGAGCAGGCCCATGCGCCACCAGGTACCCAGCTCCACATAGCCTGTGCCGAAGAGCACCGGCGCTGGTCCCGTCCCGTAGTGCGTCATGCCGGCGAACAGGTTGCTGAAGAAGGCCAGCACCAGGGCGGCCAGCACCGGGGGAGCGCCGGCGACGATGGAGACGCCCAGGAAGGCCGCATACATGGAGGCCACGTGGGCCGTGTTGCTGGCGAAGAAGTAGTGGCTGTAGAAGTACACCAGCGCCAGCACCAGGAAGGCGAAGAGCCAGCCGTGTCCGGCGACCATGCCGCCCATGGTCTTGCTGAACCAGGGCACCATGCCCAGCTTGTTGAGGAAGCTGGCCATCATCACCAGGGCCGCAAACCACACCAGCGTGTCCCAGGCACCGGTCTCAGCCTTGATGTCCTCCCAGTTGAGGACGCCCGTGAGCAGCAGCACCGCCAGGCCTGCCAGGGCAGAGGTGGTGGCGTTGATGTCCCCCAGCTGCTTGGCGAAGATCCAGAGCACCAGCAGCATCACGAAGACGCCGAGCATCATCCACTCCTGGCGCTTGATGGGGCCCAGGTCGCGCAGGTGGCCCTTGGCCATTTCCACCGCCTCGGGGGTCTCGGTGATCTCCGGGCGCATGAGCTTGTAGATCAGGAGGGGGACCAGGATCAGGGCCACGAGGCCCGGAACCAGGGCCGCCAGGGCCCACCCGCCCCAGGTGATGTTCACCTTGAGGTCGCCCGCCAGCTTCTGGGCCAGAGGATTGGCAGCCATGGCCGTGAGGAACATGGCGCTGGTGATGCAGTTCACCTGATAGGCCGTCAGGGTCAGGAAGGCGCCCATCTTCTTTGAGCTGGCGTCCCCGGGGTTGCTGCCGTAGGCGCGGGCCAGGGAGGCCATGATGGGCATGATGATGCCGCCACCCCGGGCCGTGTTGCTGGGGATGGCGGGAGCCAGAACGAGGTCCGTGGCCGCCAGGCCGTAGCTGAGGCCGAGGGTGCGCCGGCCCAGCAGGGCCATGAAGGAATAGGCGATGCGGGCGCCGAGGCCGGTCTTGATGAAGCCGCGGGAAATAAAGAACGCCAGCACAATGAGCCAGATCACCACGTCTGAGAAACCACTCATGGAGTCGGCGATGCTGAGGGTGCCGCTGAGGGCCGTCACGGCGATGCCGATCATGGCCACGGCGCCCATGGGCAGGGCCTTCAGGATGATGCCGGCGATGGTGGTAACGAAGATGGCGAAGAGGTGGAGGCCCTTTACCCAGTCCGCCTTGCGCTTGGTCTCGGCTTCCACCTTGGCCTTGGCATCGGCCTCGGCCTTCACCTTGGCGTCTGCGTCAGCCTTGACCTTGGCGGCGGCTTCCACCTTCAGGCGGGCCTCGTCATCGGCCTGGGCCTTGGCGGCGAGCTGGGCCCTGGTCAGGGGCTTGGCCGGTGCGGCAGGTGCTGCCGCAGGCTTGGCCGGGGCCGCCGCTGCGGGCTTGGCTGCTGGGGGGGCGGCGGGCTTGGCGGCCACCGGCACACCGGCAAAGACCTTCGCATCGGGTACAGGGACCACGCCGGGCAGCCCAAAGTAGAGCACCAGGCCCAGGACCAGGGTGGCCAGGGCGGGCAGAGGGCGGGCGCCCTGCCAGCCGGGCAGGCCTCCAGACGGAACCGCTCCGGAATTGGAATCAACACTCATGGGTGTCCTCCTCGGGAAGGCTTGCGGGGCATACTTTACTCTTTTAATGCATGCAGGGAAGTCCATTTCCTACTTTCCGGTAATCTTTAAGCTGCGCCTCTGGCGCACGCTCCGTTTTTCTTCTGAGGAGGTCCCTGTGCGTGACTACCGCATCGCTGTGATTCCGGGTGATGGCATCGGCAAGGAAGTTGTGCCCGAAGGCATCCGTGTGCTGGACGCCGCAGCAGACAAGCATGGGCTTCGCTTCCACTGGGAGGCCTTCCCCTGGTCCTGCGAGACCTACCTCGAGACCGGCCGCATGATGCCCGAGGATGGCCTGGACCAGATCCGCCACCACGATGCCATCTTCCTCGGCGCCGTGGGCTTTCCGGGCGTCCCGGACCATGTCTCCCTGTGGGGCCTGCTCATCCCCATCCGCCGGGGCTTCCGGCAGTACGCCAACCTGCGGCCCGTGAAGCTCATGCCTGGTGTGCCCTGCCCCCTGGCGGGGCGGCAGGTGGGCGACATCGACTTCATGGTGGTGCGGGAGAACAACGAGGGCGAGTACTCCAGCATCGGTGGGCGCCTCTACGAGGGCACGGACCAGGAGATGGCCGTGCAGCAGAGTGTCTTCACCCGCCAGGGCGTGGACCGCATCCTGAAGGTGGCCTTCGACATCGCCCAGTCGCGGCCGAAGAAGCACCTCACGTCGGCCACCAAGTCCAACGGCATCGCCATCACCATGCCCTACTGGGATGAGCGCGTGAAGGCCATGGGGGCAGCCTATCCCGAGGTGAAGGTCGATCAGTTCCATGTGGACATCCTCACCGCCCACTTCGTGCGCAACCCCCACTGGTTTGACGTGGTGGTGGGGTCGAACCTCTTCGGCGACATCCTGTCGGATCTGGGCCCCGCCTGCACGGGCACCATCGCCATCGCCCCCAGCGCGAACCTCAACCCCGAGCGGGAGTATCCCTCCATGTTTGAACCGGTCCATGGCTCGGCGCCGGACATCTACGGCAAGGGCATCGCCAACCCCGTGGGCCAGATCTGGGCCGGGGCCATGATGCTCGACCACCTGGGCTGTCCCGAGGCCGCCGCCTCCGTCATGGCGGCCATCGAGAAGGTGCTGGCCGAAGGTCCCCGCACCCCCGACATGGGCGGCACGGCCTCCACCGCCGACATGGGCAAGGCCATCGCCGCCGCCGTCTAGCCTCCCAAGGGGGCGGCCTACACCGGAGGGATTTCAACCCCAGCCATTTCCACCTCCAAATCAATAGGCCCCCAACAACGGGGGCCTATTAATTTGGAGCGGGCGATCGGGATTGAACCGACGACATTCAGCTTGGGAAGCTGACGTTCTACCACTGAACTACGCCCGCGGCAGGGGTCCATCCTAGCGCAGGTGGCCTCCCGAGGGCCAGCCCATCAGCCCAGGTAGGCGGCGATGACGCGCTCGTTGCGGCTCAGCTCGGCGGGGGTGCCCTCGACGGCGATGCGGCCGCGCTCCATGACGTAGGCGTAGTCAGCCACTTCCAATGCGCTCTTGGCGAACTGCTCCACCAGCAGGAGGGTGATGCCCTCGGCCTTGAGGCGGCTGATGGTGCGGAAGACCTCCTGCACGATCACGGGGGCGAGGCCCATGGAGGGCTCATCCAGCAGCATGACCTTGGGGCGGGCCATGAGGGCGCGGCCAATGGCGAGCATCTGCTGCTCGCCGCCAGAGAGGGTGCCGGCGGCCTGGCCGCTGCGCTCCCGGAGCTTCGGGAACAGGTCGTAGACCCGGTCCAGATCGGCGCTGGCCTTGGCCCGGTAGCCCAGGAAGCGGGGCAGGCGGGAGTAGGCTCCCAGCAGCAGGTTGTCCTCCACCGAGAGCGGTCCGAAGACCTTGCGCCCCTCGGGGGAGTGGGCCAGGCCCAGGCGGGCGATGGCCGAGGCGTCGAGGCCCTGCACTTCCTTGCCATCCAGCACCACCCGGCCCTTGGTGGGGTGGATGCCGCCGGAGATGGCCCGCATGGTGGTGGTCTTGCCGGCGCCATTGGCGCCGATGAGGGCCACCACGGTACCGGGCTTCACCGCCAGGGTGGTGCCGGTCAGCACCTCGCTGGCGCCGTAGCCCGCATGGAGATCTTCCACCAGCAGCATGGGAGCCTCCTTAGGCGGGCTGCGGCGCAGGGCCGCCGTCGAGTTGGGGTTCTGGGGGCTGGCCGAGGTAGGCCTCCACCACCTTGGGGTGGCGCTTGACCTCTTCCGGTGTGCCCTCGGCGATGATCCTGCCGCCGTCCAGCACCGTCACCATGTCACAGAGCTCGCTGACCACATCCATGTGGTGCTCGATGAGGATGATCGAGACGCCCCGCTGGTGGATCTTCTGGATGATGGCGATCTGCTGGAGCATGTCCGGATGGGCCAGGCCGGCGGCGGGCTCGTCAAGGATGAGCAGGTCAGGCTTGCGGGCCAGGGCCCGGGCGATCTCGAGGAAGCGCTGGGCGCCGTAGGTGAGGTCCTTGGCCTTGGTGAGGGCCTGGTCGCGCAGACCGATGAGCTCCAGGAGGGCCAGGGCTTCGGCCTGGGCCCGGCGCTCCTCGCCCCTGGCCAAGCCGAAGAGCACCATGGGCAGGGAGCTCTGGTAGACACCCTTGAGGGCCACCAGGATGTTCTCCAGGGCCGTGAGCTCACCGAAGAGCTGGAGGTTCTGGAAGGTGCGGGCCACCCCGGCCTGGGCCACCCGGAAGAGGCTGCCGGAGGGCAGCACCACGCCACGCAGGGCGATGGTGCCGTCGGTGGGGGTGTAGAGCCCGGAGATCACATTCACGACGGTGCTCTTGCCGGAGCCGTTGGGGCCGATGAGGCCGTGGATGCTGCCGGAGCGGACCGTCATGGTGAGGCCATCCACGGCCTTCACGCCCCCGAAGTAGCGCTTGAGGTCGTCGATGACGAGCAGGGGGGTGCCATCCGAAGGCCGCAGGGGCAGGACCGCATCGATGTCGGCGGGCTCGGGCAGGGGGGCATGGGGCACGCGGAAGAGCTTGGCCAGGAAGATGGCCAGGAAGCCCATGAGGCCCTCGGGCAGGCCCACCACGACGGAGAAGAGCATCAGGGAGAAGATGGCCTTGCGCCAGTCTTCGGTGTTTGGCACGAAGAGCCCACCCACCACGAGGATGCCCATGGCCACCACCGGTGCGAGGGCCTGGAAGGGCCGGGTGGTCTTCTTGTAGAGCCCCTGCAGGCCCGCCGCCAGGGCCGCTGCGAAGCCCAGGCCGGAGAAGACCTGGAAGAGCAGGCGGTTCGAGAGCAGGTTGGGCAACAGGACGATGACCGAGGCACCGACAAAGGCACCCCAGAGGCTCTTGCGGCCCCCCAGCACCACGCCCAGCAGCAGGATGATCATCAGGTCGTAGGTGAAGCTCTGGGGCTGGAGGTACTGGAAGTTGAAGGCATAGAGGCCACCGGCCAGGCCGCCCAGGCCAGAGCCCAGGGCGAAGGCCGCCACCTTGTGCCGGTAGGTCCCCACACCCATGGCGTCCGTGGCGATGGGGCTATCCCGCAGGGCCTCGAAGGCCCGCCCCCACTGAGAGGCCAGCAGGTTCCGCATGAGCATCCACACCACGGCCAGGAGCGCCATGCAGAGCCAGTAGAAGAGGGGCGGCGTCAGGACCTGGCCGAAGATGGGAGGACGGTTCAAGCTGAGGCCCTGGGCACCGCCGGTGAGTCCTTCCAGTTCGTTCAGTGCCGTGGTGCTGAGGGCGGAGAAGCTGAGGGTGGCCAGGGCGAACTGAGGCCCTTCCAGGCGCAGGGCAGGGAGGGCCAGCAGGCCACCCAGCAGCAGGCCAACGGCCAGGGCCGCAAGGAGGGCGGGGGCCATGCCCAGGCCCAGCTTGGTGACCACGAGGCCGGCCGTGTAGGCGCCCAGGCCGAGGAAGGCGACATGGGCGAGGTTCACCTGGCCCAGGTAGCCCACGGTGACATCCAGCCCGATGAGGAGGATGCCGTAGATGGCCAGCAGCGTGAGCAGGCCCAGGGCGTAGGGGTTCACCACCCACAGGGGGATCATGGCCAGGAGGCCAAAGACCACCAGCTCGGCACCGCGGAGGAGGAGGATGCGCTTCATCGACGTCTCCTCACACTTTCCGGATCGTGGCTTTGCCGAACACGCCCGTGGGCCGCAGGGCCAGGGCGAGGATCAGCAGGACCAGGCCAGGTGCTTCGCGCCAGCCGCTGCCCAGGTAGAAACTCGCCAGGCTCTCCAGGGCCCCCAGGAACATGCCCACGAGGACCACGCCGAAGCCCGAGTCCAGGCCCGCCACAACGGCCACGGAGAACGCCTTGAGGATGATGGCCGAGGCCATGGTGGGACCCACGGTGGTGATGGGGGAGACCAGGATGCCGGCCAGGGCTGCCACCGAGCCGGACAGGCCATAGGACAGCATGACCGTACGAGTGGCGCTGATGCCCATGAGCTCAGCGGCATCGCGGTCGGCAGACACCGCCTCGAAGGCCTTGCCCAGCAGGGTCTTGCGCTTGAGCAGCTCGATGAGACCCATGATGCCGAGGACGCCAACGGCTACGGCCACCTCTCGGGGACCAATGGCAAGACCCAGCACATGGAAGGGCTCTTCCGGAATCGGAGTGGGGAAGGGGCGGTCATCCCGACCCCAGATGTTTTCGGCCGCCGAGAAGAAGAACAGGCCGAGGATGATGCTGAGCAGGATCCAGCCTTCGCTCTTCTGCTCCAGGGCGAGCCGCACGCCGGCCCGCTCCACCACGAGGCCCATGATGGCCCCGAAGATCAGCCCGCCGGGGACCATCAACCCATAGGAAAGGCCCAGGCCCCAGTGCTGGGAGAGGCCCAGGTTGGTGAGGGTCAGGCTGAAGAACGCCGACACCATGACCAGCTCGCCCTGGCCGAAGTTGATGCTCTTGCTGGTGGCGTAGGTGAGCTGGAAGCCGTAGGCAATGAGGGCGTAGACCAGCCCCATCAGCGCGCCGCTGATGGCCATCTGTCCAATGATCGCTGCGTTCATAACAGGCCCATTTCTGGAAGCAGAGGAAAATCCGGGGGGCCGAAGCCCCCCGGATCGGCGAGTGCGGGACCTACTTCTTCTTGGTCTTGGCAGGGGTCGCCGTGGTGGCCGACTTGATGAGGCGGGCGCGGTCGGCATCGTTACCGAACACCACCTTGCCGTCCTTGACCATGCCCATGACCGTCTGCTCGCGGCGGAAGGCCTCGTGAGTTGTCACGTCCGCGGGATCCCACTTGGTGAAGGGGTGGTTCCAGGTGGCGATGACACCCTTCACTGGCTCCTTCAGGTCTTCCAGGGCTTCCTTGATCTTCTTGGTGTCCGTGCTGCCGGCCTGCTTGATGGCGGCGGCCATGAGGTAGACGCTGTCGTAGCCCTGGGCAGCGGCCACGGGGGAGGGGATGCGGTCCACCTTGTAGGTCTTGTGGTAGCCATCGATGAAGGCCTTGGCCTTGGGGGTGATGGGCTCTTCAATGAAGGTCTGGGGCATGAGGGTGCCGTTGCCGTTCTTGCCGGCGTTGTCGATGAAGTTGGACATGGAGAGCGTCCAGCCGCCGATGAGGGGAGCCTTGATGCCGATCTTGGCCATGCCATTGGAGACGGCGGCCAGCTCAGGGCCGATGCCCCAGATCAGGATCGCCTGGGCGCCGGCCGACTTGGCCCGCAGCAGCTGGGCGGTCATGTCCTTGTCGCCGATGTTGAACTTCTCCTGGGCCACCACCTCGAGCTTGTTGCCCTGCTTCTTGATCTGGTCCAGCATGTCGTCGCGGCCGGAGACGCCGTAGTTGGTGGAGTCGAAGACCACGGCCACCTTGGTGAACTTGCGGTTGATGGCTTCCTCGACCACCATGGCCGCCTGGATGCCGTCATGGGCGGCGAAGCGGAAGATGGAGAGATCCTTGACGCCGGCCTTGCTCCACTGGGTCATGGAGGCGGAGCCTGCGGCGGGGCAGATGATCTTGGTGACGCCCTTTTCCATCAGGTGCTTGTCGCCGGCCATGCAGACGCCGGTGTTCACGGTGCCAATGACGCCGGAGAGGTCGCTCATGGCGGCCAGCTCCTGGGCGATGAGGGCGCCGCGCTCGTTCTTGGCCTCGTCATCGCGCTCGATGATCTCGATCTTCATCTTCTTGGCGCCCACCTGGATGCCACCCGCCGCATTGATCTCGGCAATGGCGAGCTTGGAGCCGTCCCGAGCGGACACGCCCATGGGCGCGGAGCCGCCGCTGAAGGGGCCGGTGAGGGCGATCTTGACGGTGTCGGCTGCGCTCAGGCCACTGGCGGCCAGCAGCATCATGGCGACTGCGGTTTGTCTGATCATGGTTCCTCCTTGGAGGCGGAAGGTGGAAGGGGACAGTTGGGCGCAAGCATAGCCTCCCCTGGGGTTGCCGGGAAGGCTAGGGATTCACTACGAAGGGGTGATTTGCTCCAGGCGGGTGATCACCCAACCCAGCAGGTCACTGCCACCCAGGACCGACTGCTCCGCCACCCAGAGCGGCAGGTTCAGAACTGCCGCGTGGGCGGGGCCGAGTTTTACGGAGTCCTTCGCCGTGCAGACTAGCCATTCTGCGCCCTCGGCCTGGGCGCGATACTGGAAGCGGCGGAGGTCCACAGTGGACGGCGCCCGGTGATCCGGCAGGCTGTGGGTGCCCACCCAGGCCTGGCCAGCCAGGAGCAGGTCTGCAAAAAAAGCTTCCGGGTGACCCAGGCCGCACCAGGCGAAGGCCGGTCCGGCCTCGGGCAGGGGCAGGGGGGCCACCTCGCCAGAGGGCCACCGTCGGAGGCCGCCCAGGGCAAAGTCGATCCAGAAGATGGGGCCACCGGAGCCAACCTTTTCCCACCAGGCCAGGACGGCCGCGCGGTCCTCCACGCGGGCCGCCCGGGTCACCACCAGGGCGTGGGCGCGGCGGGCGCTGGTCTGGGGCTCCCGCAGGTCCCCGAGGGGCAGCATGTGGCCGTCTCCCCAGAGCCGGACGCCATCCAGGAGCAGCAGGTCCAGGTCCCGGTGGAGGGCCCGGTGCTGGAAGCCATCGTCCAGCAACAGGGTGCGCAGACCCGGTCGCTGGGCCAGGGCCCTCAGGGCTGCTGCATGGCGCTGCCGTCCCACCACGACCCGCTCAGGGCCCAGGGCGCGGGCCAGCAGGAGGGGCTCGTCCCCCGTCAGGCTGGGGTCCGAGTCCGGCTCGACACTCATGGGATCCACCGGCCTCCGGCCACCATAGCCCCGGGACAGGACGGCATTGGACCACCCGGCGGCCTCCAGGCCCTGGGCCAGGAAGAGCGTGAGGGGTGTCTTGCCTGTGCCACCAGCGCTGAGGTTGCCCAGAGAGACCACGGGCACCGCCGCCCGGGTGGCCCGGCTGGGGTGGGCATCGAAGCTCCAGTTCCGGGCGCGCACCACGGCCCCATAGAGGGGAGCCAGGGGCGCGGCCATTAGGCGCAGAATGGACATGGACTAGAGTGTCCAACCAAATCCCGACGAGGTCACGAGGGGTTTTGATTGAACACCCTTGCTGTACCGGAGGAACCATGAGCGAAGGCATCCTGCTGCCCAAGGTGGTCCGGGGCACCTTGCTGCCAGAGGCGGCCCGGGTGGCTCGGCTGCGGGAGGCCCTGCCCCAGATCGAGGCCGCCGTGGCGGGCGAGACGGATGCCGTGGCTGTGGAGGCCACCCTGGCCTGCCTGCTGTGGGAGGCCCTCCCTCAGGCCAACTGGTGCGGCTTCTACCGCCGCGTGGGTGATCGGATGCTGGCAGTGGGACCCTACCAGGGCGGCATGGGTTGCCTGCGCATCTCCTACGAGCGGGGCGTGTGCGGGGCCTGCGCTCGTTCCGGAGAGACCCAGCGGGTGCCTGACGTTCACGCCTTCCCGGGGCACATCGCTTGCGATGGGGCCACTCGGAGCGAGCTGGTGCTGCCCCTGCGGCTGGCGGGCGAGGTGGTCGGCGTGCTCGACCTGGACAGCCCCCACCTCGACGGCTTCTCGGAAGCAGAGGCCAGGATCCTGGAGGAGCTGCTGCTCCGGGCCTTCGCCCGGGTTGCCAGCGTCTGAGATCCCCGCAGGCTTGGGGCATGGGGTAACCTAGGGGCCACCCCGGGACGTCCATGGCTGAACCCAGCTTCATCGAGCAGAGCAAGCTGCGCTTTCGAGAAGGCGAAGTGGTGTTCCGCAAGAACGAGATGGCCCAGCAGATGTATGTCATCCTCTCGGGCCGCGTGCGGCTCTATGTCTCAGAGGAGCCCAAGGGCGATTGGGTTGAGGAGCTGACCAAGGGTGACTTCTTCGGCGAGGCCAGCCTGCTGGAGGCGCTGCCGCGGCAGCACACCGCCATCGCCCTGGAGGACTCGGACCTCATCGCCATCAACCGGGGGACCTTTCTCCGCATGATCCGGCAGAGCCCGGAAGTCGCCGTGAAGATGATGCAGCGCCTGGTCCAGCGGCACCGGGAGCTGGGCGAGCGGGTGGAGGCCCTGGATGCCACCCGGCCCGCCAAGGCCACCAACGGTCCGGTGGCCAACCTCGTGTCCGTGTTGAGTGGCAATCCCTTTCCGATCCTGTCCCACGGCTCCCTCGTCGGTCGCTTCGATCCCGCCACCGGCGTGCACCCGGACATCGACCTCACGGAGGAGGACCACAACCTCAGCGTGTCCCGGCGCCATGCCCGCATTCTCTGTGAGCACGGGCTCTACTTCCTGCTGGAGGAACCCGGCGTGGCCAACGGCACCTTCGTGCGCGGCGAGCGCATCCTGCCGGGCGAGCCCCGCGAGCTCAAGCATGGCGACCGGGTCGGCTTCGGGATGGTGGTGCTGTTCTTCGAAAAGACCTAACCTTGCGTGGGCTGGGCCCAGGCGGGGAGGAGACCATGGGAACCGATCTGCGCGTGGAAGTGTGGCGGGATGAGCTGGGGATCATCCGGGAGATCGTCCAGTTCGGGCTGGATGAGATCGGCGGCTCCTGCATCATCCGAGAGCGCAACACCCTGGATGCCCTCGACGGCGATGGCTATGAGGGCGATGAGGTCGTGGCCCGCTTCGGGGACCTGGAAGCGGCCCGGGACTTCCTCCTGGACGAAGGCTTCGAGCCCCTCTGAGGGGTCCCCCATCCCATACGACCCTGGAGGCTCCTGATGCATTCCCTCTTCGTTCCCGCCGATCGGGAGGCCTTGGCCCTGCGCCTGGCTTCCCTCCAACCGGACACGGCCCGCCGCTGGGGCACCATGGACCCCGCCCAGATGCTGCTGCACTGCTCTCTGGCCCTGGAGGTGGCCACAGGAGACCGGCCCGCCCAGCAGACCTTCCTGGGCAAGCTCTTCACGCCCTTCATCCGCGGCCTGGTGCTGGGGGACCTGCCGTTCAGGAAGAAGGTGCCCACGGACCCGGGCTTTGTGGCCTCCGGCGTCCGGGACTTCGATGTGGAGCGCACCCGCTTCGTGACCATCCTCGACCGCTTTGTCTGCCGGGGGCCCGAGCAGGCGGCGCTGGCCACGCACCCCTTCTTCGGCCGCCTCAGCGGCGAGGAGTGGGGCCGCCTCGGCTACAAGCACCTTGACCATCATTTGCGGCAGTTTGGGCTATAGGTCTGTCCTCTGCTCCAAAACAACGGCCCGGCAAATGCCGGGCCGTTGTTTTGGAGCTGTGAAAAGAGCCTAGTTGGAACCGATGCCCATCGATTGGGCAGACTTGGTGAGCTCGGGGACAACCTCGAACAGATCACCGACGATCCCATAGTCCGCCAGCTTGAAGATGGGGGCCTCGGGGTCCTTGTTGATGGCGACGATGAACTTCGAGCCGCTCATGCCGGCGATGTGCTGGATGGCGCCGCTGATGCCGCAGGCGATGTAGAGGGTGGGGCTGACGACCTTGCCAGTCTGGCCCACCTGCATGCTGTGGGGCAGGCCCCAGCCCGCATCCACGGCGGCCCGGGAGGCACCCACCACGCCGCCGATGGCGTCGGCCAGGGCTTCGAGCAGGCCAAAGTTGGCACCGTCCTTCATGCCGCGGCCACCGCTGACGATGATGTTGGCTTCACTGAGGTCCACCTTGCCGGACGCCTTGGCGAGGATCTCCTTGACCACGGACTTGAAGCCGCCAGCAGGCGCGGCGACAGCTTCAGCCGCACCGGCACCGGCCTTCTCGGCCAGGGGGAAGACGTTGGGTCGGGTGGTGGCCACCTGAACCGCACTGGCGAAGCTGGTGGTGGCGAAGGCCTTGCCGGCATAGACCGGGCGCACGGCCTGGAGCTTGCCGCCGACCATGGCCAGACCGGTCACGTCGGAGGCATAGCCAGCACCCAGGCGGGCGGCGGCGCGGGGGGCCACATCCTTGCCCACGGCCGTGGCGGCCGCCAGCAGGACGGTGGCGCCCTTGGCCTGGACGGTGTCGGCCAGGACCTGGGCGAAGCCATCGCTGGAGTAGGAGGCCAGGGAGGCGCCCTCGGCGCAGTAGATCACGTCGGCACCGTACTTGGCGGCATCGGCGGAGCCAGCGCAGGAGGCTCCTGCGAAGATCGCGCCGAGCTTCAGCCCGGCGGCGTCGGCCAAGCGGCGGCCTTCGCTGAGGGCCTCCGCGCTGGGCTTGCGGATCGTGCCTTCTTTGAGCTCACAGAATACGAGAATCATGGGGTTTCCTTATCAGTCGGAGGTTCGCTGGAGGGGAGCTAGAAGACCTTGGCTTCGTCCTTGAGGGCCTGGAGCAGGGCTGCGGCCTGGGCCGGGGCCTCGCCCTCGAGGCGGCGCCCGGCGGCGCGCTCCGGAGGCAGGACCAGGGTGGTGACGCAGGAACCGGCGGTGGCCGGAGCCGCATCGGCTTCCTCGATGGTCTTCTTCTTGGCGGCCATGATGCCCTTGAGGCTGGCGTAGCGGGGCTCGTTCAGGCCCTTCTGGGCGGTGATCACGGCGGGCAGGGCGCCTTCCACCACTTCGCTGCCACCCTCGACCTCGCGCTCGGCCCGGAAGGTGCCGTCACCCAGCTCGAGCTTCACCACCACATTGGCCTGGGCCACGTTGAGCAGCTCCGCCAGCATGGGGCCCATGGCGGCATTGTCCCCGCCCAGTCCCTTGTTGCCGCAGAGGAACAGGTCAAAGCCCTTGTCCTTGGCATAGGCGGCGATCATCTGAGCCACCGCATAGGCGTCGCCCTGGCCATCGCCCTTGAGAAGCACCGCCGAGTCGGCGCCGAGGGCGAGGGCGTTCTTCAGCACATCGCGGGCGGCCTCGCCGCCCACGGTCAGGGCAACGACTTCAGCGCCCTTGCCCTCCTTGATGCGGATGGCCTCTTCCAGTGCGTATTCGTCGTAGGGGCTGATGATCCACTTCACATCAGCAGGATCGAGGGAACAGCCGTCGGCGGCGACCTTGATCCGGGACTCGGTGTCGGGGACCTGCTTGATGGCGACGAGGATCTTCATGGGCACTCCCAGGGGCGTTTCGGACCGGTCGGACAATCGCCGACGCATAGGTAGAGTTTAGCCCGAGGGAGGCCTCGGACTCACCTCCCAACACGGAATTTTGTGTCCAGCGTCATGCTGCCTTGGGGTAGGGTCCAGCCCGGGCCCTGGGTCGGAAGCCAGGCTCTGCGTTAAGGTGAAGAAAGCATGAGCGATGCCTTGCCCAGATTCCGGGATGCGCTCGTCCTCACCGGGGGCGGGACCGGGGGGCATTTCTACCCGGCCATCGCCCTGGCAGAAGGTGCCCGGGCCCGGTGGCCGGCGCGTCCCATCGCCTTTGTGGGGGCCCAGCGGGGCATCGAGGCCCGGGAGCTGCCAGCCAGTCCCTGGCCTCACCTGCTGCTGGATGTCGAAGGGTTCCTCGGGCGCTCTCCCCTGCGGGTGGCCAGGTCCGCCTGGAAGCTCTGGCGGGCCATGGCCCACCTCAAGGCCCTCTGGCGCCAGGAGCGGCCCTGGGCCGTGGTGGGCACCGGCGGTTATGGCGCTGCCCCGGCCCTGCTGGCGGCCCGCACCCTGGGCATCCCCTTCTTCCTGCACGAGAGCAATGCCGCCCCCGGCGCCCTGATCAAGCACCTGGCTCCCGCCGCTGGCCGGGTGTGGTGCGGCATGGAGGCCGTGCGGCCCCTCCTGCCCAAGGCGGACTGCCGGGTGGTGGGGACGCCGGTGCGAGATGCCTTCCTGCGCAGCTTCCCCCCTGCGGACGCCTTGACAGGCCCCTGCCGCCTGCTGGTGCTGGGGGGCAGCGGCGGCGCCCGGGCCATCAACGAGGCGGTCCTGGGGCTGGCTCCGGTCCTGCTGGAGGCCTTCCCCGAGTGGGAGGTGCTCCACCAGGCCGGCCCCGCAGAGTTCGCCCGCTTGGCCGAGCGACCCCGCCACGCCCGCCACACCCTGGTGCCCTTCATCGCCCGGGTGGATGAGGCCATGGCAGCGGCCAGCCTGGTGCTGAGCCGCTCCGGGGCCAGCACCTGTGCCGAGCTCAAAGCCGCGGGCCGGGGCTCGGTCCTGGTGCCCCTGCCCACCAGCGCCAACGATCACCAGCGCCAGAACGCCGAGGCCATGGTCGCCGAAGGGCGGGCCCGCCTGGTGGAACAGGGCGAGGGCTTTACCGTGCAACTGGAGGAGGCGCTGCGGGGGTTGCTGAACTGTGCCTCGGAGCGACAGCTCCTATCGAAGGCGCCAGAGATAAACCGCTCCGTGGCTCAGTGCCTGGATGACCTCGAGGGACTCTAGGGGTTGTACCGGTTTGGGCCCTCCCTGTTTCTTGTGTCTTTCTTTGAAAACAGGGATGAAGGGGATAGGACGGGCTTCCCGCTTATCCGGTCTTGTTCCCCCGACCCTGTGTCCCGCTACTTGGGCTGGCGGGGGGCGGCGAGCCAGGCCACGATGACCGAGACGAAGTAGAGGCCCAGCAGCACCACGCTGAAGAACAGGGTGGTGACCACCACATCGCCCGGGGTGAAGAAGGCGCTGAAGATCAGGATGGCCATGGTGGCGTGGCGCCAGTACTTCAGCATCAGCCTGGCGGTCACGATGCGGAACCGGGCCAGGAAGAAGAACAGCACTGGCAGCTCGAACATGATGCCGGTGATGAGCAGGGTGGAGATGAACAGGTCCAGGTAGTCCGAGACGTGCAGGTTGGCCCGGAGGCCGGCGGTGGCGGCTTCCTGGAAGAGGATGTCGCCCAGGAACTTGAAGGCCTGGCTGTAGGCGAAGGCGGCGCCCCCGAGGAAGCAGCCAGAGGTCACCACCACGAAGGGGATGACGAGGCGGCGCTCCTTGGGCAGCAGGCCGGGTCGGATGAAGGCCCAGAGCTGGTAGAAGAGGAAGGGCGCAACAAGGAAGGCGGCGGCCCACAGAGAGAGCCGCATCATGCTGAAGAAGGGCTCCGTGAGGTCGGTAAAGGCGAAGGGATCCAGCGCAGCGACGGGCTTCTGGGTCTGGCGGGCCATGGCCTCCAGGAAAGGCTTCTGCGCCCAGAGCCAGAGCTTGAAGCGGAAGGCGTAGGTCACGGCAAAGCCCACGGCCACGATGAGCAGGGAGCGGACGATGCGCACCCGCAGCTCCTGCAGGTGCTCCCAGAAGCTCATCTTGTCGGGAGGCGTATCGGGTAGGCCCATGGTCCTCGCGCAGTCAGGGGGCCGGTCCAGCCGGCAGGCAGTGGACGAAGGCCGGTGCTACTTCTTGTCGTGGTCCTTGTCCTTATCTGCCACGACGTCATCCTTGACGGCGTCGGTCAGTTCCTTGCTGGCCTTCTTGAACTCCTGGATGCCCTTGCCCAGGCTCTTGCCCAGCTCCGGCAGGCGCGAGGGCCCGAAGAAGATCAGCAGGGCGATGCCGATCAGCAGAATCTCCATCATTCCGAGGTTGCCCATGGGGGTCTCCGTATCGGGTGGTGCCGGTTCAGGTGGGTGGCCGCTTCAGCGCAGGGTGGCCGAAGGGGCTGGGTCCATTCTAAGCACGAGGAGTCGGTGACGTTGCCCCGCAAAGCCACTTTTCTCGGGCAGGCGCGAGTCAGGGCCCCTGCACAGCCCGGCGACCCAGGGAGTGGTAGGTCCAGCCGGCGGCCTCCATGACCTCGGGCCGGAACAGGTTGCGGCCGTCAAAGATGCGACGGGCCTTGAGGGCCTTGCCCACGGCCTCCAGGTCGGCCTTGCGGTAGTCCGCCCACTCGGTGGCGATGAGCAGGGCATCGGCGCCCTCACAGGCCTCCAGCGGCGTGGCGGCATAGCGCACCCGGTCGCCGATGCGCGCCTGCACGGCTTCCATGGCGGCGAAGTCGTGCACCACCACCTCGGCCCCCAGGTTCACCAGGCCATCGATCAGCTCCAGGGCCATGCTCTCCCGGATGTCGTCGGTGTCGGCCTTGAAGGCCAGTCCCCACAGGGCGAAGCGGCGGCCCTTGAGGGGCGCGGGCGTGCCGCCCTTCACGCCGAAGTGGGCCTTCACCTTGCGCAGCAGGACCTGCTTCTGGTGGCGGTTGGCTTCCACAGTGGCCGCCAGGGTCATGAGCGGATGCCCCTGCTCCCGGCCGACCTTGAGGAGGGCCTGCAGGTCCTTGGGGAAGCAGGAGCCGCCGAAGCCCGGGCCCGGATTCAGGAAGGCCGGGCCAATGCGGTGATCGGCACCGATGGCGGTCTTCACATGGTCCACATCGGCCCCAACGGACTCCGCCAGGTTGGCGATCTCATTGATGAAGCTGATGCGCAGGGCCAGCATGGCATTGGCGGCGTATTTGGTGAGCTCGGCACTGGGGGGATCCATGCGGAACCACTTGCCGCCGCTGCGGTCCAGGAAGGGCTGGTAGAGGGCCTTCATGAGGGTCTCGGCGAAGTCCGTGCGGCAGCCCACCACCACCCGGTCAGGCTCCAGGAAGTCGCCCAGGGCCGAGCCTTCCCGCAGGAACTCGGGATTGCTGACCACCTCGAAGGCCCGGTTCGTATGGCGGGCAATCTCCGCATGGACCCGGGCCGCGGTGCCCACGGGCACGGTGCTCTTGTCCACCACCACCAGGGGCGGGGCGTCCGGAGAGCGCAGGGCCATGCCCTGGCCGATCTCTCCTGCGACAGCCAGAACGTACTTCATGTCGGCGCTGCCGTCTTCGCTCTGGGGCGTGCCCACGCAGATGAAGGCCACATCCACATCGCCCATGGCGGGCATCAGCTCCGTGCTGAAGCGCAGGGTCTTGGCAACCAGGTGCTTCGCCAGCAGCTCCTCCAGGCCCGGCTCAAAGATGGGGGACTTGCCCTTGGACAGGGCAGCCACCTTGGCTCCGTCCACATCCACCCCGAGGACCTGGTGCCCGCCCTCGGCAAAGCAGACGGCGGCCACCAGCCCCACATACCCCGAACCGATGACCAAGACCCGCATGGCTACCTCACGCAAACCTGTCGAGTGTAGCGCATTAGAGCCGCTATGATGACCTCACGGAGGCGGCATGGCGATGCTGGCAGCACCCACGGGTGGCGAGGTCAATCTGCTGGAGGTCATGCTCCATGCGGGCTTGGTTTCGAAGGCCGTGCTCCTGATCCTGATGGTCTTTTCCCTCCTGAGCTGGGTGGTGATCATCCGCAAGGGCCTGCTCTATCACCGCAGCCGAGCTGTCTCCGAGACCTTCCGGACCGCCTTCAAGCAGTCCACGGACTGGCGCGAGTTCAAGCAGCAGGTGGAGGGCTACGCCCTGAGTCCCCTGGTGGGCCTCTTCATGGCGGGCTACAGCGAAGTGACCTATCAGCTGAAGCAGGTGGGCCAGGACGGCCGGGCGACGCTGCGCAGCATGGAGGCCGTCGAACGGAGCCTGCAGCGAGCCAGCGTGGTGGAGATGGGTCGGCTGGAGCGCTCGCTGGGAGGCCTGGCCACGGTGGCTGCAGTGAGCCCCTTCATCGGCCTCTTCGGCACCGTGTGGGGCATCATCGATGCTTTCCGCGGCATCGGCGCCACGGGCAACGCAAACTTAGCCACGGTTGCCCCCGGCATCTCCGAGGCCCTGGTGGCCACGGCCATCGGCCTGGTGGCGGCCATTCCGGCCCTCATGGCCTACAACTTCTTTCAGGGTCAGCTGAAGCAGTTCCAGACCGAGCTGGATGACTTCTCGCTGGAGTTCATCAGCCTCTCCGAGCGGAACTTCACCTGAGCCTGCGTCGCCTCCCGCTCTCCCTGGACTGGGAGGACTGGTTCCAGCTCTGCTGCCCGCCCTTCGACGCCCCGGGTGCCCTGGACCACTTCGAGTGCCGTCTGCCCCTGGCCACGGAGCGGGCCTTGGCGCTGTGTGCGGACCTGGGGGCCACGGCCACCTGGTTCTGCCTGGGGGACCAGGCGCGGCGCCATCCGGACCTGCTCCGGAGCATCACCGCAGCGGGCCACACCGTGGCCCTCCACGGCCTCTCTCATCGCCGGGCCTTCCTCCTAGACCGCTCGGCCTGGCGGGACTCCCTGCAGGATGGCAAGGCCCTGCTGGAGGACCTGACCGGGACCCCCGTGGTGGGCTACCGGGCACCGGAGTGGAGCCTGCGCGGGCCGGCCGCCGAGTGGTGGCAGGACCTGCCGGAGCTGGGCTTCCGCTACGACGCCAGCCGGGCGCCGCTGGCGGTCATCGGGGACAGCACCTGGCCCCGGCGCCCCTACCTTCTGACCGAGGGCTTCTGGGAGCTGCCGCCGCCGGTGCTCTGGCGCGGTCCACTGCAGTCGCCGCTGTGGGGCTGGGGCCCTCGGGTCCTGCCCTTCGGGCTGGTGCGCCGGGCCCTGGAGACCCTGGCCCTGGAGGACGCCGGCACCCCGCTGGTGCTCCATCCCTGGGAGCTGGACGACGCCCAGCCGGACCTGCCCGGCGCCAGCCTCGGCCATCGCTTTGCCCACAGTGCCGGCCTGCGCGGCTATGGGGATCGCCTCCGCGACCTGCTGGCGGGATTCCACCTGGTGAGTCTGGAAGCCTGGGTGGCCTCCCGATGAAAGCAAAGCCCCTCATCCTCCTGGCGCCCTCCGAGGACAAGGCCCCGGGCGGCGCACCGGGCCGCCTGCGGGAGACGCCGGCCCAGCGCTGGGTACGCGAGGCCCTGGTGGACCTGGCGCAGACCGCCTCCCCCGCCGCCCTGCAGAAGGCCCTGCAGGTGAAGGGTCTGGCTCTGGACCGGGCCCGCGCCGAAGCCCTGGCCCTGGGAGTCCGGGTGCCCCTGCTGCCCGCCCTGGCCCGCTACACCGGCGTGGCTTTTCAGGCCCTGGATGCCGCCACGCTGCCGCCGGCTGCCTGGGGCCAGGTCCACATCCTGTCCAGCCTGCGGGGGCTGGTGCGGGGCGATGAGCTGGTGCCGCCCTACAAGCTGAAGCTGAGCGCCCTGCCGGGCCTCAAGGCCCACTGGCGGCGAGCCCTGCCGGCCCAGCTGGACGCCCTGCCAGAGGGCCCCCTCTGGGAGCTATTGCCGGGCGATGCAGCGGACCTGCTCAAGGGCTGGACTCGCCCCCGGCACTCCGTGGAGATCTACGAAGCCGAGGGCCGCGCCATGGGGCACTTCTCCAAGAAGTTTCGGGGCCTGGTGGCCCGCTGGCTCCTGAGCAGCGGGCAGGGGGATCCCCACCAGGTCCTGCGGGGCCGCATCCCCGGCTGTTCCTGGGTGGGCGTGGTGGACAATGACCAGGGTGGCTTGACCCTGAAGCTGCTGGTGGACCCATGAGCGACGCGTGCAACCGCACCCCCTTCTGGCAGCGCCAGCCGCTGCTGCCGGTGGCCATCCACGAGGTCCTGCGGGAGCGCCTGGAGGCCGCCCTGGCGGCCCCGGCCGCCCGGGAGGGCCTGATCTGGCCCACCATCCTGGGGGCACCTTCCCTGCGCGGCGAGCACCCGGAAGGCCTGCCGCAGGACCACCTCCTGGCCCATGCGGCGCGCCTGCTGGCCCCCCTGGGCTGCACGGAGCCGGCGGCCGCCTGGCAGCGGGAGCAGGCCGCCCGACCGGACACCGCCCTGGCTGGTCCTGGCGGCTGGCTTCCTGGGGCCACCTGGGGGGCCTGGGGTCCCCTGGTGAGCCTCCGCTGTGGGTGGACGCTGGCGGCCCTCACGCCGCTCGCGCCGGGGGAGTCCTACCCGCTGGCCTGCGGGGTCTCCCTCTTCAACCACGGCCTCTTCCACGAGTGCCACGACGCCCTGGAGCCGCTCTGGGGCGCCGCTTCAGGTCCGCTGCGGGAGGGCCTCCAGGGCTTGATCCTCATGGCCGGCGGCTACCACCACCTGCAGCAGCACAACCGCTCCGGTCTGCTGGCCCTGTGGGAGGAAGCCCGGGTCCGACTGGAGGCCTGCGGCGGGGTCGTGGGCACGCCCTGGGGCCAGGTGCGGGCCGATGTCGCCCTGGACCTGACCATCCGTCGACTGGACGAGGGTCGGCGCATGAACGATGATTCGGATCTGGCACCCCTGTGGGCGCTGGATCGCCCCACCTGGGAGCTGGCATGACCATCAAGGCAGACCTGCTGGTGCTGGGCGGCGGCATTGCCGGCTGCGCTGCCGCCTTGCGAGCCGCTGATCTGGGTGCCTCGGTGGTCCTGGTGGCCAAGGACGAGCTGGGTCAGACCAACACCGCCTGGGCCCAGGGCGGAATCATCGGCCTGGCGCCGCCGGAGGAAGGGGACTCCCCGGACCTGCTGGCCGCTGACATCGAGGCAGCCGGTGGCGGCCTCTGCCGCTCGGAGGCCGTGCGCCTGCTGGCGGAGGAGGGGCCCCGCCTCTGCCGCAGCTTCCTCTGGGAGCGCCTGGGTGTGCCCTTTGATCTGGGCAGCACCGGCACGCCGGACCCCACCGCCGAGGCCGCCCACAGCGCCCGGCGCATCTACCATGCCAAGGACGCCACCGGGCTGGCCATCCAGAGTGCCCTCAGCGAGGCCGTCCGCAGCCACCCCAACATCCAGGTGCGGGAGCACCTCGTGCTGGTGGACCTGATCACCAGCCCCCACCACTGCCTCAATCCCGTGCGGGTCTACGAGCCCATCCGGGTGCACGGTGCCTTCCTGTTCGACCCCGCCACTGGGGCCGTGGAAGGCCTCCTGGCCCGGCGCACCCTGCTGGCCACCGGCGGCCTGGGCTACCTCTACCTGCACACCACCAACCCCCCCAGCGCCACCGGGGATGGCCTGGCGGCGGCCTACCGGGCCAGCGCCCGCATCGTGAACTGCGAGTACATCCAGTTCCATCCCACGGCCCTCTATGTGCCGGGCAAGCCTCGCACCCTGCTCACCGAGGCCCTGCGCGGCGAGGGGGCTCGCCTGCTGAACCGCAAGGGCGAGCGGTTCATGGCGAAGTACGCTCCGGAGCACCTGGAGCTGGCTCCCCGCGATGTGGTGAGCCGAGCCATCTTCCAGGAGATGGCCTCCAGCGGCGAGGCCTGTGTCTACCTGGACCTGGGCCCTGTGGCCGCCCGGCTGGACCTGGAGACCCACTTCCCGACGGTGCTGGCCGCCTGCCGCGCCGAGGGCCTGGACCCCCACCGCCAGCCCATCCCCGTGGTGCCCGCCGCCCACTACTTCTGCGGCGGCGTCCTGGTGGACCTGGAAGGCCGCACCAGCCTATCGGGACTCTTTGCGGCGGGGGAGGTGGCCTGCACAGGCCTCCACGGCGCCAACCGCCTGGCCTCCACCAGCCTGCTGGAGGGCCTGCTCTGGGGCTTCCGGGGCGCCGAGGCCATCGTGGCGGAGCTGGCCGGCCCGGCGGATCCGGACCCGGGTGAGCTGGCCCACTGGCACACGCCGGAGGCACCGGAGAGCACCGATCCCCTGCTCATCGACCAGGACTGGGGTCTCATCCGCAGCACCCTCTGGAACTACGCCGGCATCGTCCGGACCGGTGGGCGCCTGCACCGCGCCAAGGCCGATCTGCACTACCTGGCGCACCGCATCGAGCGCTTCTACCACGAGTCCCTGCTCAGCCGGGAGCTGCTGGAGCTGCGCAGCGGGATCCTCTGCGCAAAGCTCATCCTGAACGCCGCCCTGCAGAACCCCGAGAGCCGGGGCTGCCACTACCGGGTGGACTGAGCCGCCCTGGCTGGAGTGACCATGCGAACTCTTTCCGCTCTCCTGCTGGCTGTTCCTGCCCTCCTGGTGGGGCAGGCCGCTCCGCTGGACGGCGGCCGCCTCGATCCCGCCTGGTTCGGCTCGGCTGCGGTGTTCACCCCCTCCACCGCCCTCGGCCTGCAGTGGGTCAAGCCGGGCCTGGATCTGAAGGGTCGCACCCTCCACGTGCGGGACTGGCAGCCTGCGATCTGGCTGCTGGGAAAGCGGGCCACCCATGACGAGCACCTGCTGATGCGCATGGCGCCCAGCCTCGTCCCGGGGCTGGCGAAGGGCCTCGCCAAGGGCCTCAAGGGGGCGCTGCCGGTCTCCCACACCGCCGGGGACCTGTTCCTCCTGGGCCGAGTGGTGGATGCCACCGGAGGCTCAGGCGATGAGCAGTTCGCCACCCAGCCCTGCACCCTCACCTTCGACCTGAAGCTGGTGGATGCCGACTCCGGTGAGCTCCTTGCAGCCTTCCACCACACGCTGGAGGCGGCGAACGCAGACTATATGGCCCTCCGGCACACCCGCTGGAGCGAGGATCTGGGCCGCCTGCTGAGCCAGTCCGTGGGAGCCCGCCCTGCAGCGCCACCCAAAGCCGCTGCTCCAGCCCCGGTCCATCCCGCCGAGCCGCCCTTCGACCTGGAGGGGGCCCTGCGCCGCATCGAGGGGCTCAAGCGGGATGGCCTGCTCAGCGAGGCCGAGTGCGAGGCCCTGCGCCGGAAGGCTACCGCACGAGGCAAGCCGTCATAGAGGCCAGGGCCCGGCTCCCAGCCGAACCAGCTCGGGCTCGTCCCCACAGAGGTCCAGGATGGTGCTGGGGATGCCCTCGGGCTGGCCGCAGTCTACGATGAGCTCCAGGGCGTGCCCCAGCTCCTCTTCCAGCTCCCAGGCGGTGTTGAGCATGGCCTGGCCCGGCAGCACCACGCTCGTGGTGATGATGGGCTCGCCCAGCAGGGTCAGCAGGGCCTTGCAGAAGGGGCTGTCCGGGATGCGCAGCCCGACCACCTGCTTGTTCTGCAGGTACCGGGGGACCTCCCGGCTGGCTGGCAGGAGCACCGTGTAGGGTCCGGGCAGCAGCTGCTTGAGGATGCGGAAGGTGGGCGTGTCCAGGTGTCGCGCGTAGCGGGAGAGCATCTCCAGGTCGGCGCAGAGCATGGACATGGGCTTCTTGGGATCCCGGACCTTGAGCTGCTGCACGCGGTCCACGGCCTTCTTGCGCGAGGCCAGACAGCCCAGGCCAAACAGGGTGTCCGTGGGGTAGGCGATGACCCCATCCCGCTGCAACACCTCGGCGATGCGCTCGAGGTGGCGCACCTGCGGGGTGTCGGGGTGGAGGGTGAGGATCATGCGGGGTCCAGGTTCTGCCACCGGGCTCGTCCCGGGGCCGGGTGCTCCGTGGGGCGCTGGAAGAAGCGCTCTGCCAGGGCTGGCTCCAGAGCGGCTGCGATGCCCGTGCGCCGGGCCTGCAGGGCCAGCAGCGCCACCACGGTGGGGCCGTCCGTGAGCTCACCGCGGAGGACCCGCCGCAGGCAGTCCGCAAAGGGCTCGCGGTGGACCAGGAGTTCCTCGTCGTCCTCGGGCTGGTGGGTCAGCGCCGGCGCCAGGTCCGTGGCCAGGAAGAGGAAGGCCTCCTCATCCGTGGAGGAGTTGCTGGGATGGAAGAAGGCCAGGGGCTCCCAGAACCGGGCCGTCAAGCCCGCCTCTTCAGTCAGCTCCCGGCGCATGGCCTCGAAGGGGCTCTCGGAGGGATCGCCGCCGCCCTCCGGCAGCTCCCAGGAGTAGGTCTCCAGGGGGTAGCGCCACTGGCCCACCAGCACCACGCGGTCCTCCGCATCCAGAGCCAGGACGCCGCAGGCCGAGCGCACGAAGCCGCAGACGGCGTAGCGCCCCTCGGCGCCCCGCCGATGGCGGAAGCGGTCTTCCCGCAGACGGATCCAGGGCGAGTCATAGAGGGGCTGCCGGTCGGACACCGTGTACGGA
>Ga0208613_1000144_pt1 | contig 25388 bp, 16 predicted proteins | sample CryBogmetaGMA6M_FD_184543 | JGI IMG/M metagenome (GOLD analysis project Ga0208613, IMG submission 184543) | Freshwater microbial communities from Crystal Bog, Wisconsin, USA - MA6M (SPAdes) | ecosystem: Environmental > Aquatic > Freshwater > Lake | place: Crystal Bog, Wisconsin, USA | collected... | reverse complement strand
GATCCACATAGCCGAGGGGAATGGTGGTCTGGATGTTGAAGTTGGTGAAGGGCAGCTCGACGCCGAGGGTGGCGTTCATGCGGCCGTAGTCCAGCTCGAAGAGCTCCTGGATGGCCTTGGGCTCCAGGTTGGCCACCACCGCGGTGCCGTTCTCGGTGGCGGTGTGGCTGACGGTGGTGTCCTGGATGCGGACATAGGTGTCAGGCATGACCGTGTTCAGGGCGCTGTTGTAGGCGGACTGGGGCACGATGGGAGGGTGCTGGGAAGCCGCGAAGGCGCTCTGGCTGGTGCCGGTGGACGTGAAGGCCGTGTTCAGGGCCGTTGTGTCGTAGGCAGGAGCGGCGGTTGCGGCTGTACCAGCCACTTCAACGAGCATCATGGTGCGGGTGTTGGGGCCAAAGCCAGCCAGGGTGGGCGCTGCGCCGCCGGAGGTGGTCTGGTCGTCGGACCCGGTGTAGTAGTCAAGCCGGGGATCGAAGGCGGGCACGGGGGCCGGGGAGTCGTTGTAGAGAATAAGCTTCTGGCCCGCGTAGGCAGAGAAGTCAACGATGACGTCAGCCCGCTCGGCGGGGCCGAGGAAGAGGCCCTTGTCAGCCACGTTCAGCACGACGATGTCACGCCGGTTGTAGTTGTAGTTCACGGGCTGGGGAACGATCTCCACCGGGGTGGGCAGGAAGCCGCTCTCGTTGCCGATCTGGATGAAGGAGGGACCGGCCGCCAAGGGATCGGGCACGCCACCGGCGCGACCATCCGTGGGCCAGCTGGCGGGGAAGTTGGCCGAGCCAGGGGCGGCGGGGACCATGGCCACTTCGGTGCCAGTGCTATCAGCCTTGAACCAGCTCAGGTTCCAGAAGCGGTCATTGGCCGCATTGAGGATCCGGAAGCGGTAGGCCTGGGGCTGCACCACCATCTTGGGGTAGGCGGTGCCGTTGATGACGGGGGTGTCCATGAAGGCTTCGGGCACCAGCGAGGGGTTGGGCGTGCCAGGGATTTCGGTGCCGTTAGGATCGCCCACGACAGGCTCGGCGCCATTGACCAGGCCAGCGGCCGCAGTCAGCGGGGGCCAGAACCACGGACCGTAGTCCCAGCGACCCATGGCATTGGCCCCACTGATGTCGGCGGGGTTCTGGTTGGGCATGTAGACGTGGGGGTACCAAAGGGCCCCATCGCTGCCGTACTTGCCGGTGTCCCACGTGGGATCGGTGCCACCAGCGACACCAACGGTGCCGAGGGTGGTGGTGTCCACGAAGGTCTTGTCCTGGAGGATGAGGGGAATGCCGTAGTTATTAACGCCGCCGCCGTTGTTGGGCAGGATGCCGGTGTTGATGAGCTTGTCTTCCACGGCATCGGTGAGCAGGTAGCCCGCCGCCATGCCCGCGTACACGTTCAGTCGGGTGAGGCCGAAGCTGTGGTCGTGGTACCACATGAAGCGGCCGCTCTGCTGGTTGGTGTAGTAGTAGGTGGCGATGCCATCACCGGCGGTGCCGGCGCCCATGTCGGGGACATTCTGGAAAGTGACGCCCTTGAGGTAGGGGGTGGTGGTCTCACCAGCGGGAGTGACCCACTGGTGGGGCGTGCCGTCGCTGATCCAGGGGTTGATGCCACCGTGGAGGTGGAACAAGGCCCGGTTCTGGCTGTAGAGGCCGCTGCCGTTGGTGGGGCCCTTGCCAGCGCCCATCATGGTGGTATCCACGGGGAGGAAGAGGTCGCCGGCGGCGCCGGTGGGCAGCAGGTTCCGCATCTTCACGCGGACCGGCCGATCCTTCTTGGCGATGATGAGGGGTCCGAGGTAGTTGGACGCCCCGCCACTGACGGTGTTCGTGGCCGCCACGTTGTGCTGGACAAAGCCACGCAGCTTGGTGGGGTTCAGCTCGCTGTGCAGCTGCTGGGTGTACTCGACGACGTCGATCTCGTAGTAATCGGAGCCGGGGTAGGTCGTGGTGTTGGGCACGCCAACGGGAATGTAGTTGCCCAGGTTATTGGCGTTGGACGCCCCCAGCCCAGGCAGGCCATCGATGAACTTGTGGATGGGCTTGGTGTTGTGCCAGTTGCTGGCGGTGCCGAACATGTAGTCCGGCTGCTGGAGCTGGAACCCGGGGCCGGGGACGGCCACGCCAGCCACACCCTTGACGCCGGGCAGGGCAGCGCCCTTGACGGCAGCGATGGAAGCTGCGGCGCCGGACTTGGGAGCGGGGTTCACGCCGAAGACCTTGGGATCGACCTTGCCCCCCTTGGCCTTCAGTGTCTCCCTCGCGCGAACAGCAGCGGCTTCCCGGGCCTGGTTCAGCCGGGCGCGGCGGGTGGCCCGCTCGACGATGGCATTGTGATCGCCACCGGGGGTGGGCGCTGCGGTGCGGCTGGTGCCCTCGGGCATTTCGGCCTGAAGGCCCATCCCAGCGAGGAGCGCCGCCACGAGCGCCAGGTTGCGGTTGAACTTGTGATTCATTTGATTTCTCCGAGAAAGGAGGTGGGTGGAATGGGGGTAGAAGGTCTGGTGTCCACAAAGGGTCCGGTTGGGCCGGGATTCCGCATGGCACCCAGGGGCGGATAGAGCTCAGTGCAGGTTTAATTTTGGTTGAGAATGAGTCGCAGAACATGGGTAGTCCTCCCCATTGCGATGGGGGAAAACACCCATTGAAACTCAAAAATGCACTTATTGAGACTCGGACGCAACGGTCACATGCCTCATTTTTCCTGTTTATCCACAGCTATTTCCGAAAATTCTGATCAATAAATCTGCGAAGTCCCCCGCATCAATGCGTGCGATTTATGCCGTTTTTTTCTTATAGTATTTTGAAAATTTATTCTCTCGCCCAAAGTTCCTATTCATAGACGCAGTACCAGCCTGGAATTCTCTGTGAAAAAAGATAGATCTAATTATTCGACGAGACCCAAAGCCGGCCCAGGGTTAAGGGGCGGCCGTCCAACAACAAGGCCCCAGTGTTGTCCCCGAACACGCAGGAACGGAGCGCTAGAAGTAGAGCTCGGCCGAGGTGTAGGAGGTCCCAATGCCGCCGGCCAGCAGGACCTTGCCGCTCACCAGGGTGGCCGTATGGTAGTAGCGCCCCTGCACCAGGCTGCCTGCGGAGGTAAACAGCCCGGTGGTTGGGTTGAAGGTCTCGGCCGTGGCCAGCAGGGCCCCGCTGGCATTGGGGTCCGAGGACTTCCCGCCCGCCAGGAGAACGGAGCCATCGGCCAGCAGGGTGGCCGTGTGGCTGAAGCGGGCGCCGGACAGGCTGCCGGTGGTGGTGAAGGTGCCCGCGGTGGGATCGTAGAGCTCCGCCGAGAGGCTGCTGCTGCCTCCAGCCACCAGCACCTTGCCGGTACCCAGGACCACGGCGCTATGCCAGTAGCGCCCAATAGTCATGGAGCCCGTGGCGGCGAAGGTGCCCGTGGCTGGATCGTAGAGTTCGGCGGAGGCCAGGGTATTGGCCCCGTAGCCCCCCGCAAGGAGCACCTTGCCATTGGCCAGGCGGCTGGCGGTGTGGCTGAAGCGGAAGGCGAGGGGAGCGCCGGTGGTGGCCGTGAAGGTGCCGGTCACCGGGTCGTAGATTTCGGCTGTCTGATGAATGGCCAAGGAGTCCCGGCCCGCCACGATCAGGACCGTACCGTTCACCAGCAGGGTGGCGGTGTGGTGGGCCCGGGCCTTGGTAAGGGTGCCGGCGGAGGTCAGGGTGCCCGCCACGGGGTCATAGAGTTCAGCAGTGGTGGTGGGGGCCCCGAAGGTATACCCCCCCGCGAGAAGCACCTTGCCGCTGGGCAGGAGGGTGGCGGTGTGGCCATAGCGGGCTGTCACCAGATTTCCGGCTGAGGAGAAGGTCCCGGCGGCCACATCGAACAGCTCGAGGCTCTGCAAGGGGCCGGCGAGATAGCCTCCGGCCACCAGCACCTTCCCCGTGTTGAGGAGCGTGGCGGTGTGGAGGTTGCGGCCATTGGCCATGCTCCCGGTGGAAATGAAGACCCCGGTGCTCACAGAGGCCCGTACGGTGAGGGTGGCGCTGGTGCTGGTAACGCTGCCACCAAAGGCGTCGGAGACCGTCACCGTATAGACGCCGCCACTGTCGGCCAGGGCGACTGCAGGCGTGGTGTGGTCGGCGGTGGTGGCCCCTGTGATGGCGGTGCCATTCAGGGACCACTGGTAGGTCAGCGTGCCGGTACCCGAGGCCACCACGGTGAAGGTGGCTGTGGCGCCCACCAGGATGGTCTGGCTGGACGGCTGGGAGGTGATGCTGAGCGGGGGGCCCTCCACCGTGATGCTGAGGCTGGCAGTGGTGCTGCCGGCACTGTTGGTGGCGGTGACGGTGTAGGTGGCCAGGGCCGTGGCCGTGGTGGGGGTGCCCGAGATGATGCCGGTTTTGGCCGCCAGACTAAGGCCAGTCGGCAGGGTTGGGCTGACGGCATAGGAATCAATGTCCCCCCCGGTGTGGGCGGGGACATTCGAGGTGATCGCCGTGCCGGCCTGGTAGACGGCGGGGTTGGTGGCATAGGTGAGGGCCGCGGGCGCCTCGACGATGTCCTTGCAGCCAAGTCCTACCAGAGCCAGGAGCAGCAGGGCCGCCCCGAGCAGCACCCGCGACCAGCCCGTCCGCATCAGACCCATGTGCACCTCAACCTGTTCAAGCCATCCCTGCAACTAGTGAATGACCCACTCGCTCTTGCGGAGCAGCACCGGTACTTGCACGGGTTTAACCTGCGGGGCAGGACCAGGGGCCACCTTCGGTGCAGGGCTAAGGCCCACCTGCATGATGTAGCAGCCCTTGGAGGCGTACCGCTGGCCGGGGCCGAAGCTCAGGCGCAGGTAGTCGGGCAGGAACTGATCCCGCTGCATGCCGATGCGGTCCAGTAGGTTGTCCTGGTAGAAGTGCCGGTCCATGTCCATGAGGGCCTGACGCAGCACCTGGACCATGGCGTAGGTCCGGGTGGAGATCCGGGTCTCGGGATGCCGCGTAGTGAGGCCCGCCAGAAGGGTGTCGGCATAGGCCGAGAACTTGGGTTCCAGCTGGGGTTCCCGGTAGGGGTAGGTGATCCACACGCGGGACCAGAGGTGCTCGGGGAGGCTGGTGACCCGGGCCCCCAGCAGGCGGCCAGACAAGAAGGCGTTCACGAGCAGGGAGCCCTTCCGGAGGAGGGCATCCAGGGCCGGGTAGGCGCTGTCCCCGGTCCACAGCAGCACCGTGGAGGGCTTTTCCTGGCTCAGGATGGCCGCCAGGCCGTTCACATCGAGGGCCCCCTCCGGGGGCAGCGGAAGCTCCTTGATGGGCGACCGACCCAACTCGGCCCAGGCTTCCCGGAAGCCCAGGGCGAGGGCGCGACCCTGGGGAGTGTCCTGGACCAGCTGCAGGACCTTGCGGGCCGCGGCTGGATCATCCAAGCCATTCAGGTAGCGGGCTGCCGCCTGGCCCTCCTGGTAGTAGCCCTTGGAGAAGTACTGGGTGTACCAGTCCGTGTCAGAGACCACGGGCAGGTCCGTGACGGGGAAGAGGCAGGGCAGCTGGGTGCGCTCACAGAAGTCGTGGATGGGCTTCCAGTCACCATAGGAAATGCCGCCCAGCATGGCGAAGACAGGATCCTTGGCAAGGAAGGCCTCTAGCTGACGGCCCCAGGTATCGGGGGCGCCCTGGAGGCGCCAGACCGACAGGGCCATCTTGCGGTAGGCCCCACTCATCTCATTGCCGCCAACCCCAAGGTACATCCGGTTCCCGAACCCCGAGGAGAACTGGTTGTGCCGCTGGACATAGTTCTTGATCGGGACCAGCATCGCCTGCTGGTCATCCTCGCTGACCTCGGGGGTGATGACTGTGGCGAAGTGGAGGGTGTCTCCAATAACCCCCGGTGAATGTTTGGCGGAGAGCGTGCCCAGGTAGCTCAGGAGGATGGCCATGTCCGGGTCGCTCAGGTAGTAGCGGGGCATGACCGGGTGCATGTCGGTGCCCCCGGGATCCCTGCCGGTGCGGATCAGGTGGGCCAAGGTTTCGTTTGTGTAGGCAGGCCGGGCCGCCGGGTTCTGGAGCTTGAGCTCCTTGCGCTCCTCGAGGCTCAGGTTCGGGAACTTCCAGTAGCGGGGAATGGATAGGCGAGCGGCGTTGGTGGGCAGGGTGACGATGCCCCCTTCCCAGGAGCCAAGGCCGCCGCGCAGGTGGCAGCTGACGCAGGAGAAGGAGGTCCCAGCGACCTGCACATCCCCGCTGACGATGGAGGACATGGGCTCGCCCGACGGGAGGATCCCCTGGCGGTACATGCGCTCGCCCAGGGCCAGCGTCTGCTCGGCCGTGGGTCCGGCAGCGGCTGCGGGCGGCTTGACCTGGGCCGTGGCCGGCAGGGTCAGCAGGAGCATACCCAGCAGGGGCGCCAGCAGGCTCAGGAAGGGGCTGCGTTCGCGTCGGCCGCTCACAGGAGGCCCGCCTTTCTGCACTCAGCCATGAACTCGGAGGAGCTCATCAGGCCAAAGATCCGGATCCACTTCCCGGTCTTGGGATCCCGGATCAGGGTCAGGGGGTAGTGGGACATCTTGTTGGGGATGTAGGCATTGAAGGCATTCATCGCCTTGTCGATGTCCTCCCGGCGGCCGGTGAGGAAGTCCCAGCCCGGCTTGGCCCGGTAGCGCTTCAGGTAGTCCCGCATGACCTTCGGGGTGTCGTTCTCGGGATCGATGGAGATGGACACCAGGTGGATCTTGGGACCACCCGGGGGCAGCTTGGCCTGCAGGTTGGCGTAGCCCGCCGAGAGCACGGGGCAGATGGTGGTGCAGGTCCCAAAGATGAAGTCCAGGATGATGGGCTCTCCGGAATCGAGGAGGCCCTTCAGCTTCACCTTGGTCCCGTCCTGGTTGACCAGGACCACATCCGGCACGGTGTAGGTCTCGAGGGTGCGGGTGTAGGGGGGTGGGGCCTGGGCGGACAGCATCACAGCAGTCATCCCCAAGGCCATCAAAATCCGTCGCATGCCTGTCTCCCGGTGGCCGGACCAGCTTGGTCCGAATGCCTGTCTAGATTCGTTGTTCATGGTAATTCACATTCAAGCCTGAGCGGACGCTGGTCTGAGCCCTGCCACTGCGCTATCTCAACTCAGCGGCCATGGTTCCTCGGGTTCCGATGGGTCGGAGCCATTGATTATGGGCTTGTTGTTGGAAAGGGGCGGCGCTTCCCGAAGGCGTTGCGGCGTCGCTGGTATAAAACTGCCTATGGAATCAAGCGTATAGACATGGGTTGTGCTGGAACTTAGGTTAGAGAAAGACAAGATTCGCCTCCCGCCAACCCCAGCAAGCGCAGGAACAAGTGCTCTGAACCTCTGATCTCGGAGGCCTGGGAGTGGCCTGCCTGGACATCAGCCCGAACGCAGGAGCCAAGCGCTCCCAGGGCTCTTGCCTGCCTGCGTCCTGAACCCCACAGCAGCAGCCCTTCCAAAGCGACTCAAGCAAAGGGAACCCATGTTTCAGACGGCCTCCGGGTCCAGCCTTTCAGCCCAGCCTCGAACGGCATCCCACCGAGTGGGCACATGCCTTTCTTCCGTGACCCTGGCCCTGGCTCTGGGCTTGGCCACCACCACCCTGCCTGCCCTCCCTGCGGCGACGATGGCGGCCCCAGCGATTCGACTGAACGTGCTCGACTCGCCGGGGTCGGCCCTGGTGGTTGAGAGCGGGGAAGCCCTGGGTGGCGATACCTCCGGGGACCTCGGCCCGCCCAGTGGTGGCTCCCTTCAGGTGTCTGCAGGACAGGGGCCTGCGCCGCATGCCGAAGGGCCCGCTGAACCGGCAGGCCTCTTAAAGCAGTCGCTGGGCGATCAGGTACCCCCTGCCCTCCAGTTGGACCCCAAGGCGTGGACCAAGCTGGATGTCGGCCTCGCCACGGCTTTCTGGGTGACCTTTGTGACCGATTGGATCCAGACGCGCCAGATCGCCAAGGCCCAGTACACCTGCAGCGACGTGAAGCAATACTGGGTCGGCAGCTGCCTGAACACCGTTCCGGCCCAGACCGGGATGTACCGGGAAGCAAACCCCCTGCTCGGGGGAAGGCCAAGCATGCGGAAGGTGAATCTGTATTTCGCGACCACGGGCCTCGGGAGCGCCTTCCTGATGAATGCCCTGCCGACCAAGTGGCGTCGTGCTTTTCTGCTGGCCGGGGTGTCCCTGGAGGCCTATGTGGTTCAGGACAACGCCAAGGCTGGCCTCAGGATCAGGTACTAGTACCATTCGGCAGCAGGCCATAAACAAGCCCAGGCGGAGAGACCGGGCCTCGCCAGACAGCAAATAAACGGCCCGCCGAAGCGGGCCGTTTCAGTCCACTTGAGGACAGCCTACACGTCCTCGGCGTCGATCTCCGTCATGCCCTGGAGGTCCTCGACGTGCTGCGCCATGCGGGCGTATTCGTCGTCGAAGTCTTCCTCGGTCTGGAACTCGTTCAGGGTGGGCTCGGGGTACTCGCCCTCCTCGATGTCCAGGTGGCGGTAGTGGCGCATGCCGGTGCCGGCCGGGATCAGGCGACCCAGGATGACGTTCTCCTTGAGCCCGCGCAGGTAGTCCACGCGACCCTCCAGCGCTGCCTCGGTGAGGACGCGGGTGGTCTCCTGGAAGCTGGCGGCGGAGATGAAGCTCTCCGAGGTGAGCGCAGCCTTGGTGATGCCCAGCAGGAGGGACTCGCAGGTGGCGGGCTGGCCGCCGTCCCGGAGGGCCTGCTCGTTGATCTCCTTGAAGCGGTGCTTGTCGACCTTCTCCTCGACGATGAGCGGGGTATCGCCCACGTCGGTGATGAGGACCCAGCGCATCATCTGGCGGATGATCACCTCGATGTGCTTGTCGTTGATGAACACGCCCTGGGCACGGTAGACCTCCTGGACCTCGTTGACGAGGTAGGCCTGGAGCTCTCGGTCGCCCTGCACCTTGAGGAGGTCGTGGGGGCTGACAGCGCCTTCGGTGAGCTTTTCACCAGCCTGCACCTGGTCGCCTTCCTGCACCTGGATGTGCTTGCCGCGGGGGATCAGGTACTCGCCCTTATCGCCCTCGGCGTTCTCGACCGTCACCTTCTGGCTGCCGCGGACGCGGTTGCCATACTTCACGATGCCGGTGACCTCGCTGATGATGGCGGGATCCTTGGGCTTGCGGCCCTCGAACAGCTCGGTGACGCGCGGCAGGCCGCCCGTGATGTCGCTGGTCTTGGCCTGCTGGCGGCTGGTCTTGGCGATGATGTCGCCGGGTTCCAGCTGCTGGCCCTCATCAACTTCGATGTAGGCGCCGGTGGGGATGTTGTAGCGCTTGAGGACCTTGTGGTTGTCACCCTTGATGTTGATGTGGGGGTGGATCTTGTCGTCGGTAGGATCAATGACCTTCTTGCGGAAGTTGCCCGAGATCGGATCCTTCTCTTCCTGGTAGGAGACGTTGAGCTCGAACTCCTTGAAGTCCGCAAGGCCGCCCACTTCGGTGAGCAGCACATCATTGTAGGGATCCCACTCGGCCAGCACGGTGCGGGGTTCGACAACCTCCTTGTCCTTGACCTTCAGGATGGCGCCGGAAGTAACCTTGTAGCGCTCCCGCTCCTTGCCAGCCTGGTCGGTCACGAGGACATAGCCGTTGCGGGTGAGGGCCACGATCTCGCCCTTGCGGTTCACCACGGTCCGAAGCTGGTCCTTGGTGTTATCCAGCCCCTCGAACTTCACGATGCCGGCGATCTGGGCCTCGTGGGTGCTCTTCTCGGAGGCACGGCTGGCCGCACCACCGACGTGGAAGGTACGCATGGTCAGCTGGGTGCCAGGCTCGCCGATGGACTGGGCGGCGATGACGCCCACGGCCTCGCCGAGGTCCACCAGGCGACCACTGCTCAGGTTCAGGCCGTAGCACTTGGCGCAGATGCCGCGGCGGGCTTCGCAGGTGAGGGTGGAGCGGATCTTGACCTTGGCGATGCCGCTGGTCTCGACCTTGAAAGCCAGCTCTTCGGAGATCAGGGTCCCAGCCGGGGCAAAGACGATGCTCGAGTCATACTTGTCAAAGATGTCCTCGAGGCAGACCCGGCCCATGATGCGGTCCCGCAGGCGGGCGCGGATGGTGCCGTCATTGTTCACGATGGCCTCGACCTCGATGCCGTGGACGGTCGAGCAGTCGTCCTCGTTCACGATGACGTCCTGAGCCACATCCACCAGCTTGCGGGTGAGGTAGCCGGAGTCAGCGGTCTTGAGGGCGGTGTCGGCCAGACCCTTGCGGGCGCCGTGGGTCGAGATGAAGTAGTCGAGGACGCTCAGGCCTTCCTTGAAGTTGGCCGTGATCGGGGTCTCGATGATGTCGCCGCTGGGGCGGGCCATGAGGCCACGCATGCCGGCAACCTGACGGATCTGGGTCTTGGAACCACGAGCGCCGGAGTCCGCAAGGATGTAGATGGAGTTCAGGTGCTCCCCTTCCTCGTTGCGCTTCTCGAGCTCCTTCATCATGTCGGCCGCGACCTTGTCGCTGGTCTCGCCCCACACCTGGAGGATCTTGTTGTAGCGGGTGGAGGAGTCCAGGCGGCCCTCGTAGGCCTCCTTCTCGATGGCGCGGACATCAGCGGTAGCCTTGCGGAGCAGCTCGGCCTTGCTGTCGGGTACCACCAGGTCGTCGATGCCCACGGACACGCCGGCCTTCATGGCCCACTGGAAGCCTGCGTCCTTCATGGCATCCAGCATGCGGATGGTGACTTCGGGACCGTTCATCTTGTAGGCGCGGTTCACGAGGGAGAGCAGGCCCTCCTTCTTGAGCAGGCCGTTGACGAAGGGCAGCTCCGCCGGCAGGGCGCGGTTGAAGAGCACGCGACCCACGGTGGTGGTCTTGATCTGGTTCTTGACGGTCTCGGCGGGTGCCTCAAAGACCTCCTGCTCGGAGTTCTTCTTGGGATCCTTGGCGTGCCAGGCTTCCGTGTCCACCCACTCGCCGGTGTAGCGCAGCTGAATGATGGAGTGGGTAGCAACGACGCCCGCATCATGGGCGGCCACCACGGAGTCGACGTTGCCGAAGACCATGCCCTCGCCGTGGCGGTTCTTCCGCTTCTTGGTGAGGTAGTAGGCGCCGAGGACGATGTCCTGGCTGGGCACCACATTGGGACGGCCGTTGGCGGGGTTGAGGATGTTCTGCGTGGACATCATCAGCACCTTGGCCTCGATCTGGGCCATGGGGCTGAGGGGCACGTGGACAGCCATCTGGTCGCCGTCGAAGTCAGCATTGAAGGCGGTGCAGACCAGCGGGTGCAGGCGAATGGCCTTGCCCTCGACCAGCACAGGCTGGAAGGCCTGGATGCCGAGACGGTGGAGGGTCGGGGCGCGGTTGAGCAGGACCGGGTGGTCCTTGATCACCTCTTCGAGGACGTCCCAGACTTCGGGGCGACCCTCTTCGACCATTTCCTTGGCCTGGCGGATGGTGGCGGCATAGCCCTTGTGCTCAAGCCGGTTGAAGATGAAGGGCTTGAAGAGCTCCAGAGCCATCTTCTTGGGCAGGCCGCACTGGTGCAGCTTGAGGTCGGGACCCACCACGATGACGGAGCGGCCCGAGTAGTCCACGCGCTTGCCGAGCAGGTTCTGACGGAACCGACCCTGCTTGCCCTTGAGGGCGTCGCTGAGGGACTTGAGGGGGCGGTTGCTGACGCCGCGCAGGAGGCGACCGCGCTTGCCATTCTCGAAGAGGGCATCGGCGGCTTCCTGCAGCATGCGCTTCTCATTGCGCACGATGACGTCAGGGGCCTTCAGCTCCAGGAGCTTCTTGAGGCGGTTGTTCCGGTTGATGACGCGCCGGTACAGGTCGTTCAGGTCGGAGGTGGCGAAGCGGCCGCCGTCGAGGGGCACCAGGGGGCGCAGCTCGGGGGGCAGCACGGGGATCACGTCGAGGATCATCCACTCGGGGCGGTTGCCCGAGCGCTGGAAGGACTCGGCCACCTTGAGGCGCTTGGCGACCTTGCTGCGCTTCTGGGTGCTGGTCTCCCGCTTCATGAGGTCCCGGAGTTCGATGGTCAGCGAGCCGGTGTCGACCTGCTTGAGGAGCTCCTTGATGGCCTCGGCGCCCATCTGGGCCTGGAAGTCGGCGCCCGGATTGGTCTTCTTCAGGTTCTCCAGGAGGTCCTGGGCAATGACGTCACCGGGCATGAGCAGCATGTAGCGCTCACCCTCGGTGACCTTGAAGCGAGGCAGCAGCCCCTTGTCATTGCTGGACTTGTGCAGGAGCAGGTTGCCGCCATTGGCCGGGAGGATGCGCTCGTCCAGGCCGACCTTCCAGTAGCAGGTGCCCGTGTCGTTGTTGAACTCCAGCCCCCCGCGACCCGACTCGGTCACGGCAAAAGCTTCGAAGTACAGCACCTGCTCAAGGTTCTTGAGGGGGATATCGAGCAGATAGCCGATACGGCTGGGGACGCCCTTGAAGAACCACACGTGGCTGACCGGGCTGGCCAGCTGGATGTGGCCCATGCGCTCGCGGCGCACGGACTTCTTGGTGACCTCGACGCCGCACTTGTCGCAGGTGACGCCCTTGAACTTCTGGCGCTTGTACTTGCCGCAGAGGCACTCCCAGTCGTTCACGGGTCCGAAGATCCGGGCACAGAACAGACCGTCGCGCTCGGGCTTCAGGCTACGGTAGTTGATGGTCTCGGGCTTCGTGACTTCGCCCTTGGACCAGGACCGGATGACCTCCGGGCTGGCCAGGGACACCCGGATGCACTCATAGGCGTTGATGTTCTGCTGCTCAGGAAACATGGGGGCCTCTCAAAAAATTCACCACGGAAAGACGGAGGACAGTCAGGGCGCTGGGATCAACCGATGGTGAAGTCAGCGTTATCCACGGCGGCCAGATCCGGTTCCAGCTGCTCCCGGGTGAGCATTTCCACGTCGATGCAGAGGGCGTTGAGCTCCTTCTTGACGACGTTGAAGCTCTCGGGGAGGCCGGGATCCTTGATGGTCTCGCCCTTGATGATGGCCTGGTAGATCTGGGTGCGGCCATGCATGTCGTCGGACTTGTAGGTGAGGAGCTCCTGCAGCACGTGGGCCGCGCCGTAGGCTTCCAGGGCCCAGACTTCCATCTCGCCGAAGCGCTGGCCACCGAACTGGGCCTTGCCACCCAGCGGCTGCTGGGTGATGAGGCTGTAGGGCCCAATGCTCCGGGCGTGAATTTTGTTGTCGACGAGGTGATGCAGCTTAAGCATGTACACACAGCCCACGTTCACGGGCTGCTCGAAGGCCTCGCCGGTCATGCCGTCATACAGCTTGGTCTTGCCGGTGATGTCAGGACCATATGGCACCGGCTTCACTGGCGCCTGGTACTTGTTGGCGCCGGGCTCTTCTTTCAAGAGTCCGCGAATAACCTCCTCGCACGCTTTGCGCGATTTCTGGAGGTCAGCCCAGCCTGGCATCGTTGCATTGCTCTTGATCATTTGCTGGTCGGTCCCACCCAACGAGTGGGCAGCCTGTAGCCAGTTCTTAATGTCCCCTTCGCGGCCACCATCAAAGACGGGGGTGGAGAAGTGGACGCCAAGGGTCTTGCCGGCCCAGCCCAGGTGGCACTCGAGCACCTGCCCGATGTTCATACGAGAAGGCACGCCGAGGGGGTTCAGCACGATGTCCACAGGGCTGCCATCCGGGAGGTAGGGCATGTCCTCCACAGCAAGGATGCGACTGACCACGCCCTTGTTGCCGTGGCGGCCGGCCATCTTGTCACCGACCTGCAGCTTGCGCTTCACGGCCACGTAGCACTTGACGGTCTTGAGCACGCCGGGCATCAGCTCGTCACCCTTGAGCAGGCGCTCCATGCGCTCGTTCAGGAGGTCGCGCAGGACCTTCAGCTGGCTCTCGGTGCGGTCCAGGATGTCCAGGACCTCGGCGTTGATGCGGGTCTTGCCCGCAGCCACGGAGACCTGGCGGAAGCGCTTGTAGGGCACCGCCTCCAGCATGTTCTGGGTGAGCTTCTTGCCCTTGGGGAGGAGCTCCTTGCCCTTGTCGTCTGCGAGGAGGGGCTCATCGAGCTCCTTGCCCTTCAGGAGGGTCACGACCTTCTTCTTGGCCTCGGCGCGGATGATGCGCTCCTCGTCGGAGAGATCCTTCTCCCACTTGGCCATCTGGTCGCGCTCGATCTGCTGGGTGCGGATGTCCTTTTCCTGGCCCTTGCGGGTGAACACCTTGATGTCCACGACGGTGCCCTCGATGCCCGGGGGCACGGTCAGGCTGGCATCCTTCACGTCACTGGCCTTCTCGCCGAAGATGGCGCGGAGGAGCTTCTCTTCGGGAGAGAGGATCGTCTCGCCCTTGGGGGTGACCTTGCCCACCAGGATGTCGCCGTGCTTGACGGTGGCACCGGTGCGGATGATGCCGCTGTCGTCCAGGTTCTTGAGGGCTTCTTCACGGACCTGGGGGATGTCCCGGGTGATCTCTTCGGGGCCCAGCTTGGTGTCGCGGGCGTGGACCTCGAACTCCTCGATGTGGATGGTGGTGTAGAGGTCTTCCTTCACCACACGCTCGGAGATCAGGATCGCGTCCTCGAAGTTGTAGCCGCGCCAGGGCATGTAGGCCACGATCAGGTTGCGGCCCAGGGCCAGCTCGCCGTGGTCGGTGCAGGGGCCGTCAGCCAGGATCTGGCCAGAGCCAACGTACTCGCCCTTCTTCACGAGGGGGGTCTGGTTGAGGCAGGTGTTCTGGTTGCTGCGGGAGAACTTCACCAGCGTGTAGATGTCCACGCCGGACTCGATGCCCTCGGTCTCGGGGTCGTCCTCGACGCGCACCACGATGCGGTTGGCATCCACGGTCTCAACCATGCCGGAGCGGCGGCAGACGACGCAGGCGCCCGAGTCCTTGGCGGCGTGGTACTCCATGCCGGTGCCCACGATGGGGGCCTCGGTGCGGATGAGCGGCACGGCCTGGCGCTGCATGTTGGCACCCATGAGGGCGCGGTTCGCATCGTCATTCTCGAGGAAGGGAATCAGCGAGGCGGCCACGGAGACCACCTGCTTGGGACTCACGTCCATGAGGGTGACCTTGTCGCGGGAGACGATCTTGGTCTCGCCGCCGTACCGCACGGTCACATCCTCGTCGACGAGCGCGCCGTCCTTGTCCACCCGCACATTGGCCTGGGCGATGACATGCTTGTCCTCCTCCCACGCGGAGAGGTAGAAGGCGTGGTGCTGGTACTTGGCGGGACGCTTCCCGGCCTTCTCGAGCTTCTTGTTCTCTTCCTCGAGGTCGGCCAGGCGGACCACTTCCATGTAGCCCAGCTTGGAGTCGCCGACGCTGATGACCTTGGCGAAGTGAACGATGCGGCCGCTCTCCACCTTGAGGTAGGGGCTCTCGATGAACCCGAACTCGTTGATGCGGGCGTAGCAGGACAGGGAGCTGATGAGGCCGATGTTCGGGCCTTCAGGCGTCTCGATGGGGCAGATGCGACCGTAGTGGGAGGTGTGCACGTCGCGCACCTCGAAGCCGGCACGGTCGCGGCTGAGGCCACCGGGTCCCAGGGCGGACAGGCGGCGCTTGTGGGTGATCTCCGACAGCGGGTTGGTCTGGTCCATGAACTGGGACAGCTGGCTGGAGCCGAAGAACTCCTTCATGGCAGCGATCACCGGCTTGCTGTTGATCAGGTCGTGGGCCTGCACAGGGCTGTTGGGGTCCTGCGCAATGCTGAACTTCTCCTTGATGGCCCGCTGCACACGCACCAGACCCACACGGAAGCCGTTCTCCAGGAGCTCACCCACGGACCGCACGCGGCGGTTGCCCAGGTGGTCGATGTCGTCGGCCCGGACGGGGGCGATCTCGCCGGCGTCCTGACGGGTGGTGTCGTACTTTTTCAGGCGCAGGAGGTAGTGGACGGTCTGGACGAAGTCCTGGGGGCCCAGGGTGCGGACGTCCAGGTTCTCCTTGATCTCCAGCTTCTCGTTGAGCTTGTGGCGACCCACCTTGCTCAGGTCGTACTTCTGGGGATCGAAGAACATCCCGAAGAGCAGCTTCTTGCTGGACTCCATCGTGGCGGGTTCGCCCGGACGGATCTTCTTGAAGAGCTCCTTGGCAGCTTCCTCGCTGTCTTCCGTGTGGTCCTTGTTCAGGGTCTCGGAGAACACCTTGCCCGTGGCGTCGGCCTCGGGGAAGCACACGTCGAAGGACTGGACATCGTTAGCCAGGAACATCTCGAGGTGGGTCTGGAGGAAGGGCTCGTTGGCTTCCATGAGCACTTCACCGGTGCTCAGGTTGACGATGTCCTGCAGGAGGACGGCCCCATCCAGCATCTCGCGAGATACCGGGACTTCCTTGACGCCGGCCTTCTCGAGGTGCTCCAGGACGCGCTTGCTGATCTTCTTGTCCTTGGGGAGCAGCACTTCCTTGGTCTTGGGGTGCTTGACGTCCTCATCGCACTTCTTGCCCTGGAGGTGCTCGCCCACAGCCACGGTGAGCTTGCCCTTCTTCAGGAGGAAGGTCGCCGGGGTGTAGAAGTGGCGGAGCATGGGCTCATTGGCGTTGAGGTCCTCGGTGAAGAGGCCCAGGGCGCGCATGAAGGTGGTGCCCAGGAACTTGCGCTTGCGGTCGATGCGGGCGTAGAGCAGGCCCTTGGCGTCCAGCTCGAACTCGATCCAGGAGCCGCGGTAGGGGATGATCTGGGCGCTGTAGAGGCTCTTGTCCGAGGAGATGCTGAAGAACACGCCGGGGCTGCGGTGCAGCTGGCTGACGATCACGCGCTCGGTGCCGTTGATGATGAAGGTGCCGCGATCAGTCATGATCGGCAGGTCGCCGAAGTAGACCTCGGAGTCAGACCCCTGCTTGAAGCGGCGGACACCCTTGTCGTCCTTGTCCCACTGGTTGAGGCGGACCCGGATCTTGAGGGGGGCGGCCAGCGTCGCGCTGCGCTCCACACACTCGTCCATGCCCATCTTCTGCTTCATGGACACGGGTTCCTGGCAGACGTCGCAGAGGGTGGCCGCATTCTTGTTGCGGGTGCCGCACTTGGGGCAGTCGACCGTGGGGTCCTTCGGGTGGTCCGAGACGATGCTGTGCTTGCAGTGCTTGCACTCGGTGCGGAGGTGGTCCAGGCCCAAGTACTTCTCGCACTTGCAGGCCCAGTGGCCGACCGTGTAGTCGAGGAACTCGACCTCGAGGGTGGCGTCGCTGCCGTCAGGGTTCTTGCCGTTGTGCACGGGGAACATGGACTCGAAGACCGCCTTCAGCCCGCGGGTCTCGCGCTCGCTGTGCAGCAGGTTCATCTGCAGGAACTCGTCGTAGCTCCGCTTCTGGATGTCGATCAGGTTCGGGATGGGAACCTTGGATGCAATTTTCGAGAAGTCGAGACGCTGACGGTAGATGTTCTGCTGAACGCTCATGGTTCGCTCCAGATGGAATTGGCGGAACCTTGCTATGGGCGACTCGCTGCATGGGACTTCTAGGCGGCGGGCCAGGTGCAAAGACGGCAGTTGCCCAGGGGCTTGCCCCCGGGCGGAGGATCACATTCGGGAAAGGCGGACGCCCTGAAACGCACCGATGGCCTGGCTACCACCGGGCGGTGGAGAGCCTGGGCCTGAAACGGGAATGTCGCTGCGGCGGCGGGCGTTTGGCAACCAGGGGCCTTTGAGAGGCTGGGTCCGACCGAGAGTCCGGCCGGAAGGAATAATCGTACCAGTTTCAGACGACATCGCAAAGCGCAAGGTGCACGAGGCACCCCACGCTTTGCGTTGTTACTGAAAAGAAACTACTTGACCTCGACCTTGGCGCCGGCGGCCTCGAGCTTCTCTTTGACCTTCTGGGCCTCGTCCTTGGTCACGCCTTCCTTGACGGCCTTGGGAGCGCCATCAACGAGGTCCTTGGCTTCCTTCAAGCCCAGGCCAGCGACGAGCTCGCGGACAGCCTTGATGACGTTGAGCTTGTTGGCGCCAGCCTCGACGAGGATGACGTTGAACTCGGTCTGCTCTTCCACGGCAACGGCAGCGGTCGCGCCAGCGGCGGGAGCGGCCATGGCGGCGGCAGAGACACCGAAGCGGTCCTCGAGGGCCTTGACCAGGTTGGCCAGGTCGAGCACGGTCATGGTTTCGATTTCAGCGATGAGCTGATCGGCGGTGAGAGCCATGATGGCCTCCTAAAATTCGAAATGGGGTTATGGATTCGGGGTTGGGAGTGCTACTCGCCGGCCTTCTGCTTGCGGATGCCCTCGAGGGCGACCGCCAGACCGGAAATGGGGTACTTCATGAGGTAGAGGAGCTTGGAGAGGAGGACATCGCGGCTGGGCAGCTCGGCCAGGACCTGCAGCTGCTTGGCATCGATGCTCTTCCCGTCGATCACGCCGGCCTTGAAGGTGGCGGCGGGATTGTCCTTGAGGAAGCCGTTCACGGCCTTGGCCAGGAGGATCACGTCCTCACGGGTGGTGGCGATGGCACTGGAGCCCTTGAAGAAGCCTCCAAGGGACTCGAAGGACGTGTCCTTCACGGCCAGGCGCAGCAGCGTGTTCTTGCTGACGCGGTACTGGGCCTTGCTCTCGCGGATGCTCTTGCGGAAGGCGGTGTCCTTGCCCACCACAAGACCCTTGAACTCGATCACGACCGCCGAGGTGGCAGTGGAGAAGGTGTCCTTCAGGACGGCGACTTCGGCGTATTTCTTGGTCTTTTCCATGGTGGCCTCCTACTTCTCAACACTGGTGTTGAGGTTGATGGACGGACCCATGGTGGAGGCGATGTACATCGTCTTCACATACTTGCCCTTGGCCGTGGCGGGCTTGGCCTTGTGCACGGCATCGATGAGCGCCTTGGCGTTCTCTTCCAGCTTCTCGACGCCGAAGGAGAGCTTGCCAACGGGGGCATGGATGATGCCCGTCTTGTCGACGCGGTACTCGACCTTGCCGGCCTTGATCTCCTTGATGGCCTTGGCCACGTCGAAGGTCACGGTTCCGGTCTTGGGGTTGGGCATGAGGCCGCGGGGACCGAGCACCTTGCCCAGCCGACCAACGCCCTTCATCATGTCCGGGGTCGCGACGAGGGCATCGAAGTCGAGGAATCCCCCGGCGATCTTCTCGACCAGGTCATCCCCGCCCACGATCTCGGCGCCCGCAGCTTCCGCTTCCTTGATCTTCTCGCCACCAGCGATGACCGCCACCCGCATCGTCTTGCCCGTGCCGTGAGGCAGGACCAGCGTGCCACGGACCATCTGGTCCGCATGGCGGGGGTCAACACCGAGCCTCATGTGCACTTCCACCGTTTCGTCGAACTTGGCGAAGGCCAGGTCCTTGACGACGGTGAGAGCGTCCGTCAGCTCGTAGGGGCGATCCTCGATCTTGGCCGCGGCAGCCCGGTACTTCTTTCCAGGTTTTGCCATATTGGCTCCATTCGAACGATCTCCCGCGATGACGGTCGCGGTGGCCGGGATCGCCGCACGGTGCGGCTCTCCAGTGAAGAGCGTCCAGCCCGAACCAGAGGTCCGGGCCAGAGAATTTGGGGTTACAGACCGATGACGTCGACGCCCATGGAGCGGGCGGAGCCAGCGATGGAGCGGACGGCGGCTTCGAGGCTGCCGGCGGTGAGGTCGGGCATCTTGACCTTGGCGATCTCCTCGAGCTGCTCGCGGGTGATCTTGCCAACCTTGGTCTTGTTGGGGGTGGGGCTGCCCTTGTCCAGGCCGAGCTTCTTCTTGATGAGCACGGCGGCGGGAGGGGTCTTCAGGATGAAGCTGAAGCTGCGGTCAGCAAAGACGGTGATGACCACGGGAAGGATGGTGCCCTTCTCGACCTGGCCCACAGACTTGGCGTTGAACTGCTTCACGAACTCCATGATGTTGACGCCGTGCTGACCCAGCGCGGGACCGACGGGCGGCGCCGGGGTGGCCTCGCCTGCGGGCAGCTGCAGCTTGATGTAGCCAGTGATCTTCTTAGCCATGTCTTGTTCTCCTGCGACTGATTCCGACGAATGCCGGCGACGGCCGCCTTAAAGGGTGTGAAAAGGGGATTAGCGCTTTTCCACCTGGATAAAGTCGAGCTCCACGGGGGTGCTGCGACCGAACACCGTCACCATCACCTTGATGGTGGAGCGCTCTTCGTGGATCTCATCCACATCCCCTTCAAAGTTTGCGAAGGGGCCATCTATGATACGGACCTTTTCGCCCTTCTCAAAGTGGTATTTCGGCTTGGGCTTCTCCTGCGTCTCTTCCGTGTGGTGCATGATCTGGCGGACTTCATCCTCGGTCAGCGGCGTGGGGCGCTTCTTGTTGGCCCCCACAAAGCTCGTGACCTTCGGGGTGTTCCGCACCAGGTGCCAGTCCACGTCCGCCATCTCGACGGAGCCGTCGATCCGCTGCTCCACGGCGATCTGCACCAGGAGGTAGCCAGGGAAGGACTTGCGCTTCTTGGTGATGCGCTCCTTCTTCCCGGTCTTGGCGTCGACCTTCATCTCCTCGTAGGTCTCCTCGGGGATCTGAATGTCGCCGAAGCTCTCGGAGCGCTCTTCCATCTTGATGCGCTGGCGCAGATGCTCCATCACCTTGGCTTCGTAGCCCGAGTAGGTGTGGATGATGAACCACCGGAGCTGGCTGCCCTGGGGCTGCGCGGGGGTGTCCTGGGGGGTACTCACAAGTTCAGTCATGCCTGCCTCCGCTTCAGCGAGTCTTCAAGAAGAAAACCGCGAAGCCCTTGGAGAGGACCCAGTCCACGGACCAGAGGTAAGCTCCCACGAAGAGAGAGATCACCACCACGGTCCAGGCCGAGGACATCACCTTGTCCTTCGTTGGCCAGTCCACGCGGTTGAGCTCCGCTGAGAGCTCCTTGGCCTGCTGCTTGATGGCGCTGATCAAGTTGGACCCCGAGAAATGGACATGGATCAGAAAAACCTGGCCCCGAGCGGGATCGCCGGGGCCGGAATGTGGCAGGGGAGACAGGCTTCGAACCCGCGACCTGCGGATTTGGAGTCCGCTGCTCTACCAACTGAGCTACTCCCCTGTGGAGACCGCCCGGACACCTCACGGGGCCGGGCGGTCACCTCGGGTCCGACAGCCTACTTGGCCTCTCGGTGAACCCGGACACCAACACAGAACCGGCAGAACTTGTTGAACTCAAGCTTGCCTGTGGTGGTCTTCTTGTTCTTGGTGGTGCTGTAGTTCTTGCGTTTGCACCCCTGGCACTGCAGGTGAACGATGTCGCGCATGGGACCTCCTAAGTCGGAGGGCGGATCAGGCTTTAGGCCAGGATCTCGCCCACGTTGCCGGCACCCACCGTACGACCACCCTCGCGGATGGCGAACTTGAGACCCTTGACCATGGCGATGGGCTGGATCAGTTCGACGGTCAGCGTGACGTTGTCACCAGGCATCACCATCTCACGGCCGGCTTCGAGCTCGATGGAGCCGGTCACGTCAGTGGTGCGGAAGTAGAACTGGGGGCGGTACTTGTTGAAGAAGGGAGTGTGGCGACCGCCCTCTTCCTTCGTCAGCACGTACACCTGGGCGTTGAACTTGGTGTGGGGGGTGATGCTGCCGGGCTTGGCCAGCACCTGACCGCGCTCCACGTCCTTGCGCTCCACGCCGCGGAGCAGGATGCCGGCGTTGTCGCCAGCCTGGCCCTGGTCCAGGGACTTGCGGAACATCTCGACGCCGGTCACGACCTTCTTGACGGTGTCCTTGAGGCCGATGATCTCGATTTCCTCGCCAACCCGAACGATGCCAGCCTCGATGCGGCCGGTCACCACGGTGCCGCGACCGGTGATGGTGAACACATCCTCGACGGGCATGATGAAGGGCTTGTCGATGGCGCGGGCCGGATCCGGGATGTAGGCGTCCACGGCAGCCATGAGCTCATGGATGCACTGGCAGTCCGGATGGTCGGGGGTCTCGGCGTGATCCAGAGCCAGGCGGGCGGAGCCCTTGACGATGGGGATATCGTCGCCGGGGAACTGGTAGGAGGAGAGGAGGTCGCGGATTTCCATCTCGACCAGCTCGGTGAGCTCGGGGTCAGCGATATCGACCTTGTTCATGAAGACCACGATGTAGGGCACGCCGACCTGGCGGGCCAGGAGGATGTGCTCACGGGTCTGGGGCATGGGGCCGTCGGTGGCAGCCACGACCAGGATCGCGCCGTCCATCTGGGCAGCGCCCGTGATCATGTTCTTGATGTAGTCAGCGTGGCCGGGGCAGTCGACGTGCGCGTAGTGGCGCTTCTCGGTCTGGTACTCGACGTGGGCGGTGTTAATCGTGATCCCACGGGCCTTCTCCTCCGGAGCGGAGTCGATCTGGTCGTAGGACTTGGTCTCGCCACCGAACTTCTTGGAGAGCACGTAGGTGATGGCGGCGGTCAGCGTGGTCTTGCCGTGATCCACGTGTCCGATGGTGCCGATGTTGACGTGCGTCTTGGAACGATCAAATTTCTCTTTGGCCACAAATGCCTCCTGGATGGTGGGAGAGAAGAAAGGGGGGGAACGAAATGTAAGGGTGGAGCCCACAACCGGGCTTGAACCGGTGACCTCTTCCTTACCAAGGAAGTGCTCTACCACTGAGCTATGTGGGCCTTGAACCTTGCCGCCTCACCGGAGTGGTCCGGCGGACGAGGGAGGATGGAGCGGGAAACGGGGTTCGAACCCGCGACATTCAGCTTGGAAGGCTGACGCTCTACCAACTGAGCTATTCCCGCGGTGGAAGGTAAAGACGGGACAGAAATCCCCGATCCTGCCGGGGATTGGTGCCGAGAGAAGGATTCGAACCTCCGTAACGCGATGCGTGGCAGATTTACAGTCTGCTGCCATTAACCACTCGGCCATCTCGGCGTGCTTTCCCGTCGCCCCTCCCGGGGCTTGTCAATGTGGCTTCCCAATGCTCCGGAAAGCCTCCCAAAAGAGTCCCTGACGGGGCTCCATATCAGGCACTCTGCGAGGCAGGGCTTCCCTGACAGGGAATACGAAAGGTATCACGGCACAGCGGGGGTCTCAAGGAAAAACTTCCTCGGGCAACCCGCTGCTGGCGCCTTCGCCGCGCCGCGCCAGCACTCGGAAGAGGGCCACCGCTGCTGCGGCAGAGACGTTGAGGCTCTCGACACCACCGGGCATGGGAATGTGCAGGAGGCCATCGCAGCGCTCGCGGATTTTCAGGTGCAGCCCCTCACCCTCGGCACCCACCACCAGCACCGTGGCCCGGTCAAAGGCTTCGCCCAGGTAGCTCTGGCTGCCTTCCCCGGCGGCCAGACCGTAGACCCAGGCCCCGGCCTGCTTCAGGTCGTCCAGGGCCCGGCCCAGGTTCACCACCCGGCAGACCGGCACCCGACCGGCTGTGCCGGCGCTGGCGCGGACCACGGTCTCGTTGATGGCGGCGGAGCGGCGCTCGGGCAGGAGCACCCCATCCACGCCCGCAGCGGCGGCGGAGCGGAGGACCGCCCCCAGGTTGTGGGGGTCCGTGACCCCATCCAGGGCCAGCACCAGGGCCGCAGGCCCCCGCTCCACCACCCGGGCGGTAATGGCGTCGAACTCCGCATAGGCGAAGGCCCCCCCCTCGCCCAGGATGCCCTGATGGCGCTGCCCGGGGCTGCGCCGATCCAGGCCCTCCATGGGCTCCCGGTGGATGACCACGCCGGCCTCGCGAGCGGCGGCGACCAGTTTGGACAGGCGCCCCCAGGCGGCGGGGGCGATCCAGAGGGTGTGCAGCTCCCCGCGAGCGAGGGCCTCCTCGCAGGCATGGGGGCCGGGGAATCGCATGGGGACTCGCTTTCTAGAAGGTCTTCTTGAACCCGAGGGCCACCAGGTGGCCCATGCTCTCGACGCGGAGGCGGGTCCCCACGTTGCGGAAGCCCGTGGAGCTCCAGACGCCGTCCAGCTGGCGGCTGTCCTGGTCCTCGCTCTGCCGGAACTGGTAGCCCAGGTTCAGCTCGCCGCCGAAGACCTTGTAGCCGGCACCCACGGAGAAGCCCGCCGTGCGGCTGCCACCAAGGAGGGGCTCCGTGCGGTTGGAGTCGATGCTGCGCTGGTCCAGAAAGAGGCCGGCCCGGAGGGTCCAGAACTTGCCCAGCTCAATCTCGGTGGAGGCGCCGGCGCCCAGGTGGCCCTTGCCCTGAGGGAGCTGGGCGGGAGCGGTGGCGGTTCCCAGCGAGGTGCGGGCAGTGGCGAAGCCGGGCATCTGCAGGCCGCCGGAAGTCCAGGAGAGGTCCGCTTCCCAGGTGACCATGGGGTGGGTCCGGTGGCGCATGCCCACGGTGGTCCGGGAGGGCAGGTTCAGGGTGCCGCTGCCCGCGGATAGCGTGGAAGCCGCCAGCAGGGCCGTGGCCCGGGTGACCGTGCCGAGGGGGGCCAGGCTCAGGCCGTCATTGGCGTAGTAGCCCAGGGGTGCATCCTGCAAGCTCGCCTTGAGGTCCAGGTCGCCCTTGAGGCCGGACTGGTGGACAAAGCCAAGGGTCCAGCGGGGGCTGATGGCCCACCGGAGGCCCAGGGAGTAGCTGGGCACCACCTTGTTGCCGGTTTCCCCAATCCGCTGCTCCACCAGGCCATCCGTCAGGGCTGTGGTCGCATTAGGCACGCCCAGGCGCACCACGGTGCTGGAGCCGTAGGACAGGCGGGCCACGCCCAGGCCCACACCCACGGACAGGGATGGGCTGAGGGTCCAGGCGGCCTGGCCTTCCAGGCGCCGGGCCGCCAGGTCGAGGCCATCGCCCAGGTAGCGGGTGGGGGCATCGCTGGAGAGGCGGCCATGGCGAAGGAACGGCTCATCCACCTTCAGGCCCAGGGTGAGGGTGGGCGACTGCCGCAGCGCCAGGCCGAAGGCCCCGATGGCGCGGTTCCGATCGCTGCTGTAGAAGCTGTTCTGGCTCGACTCGAGGCTCTGCTGGCTGCTGGCCATCTCCAGGCCCACGGCGACATAGGCTCCGGACTTTTCCCGCAGGGAGGCCAGCAGGGCAGGATTGGTGGCCGCCGCCTCCAGGCTGTAGCCGTAGGCAACCTGCACCCCGCTGCGGCTGATGCCCACAGGGTCCGCCGCCGGCAGGGCCAGGCTCTGGGCCGCCACAGGCAGGGCTCCCGCACCCAGCAGAAGTCCCGCACTGATGAATCCACGAACCACATGAGCCATGTCGCACTGCCTCCGATGCATTCTGAATGACCCGAACCAGGAAAGGGTTCACGCCCAAGGTTCCAGCATCGCCAAAAGCGCCCGAATCACCAAGCGCATTCCTCCGGGGGCACCCCGCAGGGGACCCGGAGACTCAGCGCTCCGACTCGCCCATGAAGCGGACCAGCAGTCGGTCCACCAGCTCCCAAATCTCCAGCAGGGCCGCCAGACACATCACCAGGCCGAGGCCCAGGGCGAGGGCGCGGCCCCAGGGGCCCATCAAGCCTCGGCAGACCTCAGGCCACTCCCAGAAGAGAGAGGGCAGCCGGAGCCGGCCATAGAGCGCCAGGGTCGACAACAACATCCCGCCCCAGAGCAGGTAGAAGAACCTCAGCGCTCGGAAGAAGATATCCCGGCTGAAGGGGCGGGGGG